>Ga0307516_10000708_pt1 | contig 45283 bp, 41 predicted proteins | sample 19_EM_MG_FD_203310 | JGI IMG/M metagenome (GOLD analysis project Ga0307516, IMG submission 203310) | Populus trichocarpa ectomycorrhiza microbial communities from riparian zone in the Pacific Northwest, United States - 19_EM | ecosystem: Host-associated > Plants > Roots > Unclassified | place... | reverse complement strand
GACAACATCGACGAGGCGCTGCGCCGCCCCGGCCGCTTCGACATGCTGGTGCGGCTGAACAAGCCGACGCTGCCCGAGCGCGAGGCGCTGTTCGATCTCTACATCGGCAAGGTCAAGCACGACGGCCGGGCGGACAGCGCCGCGCTGGCGCGCATGTCGTCGGGCATGTCGCCGGCCGAGATCGCCAATGTGGTCAACAAGGCCGCATCGACGGCTGCCGAACAGGGCGCCGAAAGCGTGACGCCGGACCACCTGGTGCGCGCGGTCGAAACCCAGCTGCTGGGCGGCGACGTGTCGCCGATCAAGGACCTGCTGACCGACCAGACCCGCCACCGCCTGGCCTTCCACGAGGCCGGCCATGCGTTGGTCGGACACTGGACCGGCGCCGGCCGCATCGAGCGCGTGACGATCGAGCCGCGCGGCCCGGGCCTGGGCGTGACCTACATGACGCGCGAGACCGAAGACCCGCTGTACGCACAGGGCGAGCTGGTCAGCCGGCTGGCGATGATGCTGGGTGGCCGCGAGGCCGAGCTGATGGTGCTGGGCAGCGTGTCGTCAGGCGCATCGGACGATCTGAAACGCGCGTCCGAACTGGCGATCCAGATGGTCGGCCAGCTCGGTTTCTCGGAAACCTTCGGCCTGCTCAGCATTGCCGGCGTGCCGAAGGAACTGCTCGGCCCCGACGTTCAAGCCGGCGTGCTGACCGAAGCCCGTACCCTGCTCGAGCAGGCCCAGGCCACCTGCCGTGCCGTGCTGACGGCTCAGCGCCCCCGGCTGGACAGCTTGGCCGAAACGCTGCTGTGCACCGAAGTGCTGTCGGGCGAGCCGTTGAAGGAACTGTTGGGCGAGCCTGCGCGCGTGGCCATCGCGGCCTAGGCCGCGCCCCCGCCGCTCAGCTGAACAGCTGCGCCAGCCGCCCCACCGCCGCCTCGGACATCGCCCGGTCCGGCGCGGTGCTGTCGTTGTTGAAGTCGTGTTCGCCCTGGGCCTGCACCAGCATGCCCTCCCGGCGCGACACCATCACCAGGTTGTGGCCCCGGTAGATCAGGTTGTAGTTGACCTCGGGCTGCGGGACCAGCCGCGCGGTCTGGCCGCGCACCGGCACGATGGTCTCGTCACTGAACAGCGCACGAGCGCCATAGCCGGTCGCGTTGACGACGGTGCGCTCCTTCAGGCTGGCGAACTGGCGCGGGTGGGCGAATTCGCGTTGCTCGATCTCGCCGCCTTCGCGCAGGAAATCATCGAACAGCAGGCGCGAGTAGGTCGCCAGGTTGTAGGTCATCTGGGTGAAGCGGCGCACATGCGGCACCTTGAACGGATGCTCGTGCGGCTGCAGCGGCTGCGAGCGCGGCCACAGCTCGCGGATGCGTGACTCCAGGTCGGGGTAGTCGGGCTCGTTGTCGTCGGGGAACGGGCCCGGCAGCGGCTGGTCGAACGGCAGGTCCGACAGCAGGTAGCCGTCGTGCCACGCGACCGGATCGCCCGGCAGGCCGAGCAGGCTCTGATAGACCTTGAACGACGCGCGTGCCATCGCCTCCCAGCGCTGGGTGAACTCCGGCGTCGCATACTCTTCGGTGCAGATGCGCGAATCGGGCGACCACACGCCGGTGGCGGCCGAAGAGCGCACCTCGGGCGGCCGGTCCTTGGCGTAGATGCGAACACGCAAGCCGGCCCGCTGTGCGATGCGCGCCGTCGTGAGGCCGATCGCGCCGCATCCCACCACGGCGATGTGCTTCTCGTTCGTGGCCAGGACCAGTGGCAAGGCGAGCTTGGCCGAACCCCACGACAAGGACCAGCCGCTGCCGCCATGGCCATAGTTGTGAACGATGGTCTTGCCGTGTCGCCGTTCGGCCTCGATGCGCGGGCCTTGCGGCCGGAACGGCCGGGTGCAGACGGCAATGTCGATCAGGCGGTCCGGCCGGGCCCGCACCGGCGCCAACGCGGGCGGCGCCATGAACCCTGGCTTCGCCTCGGCGCCGGCCGGGGTGGCCTCGCCATCGGCCAGTGCAACGCCGAGGGGTGAAAGACTGGCCAGCGCTGCGCCACTGCGCAAGAAATGTCGACGTTGCATGGAATTCGATGGTTTGAGGCGGCGCGCATTATCGCGGCGCTGTGGCATGCCTGCGCCGGACGACAACCGCGGCCGCCGGGCGGCGTTGGCCCCGTGCCGACTGCGTTGATCCCTCAAAAGAGGGATGTGCCCTGGGACGATTGGGCTGCTCAATGGCACGTTGGCCAGGCTTGGCGGCATGCCGTTCAAGATGCGCAGGCGAAGCGCGAACGCCATCGCCCGTTCCACCCACACACCACCACCTGACTCACGCCATCGGAAGATCCCGGCGGCAAGCCAACCCGACAGCGAGAACGAAGCGCCCATGAACACAGAGAAACAGTCGAAGTACCTTCGAATCGCCCTGCTGGTCTTTGGCGGCATCTTCATCGTGGCGGTGTATCCGCTGACCGTGCTCTGGCCGGCGGGCTGGACATGGCACCACGGGCGGTCCGAGTACCTCGAGATGATCATTGCCATCTATGCCACGCTGGGCATCTTCCTCCTGGTGGCGTCGCGCCGTCCGGACCAGCACATCAGCCTGATCGCGTTCACGATCTGGTCCAGCATCGTTCACGGGGGCGTGATGGCGGTGCAGGCGATTGCCAACCCGACGCACGGGGGTCACCTGATCGGTGACGTTCCGGCCCTGTTCATCATCGCGCTTGTCCTGGGCTGGCTCTGCCCTCGGGCACTCAAGCTTCCGTTTGAAAGAGCGGCGGCCTGACCCCGCCGCCGGATGGCGTCTTGCACTTGCTTCGAGCGTCAGGCTTCACCACTCGCCAGCCACTTCGAACCTTATGCCGCACACCCCCACCCTTCACTTCTTCTGCGGAAAAGCCGGTGCCGGCAAGACCACGGTCGCCGCCCGTCTCGCGCAGGACGACAACACCATCCTGATATCCGAAGACATCTGGATGGTGCGGCTGTTTGGCGACCAGATGAAGACCTTCGATGACTACATTCGCTTTTCCAGGAAGGTCAAGACAGTCGTCGGTCCACTCACCGTGGACTTGCTGAACGCCGGCCATTCGGTGGTGCTGGACTTTCAGGCCAACACCTGGGCGGGACGTGGCTGGTTTCGCTCGGTGTTCGAACAGGCCGGCGCTGCACATGTGCTGCATTACGTGAACACCTCGGACGAAACATGCCTGGCGCAGATTGCCAAGCGCAACGTCGAGCGGCCTGAAGGTTCGCATCACCTGACCGAAGACGACTTCGCCTACGTCTCGTCGTTCTTCCAGGCCCCGGAAGAAACGGAAGGCTTCAACATCCGGCTCCACGCGGCGTAGGCCGGCCAGCGAGTGCGCCGGCGGTCAGGCAAGGTACGGGTCCGCCGCGTGCAGATCGTTCAGCCACGCGGCGAGCGCGGCGTCACGGTCTTCGCCTCGCAGGCGCAGCAGCGCTGAAGGGTGCAGCGTCACCAGCACCGGCAACCCGTCCGCACGCGGCAGCCACTGGCCGCGGTTGGCCAGCACCGGCACCGCCTTGCCCAGCAACGCGCGCGTCGCCGTGCCGCCGAGCGCCACCACCGCCTTGGGCTTGACCACCGCCAGCTCGCTGTCCAGCCACAGCTGGCAGGCCTCGGCTTCGCGCTGACCCGGCGTCTTGTGCATCCGGCGCTTGCCGCGCAGTTCGAACTTGAAATGCTTGACGGCGTTGGTGATGTACAGCTCGTCACGCGACCAGCCCAGGCTCTCCAGCGCACGGTCGAGCAACTGGCCAGCCGGCCCGACGAACGGCCGCCCCTGGATGTCTTCCTTGTCGCCGGGCTGCTCGCCCACCAGCATCAGCCGCGCCCGCGGTGGCCCCTCGCCCCACACGGTCTGCGTGGCGTATTGCCACAAGGGGCAACGCTGGCAGTGGCCGGCTTCTTCGGCCAGAGCTTGCAGGCGTGCAACAGGCGACGGCGTCGGGTGGCGCATGGCCGGTTGACGGCAAGCCAGGTGCCTGTCGACGCGGGTGGGGCGCCACCCGCCGGGGCAGGTTCCTCAAGGCGCCGGCGCGCCGAACACCTCCAGTTCACGGTACGGCGTCGGGCTCTCGATGCCGATGAAGCCGAACTGGCGCAACGGCGGCTGGGTGAAGCGGAACTGGAGCTTGGCGACGCGGCTGGCCAGTGGCGCGCCGCCGTTGCGTGTCAACGTGATCTGCGAAGCGCGCTCGGTGACGTTGACGAGGACGTGGTGGAAGTCGCCGAGCTGCACGAAGCTGTCCGGCGCTTCGACCGACGACCACCAGACTTCGTACGACTGGTGCGAGCGTTCGTCGCCGTTGTCGGCTGTCGGCAGCCCGGCATCGCTGCGGATGCGGGTGATGTCGTAGCCGTTCGGCGCCTGCGCCGTGGCGAGCGTGAAGGTGGTTGTCGAGAAGTAGTCCTTGTCGTTCGAAAAGCTGGCCAGGAAACCGTCGTTGAGCAGCGCCGGCGAATGATTGCCGCTGTAGCCGGTGGTTTCGACGCTCAGCAGGCTGGGCGAGCCGGCGCGCACGAGGTTGGGCTGCAGGTCCCAGGGTGACGACGTCGTCGTGCTGAACCGGTCGGCTTGGTGCAGGCCCCAGAAGCGACCGGGATCGGGGTTCTTCGGCACCACGCCGAGTGCCATCAAGGCCTGGAACCATTGCTCGGCCATCACCGCATAGCCCTCGGCGCCGGGGTGGATGCCGTCGGGGTTCGGGTGGGCCAGCATCGGTGTGTACAGGTCGACCAGCGAGACGCGGTGGCCCAGCGCCCGGTGCCGTTCGACCAGCGCCGGGATCTTCGCGTTCAGCGCGCGGATGTAGGCCTGGGTGGTCTCGCTCGCCGGCGCGTTGGCCGGGATGATCTGCGCAACGACGATGTAGATCGCGGGGTTGAACGCGACGATGCGCGAGACCATGTCGTCGAGCCGGTCGACCACGCCGGGAAAACCGGTCTTCGGGTTGCCGTGGAAGTAGTAGTTCTGCTGCGCGTCGTTGGTGCCCGCGTGGATGGTCACGACCGCCGGGTCCCAGGCCTTCAGCCGGGTCTCCAGCGGCGGCGCATTCCAGAAGCCCTTGCCCGAGGTGATCTGCTCGATGCGGTAGGCCGAATAGCCGTCTTCGTCATGGTCGATGAAATCCGCCGGGTCGCTTTGCCGCATGTTGCGCGAACCGACGAAGTTGGGCATGCCCCAGGCGGCCGTCAGCTTGTCGAACAAGGGCTTGCGAAAGCCGCCGGTGCCGTCGCCGCCCTCGGTGATCGAATCGCCGATCGGCATGATGCGCAGCGGCACGGGCTGGCTGTACTGGGACCAGGCGGGGCACGCAATGGCAAGGGCCAGCGCGGCGGCGAACAGGTGGCGCATCGGGAAACTCCTTCACTCGGCGAAGGCCCGATCCTGCCAGAGCGCGCCGATCCGCGCTCTGCATGCGCCACCTGTTTTGCCGAGGTCAGAAGTGACTTGGCGGCGGCGGCACGTAGTGGCCGCCCTTCGGACAGTTGGTGAAGAACAGCTGGTCGTTCAGCACGTGCTTCACGAACGGCACCACCTCGGCATAAGCCGCCTCGACGCTCAACCGGTCGTCGATCTTGCCGTTGACCTCGACCCCGACGGCCATGCAGCGGGTGATGCGGTTGGCGACCTTCTGGTCGGCATAGGCCTGGGCAAAGAACTGGCTGAAGTTCGCGTCATGGACATCGAACACCAGCTTCGGCTGGTCACCGTCGTGCGGGCACCGCGGCATGTCCTTGACCTCGGTCTTGGGCGGGTTGGTGTCGGGGTTGTTGTCGTCGTCGAACTCCTGCTCGGCCCGGTTCTCGTTGTTCGTCTCGTAGCACTGCGGCTGGATCGTCACGCCGTCGGGCTGCAACACCATGTCGCGGTCATAGGCCATGTGCACCGGCACCAGCTGGTTGCGCGGTGTCGCGCGGGCCAGCTGCACCGCACTGCCGGGGATGTTCTGCTTCGGCTTGATGATCACGTCCGGCGAGTCCTGCAGGAACCAGTAGCGGTACAGCTCGCCGTTGTCGCCGGTCTCCTTGATGAAGACAGGCGCGATCTCCGTTTCGAGGTAGCTGGTCTGCGCCTGGTAGACGAAGGCCCCTTTGACGACGGACGACTGCGAACGCCAGTCGGTGGCCTTCGGGTCACCCGCTTCGTTCAGCAGTGCATTCAGCAGTGCCGCCGACCCGCGTGACTGGCCGACCAGCACGACCTGGTCGGGATTGATCGCGAAGGTGTCGCGCTTGAACTTGATCCAGCGCACGGCCGTGGCGATGTCGTCGCTCGGCACCGGCGCGGTGGTGGGCTGGGGCCAACCGGGCTTGTCGTGGCCGGGCGGGCGCTGCACGATGAAGCTGCCCAGGGGATGCCGGCTTTCGATCGTCGCGAACGCATAGCCGGCGGCCAGCACCTTCATCAGCAGCGAGTGCACATGCGGCAGCTTGTCGCCGGGCTGGGTCTCGCGGAAGTCTTCCGTCTGCCCGCCAGGGTGGGCATAGATCACCAGCGGCAAAGGCTGCGACAAGGGCAGGTTCGACGGGCGGTAGTAGTCCAGCCGCCGCGTCAGCGTGATCGCGCCCAGGTCCCAATCGTTCGACTCCCGCCACTCCTTCCATTTCAGCGGCGCACCGCCATAGCAGTAGTCGTCCCAGCGGTAGTAGTCGACGGCCAGGTCGTCGTTGGGATAGTCGCTGACGTAGTGCAGTTCCGGCACCGCCGGCAGGGCCTGCGGCAGTGGCTGGCACATCGGTTCAGCCTGCGCCCCACCTGCCCAGCCCACGGCCAGTCCGAAAGGCCAGATCCATGCGGCCCGTGGCAAAGAAAATCTCATTCGAACCCCCTTCGTTGAAGAACGGGAGAGTCTAGAAACGGCGCGTGTCCCCGCGGGGAAGTATCCAGATGTCGAGTTAGGGGTTTTTGGAAAAGTTTCGTTAAGAGTTCGACCGCGGCGGCGCGGGCACCGGCGTGCCGCCGGCCGGGCAGGTGGTCGTGAAGACGTGCTGGTCCAGCACGGCGCGAACAAAGGGCACCACTTCGGCGTAGGCGGCCTCGATGTTGTCCTTGCCGACCTCCACGCAGCGGGTGATGCGCTGCGGCACGCCGCGGTCGGCGTAGGCCTGGGCGAAGTACTGGCCGTAGTTCGGGTCGTGCAGGTCGAACATCGGACGCAGGCCATCGTCGGACGCCGGGCATTTGGGCAACTGGTCCACGTCGTAGACCGGCGGCGTGCTGCCGTTGTTGTCGTTGTCGAACTCCTGGTAGGCACGGTTGTGGTTGCTGCTTTCGTAGCACTGCGGCTGGATGCTGCGGCCGTCGGGCTCGAGCGTCATGCGCTGCTCGTAGGCCATGTGCACCGGCACGAGCGTGTCCACAGCGGCATTGCGCGCCACTTGCACGGCGCTGCCCGGGATGTTGCGGGCCAGGTCGATGACCACGTCGGGGGCGTCCTGGTGGTACCAGTAGCGGTAGGGCTCGCCGTTCACGCCGCTGCTCTTGACGAAGACCGGGCCGATCTCGGCCTCGAGGTAACTCGTTTGCGCCTGCACCACGTAGGCGCCGCGCACGCTCGACGAACGCGAGCGCCAGTCGCTGAACTCGTTTTGCGCCGGCTCGTTCAGCAAGGCGTTCAGCAACGCGGCCGAGCCGCGAGACTGTCCGACGAGAAAGATCTTGTTCGCGTCGATGCCGAAGGTGCGGCGGTTGTATTTCAGCCAGCGCACCGCGGTGGCGATGTCGTTGCTCGGCATGGTGCCGGTCGTCGGGGTCGGCCAGCCGGGTTTGTCATGCCCGGGCGGACGCTTGACGACGAAGCTGGACAGCGGGTGCCGCGACTCGAGCGAGGCCAGCGCATAGCCGGCTTCCAGCACCTTCAGCAGCAAGGCGCCGTAGAGCGCCGAATCGGGCTCGATCTCTTCGCTCTGGCCGTTGGGGTGGGCGTACAGGACCAGCGGGATCGATTCGCCGAGCGGGATGTCGACCCGACGGTAGTAGTCGAGCCGGCGGGTCAGCGTCTGGGTGCCGGCATCCCAGTCGTTACCTTCGGTCCATTCGGTCCAGCTCAGGGCGGCACCGCCGTAGCAGTAGTCGTCCCACTTGAAGTAGGCGATGTCGCCCCGGCTGCCATGGGCGACGACCGGCGTGACCAGCGGCAGCTGCGCCGGCAACGGGTCGCAGCTGGACCCTGCCACGCCCGCGCACGGCCAGAACCATGCCGCCCATGCCAGGCAGCGCAGCCAGACGCAGGCCCACGATGAACCGGACATCTTGCCCCCCTTTTTGCAGCAGCACTGGCCGCGGCACGGCGGCGATTCTGCCGCCACGGGGGCCAGGGCTGGACCCCTGGTTTTCACGCACGCATCACGTGTGCGCGGCAGGTACTCAATGCACAGGCACGGGCTCGGGCACGCCGCCGCCGGCGCCCAGGCGCTGCAGCTTCATCGCATAGGCGGCCTGCTGCTGCCGGGTGCTGCTGTTCTGCTCGGCTTCGCGCAGGTGTCGGATCGCCCGCTCGCGCTCGCCCAGCCGCAGGCAGGCCAGCGCCATCCAGTAGTGGAACTCGTGGAAGTCGTTCGAGAGGTCCAGCGCCTGCTCGAACTGCCTGCGCGCCAACGCATAGTCGCCTGCCTCGTAGGCCCGCAGGCCGAGGTTGAAGCTCGCAAAGGGCGACTTGGCCCGCAGCCGGGCCAGTTGCCTGTCGACGACGCCGGCCTCGGCGTCGCGCCCTTGGCGGTGCAGCAGCAGCGCCAGGTTGCTCAGCACCTGCGGGTGTTCGGCCCGCAAGCCCAGCGCCGCGCGCAAGGCCGCTTCCGCCGCAGACGGCTGGCCGTGGCGCATGTAGACCACGCCCAGCGTGTTGTACAGGTCGGCGAAGCCACGGTCCTGGGTGATGGCGCTGCGGATCCACCAGTACGCATCGTCGCTGCGGCCGCGGGCCAGCGCCTCGGCGGCCTTGTTGTTCATGTACATCGCGACGATGCGCTCTTCGGCCACCGGCACCGTGCGCTGGCGCTTGATGTCGGCCTGGGGCAGGAAGTCCACCGTCCACCAGTCGGGGCTGTTCTCGACCATGCGCACGACAGGCACCTTCTTGCCGATCGAGACATTGACATGGCCGATGAACAGCGCCAGGTCGCCATCACGGCCCCAGCTGTCGTCGATCTGCACCGCCTGGTAGCGCACCGCCAGGCCCACGGCTTTCGCGAAGGCGCCGGTCATGATCGCGAGCGACAGGCAATTGCCCGCGCGCGCCTCGAAAGCCTCCGCAGCCGTGCGGGTGAACGCGGCGTCGTAGTCCAGTGCGAGCTGCCGGTTCGGATTGGAATACAGCGCATCGACCAGGCCCTGCTGCAAGCCGCGCTGGCTGACGCGGTCGTCGATGTCATGGGCCAGGTAGTCGCGCATCGCGGGGCTGAGGGCAAAAACCTGGGCCGCGTCCACCGGCTGGCTCGGCGGCGCAAAGGCCGTGTCGACGAACAGCGAGACGCCGTCAGGCGTCACCCCCGGCGCCGATGCACAGGCCGCCAGCCAGGCCACGGCAGCGCCGGCGACAAACAGCGTGGCGCACCGGCGCAGCAGCGGCTTCATGGGGAGGCAAGGCGGCCGCGCCGCAGCCAGCGCTCGGCCAGGCCGAAGCCACCCTCGAACAGCAGTGCCAGCGCCGCCGCCGGCAAGGCGCCGGCCAGCAGCAAGGCCTTGTCGTTCAGCGCCAGGCCGGTGACGATGCGTTCGCCATAACCACCGGCGCCGATGAAGGCAGCGATGGTTGCGGTGCCAACCGAAATCGTCGTCGCCGTGCGCACCCCCGCCACGATGACTGGCAACGCCAGCGGCAGCTCGACCGCGCGCAGCTGCTGCCCGCGGCGCAGCCCCAGCGCCTGGCCGGCCAGCTTCAGCCCTGCCGGCACCTCGGCCAGGCCGGTGCAGGTGTTGCGCATGATCGGCAGCAGCGCATACAGCGTCAGCGCCAGCAGCGCCGGCACCGTGCCGATTCGGCCCAGCCACGAGATCAGCACCGCCAGCAGCGCCAGCGAGGGCACGGTCTGCATCAGCCCGGTGGCGCCGAGCACCGCCGACCGCGCCGTGGCATGCGGCGCCACCGCCACCGACAACGGCACGCCGACCAGCACGGCCAACAGCACGGCAGCGGCCACCAGGCCCAGGTGCTGTGCCGTCAGGCGCGGCAGGTCGGGGCCCCACAGCTTGGCCCACAGCCCGGTGCCGGCGGCCGTGCCCGGTGCAGAAGCCGCATCGCCTTGCGCCAGGTGGTCGCGCGCGATCACATCGAAGGCCACGCCCTGCAATTCGGCGCGCGCGTTCATCGCGATCATCTGCGCTTCGCCGATGCGGCCCTCGAGCCCCTGCAGCGCAGCCCAGGCGGCAGGAAAGCGCTGCGGCACATCGAGCCGGTACAGCAGCACCGCGTCATAACGCGGGAAGTGGCCGGCGTCGTCTTCGAGCACCCGCAGCCCCAGGTGCTGGATCTTCGCGTCGGTGGTGTAGATGTCGATCACGTCGACCTGGCCGCCGGCGACCGCGTCGTAGGCCAGGCCATGGTCCAGGCCGGTCGGCTGCTGCGGCAGGTGGTAGCGCGCGGCCAGGCCCTTCCAGCCATCGGCTCGGCCGATGAATTCATTGCTCAGGCCCAGGCGCAGCGCCGGTTGCGCGGCCAGGTCGCTGAGCCTGCGCACGCCCAGTCGCGCCGCCGTGTCCTCGCGCATCGCCAGCGCGTAGCCGTCGTTGAAGCCCAGGCGCACCGCCACGCCCAGCCCTAGCGGCTTCAGCTGCTCGCGCATGGCCTGTAGCGTCATCGCACCGGGCTGCTTCAGGATCTCGAGGGCGATGGTGCCGGTGTATTCGGGGTACAGGTCGATGCTGCCGGCGCGCAGCGCCTCGTAGACGATCGCCGTGTTGCCCAGGCCTTGCTGCACCTCGACCGGTGCGTGCGGCTGTGCGGTCTGTGCCAACACCTGCGCCAGGATGTAAGACTCGGTGAAACGCTTGGAGCCGATGCGCAGCGCGTCGTCGGCCGCGGGCGCCGATGTGGCGCTGCCGAGCAGGCCGGCCACCCAGCAAGCCACACTAAGGCGCCGGACCAGGCGGGAAAGGCAAATGAATGTCATGGCCACAGCTTCTGTCAAGCGCGGCTGGCGGTCAATGGGCATGCCTTTTGCCGGGCACGGCGGAGGAGCCAAACGTGGCTTCGTCCTATGGAGACCAAGCATGTCCGATAACACCCAATCCGCCGGCGGCCAGGACCGCAAGCGCATCAATGTGAACCAGGACTACGAACTTCGCGACTGGTCGCAGAAGTTTGGTGTGACCCCCGATGAGCTGAAGGCCGCGGTACGCGCCGTGGGCGACCAGGCCGAAAAGGTCAAGGAATACCTGTCGCGCAGCGGCGCGACCCGCTGACCACCCCGGCGACAGGAGGCACCCATGCCACGCGCGATCTGGAAAGGCGCCGTCAGCTTCGGACTGGTCCACATCCCGGTCGCGCTCTACCCCGCCTCGCAGGAAACCGAGGTCGATTTCGACTGGCTGGACAAGCGCACGCTGGACCCGGTCGGCTACAAGCGGATCAACAAGCGCACCGGCCGGGAGATCGACAAGGAGAACATCGTCAAGGGCGTCAAGCAGGACAACGACAGCTATGTCGTCCTGTCGGATGACGAGATCCGCGAAGCCTTTCCGAAGAGCACGCAGACGATCGAGATCCAGAGCTTCGTCCCGGCGAAGGACGTGTCGTTCATGTACATGGAACGGCCGTATTTTCTGGAACCCATCGGTAAGGCCGACAGGGTCTATGCGTTGCTGCGCGAAGCCATCGCCGCGTCGGGCCTGATCGGCATCGCACGGGTGGTGATGCACAACAAGGAGCACCTGGCTGCGCTGCTGCCGGCCGACAAGGCGCTGATGCTGGCGACGCTTCGCTGGGCCAACGAAATCCGCGATGTCGCCGAGCTGAACCTGCCGGCCGCCGGCAAGGCCGAGGCCAAGCTGAAAGACAGCGAACTGAAGATGGCCACCCGCCTGATCAAGGACATGGCCGCCGACTGGGAACCGAAGAAATTCGTCGACCGCTTCTCCGATGCGATCCGCGAACTGGTCGCCCGCAAGGCCAAGGCCGGCAAGGCGAAGAAGGTCGAGCCTTTGGAAGAAGGCCCGCCCGAGGCGTCCAACGTGATCGACCTGACCGAGCTGCTGAAGCAAAGCCTCGGGCCGCGCAAGGGCGCCAGCCGGACGGCCAAGACAGGCAACGGTGCGACGGCCAAGGCACGCGGATCAACCGCCAAGAAGGCCACTGCCCGTGCGGGTGCCGCGAAAAAGACATCGGCCACGGGCGAGAAGGCATCTCGCAGTCGCCGCCAGGCCTGAGCCGGCGTGCTTCAGCCTTCGACTCGCGAAGAACGCGACGGAGCAAGCATTGTTCCGACCGACCGACGTCGTCATTGAGGCGTCGCTTCGAACGCCTCACCGCCATGCGAAGACCCCTCAGTGATTGGTACGCAGATTGCCGTTTCCTGGATCCAGGCACCAACAGCCTGTCTAACCGAGGAAAGGAAGCGAGATGCAACAGCGCGATGACTCTAACCGCCAACGCGGTGGGTACCAGGATGACGATCGCTATGGCGACTATGGGCGACGTCAGAATCAACAACAGCAGCAAGGAGGTCAACGCGGAATGGGCAGTGGCGACTACGGCGACTCCTCACGCGACCAAGGCTTCGGCCAGGGCCGCGGGGGCAGCCAGGACTGGGGCGATGACCGCAGCAGTTACGGCCAATACGGTGGCGGCCAGTCCGGCGGCAGGTCTTCCGGCGGCCAGCAAGAAGCCTGGGATCCCGGAAGCAGGGGCGGCTCGGGCCAGTATGGTGGCCAGTCGGGTGGGCAGTATGGCGGCCAGTCTGGCGGCCAGTACCGCGGCGACTATGGCGATCGGCAAGGTGGCCGCTTCGGCGAACAAGGCCGCTATCAGGGCAGCCAGTACAACCAAGGAAGCCAGTACGGCCAGGGAGGCCAGTACGGCCGGTCCGATGAGCAGTATGGGCGCGGCAACTTTGGCAGCGGCGGCAGCTCGATGAGCGGCGGCGGCTGGGGCCAGGAAGACTACCAACGTCAAGGCCAGGGCATGGGCCAGGGTCAGGGCCAACAAGGGTCGTGGCGAGACCAGGACACCTGGGGCCGAGGCGCCGGCCAAGGGTTCGGGCAGGGAAGCCAGGGCCAAGGTCAAGGCCAATGGGGCCGGGGCCAGCAGGACGAATTCGACCCCGACTACCAACAGTGGCGTACCGAACAGATGCGCGGTCTCGATGAAGACTATCGCAGCTGGCGCCAGGACCGATTCAAGAAGTTCTCGGACGAGTTCGACAAGTGGCGTTCCGGGCGCAACCGCGGCAGCGCTTCAAGCGGTGGCACGTCGGGCCAGTCCGGCTCGACCTCCGGCACCGGCAGCTTGAGTGGTGCATCGGGAACGACCGGATCTTCTGATACGTCCACCACCACGGCCTCCAGCGGGACCGGCAGCACCGGCAGCAGCGGAACCAGCGCCGGAACGAGCGGCACTGGCACCAGCGGCACCGGAACCAGCGGCACCACTCGGAAGTAACCCAAAAAAGCAGAAGCCCGCGCGTCCAGCGTGCGTGCAGCCGCCGAGCCCCCCAGCCGTCCCCGATGACGACTGGCGCAAGCAGGACGGCGGCCCACGCACTGGCGCACTGAGGGATGGGCTTCTGCGCCCTGCCAAGGAGCGACCATGCGATTCCCATCACCTCTTCTGCTTTGCCCGGCACTCGTTGCGCAGTTGGTTCTCGTGACAGCTGCGAGCGCGCAGCAGCCGGCATCCGCCCCCGGCGCCAGCGCGCCGGCGGGCGCGCAAGGTAGCGCCATTGCCCTCATCGACGCCGACAGACAGTTCGTGCTCCAGGTGGCCGCCGACGGCATGGCCGAGGTCGAACTGGGCAAGCTCGCGTTGCAGAAAGCAGCCAGCCCGACGGTCAAGCAGTTCGCCGACCGCATGGTGCAAGACCACGGCAAGGCCAACGCCGAGTTGAAAGCCCTGGCGGCCAGCAAAGGCGTGGCCCTGCCGACCTCGCTGCCAGGCACCAAGCAGGACGATCTGATCCAGATGGGCAAACTTTCAGGCACGGCCTTCGACAAGGCCTACAGCCTGCACATGGCCGGCGACCACGAAAAAGCGGTGGCGGCGTTCGACAAGCAAGCCCAGGGCACCGGCGACGCGCAGATCAAGGCCTGGGCGGCCAAGACCTTGCCCACACTGCGCGAGCATCTGGCAGAAGCAAGAGCGCTGGACCCCGGCGCGACGAAGAAGTAGGTGCCGATGGATTGGAGTTCGCTGCGCGCGCAGCTGGAAGCGCTCGATGTTCAGTTGCTGACCATCGGCAATGCGCAGATCACCGTCTCGTCGCTGCTCAAGCTGGCTGTTTCGGGTTGGTTGCTGTACCTGCTGGCCGGCAAGCTGAGCCGGCTCACCCTGGGGCGGCTGCTCGCGCACACCCACATGGACGAGGGCCAGCGCCAGGCAACGATCGGCCTGGTGCACTACGCGGTGCTGATCGTCGGCGCGGTGCTGATCCTGCAGAACGCCGGCATCAACCTCACCGCCTTCGCGGTCGTGGCCAGCGCATTGGGGGTGGGCGTCGGCTTCGGGCTGCAGAACATCATCAGCAACTTCATCAGCGGCCTGATCATCATGCTGGAGCGCCCGATCCAGGTCGGCGACCGCATCGAGCTGGCCGGCGTGGAAGGGCTGGTGCATTCGATCGGTGCCCGCCGCACGACCGTGGTCACGCCGGACAAGACGGTGATCCTGGTGCCGAACCAGCGCTTCATCACCGACAACGTCACCAACTATGTTTTCCTCGACAAGGCGATCCGCCTGCGGGTGCCCGTCTCGGTGGCGGCGGGGTCCGACGTGCGGCTGGTCGAGCGCCTGCTGCTGCAAGCCGCCAAGGGCGCGGAGGTGCGCACCGAGCCGAAGCCGGAGGTCGCGATGACGGCCATGAGTGGCGCGGCCATCGGGCTCGAACTGTGGGTCTGGTATGACGGCCAGGCGCTGACCAAGCAGCAGGTCCTCAGCAGGCTGTACTTCTCGATCAGCGACCTTCTCGCGCAGAACGGCATCAAGACGGCGTAGCCCCAACCGGGCGAATTCGGCAAGCGCTGTTGTCAGCTCATCCTGAAGTTCAGGAACTGCCAGGGATCGTCGCGGTCCAGGTCTTCGTCGAACAGATGCTCGCGGCCCTCCAGCGGCGTCCACTGGCTGTAGACGCCCACCAGCTCGCCCCAATAGGGCTGGATCAACTCGATCATCTCGTCGTAGGGCAACTCGTCGGGTTCCAGCACACCCAGACGGGGATGGCGCAACGCCCAGATGATGCCCGCGACGATGGGCGCCGCCACCTGGAGCGAGGTCGCCGAGTTGTACGGGCACAGCTTGCGGGCTTCTTCGATGCTCAGCTGCGAGCCCAGCCAGTAGGCACCCCGCTCGTGCCCCATCAGCAGCACGCCGAGTTCGTCGCGACCACTGGTGATGCCGTCGCGCACGATCCGCTGGTTCTTCTGCAGCCGCCATTGGCGGCCTGCCAGCTCATGCAAGGAAAGCACCGCGTCGTCGCATGGGTGGTAGGCATAGTGAACGGTCGGGCGGTAGTCCGGCTGCTCGGCATCGCCGACCGTGAGGTAGTGGGCGATCGATATCGACTCGGCATGGGTGACCAGAAAGCCTTCGAATGGCCCGGCCAGCGGCGCCCAGCTGAGCACCCGTGTCGCAGCCCCGGGTTGGTTGAGGTAGATGGCCGAGCGGCAGCCGGTGGCGTGGCGCGCCCCGTCGAAAGGGAAGTGCCGCTCGTGCGTTCCCCAGCCCAACTCGGCCGGCTGGGTCGCCTCGGCCACGAAGCCCCTGACCGACCAGGTGTTGACGAACTCGTCCTGGGCTTTGCGCCGCGGGTCGACCTGCGTGTCGCGTTCGGAGATGTGGATGACGCGCACGCCGAGTTCTTGAGCGAGTGCCGCCCACTCTTGCCGCGACCCGGGTACCGCGCGTTGCTTGCCGGCCAGGTCGAGCAGGGCCTGCTTGACGAGGAAGGAGACCATGCCCGGATTGGCGCCGAGGGTGATCAGCGCCGTCGGTTGGTCGACGGCGCCAGCCCGCAGGCTCAGCACCTCCTTCCGAAAGCTGTAGTTCGTCCGCTCTGCCGGCGGCGAGTCGTTGTTTTCGAAGGTGCCACCCCAGGGCTCCGTCGATGCGTCGACATAGAGCGCGCCCCGCGACTGGCACAGCGTGATCAGGTCCTTGGTGCAGACGTCCACGGACAGATTGACCAGGAAGTCGCCTTCGTTCAGACGCGACGCCAGCAATTCCTCGTAGTTCTCTTCCGTCAGCTTGGCTTCGGTGTGGGCCACGCCGAACTGCTCGGCAATCTCCAAGCCGCGGCCCGACGGTTTGATGATCTCAATCTGGCGGGCCTCGATGTCCAGGTGCCTGAACAGCAGCGGCAGCACCGCCTGGCCAATGCTTCCAAACCCGAGCATGACCATGTGCTTGTCAAACGGGGCCTTCTTGTCGTGCGGCATGTTCTTTCCTGCGGGTTTCGTCCGGATCGCGTCCGCTCACACTAACGATGAGGTTCGTGGTGACGCAACCTTGTACTTTCCCCCAGAGCAAAGCACGTGCCGCTGTGGGGCCGGACGGCAGGACCGAAGCGCCGCGCCCGCCAGTGCACACGAGGCATCTGGCACTTTTACAGGTACAGCGATTGCTCGATGGACAGTGTCGGCAACGGGCCGATTTCACCAAGGAGCATGAGCCATGGAACAGCAAAAGCGAGACAAGAAAGAATCCGGTCAGCAACGCGACCAAGCCAGCAGCAGCAGCAAATCGGGCCAGCAAGAGCAGTCGCAACGCGGGCAAAGCGGTCAGCAAGGTGGTCAGGCGCGCAGCCAGGACAAGGACAAGAGCCGCGGCGGCCAGCGCTGACCCCCGCATGGCCAAGTAGCCCGCATCGGGTGAAGCCAGGCCCTTCTGGGGCGCGGCCGGGCCGTCACCGGTCCGGCCGCCGATCAGGCACTTCGCTTGCTCACTGACCTCGCTCCGCCGAGATCACCGACGCGTCGCGTCGATCGGACGTTGGCCTGGAGGTGGACATGCGACTTGCATCAGCCCCGTCAAGCGACCAGCAGGTACTCGCCGAGATCCGGCAGGCGCTTGAGAAAACCTCCGTCTCATTCAAACGTCGTGTCGTCGAGCGGCTGGCGCTCGCGGCACTCGGCAGCATTCCATGGGTCGGCGGGTTCGTCAGCGCCGCCGCGGGCCTGAAGATCGAACAGCGGGGCATCCAGCGCGACAGCTTGCAGACGCGCTGGCTGGCCGAGCATGCACGCAAGCTCGAAGAACTGACCGCTGCACTGCGCGACCTCGCGATCCGCCTCGACGGCCTCGGCGCCACCGTCGAAGAGCGCATCGCCGAAGACAGCTACCTCAGCCTGGTGCGCTCGGCCTTCCGCGTCTGGGACCGGGCCGAAACCGACGAAAAGCGCGAACTGGTGATGACCTTGCTGACCCGTGCGGCCAGCACGCGGCAGGTGTCTGACGATGTGGTGCGCTTGTTCATCGACTGGCTCGACCAATACCACGAAACCCACCTGGCGGTCATTCGCGAGGTGTTCAAGCAATCCGGCGCGGCTACCCGAGGCCGCATCTGGATGACGCTGTACGGCGAGCCGGTGCGGGAGGACTCTGCCGAGGCCGACCTGTACCGCCTGCTGCTGCGCGACCTGAGCGCCGGCGGCGTCATCCGGCAGGCGCGGCCCACCACCACCGAAGGGCGCTTCGTCCGCCGGCGCAATGCTGGCGCGGCCAACCGCACCAAACACCATGAGCATGAGGGCGATGACAGCGAGCTGCCGACACTCGAATCAGCCTTCGAAGACACCAAGCCCTACGTGCTGACCGAGCTGGGCCGGCGCTTCGTCGACTACGCCCTGGGTGCTGACGACACCGCGTTGGCGGCCGCCGCGCCTCGAAGCGTCGGTCAGGCGTAGCGGCCCCGCGGCCACCGAACGATCGGAGCGCGAGCGCGGCTCAGTGCAACGACATGTCGTGCACGGTTTCTTCCGCGTTCGTGGGCACGCCGGCGCCGCCGGGCGGCACCGCCGTGCGTGCACGCAGGCACTGCTCGAACCACTGGATGGTCTGCTTCAGCCCGTCTTCCAGCGCGACCTGGGGTGACCAGCCGAGGAAGCGGTTGGCCAGCGTGATGTCGGGGCAACGCTGGCGCGGGTCGTCCTGCGGCAACGGCTCGAAGACCATGCACGACCGGGAGCCTGTCAGCGCGAGGATCCGCTGCGCGATCTCGAGCATCGACAGCTCGATCGGGTTGCCGATGTTGATCGGGCCGGTCAGCTCGGCCGGCGTGTCCATCAAGCGCAGCAAGGCCTCGACGGTGTCGCCGACGAAGCACAGCGAGCGGGTCTGGTGCCCGTCGCCATAGATCGTCAACGGCTCGCCGGTCAGGGCTTGCACGATGAAGTTCGAGACGACGCGGCCGTCACCCGGGTGCATGTGCGGCCCGTAGGTGTTGAAGATGCGTGCCACCTTGACGGCCACCCCATGCTGGCGGTGGTAGTCGAAGAACAGCGTCTCGGCGCAGCGCTTGCCTTCGTCGTAGCAGGCGCGCGGCCCGATCGGGTTCACGCGGCCCCAGTAGGTCTCGGTCTGCGGGTGGCAATCGGGATCGCCATAGACCTCGCTGGTCGACGCCTGCAGGATCGGCGCATGCAGCCGCTTGGCCAGCCCGAGCATGTTGATGGCGCCATGCACGCTGGTCTTGGTCGTCTGGACCGGATCGAGCTGGTAGTGGATGGGCGACGCCGGACACGCCAGGTTGAAGATCGCATCGCACTCCACGTACAGCGGAAAGGTCACGTCGTGGCGCAGCAGCTCGAAGCGAGGGTCGGCCAGCAACGGGGCGATGAATTCGCGCGACCCGGTGTAGAAGTTGTCGACGCACAGCACCTCGTCGCCGCGCTCCAGCAGCCGCGCACACAGGTGCGAGCCGATGAAGCCGGCGCCACCGGTGACGAGGACGCGGCGGTTGTGCAGTGGAATCCTCATGTGAGCCTCGCGATCTGGTTGAAGGTTTGGGTCCAGTCGGCAACGAAGCGATCGATGCCGAAACGTTCGAGTGCGGTGGTGCGTGCGGCCTCGCCCCAGCGCCGGGCGAGCGCCGGCTCGGCGATCAGCTGCTGCATCACGTCGCGCAGGCGGTCGACGCGGGTGTCGACATAGCCGTTCTCGCCATTGCGGATCACCGTCGGCAACTCGGTGGTCGCCAGCCCGACGATCGGCAGCCCCACCAGCATGGCCTCGATCAGCGAGAGCCCGAGGCTGGTGTAGCGGATCGGGTGGAAGAAGAAGCGGTGCCTTGCCATGAAGGCCGGCAGCTCGTGATTCGCCACCTCGCCTTCCCCGCCAAGCTCGGTCGAGCCCATGCCCACCAAGGTCAGCGGCACCTGCTCACGCAGCGAGAGGTAAAGATCCGAACCGAGCCGCCGCCCGCGCCTGGCCAGGTTGTTCACCACCACGACGCCGCGTTCGAGCTCACCGCTGTAGCGCGCGTCGGACAGCGGCTTGACGCCATGCTCGATCACCCTGACCGGCGAGGCGCGGTGGTCCCACATCAGCGCATTGAAGTGCGTCACATGGACGATCGAGACGCGCTCATCGTCCGCCCAATGCAGCTGTTTGACCGGATCCTGCTGCGGCGGGTCGTGCTCGAGGTAGATCGCCGGCAACCGCTGCTGCGCCGGGCTCAGCAGCACCAGCCGCTCCTGCTCGTAGGCATCGCGGGATTGGTACAGCACCAGGTCGAAGTCCATGTCGCGCACCCGTGTCACCGGCGCTTCATGCACGTTGTCGCCCCAGGGCAGCGTGCCGCAGCGCCCGGCGTGGTGCGGCGATCGGTCTTCGTCGACGACGAGGTAGAAGTCGTGCGGGACCTGGCTCAGGTAGTACAGGTAGTTGCCGTGGACATGCCAGGTGAGGATGCGCAGGCGGGGAGCGGTAGCGATGGGCATGGTGTCTCGAGGTTGGGTTCGGTCAAGGCCAGCAGTTCAAGCGCGGTGTCGATCACCGTGGCGGGTTCGACGCCGCTCGCGCATTCGTGCTGCGTGGGGCAGCGCACGTGGCCACAGGGCCGGCAAGGTGCGGCCATCCATCGCACACGGTGCAGGTGGCGATCCAGCGGCGCCCAGCGCGGCACTTCCGAGCCGCACGAGATGACCACGCTGGGTGTCTTCAGCGCCGCCGCGACGTGCGAAATGCCGGTGTCGTTGCACACCACCAGGCGCGCCGCTTCGACCAGCGCGCCAAGCGTGAACAGGTCGGTGCGGCCGCAGAGATCGATCAAGGGGTGTGCTGTGGCCGACCGGACGGCCGCCACCAGACCGGCCTCGCCCTGGGTGCCTGTCAGCACGACCTGCAATCCGCTTTCGACCAGCGCATCGGCCACCGCGGCAAAGCGCTCGGGCAGCCAGCGGCGCGATGGCCACTGCGAGCCGGCATGCACGATGGCGTAGGGTTGCGTGCAGCCCGCTTCGTCCAGCAAGGCGCGGGCGGCGGCGCGGTCGGGGCCGTGCAAGGGGAAGTCCAGCTGCAGCCCGCGCCGTGGGCAGCCCAGCGCATCGGTCAGCGCCAGGCAACGCTCGATCTCGGTGCCGTGCTGCGGCCACGGCAGTGTCTGGTCGAGCCCCGCCACGTCCAGGTCTTCTTCGGCCATGCCGGGCCGAAAGCCGGCGCTGCGGCGCGCACCGAAGGCACCGACCAGCGGGTTGACGATGGTGCCGCTGCCGTGCATCTGCAATGCCAGGTCGAATCGGCGCCGGCGCATCCGGCCGATGAAGCGCATCAGGCGCTCCGGGCTGCAGCTGCGCTCCGGCAGTTGCGGGTGGCCGGGAAAGGTCACGAAGTCGTCGACGCTGTCCAGCCGCTGGGCCAGCGCTTCGGCCCAGGGCAGCCCGATCAAGGTGACGTGCGTGGTGGGGCCGCCCTCCCCCCGGGCGGCATGAAGGGCGCGCAGCGCCGGCGTGGCGCAGAGCAAGTCGCCCAGCTTGAGGGCGCGGAACACGGCGATGTGCTGCACTTCCTGCATCGTTCTGGTCCAGGCTGAAGAATCAATAGAACGGCGTGCGCCAGCGCCAACCGCCCGCGACGCGCCAGTACAGCGACAGGAACGGGATCGCGGCGGATGTCAGCAACATCTCGGCCACGTGGCGGAACGATTTCGACGTGCCGCGCAAGCGTCGAAACGTGAAGACGAGGATCAGCACCAAGGCCAGCGCGGCGGAGCCCAGTGCCCAGGCGAGTTGGCCGAGCAGGCCGGCGATCACCGCCGCCACGGCGGCACCCGCCACGGCGTAGTACAGCGGCGGCGCGTGGCGCCGGCCGACGACCCGGCGGTACTGCTCGGGGTACTTCTTGTACAGCAGCGCGTCGAAGGCCATGTTGGCCTGCTGCCTGAGGCTCAGCGCGAACGGCGCTTCGCGCACCGGGTGCTGCACCACCGCGGCGGGCGCGGTGATGACCGCACCTTCTTGCGGGTAGGCGCGCAGCAAGGCGAAGTACAGGTCGGTGTCCTCACGCCAGGCCCGTGTGTAGCGCTCGTCGAAGCCGCCGATCCTTTTCAGCGCGCCGCGGTCGACGAAGCAGTTGGCCGTCACGAAGCCCGCCTGCTCCAGGCCGGCTGTCATGCGCGCATGGTCGGTCACCACCGGCGGCAACGGCACCTCGACGCGGCCCGACGCGGCCACCGCGCCGCCGGCCATGGCTCGCAACCCTGCCCTCAGCCAATCGGCATCCGGCACGGTGTCGTCGTCGGTGAAGGCAATCACATCGGCTCGCGCTGCGCGCCAACCGCGGTTGCGCGCGGCGGCCGGGCCGCGCGTGCCATGCGGCGTCAGGTAGCGGAACACCGGGCCGCCGCGGCTGGCTGCCTCGTCGGCCATCTGCTCGACCAGCAGCCGGGTATCGTCGGTCTGCCCGTCGTCGACCACGATCACTTCGAAGCTGGCAGCGGGCAGGCTCTGCCCACGCAAGGCGTCCAGGCAGCGCTTGAGCAGCGGTGGCCGGCGGTAGGTGGGAATGACCACGCTGACGCGCGGCGCCGGCATGTCGTCCAGGGTCGGCATCTCGTCACTTCTCCAGCAGGAAGTTGCCAATCACCAGCGCGTCCAGCGGCGTGGAGTAGAAGGCGTTCAGCGCATCGCGCGGCGTGCACACGACCGGCTCGCCACGCACGTTGAACGAGGTGTTGACCAGCACCGGCACACCCGTCAGCTGGCCGAAGGCCTTCAGGGTGTCGTGATAGCGCGGGTTGGTCTCGCGCGCGACGGTCTGGACACGGGCGGTCAGGTCGGCATGGCAGACCGCCGGAATCTGCGGCGCCCGTTCGGGCCGCACGTCGTAGATGAACAGCATGAAAGGCGCCTCGCCGCGGTTCGCCGCCGCCGGCGTGAACCAATCGGCCAGGTCGTCCACCGGGATCGCCGGTGCGACCGGGCGGAAGTCCTCGCGGTCCTTCAGCTCGTTCAGGCGGGCCTGCATGGTGGCGCTGATGGGCGATGCGAGGATCGATCGCGCACCCAGCGCCCGCGGCCCGAATTCCATCCGGCCCTGGAACCAGCCGATCACCTTGTCCTGCGCGAGGACCCGAGCCGTCTCGGCGGCCACGTCGTCGAGCCGCCGATAGCGCAGCTGGGCCCACTGCAACTGCTTCTCGATCTCTTCGTCGCTGAAGGCCGGCCCCCAGTACGCGTGGTCCATCGTCCACTGGCGCGGCGCCGCCCCCTGGTTGGTGATGGCACGCTGGCGCTGGTCGGTGTACAAGGCGGCGCCGAGCGCGGTGCCGGCGTCGCCGGCGGCGGGTTGCACCCAGACCTCGTCGAAGATGCCGGCGTCGCGCAACTTGGCGTTCATCACGCAGTTCAGCGCCACCCCGCCCGCCATCGCGAGCCGGGTTTCACCGCTGGCCCGGCGAAGCCACTGCGCCAGCTGCAGGACTGTCTTCTCCAGCGCGGCCTGCAGCGACGCGGCCACGTCCAGGTGCGACTGCAGCAAGGGCCCGCCGCGTTCGCGCGCCGGACCGAAGCGCTCCACCGGATCGAACTCCTCGATCCTGTAGCGGCCGTCTTCACTCACCTCGATCAGGTCGAGCAGCCGGTTCAGGTGCACCGGCCGCCCGAGCGCCGCCAGCGCCATCACCTTGTATTCATCGCTCGAATGCAGGAAGCCGAGGTAGCCGGTGATCTTCTCGTACAGCATGCCCAGCGAATGCGGCATGCGCACGTCCCCGAGCTGCGAATAGCGGCCCTCGCGCCACGCGCCGTAAGCGGTGGTGGTCTCTTCGCCGCGGCCGTCCAGCGTCATCACGGCGCAGCGCTCGAACGGCGCGGCAAGGTAGGCGCTGGCCTGGTGGCTGAGATGGTGGTCGACGAAATGAAACTGGTAGGCGCGGCGTCCGGGCGCGCGCGACTTCAGCGTGCCTTGCAGATGGTGCGGAAAGCCATCGGCCAACTGGCGCGGCGCATTGACGATGTAGCAGGCGAACAGCGGGTCCCACGGGCTTTCCCAGTTCCCCGCGGCGTGCGCCGACGGCTCGAGCGGCAAGCTGACGCTGCCGCCCGGCAGGCGATCGCGCACGAACCGGGCCGGGTCGTAGCTGTAGGCCACGTGCTGCACATCGTCGATCGTGACGCCGGCTTCACGCAGGCAGTAGTCGATCGCGTGGTAGGGCAGCTCCCAGGCCGAGAACGGCACCGGCCGCTTGGCATGCTTGATTCGCGTGAAGCGCTCTTCTTCGGCCGCCGCGACCAGTTGGCCATCGTGCACCAGCACGGCGGAGCTATCGTGGAACGCAGCATTGATGCCCAGGGTGATCATGGCGAGGTCTCCAGCGTCGCAGTGGGGGAAGGCGTCGTGCGCAGCACCGGCACGCGCATCAGTTCGATCGCTGCGCTGGCCACGGCCTGCGGCGGCACGCGGCGCAGGCAGTCGTGGTGGCCCGCGGGGCAGCGGCTCTTCAGGCAGTTGCGGCAAGGCACGTCGTGGCTGAGCACGGTGGCGCCCACGCACCAGGGCGTGTGCTGCGGATTGGTCTGCGCATACAGGTCGATCACCGGCGTGCCGAGCGCCGCCGCCAGGTGCACCGGCCCGCTGTTGTTCGACACCAGCAGCCGCGCGCGGGCGATCAACGCGGCCAGCTCGCCAAGGTTCAACACACCCGCCAAGGACAACGAGGGTTGCGTCATGCGCGACCTCGCGGCGTCGATCAGCGGCTGCTCGGCGTGCTTGCCGGTGAAGACGATCCGGGCGCCGGCCGACCGCGCAATCGCCTCGGCGGCCAGGCCGAACTTTTCCGCCGGGTAGCGGCGCGACGGTGCAGAGGCCCCGACATGCACCACCACCAAAGGCCCTTCGTCGTCGCCGCCCCATTCGCTGTGCAAACGTTGCTGCAAGCTCGCCTGGTCTGCGGCGTTCAACTTGAAGCGCAACCGTTCGTCGCGCGTGCGCCAGCCGACACGCGCCACCAGGTCGAGCTGGCGGCGCACCTCGTGCCGGATGCTGTCCATCGCCAGGTCGGTCTCGGGCACCCAGTCGCTGAGCAGCCCGTACGGGTTCTCACGGCAATGCGCCAGCCGCAGCGGGATGCCCGCGAGCCGGCACAGCAAGGCGGCAGGCAACGCGCTCTGGGTGCACACGGTGAAGATCACCACCGCGTCGAACCGACGCGCGGCCAGCTCGGCGATCAGCGCGCTGTCGTCGACCAGCTCGCCTTCTTCATGCCGCACCCAGGGCACGCGAGCCGGAATCACCTCGTGCACCATGTCCAGGTGCGGTGCCAGTTCGGCACTCGCCGGCGAGCCCAGCAAGGTGATCGACACGCCGGGCACCGACTCTGCGCAAGCGGCCAACGCCGGCGTCGTCATCAACACGTCGCCCAGGTTGTCCGGTCGTATGGCGAGCACCCGGCGCACGCCGCACCAGGCGGCAACGCGAGCATCTTCGATCTGCAGGCTGTTCTCTGCGCTCACGTTGCGGCCCCCACCGTCGCAGACCGAAGCGGTGGCAGGCCCACCGAAGAAGCGACAGGCATCGCCTCGTCGGCATGCGAAAGAATCGCGCTGGCGGCCTCGGCGAGGTCGGCGCAGCGGTGGTCGGGTTCACGCCAGGGCGAGCGTTGCCAGAGCGTCTCGTTGCCGTTGTCGATCAGCACCGTGCGGCACCCCGCGCGCTTGCCCGCTTCGATGTCGTCGAGGATGTCGCCCACCATCCACGAGCGCGACAGGTCGATGCCGTGGTCCATCGCGGCCCGCAGCAGCAGGCCCGGCTGGGGCTTGCGGCATTCGCACAGCGGCAGCCCGTCGGCAGACGGCGCATGCCCGCAGGCATAGAAGCCGGCCAGCGGCGCACCTTGGGCACGCGAGCGCGCCGCCAATCCGGCATGCAGGCGCGCCAGGGCCGCGCGGTCGAACCGGCCCAGCGCCAGGCCCGGTTGGTTGGTCACCACGATCAGCCGATAGCCCGCCTTGCGCAGTGCGGCCAGCCCTTCGAAAGCGCCGGGCGAAAAGCGCACCAGCCGCGGGTCGACGTTGTAGGGCAGGTTCTCGACCAGCGTGCCGTCCTTGTCGATGAAGACCGCCGGCGTCAGGTGGCGTCGCTTCTTCGCGGCCGGTGCTGCCGGGGCCGGTTCGGCATCGAGATGCGAAGAGACGAAGAAGCCCTTCGCCTCGCTGGGGCGCACGCGCGCCGGGCGGTCCTGGCCGTCCTGGCGATAGCGCGCCTTGCGGCTGACCGCCCGGAACACCTCGGCCAGGTCCACCGCCACCTGGCGCCAGGTGAACCAGCGTCGCACGCGCAACAGCCCGGCCTGGCCCATGGCCTCGGCGCGCGCGGGCTCGGCATGCAGGCTTTGCAGGGCCTGGGCCAGCGCCGCCGGGTCTTTCGGCGGGACCAGCAGGCCGGTCACGCCATCGTCGACGGAGTACTGGATGCCGCCCACCGCGCTGCCGATCACGGGCCTGGCACAGGCCATCGCTTCCAGTGGTGTGATGCCGAAGGGCTCGTACCAGGGCGTGGTGACGAACACATTGGCCGCGGCGTAGTAGCTGCGCAGTGCGTCGCGCGGCCTGCAGCCTTCGAACGTCACCTTCTGCTCGACACCGCACTCGCGCGCCACCGACCGCAGGCGCGCTATCTCGGGCGTGCGGACCTCGTCGGGTTCCAGGCAGTCACCGCCCACGATCCGAAGCTTCGCCGGGATGTCATCGGGCAGCCCGGCCATCGCGCGGATGACGTTGTCGATGCCCTTGCGCGGCACCAGCCGGCCCAGCTGCAGCACCATGAATTCATCGGCCGGGATGCCGAGCTGGCGGCGGGCCTCCTGCCGGTCCATCGGCGTGAACTCGTCGGCGTCGAAGCCGCAAGGCACCATGGCCAGTCGGCCCGGATCGGCGCCATACAGGCGCGCCATGTCGACGCGGTCCTGCGGACATTCCGCCACCACGCGGTCGGCCGCGACCATCAAGCGGCGCTCGATGCGGATGCGTTCCAGCGGAAACGCGTCCGCCTCTTTCTGATGCTCGCGCCGCACCAGGCCGAGCGCGTGGAAGGTCACCGCCAGCGGCACGCCGAAGCGCCGTTTCATGCGCAGGCCCACCCAGCCGGACATGAAGAAGTTCGCATGCACGACGTGGTAGCGGCGCTGCGCGAACCACGGTTCACAGTGGCTCGCGAACTCGGGCATGTGGTCGAGCAGTTGCTCCTTGGGCACGAAGCTTGGCGGCCCGGCCTGGATGTGGATCACCCGCAAGCCTGGCATCGGCTGCACGACCTCGGGCAGCGCTGCGTCGTCCCGCCGGGTGAACACATCGACCTCATGGCCCAGCGCGACCAGGTGGCGGGCCACCTGTGCCACATAGATGTTCTGCCCGCCCGAATCGACGCCGCCGATGGCGGCCAAGGGCGATGCGTGTTCGCTGATCAAGGCCAGCCGCATCGCAGCCACCGGTGTCGTGTCATGGGTCATGGACGTTGCTCCTGCCGGCGGACGTCCGCATCGGCTCGATGGGTACGGGCGCGCCCCGACCGCGCTGCGCGCGCCGGCCGGAACACGGGTTGTGGCGCAGGGCCCGGCAAGGGGCCGTGCAGGGCGACCAGCTCGTCCAGCGAAACAACCGCCGTGCCGAACTTGCATACCGCCAGGCTCGCGGCTCGGTTGGCCCAGCACACCGCATCGGCGAGCGTCACGCCACGGGCGAGGAAGCTCGCCAGCGCGGCCATCGCGGTGTCGCCGGCACCGCTGACATCGGCCACTTCATGCGGTTGCGTCGCGTGGTGGCTGATGCCCTGTTCGTCGAACAGCGCCATGCCATCTTCGCCGCGCGTCACCAGCAGCGCGCCGATGCGCAGCTTGCGACGCAGGGCGGTGCACTTCTGTACGAACTCGTTCTCGTCGGCCCAGGGGCCGAGCACCGCCTGCACCTCCGCCATGTTGGGCTTCAGCACATCGGCACCCCGGTAGCGCGTGAAGTCGGTGCCCTTCGGGTCGACCAGCACGCAGCAGCCCCTGCTGCGGGCCAGCGCAATCAGGCTGGTGCAGTCGCGCAATGCGCCCTTGGCGTAGTCCGACAGCACCACCACGCTGCCGGGCATCACCGCCCGCGCGAACTCGGCATGCAGCTCCGCCACGCACTCGTCACAGGCTTGGTCTTCGAAGTCGGTGCGGAGCAATTGATGGCGCTGCGCGACGCAGCGGATCTTCTGGGTCGTGCGGTGGCGGCTGCCGCCCACCGCGTCGAGCTGCACGCCGGCCTGTTGAATCAGCTGCCGCAGGGCCGTGCCCGGCTCGTCGTCGCCGACCAAGGTCAACAGCGAAACATTCGTGCCGAGTGCGGCGAGGTTCAACGCCACGTTGGCCGCGCCACCGGCCCGGCTCGACTCTCGCGTCACTCGCAACACCGGTACCGGCGCTTCAGGCGACAGCCGTTCGGCGCGCCCTTCCCAATAGCGATCGAGCATCGAATCGCCGACCACGAGCACATGCGTTCGTGTATCCATTTGAGGTCCCTGTGGTTTTTGCATTTCGGTCTTTGGACGTGATGTCCGTGGGCGACGGGTGGCAACCAACGTGCCGCGAAAAAGGTGCTCGTCAACGCAAGATCGGCAAGTTCTTTTGCAGCGTTCGGGCAGATCTTTCAGGCCGCTGCATGAGCTGATCTATTGCCGCAACGCTTGCTTGTTGACTGTCGAAGCCAGCCCGCCTTCGCCCAAACAACGCGGCACCTTGTTTGCTCCAAGGGCCGCGATGCAAAGTGCTTCTTCCCCTTCGCCCGGCATGGCCGGTGCCGTGCCGGCCGGCCCGCCCCGCGGCCAGACCTTCGTCAACTGGCGCACGGTGTGCGAAGGGTTGTGGGCCGCGCTGCGCCGGCATTCGGGCCGCACCGCATTGGCCGTCGCCTTGTTGATACTGGCCAAGCTGTCGGCGATCACCGTGCCGCTGGTCTTCAAGGCCGTCATCGATCGCTTCAACGGCGCACAGCCCGCCAGCCTCGATACCAGTGACGCGTCGGTGGCCCTGGTGCTGCCCGTCTTCTTGTTGCTGGGCTACGCGGCCATCCGGTTCTGCGGCACGCTATTCACCGAGCTGCGCGACATGGTCTTCGCGCGGGTCGTCCAGCACACGAGCACTTATTACGCCGAAGCGGCCTTTGCGCGCTTGATGGCCTTGAGCCCGCGCTACCACTCCAAGCGCAGCACCGGGGCGCTGCTGCGCGAGATCGAGCGCGGCACGGCAGGCGTCGGCTTCCTCGCCGGCACGGGGCTGTTCACCGTGCTGCCCACGCTGATCGAATTCGCCGGCGTGGTGACGATCATGGCGTTGGGCTACAGCCTGTGGTTCACGCTCATCATCTTCGTCACCTTCGTCGCCTATGCCGCCTACACGACGGCGCTGACCCAGCAGCGTTCGGTGCGGCAGCGGCGGGTCAACCAGATGGATGAGCGGGCCAACGCCCGGCTGGTCGACAGCCTGATCAACTACGAGACCGTCAAGACCTTCGCGCGCGAAGGCTACGAGCAGCAGCGCTATGCGCAACTGTGCGCCTCGTGGATCGAGCAGCGGGTGAAGAACCAGCGCGCACTGTCGATGCTGCATGTCGGCCAGTCCGCGATCATTGCCTTCGGCGTCGCCGGCGTCATGCTGCTCGCCGGCGAACACACCTTGCGCGGCACCATGACGGTGGGTGACCTGGTGCTGGTCAACAGCTACATCATCCAGGTCTGTCTGCCACTGAACGCGTTGGGCTTCGTGTTCCGCGAAGCGCGCGACGCGCTGATCAATGCCGAGGCCTTGTTCGCCCTGCTGGCCGTGCCGCCAGACGTGGCGGATGCGCCGACCAGCGCACCGCTTCGCGTGACCGGCGGCGAGGTGCGGTTCGAGAAGGTCAATTTCTCATACGAGCCGGGCAGGCAGGTGCTGTTCGATCTGGACCTGCACATCGCGCCGGGGCAGAAGGTGGCGGTGGTCGGCGGCAGCGGCAGCGGCAAGAGCACGCTCGCGCGCCTGTTGCTGCGCTTCTACGACGTCGAGCAGGGCCGGGTGCTGATCGACGGGCAGGACCTGCGCACGGTGCAGCTGGACACGCTGCGCGAGGCGATCGGCCTGGTGCCGCAGGACACGCTGCTGTTCAACGACACGATCGCCTTCAACATCCGCTACGGTCATCTGCAGGCCGGGATGGACCAGGTGATCGCAGCGGCGAAGGCCGCGCAGTTGCATGACCTGATCCAGTCGCTGCCGCAGCAGTACGAGACCGTCGTCGGCGAGCGCGGCACCAAGCTGTCCGGTGGTGAACGGCAGCGCCTGGCGATTGCCCGCGCCTTCCTGCGCGACCCGCCGATCATGATCCTGGATGAAGCGACCTCGGCGCTGGACACGCGCGCCGAGCGTGCCATCCAGGGCGAGCTGGACCGCGTCGCCGCGGGGCGCACGGCCCTGGTCATCGCGCACCGGCTGTCGACGATCGTCGGCGCCGACCAGATCATCGTGCTCGACAAGGGCCGCATCGTCGAACGCGGCACGCACAACGAGTTGCTTGCCGCCGGCGGGCTGTATGCGCAGCTCTGGCAACTGCAGCTGCAACAACGAGAAGTCGAGCGGCTCGAGCGTCGCCTCGCGCAGCAGCCGGTGGACCTGGTGTCGCTCGCCGCGAGTGCGATCGAAGGCCTGCGTGAAGACATCGAGTCCCGCGGCATCGCCGTCTACACCGATCTCGAGGTGGAGCGCCTGCACATCACCGGTGACGCCAGCACGCTGGCCGAAGTCGTGCAGCGCCTGTGCTGGCAGGCGATGCAGGCCACCCCCGTGGGCGGGCGGATGGCCTTGCGCCTGCGGCGCGACCAGTCGGCAGCGCGCATGGAGATCACCGACGGCCGCCACGCACCGCCAGGCGCTTCGCAGCCACCGGCCGGCACCGCGGGCGCACCACGCGGCAGCGAGGAGCCGCTGGACCCGTTGGCGCTGCGCTCGCTGATCGAGCGCCATGGCGGCCGGCTGCGCATCGAGCCCCCCAGTCCGTCACAAGGCCTCCGCTTCATCATCGAACTGCCGCTGCGGCAGGCAAGCGCCCGCCCGGCCCCTGCCGTTGAAACGCCCGACGCCGCGACTGACCTGCAAGGCGTGCAGGTGCTCGGGGTGGGCGGTGCCGAAACGGTCGACGAATGGCGCAACCTGTTCGACGCCGCCGGTGCCGGCTTGCAAACCGTGGCCGATGGCGACGAAGCGATCCGCTGGTTCGAAGCTCGCCCGTCAGCGCAATGGCCGCAGCTGCTGGTGTGCGAATTGCTGGATGGCGGCGACGGTGCGCGGGACCTGATGCGGCGCCTGCGCCGGCTGGAAACCGACCGGCTGCTGCCCTTGGACCGCCGTATCCCGGCCATCGCGGTGGTTCCCAGTGCCGAGCCCGACGCCGCGCTGCGGGCCTTGATGGCCGGCTTCCAGGCCCACGTCGCCCGGCCGCTCAAGCTCAGCGCGCTGTTGCGCGTGGTGCTCGGCATCTTGCATCGGCCCGGCACCGCCCCTTCACCCCGACCCTGATCGCAAGGAGACCTGCATGTCGTTTCGACACACCCCTTCGCACGCCGCGCGCGGCGGCAGCTTCTACGCCGATGAGGCCACCGCCCGCGAAGCCGTGGACCTGGCCCGCCCGATGCTGGAGGCCGCCCGCCTGAACCCGGCGATCTGCGGCACCGCCAGCCTGTGCGTCGTCATCATGGACCCGGCGATGCAGCCCGGCTGCGGCGCGAGTTTCGATGACGCGGTGCTGCTGGAAGAAGCCATCGGCGACCGCAGCCTCTGGGACGCCGACTACGCCTTCTACGCCCGCGCCAAGGCGCGCTGCGCCTGGCGCCACCAGCAAGACAACAAGAGCCTGCAAGGACTGCGGGCGCACCAGCTGTCAGAGGGCGATTCGCTGTTGCGCGGGGCAGTCTGCCGCGACGGCATCGTCGTCGCCGTCAGCGGCGCCCTGCCCTGGTACGACGAAGCCATGGCCGCCACCGTGGCCGCCTGTCTGCAAGCGTTGGCCGACCAGCGCTGCGAAACCGCCCGCGCCGCCGGCGCGGCCACCGCGGGCAACTGAGCCCCCCAGCAACCCAGAGGAACAGAGGAAGACACCATGAGCACCATCGACACCAACGCCTGCGAATCCCTCGAAGGCAAGACCGTCGTGATCACCGGCGGCTCGCGCGGGCTGGGCGCCTGCGTGGCTGCGCTGCTGGCCGGCGAAAACGCGCGCGTCGTCGTCGCCGACATCGCCATCGACCGCGCGCACGCCTGCGCCGCCGACCTGCGCGACCGAGGCGGCCAGGTCGACGCCGTCCAGCTCGACGTCGGCGACGAGGCCCAGGTGCAGCGTGTGCTGAGCGAAGTGCGAGAACACCATGGCCGCCTGGACGTGGTGGTCAACAACGCTGCGATCGACATCACCGTGCCGATCGGCGAACTGGCCGGGCCCGACTGGGAGCGTGTGCTTCGCACCAACCTGACCGGCCCCTTCCTGGTCGCCAAGCACGCGGCCACGCTGATGGCCCGCGAAACCCGGGCCGGCACGCGTGGCCACATCGTGAACATCGCCTCGACCGCCTCGAAGCGCGCCTGGCCCAATGCCGCGGCTTACCACGCCAGCAAGTGGGGCTTGCTCGGGCTGTCGCACGCGCTGCACGCCGAACTGCGGCCGCAGCGCATCAAGGTGTCGGCGATCGTCGCCGGCGGCATGCGAACGCCTTTCCTGCTCGACCGTTTCCCCGACATCGACCCCGGCGTGCTGCAGGATCCGATGTCCGTCGCCAAGGCGGTGCGTTTCGTGCTGACCCAGCCTGAAGAAACGGTGGTGCCCGAGCTGATGGTGCTGCCGATGCGTGAAACGTCCTGGCCGTGAAGGGGCGCATGGGAACTGCGCTTGCCGCATGACAGGCCTGGGGGCTGCGACCGCGGCCCTGTTTCCAACGGAGGTCACCATGGCTCACCCAGATCCCCACCGTCAAGGCTCGGAAACCGATCAACGCCGGCACGCCGGCCAGACCAGCGAAAACTCCGACGCCGGCATGAAGGACAAGTCGCAAGGCCGGCCCGGCACACACCAGGCCGAACGCGAGAAAGACGATGTGTCGCAAGCCCCCGAGAGCGGAGAAAAGCCGCGTGTGATGCCCGGCCGCGGCTCGTGAGGCCGGGCCGTCGGCTCACACCACTTCATGCCCAGCTTTCGCAGTGAATGCCTACCTGTTGACGAAGTGGGTGCACATCCTGTCGTCGACGTTGCTGTTCGGCACCGGCATCGGTTCGGCGTTCTACCTGCTGGTGTCCACACTGCGGCGCGACACGGCGGTGGTGGCGGCCGTGGCACGCATCGTCGTGCTGGCCGACCTGTTGTTCACGGCCACCACCGCGGTGCTGCAGCCGCTCAGCGGGTTCTGGATGGTCCACCTCGGCAAGCTGCCGCTCGACCAGCCGTGGCTGAAGTGGTCGATCGGGCTCTATGCGCTGGCCATCGCGTGCTGGCTGCCGGTGGTCTGGCTGCAGGTGCGCTTGCGTGACATCGCCACCGCAGCAGCCGCCCGGGGCGACGCGCTGCCGCGAGCCTATGACAAGCTCTTTGCCTGGTGGGTGGCGCTCGGGGTGCCGGCCTTGTTTTCCTTCCTCGCCATCTTCTGGTTAATGGTCTCGAAGTCCTTGCCGTAGCGGCCCTCTAACCAAGGGCCGCAAGGCCCGGCTCCCCTGCGTCCAGTTCTAGCGACGCTGGCTGCGCGACTGCGTCTGGTTGCTGGAGCCGACATGCGCCTCGCGGTCATGGCGGCTGCTTGGTGTACGCTGCCCCTGGTTCAGCTGCGTGACGGACTGGTCGCCCAACTTGTTCTTGTCGTTGTCGGCCTTGCCGGCCTTCGACGCTTGCTCGTCGCGTGGGTTCTGTCTGTAGGTCATGGTGCTCTCCAATTGCCAAAGCTGTGGGTCCAACGACGTGCACACGGCCGTGTGCACACCACCCATGGAAAAAGCTTAGGACGTCGCTTGGCGCTTGCCTGTCGGACAGGGCCTTGTTTGCACGGTCGGCCCCGGTGGACAACGGCCTAGAGTGGGCACGGCGATTGCCCCCCCCCTCCCGGTTGGGCGCTGCCGCCCGACCCCACGTGAGTAGCCCATGCCCTGGAGGGCTTGCCAAGGTTGCCGAAAGAAGCCCACGCCTTGATCGGGACGTCGGCCGCATCCCACCGCAGCGCGCGCAGCCATAGAATTAATGGCTGCCCGAACACTGCCGCTGCTTGAATAACCAGGCGCGTCCGCAAGGCGCACAAGTACCGCCATGAGTGACGTTGCCACGAGCTTTTCCCAGACCGACAGCGGCCTGCACTTTCCGGTCGTGGGCGTGGGCGCCTCGGCGGGCGGATTGAGCGCGCTGATCAAGCTCTTCGAATCGCTGTCGACCGCGCCCGGCATGGCGTTCGTCGTCGTGCTGCACCTGTCGCCAAAGCACGAAAGCAACGCTGCAGCGATCCTGCAGCGTGCGACCAAGATGGCAGTGGCCCAGGTGACCGATTCGGTCAAGATCGCACCGAACCACGTTTACGTCATCGCCCCCACGCATTCCTTGAGGATGGTGGATGGCGCGCTGCACCTGGGCACCGTCGAACGGGTCAAGGGTGGCCACATCGTGATCGACGTGTTCTTCCGCACGCTGGCCCAGGTGCACAAGGAGCGCGCCATCGCCATCGTGCTGTCGGGCACGGGGGCAGACGGCGCGGTGGGCATCGCCGAAATCAAGGAACACGGCGGTGTGGTCATCGCCCAGAGCCCGCAGGATGCCGAGTACGTGGGCATGCCCAGCAGCGCCATCTCGACCGGCAAGGTGGATCTCGTCCTGCCGGCGGCGGACATGGGGCAGAAGCTGCTGGACCTCTGGGCCAATGCACAGACGATCGAGCTGCCCAAGAGCGAAGACATCGACATCCCGGCCTTGCCGCCCAGCTCACCAGCGGCCGCCGAAAAGGCCCTGGCGCGGGTCATGGGCCAGCTCCAGTCGAGCACGAACCACAATTTCAAGCACTACAAACGGGCGACCGTGCTGCGCCGGATCGAGCGCCGCCTGCAGATCAACAGCCTGCCCCATCTGCCGGCCTACGCCGACTACCTGGAGCATCACCCTGCAGAAGTGCCGCTGCTGCTGGCCGACATGCTGATCGGTGTCACCAGCTTCTTTCGCGATCGTGAGTCGTTCGAAGCGCTGGAGCGCGACGTCATCCCGCAGCTGTTCAATGAAGAACTCCAGGACGAGCAACTGCGCGTCTGGGTGCCGGCCTGCTCCTCCGGTGAAGAAGCGTATTCGCTGGCGATGCTCCTGGCCCAGGAAGATTCGCCCATCGCTGAGACACGCCCGCTTCAGGTGTTCGCCACCGACATCGACGAGCCCGCCATTGCCAGGGGCCGCGAGGGGGTCTATCCCGAGTCGATCGTCACCGACATCGCTCCCGCCGTCCTGCGGCGCTACTTCGTCAAGGAGGGCTTGAACTACCGGGTGGCCAAATCGTTGCGCGACCATGTGCTGTTCGCACCCCACAACGTGCTGCGTGACCCGCCGTTCTCGCGGCTGGATCTCATCTCTTGCCGCAACCTGCTGATCTACCTCGAGCGGGAAGTGCAGGCCGAGATCCTCCAGATGTTCCACTTTGCCTTGCGGCCGGGCGGTTATCTTTTCCTCGGCAGCTCGGAGACTGCGGACGCCTCGGACAGGCTGTTCACCGTGGTCGACAAGAAGCACCGCATCTATCGGGCCAACACCGCAGTGCGGGCGGCCAGGTCGCTGCCTCGGCTTCCACTGGGCAGCCACGCCCCCGTGTCGCCGCGGCCCCCACCCTGGCGCGAGCCCGCCCCACGGCAGCTTCCGGCCATCGGCGACCTGCACAACCAGTTGCTGATCGACAGTGCGCCGCCCAGCATCGTGGTGAATGCCGAAGGCGAGATCCTCCACGTCGCCCGCGCCGAGCACCTGCTTCGCTTTTCGGCAGGCATCCCGACCCAGGCCCTGATATCGGTCATCCAGCCCGAACTCAAACCGGCCCTTCGCGCCGCGATGTTCGACGCCAGCCAGCAACAAGGCGAGTCGCAGGCCACGGCGACCCTGTTGCGGGCCGACGGCAAAGTTCACCAAGTCAACATCGTCGTACGTCCGGCCAACCACCCCGACTGGTCGAAAGAGCTGAAGCTCATCCTGTTCCATGAGAGCGACATCGAGCGAGACCAGGCAGGCGACAACGGCAATCACAAGACGCTCGATCCGCTGATCACCAACCTCGAATCCGAGCTGCAGCGCAAGGACGCCCAGCTGCAGCGCAGCGTCGGGCAGTACGAGGCCTCGCTGGAGGATCTCAAGGCCTCGAACGAAGAACTCCAGGCCATCAACGAGGAGCTGCGATCAGCGACAGAAGAGCTCGAAACCAGCAAGGAAGAGCTGCAGTCGACGAACGAAGAGCTGATCACCGTCAACCAGGAGTTGAAGACCAAGGTCGAGGAAACGGCAGAGACCAACGACGATCTTCGCAACCTCATCGCCTCCACCGGCATCGCGACGATCTTTGTCGAACGCGACATGTCCATCAAGCGCTTCACGCCGACCGCGTCGGAGCTGTTCAACATCATCGGCAGCGACACCGGCCGCTCGCTGATGGACATCACCCACAAGCTGGACTATGACGAGCTGGCCGGCGATGTCGCCGAGACATTCGACACCTTGCGGGTCGTCGAGCGCGAAGTCCGCAGCCAGGATGGTCGCACCTTCCTGGCCCACCTGCAGCCCTACCGCACCGCAGAAGACCGCATCGGCGGCGCGGTGCTCTCTTTCGTCGATGTCACCGCACTGCGCCGCGCGCAACGCAGCGTGCACATCGACCAGGAGCGCATGGAGCTGATCGCCCAGAGCATGCCGGGCTTCGCGATCATGACGATGGATGAAAAGGGCTGCTTCACCAGCTGGAGCATCGGTGCGAAAGAGCTCTTCGGCTATGACGAGGCCGAGGTGCTCGGCAAGTCTTGCGCGATGATCTTCACGCCGGAAGACCGCGCGGGGGGCGCGCCCGAGCAAGAGATGCGCGAGGCGCGCGAGACCGGCCAGGCCAGCGACGAACGCTGGCATCTACGCAAGGATGGCAACCGGGTCTTCGTCAGCGGGATCATCGCGTCGATGAAGCTCGGGCACTTGCAGGGCTTTGCCAAGATCGCCCGCAACATGACGGCCACCAAGCAGGCCGAAAGCAGCCGCGCCGCTGCGGTGGAATCGGCCCTGGACAGCGCAGCCAGGGCCAACGCGGCCAGCGACATGAAAGACGAGTTCCTGGCCGTGATGTCGCACGAGCTCAAGCACCCGCTCAACCTCATCCAGGTGAGCGCACAGATGCTGGCGGCAATGCCGGAGACGCAGCCCCACCCACGGATACTGAAGGCCGCCCGGAGCATCCAGACCAGCGTGAAGGCGCAGGCCCGCATCATCGACGACCTGCTCGACCTGTCGCGCACCCGCGCCGGCAAGCTGGTGCTGAACCTGGCCCCGATCTACCTCAACGAGGCCCTGCAGGGCTGCCTCGAATGGGCGGCCACGCAGGCCGCGGCCAAGGGCATTGCGTTCGAGCTGGATGCGCGGGACGGCTCGTTGCTGCTCGATGGCGACCTGGTGCGCATCGAGCAGATTGCCATGAACCTGATGAGCAACGCGCTGAAGTTCACGCCGTCCGGTGGCCGCATCGCGGTGCAGCTGGCGCGCGATGGCGACGATGCCGTCTTGCAGGTCACCGACAGCGGCCGCGGCATCACAGCAGACTTCCTGCCCCACGTCTTTGGCTTGTTCAAGCAGGCCGATTCCCACACGACGCGGCAAGAAGGTGGGCTCGGCATCGGACTCGCGCTGGTCAATGAACTGGTTCGCCTGCACGGTGGCCGCGTCGCGGCGGCTTCAGCAGGCATCGGGCAAGGTGCCACCTTCACGGTCCATCTGCCGCTCAAGCACCACAGCGACTTCGGCACGCTTCACCCGGTGCCTGACATCTCTTCGCTGGCGGGCGTGCGCGTGCTGGTTGTCGACGACAATGTCGACGCGTTGGACATCTTCTCCGAGCTGTTGCGCATAGAAGGCGCCGAGGTCGCCAGCGCCAGCAGCGGCCGGCAGGCCCTGGAGTACGCCGCGAAGTCAGACTTCGACCTGGTCATCTCGGACATCGGCATGCCCGGGATGGATGGCCTGATGCTGATCCAGGAACTGCGAAAGCTGCCCCGCGCCGCGCAGGTGCGCGCCATCGCCTTGACGGGTTATGGCCGGACGCAGGACGTGAGCCAGTGCCTGGCCAGCGGCTATGACGCCCACCTGAACAAGCCGGTGGAGCTTCACCGCCTGAAGGAAGTGATGGCCAGTCTCGGCCTGACGCCCGGGGCGTAAAGCCTGGTGCCCTGTGGCCGAGGCCACGGGGCATTCGTTCGTCGACGCGGGCGGCGGCTGTTCAACCGGCGCAAGGGCCGCCTTGGGCCATCGCGGCCTGGAAGCGCTCTTTCAGCTGCGCCGAGGGCACGTCTTCCTTGTGGGTCGCGATCAGCCAGCTGTGGCCGAACGGGTCGATCACGCCGCCGGCACGGTCGCCCCAGAACTGGTCCATCAACGGCATCATGGGCTTGGCGCCGGCGTCGATCGCGCGCTGCACGACCTTGTCGCAGTCGGGCACGTAGAAGGTCACCGTGGTCGACGTGCCACCGACGGCCAGCGGGCTCAGCGCACCCATCTGCGGCCGCTCTTCGGTCAGCATGAAACTGGCCGGCCCGATCTGCAGTTGGCAGTGCACGACGGCACCGGTCGGGTCGTCGAGCCGCTCGACGATCTCGGCGCCGAAGACGCGCTGGTAGAACGCGATCGCGTCACCGGCGCCGCGGATGGTCAGGTACGGAATCGCGCCGATCGCCGGCGGAACGGGGGTCACTTTGCTCATGGCTTTTCGCTCCTGTTGGATGGTGAAGCGCCTGGGCGCCTCATCAACACGACGAAGCCCGCGCCGGGAAATCGACAAGGGCACCGCTCGAAAGTTGTAACCAGGCCTGCCAGCCCGGGGTCGAACGCAGCTTCGCTTCGCCCATTGCGGGCTTGTGCCGCGAGGAGACACCCCGCTAAGATCGACGAAGGGGCCTGCCACGCCGCAGGCCAGGGAGCCGAAGCGCTTGTGAACGAGACCGTCGAAGATCCCGGCCAAGTCAACCCACATTACCTGGACCATGTGGTCGCCACCACGGCAAACCACGCGGTCGAGGTGACGGAAGACATCGTCAACGGCAATGGCGTCAAGCTGTTGGCCAAGGGCGCGCGCATCGATCCCAGCGTGCGCGAGCGCCTGCTGCAGCACAAGCTGCAAAAGCCGCTGGAAGACTGTGTACAGGTCGTCGGTGGCGTGGTGCCCGAGCGCTTCGGTCCGATTGCCGATGCGCTGCTGACCGAATACCCACTGGTCGCCACGCTGTGCCAGCCCGAGGGCTCGGCGCAGTCGATACCCGCATCGATGATGCGGCTGAAGCTGTCGGGGCCGGTGCAGTCGCTGCTGACTGTCTACAGCGAATACCAGGGCGACCGCCTGCGCCACACCGTGGGCGTGGCGATGCTGGCGATGGCGCTGGGGCGCAAGCTGGTGCCCGGCGACATCGACCGTCACCGGCTGCTCGCGCTGGCCGGGCTGCTGCACGATGTCGGCGAGTTGTACATCGACCCGCAGCACCTGAAGCACGGCAACCAGCTGGCGCCCGAGCAGTGGCGCCACATCGTCAGCCACCCGGTCGTCGGCCATCGGGTGTTGAAAGACATGGAAGGCGCTGGCGCCGGCGTGGCGCAGGCCGTGCTGCTGCACCACGAGCGGCTCGATGGCTTCGGCTACCCCCGCGGCGTGTCGAGCAGCGCGTTGTCGCTGGATGGGCAGATCCTCGGCGCGGCCGAATGGCTGATGGCACTGCTCGAATCGGGCCTGATGCCGCTGGCGCGGTTGATCGTCGCGACGCGGATCATGCCCGGCGAATTCAACGTCGAACTCGTGCAGGTGATCAGCACCGCGGCGACACAGTGTGACGCCGGCCAGGCCCACGCCGCGACCCCGATGGAGGAAGCGGTGCCGCGCGTTGCGCGCATCGCCGCCACCATGCGCCGTTTTGCGCAGCACCGGGGCTGGATCGAGGGACAGATCGAGACCGCACGCGGCGAACTGCGGCGCACGCTCGCTTCGGGTCTGGACCGCATGCGGCGGCTGCAGACGGCGTTCTCCAGCACCGGGCTGGACGCGGCCGACCCCGAGGTGCTGTTGCGCCAGCTCGCTGCCTTGCACGACCCGTTGATCCACCAGGAGGTGATCACGATCGTGCGAGAGATCGAATGGCGACTGCGCTCGCTGGAACGGGAATCGCGACTGCGCAGCGGGCTGCTCAAGCCCGAGGACGACGCGGTGACGCAGGAGCTGATTGCACGCTTGACGGGCAACTTGGCACCCGATGCGCCCGCTCAACCGCCAGCGGTGAGCTGACGCCAGCCCGCCCAGCCGACCCCGTCAGGATGCGTCGGCGATCCAGGCGAGCACGAGGGTGTCGTCGTGGCCGCTGCTGACGAGGTAGGCGGCCGAAACCAGGGCGATGGCCACCATCAGCAACGATGGCCTGGCCAGCAGCACCGCGCCGATGAGACGCTGCCAACGTGGCGATCGCGGCGCACGGGACGCGCGAGGTGGGTCGAAGGTCGTCAGGTGCATGGCGTGGTGCCTCCGTCGTCAATGCCAGGCCGGCCGCACCGACGGGCAGCTGAACTCGCGGCCGATCGCCGAGCGGGCGAAGAAGTAGTTGGCGCGGGCACGGTCACTGAGGCTGTCCAGATCGACATGGCCAGCACGGTCACACGGGAAGGAAAGGCCGCGGCCTTCGTCGAACAGGTTCGCGAACCGCAGCTCGAACTGGTTGGTGTGGGAGGCGATGCGTGCTGACATGGCGGGTCTCCTTTCGGCGAGGGAGTTCAGGTGTGGCGCCGAAGCCTGAAACGTGGTGCTGGATCGGTTGAAGAGTCGGTTGAAGATCAGTCGGGCCGGGGTGCTGCTTGCTTACTTCCACGACGAAGCAACCCGGGCCGCTTCGACAAAACATGGCGCCTGCGTGCGTCCAATTTGGTGCGCCAACGCCTTTGGCCATGGGTGAGCTGCCGCTTTGTGCGTTAGGTCACACCGGACATGAACACTTGCTGACGAATGTTGAAGGATTCTGTAAGCCAAGAACGGCAAGCTGTGTGCCTGTCGACGAGCGATAAAAGAGCGGGCCTGCAGACCGCCTTCATGCGAATCGATGCTTTGCCGGAGGGATGTTGTGCTTACTCGCCTCAGTGTTTCTACCGAGAGTGATGACCACCAGTTTGAGCTGCGCTTCGCCTCGTTGTTCGACAAGGGCCGCGCGTTGGCCTTCCCTTGCGACAGCACCGGCCGCGTCAACCTGGACCTCTTGAGCGACCGCGCTCGTAACAATTATTTTCTGGCGCGCTCGGCGATCGGCCGCGAATTCGCGTGCCCCGACGTGCGACGAAGGTAAGTCGTCAGCTGCACGGCCGCCGGCACGCAGCGCCGCGCAAAGCCGCGCCCCATGGCCTAACTGTCGAATTCGTAGCCTTCGGCTTCGTGCACTTCCCAAGCGCCGCCGCCAGTGAGCTTGAGCACCTGGTTGTGGTGGCGCAGCACCGCGGCGCGGTGGGCGACACTGATCAGCGTGGCCCCGCTCTCACGCAGCCGTTTGTACAGCGCCGCCTCGCTCGCGCTGTCCAGCGCGCTGGTGGCTTCGTCCAGGATCAACACCTGCGGCTCACGCACCAGCACCCGGGCGAAGGCCAGCCGCTGCTGCTCGCCCACTGACAGCAGCTTTTCCCAGTCCTGCACCGCATCCAGCCCGCCGACGCGCTCGGCCAACTCCTCCAGCCTGACCTCCTGCAAGATCTCCAGCAGGCGTTCGTCGCCCAGCTTGGTCTCGTTGCTCGGGTAGATCAGTTGGCTGCGCAGGGAGCCGTGCTGCAGGTAGGGCCGCTGCGGCAGGAAGAACACCTTGTCCAGCGGCGGGTGTTGCACCACGCCAGAGCCGGTGCGCCACAGGCCGGCCATGGCGCGCAGCAGCGAGCTCTTGCCGCAACCGCTGACACCGGTGATCAACAGACCGTCGCCTGGCTTCAGGTTCAGGCTCAGCTCCTTGACCAGCAGACGGTCCGCCTGCGGTGTGTACAACGTGACAGCGTCGAGCAGGAAGGAATCACCCTCCCGGCTTTCGATCCACTGCTGCGTGGCCGAAGGCGCCGCTGCCGGCGCCGCCCCAGGCGGCGCTTTCAGCACCAGCTCGGACAACGCATGCAGACGCCCGATGCCGGCCACGAAGCGGCTCAGGCTCTCGAAGTTGTCGACGATCAACGCCACCGCCCCCAACACCGCGGTGAAGGCGCCGGCGGCCTGCACCGCCCGGCCGACTTCGAGCTGACCGGACAGCACCCCGTCGGCCAGGATCACGCTCGGCACCACCAGCGTCAGCTGGCTGAAGGCTCGTTGAAAGAGGTTCAGCGAGCGCTGCTTCTTGATCAGCTTGGCGAAGTTGGCGAACACCGCATCGAAGCGCCGCTCGATCTGCTTGCGCTCCTGCGGCTCACCGCGGTAGAAGGCGATCGACTCGGCGTTCTCGCGCACCCGCATCAGGCCGAAACGGAAGTCCGCCTCGCGGCGCAGTTGCCAGAAATTCAGCTGAATCAGCGGCGTGCCGAAGACCCACAGCGCCACCACCGTGCCGACGATCGCGTAGACCGCGAGGAACGCGACCAGCGTGTGCGAGATCGACCACAGCACCGCGCTGAAGGCCACCAGCTGCATGGCCGAGCCGAGAAAGATCAGCAGGAAGTGGATCGAGCGCCCGGTGAAGGTGTTGATGTCTTCGCTGATCCGCTGGTCGGGGTTGTCGATGTCGCCGCTGTTGTTCAGCTCGTAGTACTTGCGCCCGCTCAGGTATCCGTCGAGAAAACGCCCGGTCAGCCAGCGCCTCCAGTGGTTGGAGAACGCATCGCGCATGTAGTAGTAGAAGGCGTAGATCGGCACCGCGAACACCAGCACCATCAGGCAAGCGCGCACGTTGCTCCAGAAGCGCGGGCCGTCCTTGGCTGACAGCGCCGAGGTCATCTCGCCAGCCTGGTTGTTCAGCATCACCGCGAACTGGGTCTCGCCCAGCATCAGCACGATCAGCAGGGCCAGCAGCCCCCACGCGGCTTTTCGCTTGTCGCCCAACCAATAGGGCTTGGCGACACTGATGAACTGCCGCCAGGCCGCCATCGACAGCCCGGGCGGACGGTGAAAGCGCAGGCGACGCCGCGCTGGCGGGGGTGGTGACTCGGACGGCAACGACGCAGGATTGGCCGGGGCCGCAGAAGTTGGATGGGGCATCGGAAACAACGCCTTGTGACGGCCCTCGCATGTGGCGACATCGCCAAGGGCATCGTAAGGTCGGGCGTGTTGCGCCGGTGTCGGACGACACCGCTGCGGCTTGTCCGATGTCAAGCGCCTGAGCGAGGCGGCTGGGGCCTTCAACCCGCCCGGTTGCGCATCCAGTCCGCCGTGTCGAACAACGACTTTTCCAGCCGCTCGCGCAGCGCCGGTTCGACGTTGCACTCGGCCATCGCCTGGTACATGCAGGCCAGCCACTGGTCACGCTCGATCTGGCCGATCGAGAACGGCAGGTGGCGGGCACGCAGGCGTGGGTGGCCGAAGCGTTCGATGTAGTGGCTCGGGCCGCCGAGCCAGCCGCAGAGGAACCAGAAGAGCTTTTGCCGCGCCGCGTGCAGGTCAGAACCATGCACGCCGCGCAGCACCGCGTAGGCGGGCTCCAGGTCCATCAGGTCGTAGAAGCGGTCGACCAGCGCCTGCACGCCGGGCTCGCCGCCCAGGCGGTCGAACGGGGTCGGGCCAGCGGGGGGCGCGTCGTCTTCGTCGCGCGTGTTCTCGCCGCCGCTCATCAGGCCACGAGCCGGGTGGCAGCCGCCACCACGCCTTGGGCGGCGATGCAGCCGGGGAAGACTTCGAGCAACAGCTGGCGCCGGGTCACGGCTTCGCGCACCGTCTTGTCGGTGCCGATTTCGCCGAGGAACTCGAGCTTGACGGGCGATTCGAGGCCCGGTGTCACATAGCGGTCGATCACCTGCTGCAGCTGGCCGCGGATGGTGCGGCCATCGCCCGGGCGGGTGACCTGGTTGACCAGCAGGCGGATGTCGCGCCGGCCTTGCGTGGTGGCCAGGACCTTGATGGTGGCGTAGGCGTCGGTCAATGCGGTGGGCTCGGGTGTCGTGACGACCAGCACCTCGTCCGCCAGCGAGACGGTGTAGAGCACCACGTCGGAGATGCCGGCGCCGGTGTCGAGCAGGATGCGGTCGAACTGCGGCCGCACCTTGGCGACGGTGTCCACCAGTAGGTCGCGCACCTCGGGCGTCAGGCGCGAGTACTCGACCATGCCGGAGCCGGCCAACAGCACATAAAAGCCGCCGGGCGCGGGCACGATGGCCTCGTCCAGCGTGTTCTTGCCGGTGAAGACATCGTGCAGCGTGATCTTGGGGAATAGGTTCAGCACGACATCGAGGTTGGCCAGGCCGAGGTCGGCGTCGAGCACCAGCACGCGTTCGCCCTGGCGGGCCAGCGCCGCCGCCAGGTTGGCCGACAGGAAGGTCTTGCCGACGCCGCCCTTGCCGCTGGTGATGGCCGTGATGCGCGCTCGTTTCTGCGATGACGGTGGCGGTGCGGCGGCGTCCGCCGAGTCGAGCCGGCTGGCGGAGGTGTTCATTCGAATTCCCCGAAGTTCGACGTGCCGAACAGCAAACCCTTTTCTTCGGGGCTGACCAGCGAGACCGGCGTGGGTTCCAGGCAGGTGCGGTTGCGTCCCTCGGCCTTGGCACGGTAGAGCTGCAGGTCGGCCCGCTCCTTCCACAAGGTGGCGGTGGAGCGCACCCACTGGGGCGCGTAGGCGCCGCCCACACTGACGGTGACACCCAATGTTTGCGAAGGCCCGATCTTGACGGACCTGGCTTCGATGCGCAGCCGCACCCGGTCGGCCACCGTCTGGCCGAAGGCCGGGGCGCAGTTGGGCAGGATGATGGCGAACTCTTCGCCGCCGATGCGGGCGGGCAGGTCCATCGGACGCACGGTTTCGCGCAGCACATCGGCCACGGCCTGGATCACCAGGTCACCCACGGCGTGGCCATGGGTGTCATTCACACGCTTGAAGTGGTCGATGTCGAGCAGCAGCAGCAAGGCCGGCTCGCCGGAGCGGGCGACGCGGTCGATCTCACGGCCGAGCGCCGATTCGAAGCTGCGGCGGTTGGCGAGGCCAGTCAGGGCGTCGCGGCTGGACAGGTCGCACAACGCATCGATCAACCCTTGCAACCACGCCACGCTGCCCGGCGCACCTGGCAGCACCGGGTGGCCCGACTGCTGCAGCAACTGCATCGCCTGCTCCACCCGCAAGGTGGCGCGATCCGGCGCTGGAGAGGGGGCTGAGGCGCTCACAACTGCGTGAAATATGAAGCAGGCCTTGGGGGTTTGACGCAGTCTAGCAGTGCGGGTTTGCGTCGCAGGTGCCGAAATAGCTGGGGGAACCGGGCTCAT
>Ga0307516_10000707_pt1 | contig 45385 bp, 53 predicted proteins | sample 19_EM_MG_FD_203310 | JGI IMG/M metagenome (GOLD analysis project Ga0307516, IMG submission 203310) | Populus trichocarpa ectomycorrhiza microbial communities from riparian zone in the Pacific Northwest, United States - 19_EM | ecosystem: Host-associated > Plants > Roots > Unclassified | place... | reverse complement strand
CAGGCAGCAGCGACTTAAGCAGTTGAAGACGGAGACCCAAACGCATGATGATTTAGCGGTCGAGTTCTGTGCGCTCGTCCGCCTGGCGCTCGCCCAGTTTGGCTTCTCGGGCGCGCGGGTGGAGCGTGCAGTGAGGCGATCTCGGGGCCTCACCGCGGCGCCCCGCATCAGCGGTCCCTTGATGCGCGACAGCATGGCGTTGGGAGCGATGCTCCTCGAGTGGTCGCGGGACGCGCCCTACCTCGATGCTGAGGGCAAGCCCAAGGTGCTCGATATCGAGGGCACTGATGTCACGTTTGAGCGCCTGGCAACCAAGCATTTACCGGCAGTGCCGCTCGATGAGGTTGTCCGCTTGGCCTGCAAGCGAGCGGAGGTGGCAAAGCGACCTGGAAACAAGATTGCACTACTCGGAAGCATCATGGTGAGTGTCGCCAAGGCGAACGACAATCTGTATCTCGCCCATGCGATACAGCAAGTCGACCAGCTTTTGAAGACAAGCCTGCACAACCGACGGGTTGCCGGGAAGAAGCGGGACAAAGGTCGGATGGAACGGATGGTGACCGGCATCATTTCACGCAGCGAATATTCGAGTTTTATGCAAGAACTGCGGCCCCAGATCTACGATGTCTTGCAACGTGTCGATTCCTCGGTGGAGCGGCGGCAGCCCACCACCCCGCGTGCCCTTAAAGATGCGACGGCGGTCAGCGTCGTGGTGTTTGTCGCCCAAGAGGATGATTGGGAACGGATCGGCGTGGATCCGGAACCCCTGCGGCGGCAGATTGAATCCCGGAAGCGCCGATCATGACGCTGGCCGACCCTCTTCAACGGTCTGACGCTTGAAAAAGCACAAATCAAAGGTTCTTTCTCGAACTACCGCCATCGCGACGCGCCGCGGCAACCAAAGAAAGCCATCAAAGGTAGCGCCGCCGCGGTCGCGCAAAGTGGATCCAAAGGCAACGGTCAACGAAAACCTTGCCGTAGAATTATATACGGTGATTCGTTTGGCCTTGAAGCGCTTCGGATTGAGCCCTCTACAGCAGCGGCGGGCGCTTGAGCGAGCCTCGCGCCTTACAGTCGTTCCACCGACGAGTGGGCCGCTGCTGCGCGATGCGCGGAGCCTCTCCAGCCTGCTCCTCGAATGGTCGCGATCGCCGCAGTATGTCGACGCCAAAGGCCACCCGCGAGTGTTGTCGATCAAGGGTGCGGGTGATACGTTCGAGACTCTCGCGCGCAAGTTTTTGCCAAAAATGCACCTCGCCGATGTCATCGCCATGGCGTGCGCGACGACCGAAGTTGCGAAGCGCCCGGGAGGGAAGATCGCATTGCTGGGCGGCATCATGGTCAACGTCGCCAAGTCGGACGTCCGTCCGCTGGCCCACGCCGTGCGGCAAATCGATCAATTGCTCGAGACCAGCTTGCACAATGCGAGGTTGACGCCGAAACAGCATGCGCAAGGGCGCATGCAACGACTGGTTATTGGCGTCATTCCGCGAGCGCAGTACGTCGACTTTCAGCGAGAACTACGGCCGCAAATCGCGGACCTCCTGGGACGTGTGGATTCGTCCGTAGAGCGGCGCCGACCCCGCAACGCGAAGGCCCTGAAATCCGCCATCGCGGTCAGCGTCGGGGTGTATGTGTCGGAGGAAAATGACTGGGACCGCGCCGGCATTGATGTCAGCCCCTACCTGAGACGCAAAAGCCCCTAGGGCACACCCCGATCCGACGGCTTCAGCCCGCAAATAGGGCGCTCGAGAATCCGACAACACCGCGGCGAAATACGGGCGCGAATCGACTTCGACTAGGGGAACGGGCACGGCAATTTGCGTGGCCTCCATCCGCGATCACGCGAAAATCCATTGGTTGCTTCCTGATTGTCGATGCGCCGAGACCGTCGGTGGGCGGTCCGACACCTCTTGCATCCGACGCCAAAACGTTGTACTAATTAGTTGCCGAATATTAGGCAACTATTGTAGCGACAGGCTTCACGAGGCACACAGTCTGACCATGCCATCTGAACAACTCCATGCAGGTCCCGGAAAGACCTCATCAAAACGCGTGCTTCGGATGCTGGACACCGCACTAGGTTCGACGGTTTCGGGGCTCCTCAAAGACCCTGATGTGATCGAAATCCGCTGCAATGCGGATGGCAAAATCTTCGCCGATTGGTTCGACCGGCCGTCTGCGTGGACCGGGGGCACACTCGCGCCAGAGTTGGCGGCGCAGGTCATTTGCATCGTCGCGGATGCCGTCGATCAGATTGTGGGTCCCGCCGGCAACAGTTACATCTTGGACGCCGAATTCCCGGGCTGCGGTTTCCGGTTTCACGGCGATTTGCCGCCGGTGGTTCCCGGCCCCTGTTTCAATATCCGCAAACGCCCTCCTCGGATCATTTCCCTCACCGAATATGTGGCGGCGGGGATCATGACGGACGAGCAGCACCGGACCATCGTCGGCGCGGTTCACGAGCGCCGCAACATCTTAGTCGTCGGCGGCACCAAAACGGGCAAAACCACCCTCACCAATTCCATCATCGATGAGCTCAAAGACCTGCACCAACGGGTGGCCACGATCGAAAACGTGCTGGAACTCGAGATTCGAACGACGGAATGGCACAGCTACCGGGTGATCGCCGGCGTTCACGATGCCGCGCAGCTTGTCGAGGGGTGCCTGCGGGTGGCGCCCGATAGGATCATCGTAGGCGAGGTCCGTGGAGCCGAGATCAATTCGATGCTCGAGGCCTGGGGAACGGGTCATCCCGGCGGGATTTGCACCATTCACAGCGACACCGCAACCCCAATTCAGGCCCTGCGGCGGGTCGACACGCTGCTCCGCAAGGCAAGTCAGGTCCCCATCCCCGAATTGATCGCCGATACCATCAATATGATCGTTCCGATTCAGGCCCTTCCCTATGCGACGGCGGACGGCACGCGGTTTCGGCGTTTTGTCCCGGAGGTCGTGCGCGTTCATGGCTTTGAAGCCGGTAAATACGAATTGGAGCGCGTCGCATGAGATTGAACGATCAACCCCCGAATGCGTGGGCGCAAGGCTGCTCCAGGTTTATCCAGATTCATTCTTAGCGAGGTGTCCATGAAAACGACCGTTCTCAGACGACGCGATTTGAAATCGCAGGTCCTATTCACTGCGCTTTTGGGGGCGCTCGCGTGGTGTGGCGCCGCGCACGGCGCGGGCGCCGGCATGCCGTGGGAGACGCCCTTGAATTCTCTCCTCGACTCCCTGACCGGACCTATCGCCAAGATCGCGGGCGTGGCGGCCGTCGTGATTACCGGGTTGGGGATGGCATTTTCCGAAGGTGGCAGTGGCATGCGCAAGCTCGTGACGGTCGCATTCGGTCTCACGATTGCATTCGCTGCGACGACGTTCTTCCTGCCGCTCTTCGGCTACGCCGGCGGCGCCGCGTTTTAAGATCTCGCGGCACCTGCCATGCGCCCGGACGGATTCGAACTCGCGATCCACCAGTCAGCGATCAAGCAGCAGCTGGTCGTGGGCATTCCACGGCAGCTGGCGTTAGTGCTCTACACATTGATGGCGGCCCTCACGTTTCCGTTGGGGACCTGGTACGCCATCCCGCCGGGGCTCTTCTTGCACGCCGTTTTCGTGGCCGCGGCCAAGAAAGACCCGTTCTTCTGGGACGTGTTCCGCCGCGCCTTCCGCTATCGCCATTTCTACCGAGGATAGCGATCATGGGCATGCTGGTGGTGGTGAGTCTTGGGATCGTTGTATCCGCCATCGGACTCATGGTCGGTCGCAAGCCCTATGACGTCTTCACCCTTTCGGAGCACAAGAGGCACCCCGATCGCTTCAGTGACCACCTGCCGTGGGCGATGCTGGTGGCGCCCGGGGTTGTCTTCAACAAAAACGGCTCATTCCAGTCGACGTTCCGTTTCCGAGGACCCGACTTAGACAGTGCGACCGAGTCGGAACTCGTCATCACCACGGCCCAGATCAACAATACGTTCAAGCGCTTGACCGGCGGGTGGGCAATCTACGCAGATTCGCATCGCCGGCGCGATGCCTCCTACCCTGAAGCCTCGTGGCCCGACCCCTTGACTCATTTGCTCGACGAAGAACGGCGGCTGCAATTCCAGAGCGACCGCTATTTTGACAGCGCCCAATACTTGACGCTGATCTATTTGCCACCGCGGGATATGACTCACCGAGTGGCGGAGTGGTTCTACGAGGGCGGCGAAGATATCCAAACGTCCTACAGCGAGCAACTGGCATTCTTTACCAAAACCCGAGACGACGTCGCCCACCTGCTCGCGAGCGTCCTGCGGGAAATCCGCCCTCTCTCGGACGATGAGCTCTGCACCTATCTGCATGCCTGCGTCTCGCCGCGAGCGCACGCGGTCAATGCGCCGGCGGTTCCAATGTATCTGGACAGCGTCCTGCCCGACTCGCCGCTCACCGGGGGTTTCGCCCCCCGATTGGGCGATCATCACGTTCAGGTATTGTCGATCGGCGGATTTCCTAATGCGTCCACGCCCGGCATTTTGGACGTTCTCAATCGATTGGACTTCGAATATCGGTGGGTCACCCGCTTCATTGTCTTGGACAAGCTCGACGCCGAGCGGCAGCTGCGAGGATTCTGGCAGCGATGGCTCTCGGCCCGACAGTCCTTTGTTGCCCTCATCCGCGAAGCCATCACCGGCGTCGGATCCGCCATTCAAAACACGGACGCGCTCCATCGCGCTGCGGACGCCGACGCCGCGTTACAGGAATTAAGTGGCGATCTAGTCGCGTACGGCTACTTTACCCAATCCATCGTCCTACTGGACCCAGACCCAAAACGACTGAAGGCCAAGCAAAGCCTGCTCGAGCAAGCCATCCAGGGCCGCGGATTCACGACCATGGACGAAATCGAGAACCGCAATTGCTTCGACGCCTTCTTCCCGGCAACTGCGCGCACAACGTCCGGCATCCGATGCTGCACACTCTCAATCTCGCTCATCTCTTTCCCTTATCGGCGGTCTGGGGTGGTGCGCCGAGCGAGACCAATCTATATGGGGGCCCGGCGCTTCTGCACACCATCACCGGCGGGAGTACCCCGTTCAAGCTCAACTTGAACTTCGGCGATGTGGGACACACCTGCATCATTGGGCCCACCGGATCCGGAAAGTCGGTGCTCCTGGCCGCGCTCGCCGCCGCCTTTGCCAAATATCGATCGCCGGCCGGCCACTGGGCTCAAGTGTACCTCTTCGATAAGGAACGCAGCTCCCGAATCACCACGTTAGGGGTGGGCGGCGAGTTCTACGACCTCGCCGCATCCGATAGTTTCCTCGCCTTCCAGCCCCTTGCCCGAATTGATGAGGAATCCGAACGCAACTGGGCGATCGAGTGGGTGCAGGCTCTCCTGAAGCAGGAAGTCAAAGACCCCACCTTCCTGACTCCCGACAAGAAAGCGGTCCTTTGGAATGCGCTCGGGCGTTTGAGCCAATCGCCGCCGAAGGATCGGACGATGACGGGATTGAAGACCCTCGTCCAAGACAAGGACATCAAAGCGGCCCTGACGCCGTACACCGTCGACGGTCCCTACGGCCAACTGCTGGATGCGGAAAGTGACACGCTGGGATACGGCCGCTGGCAGGTATTCGAGATGCATGAACTCACCAAGAGCTATCCCACCGCGGTGATGCCGGTTTTGACCTACCTATTCCACCGATTGGACCAGCGGTTTGGTCAGGCGCCGACGCTCCTCATTTTGGACGAGGGGTGGCTGTTCCTGGATGACCCGGTATTTGCGCCCAAGATCCGTGAGTGGCTCAAGACGCTGCGCAAGAAGAAGGCCTACGTCGTATTCGCGAGCCAAAGTCTCGCCGATCTCGCCGGGAGTCCCCTCTTGGAGACGGTCAAAGAGTCCTGCTACACCAAGGTCTATCTGCCCAATGCCACCGCCTTGGATGACGAGCGCAGCATGGCCTTCTATCGGGGATTTGGGCTCAACAATCAGCAGATCGCCCTCATTGCGGGCGCGACACCGAAGCGCGAGTACTACTACACGTCTCCCCTCGGCAATCGGCTCTTTAGCCTAAGTTTAGGAGACGTCGGCCTCGCCTATTGCGCGGCCACCAATAGCGACGACCAGCTACTCGCCGATCGGTGGGCACGGCTCCCCACCGAGGCGTTCAACGACGCCTATCTGCGCGCCAAGGGACTGGCCGCGGCCGCAGATACGTTGAGCGCCCGAACGGTCGGCAGTCGCAAGTCCGCATGACACTCATATAAAGGAGTTTCGACAATGAAAAAGCCCTTACTCGTTTTGGTTGCTGGCGCCGCCCTTGTTGTCACTGCGACACCGCACGTGGCGCGTGCTCAGTTCGCGGTCATCGATCCCGCCAACCTGGTCGAAAACATCATCAGTGCGCTGCAAAACGTGCAAACCGTTCTCAATCAAGTCACGCAAATCTCCCACGAAGTGCAGTCCCTCGCGTACCAAGCGCAAAACCTGCAGAACATGCCGGCGGGCGTCACCAACAATGTGATGGGGCAATACGCCCTGCAGTTCCGGCAACTCGTGGGCGCCATGGAAAACATGAACGGGATCGCGCAAAATGTTGCGACCCTGACCGCCAAATACAACGCCACGTACCCGAATTCGGCGCTGGCGCAAGGCCCCTTGAGCAACGCCAACGTGATGTCGCAACTCACCGGTTGGCTTAATCAGTCCCGCAGCGTCTATCAGGGAGCCTATGCCACTCAGGCGCAGGTGATGAGCACCCTTCCCGCCGACACCAGCAACGTCCAGACCCTGCTGCGGACTTCGAGCACCTCCCAAGGTGCACTCGATGCGATTCAGACCGGCAACCAGTTGAATGGTCAGGTCGCAGCGCAACTCATGAAGATGAATCAGCAGATGGCGGCGACCAATGAAGCGCAACTCAATTGGATTGCGGAACAAACCCAGATGATTGCTCAAGCTCAGAAAACCTCGCAGAACGCGATGGTGGGATATACCGCCCACAGCACCGCAATCGTTCACCCGACCTATGACCGATTACATTGAGGTACCCCATGGCATGGTTCCGAACCTTTCTGCTGTTCTCGGCACTCGCGATTCTTCAGGGTTGCGGACAACCCCATGAGCCCAACGCGGGGGCAATCGAAAAAATTGAGGGTCCCGACGTGAAGGGACTTCCTCATGAGCAACTCATGGCAGTGCTTCATGAATGCCACCAATACGGCTCGTCGGATGATCCGAGAGTCAAATACAGCGTGCGCTACTGTTCCGCCGCGCAAAGTGCGCACGCCATGGAAGGTTACGCGGCGCCCAGCTCTGCCGTCGTTGATCCAAACCTCAACAAACTTCATTAGCAACCAGCAACCCCACTCAGCACATCATGACCCCGACGACTGGAATTCTCACGACACTGCTAAACGCGTTCATCGCTGTGTTTTCAGCGGGTCCCGGTCACTTGGCACCCGCGGCGGCACGACTTCTGTTTTTGATTGCCGCGATCGAACTCACGCTCGCGGGACTGTGGTGGGCACTCAAAGGCGAAAATGTGCTGGTCGGACTGTTGCAAAAAACGTTGTTGCTGGGACTTTTCTCGTTCTTCGTCGCGAGCTGGCCCACGCTCATCAATGCAGTGCTTGATGGTTTTGTCTGGTCGGGATTTACCGCGGCCGGTTCGAGCCCTGGGGCGGGCGCAGCGCTCATCAAAGATCCATCGTCGATCATCACCCAAGCCTTCATCAGCACTCAACCGATCGCGGACGAAATCAGTGCGCTGAAGTGGTACGACATCGGCTCCCTGTTTATGTATGGGTGGGCCTATATCTTCACGATCTTGGCGTTTTTCATGCTGGCGATTCAGATCTTCATCACGTATCTGGAGTTCTATCTCGTTGCCGCCCTGAGCCTCATCCTGGTCCCCTTCGGTGTGTTCAAACACACGGCCTTTATTGCTGAGCGCGCTTTTGGCAGCGTGGTCAGCTTCGGCATCAAACTCATGGTGCTGGCCTTTATCCTCGCGGCCGCGCAGCCGGTTCTTGCGCAAATCACACTGCCGGCGGAGCCCACGTGGCAGCAAGCTTATATGGTTCTGCTTGCTTCTCTAGCGATCGCCTTCCTGGCCTGGCACGCCCCTGGAATCGCCGCCGGCATGATCAGCGGTGGGCCCAGTTTGACGGCCGGCAGCGCAGCCGGATTCGCGGCCTCCTCCGCGTTTGGCGCATTGGCCGGCGCGGCGGCGGTCAGTAGCGCGGCCCGCGCGACCGCGTCTGGGTCGGTCGCTGCAACCCGTGCGGCAGCCATGGGACTCGGGACCGCTCGAATGGGCGCACAACTCGGCGCTGCATCCGCGCAGTTGGGGGGATCTGGGGCCGTGGGACAAGCCACGGGGGCGATTGCCGGCGGAGCCGGCGCATTGGCACGCAGCGGTGCCGAGGCGGGACTTCGGCCCTTGCGAAGCGCCGGAAGATCGATCGCGGAGGCCTATCACCGCGGCGAAGTTCGGGCGTGGAATCCGGAGCCACCAAAACCCACGACCGCCCAATCGACGGCCGGTTCGTCGGCAGCGGCCAATATTCAAACGGCCGTGCGCACCGCCAACACGATCCGCTCGGTGATTCCGCCGGAAAGCCACGGGGGCGCTGGGATGAGCGCGCCGATCCGACCCGCAGAGTAATCGGAGTACAGCTGTGAGCCTAGCGTCTGACCTCTTAACCAAGCCCTCGGCGTTCAAGCCCAAGGCCTACGCAGAAACGCCGTACAACGCCGCGCGCGAAGAATGGAATGACCGGTCGGGCGCGCTGATTCGGCAAGCCTACAACTGGCGACTCGCGTTCTTCGCGCAGTTTCTGATTAGCGTGCTGTTAGTCGGCGGTCTGTTGCACCAAGCCGCGCAGTCGAGCGTGCAACCCTACCTCATCGAGCACAATGCGATGACTGGCGAAGCCATTGGGGTGGGCCGGATGCCGGCTTGGAACTACACCCCGCAACAGAACGAATATCGTCATTTCTTGGGGCACTGGCTGCAATTGGTGAGAGCGGTGTCGATCGATTCGGTTGTGGTGAAACACAATTGGCTCGATGCCTACCGATTCACGACCCAGGCCGCCGCGAATCAGTTGAACGACTGGGCGCAAAAGGACGAGCGCCTGGCCAAGATCGGGCAAGAGACGGTCAGCATCGATATCGTCTCGATCAACCCCATCGCCGAGAGCCACAGCTATCAAATTCGGTGGACCGAGTCCGTCCGCACCAAAGAAGGCGCACTCAAGGAGCAACACTCGATGACCGGGGTATTCCCCGTCAAGGTGGAGGCGCCGAATCCCCAGGATGAAGCCGGCCTTCGGGTCAACCCGCTCGGCATCAAGATCGACGGAGGATTTCAGTGGAGCAAAGACGTTTGAACGCCAGGCGCGAGACCTATGAGCACGCATTTGCATTCGGTGGACCAGGCCGGCGCATGACGCGTGCGGCGCTCAAACCTAAGAAGACATCTCGGGTGGAAGCCCTCGGTGCATTGCTGGTCGTTCTATCAACGAGTGCTGCAGCCGAGCCGCCGCCGATGACGCCGCAACAACTCGCAAATGAAATTCGACTGCAAGAAGCCGCTGAGTCCCGCGCAAATTTGCCGCTGCTCGAACCAGTCCCCGCTCCGTCCTCCTCGCCTGCGGCGATTCCTACCGCGCCCCGGCCTGCGCGGCGCGCTCCGACTTTGGAGGACAAGACCCGGCTCGAGGCGCAACTGGCCTCCGTCAACAGTGCCCTCAAGATCCATCAGGTCACGGCCAGCAACACCCAACATGCCGCCGAGATGATTGCCGCGCGCGGCCAGATGTTGTTCACGTATTCGCCAGGCGGGATCTACGAGGTTGAGACCGCGACCTTCCATGAGACTGCGTTGGAACTCCAGCCGGGCGAACAACTGACCGGCAAAGAGTTTCCGACAGCCGGCGATACCGCCCGCTGGACTATCGCCGCGACGCGCAGCGGCGCGCCACCCACCGAAACCGTCGTCCTCATCATCAAACCGCTCGAAGCGGACCTCGAAACCAACATGACGATCACGACCAATCGCCGGCTGTATACGGTGGTGTTGAAGTCCACCGAGCACACGTATATGCCGCTGGTCGCTTGGCTCTACCCGCAAGATGCCGCCCGAGAACAAGCCGAAACTGCTGCGGCCACCAAAAGAACCGAAGAACAATCCGAGCCCCTCACGGTGAGCCCGGAGCAGCTCAATTTTGATTGCACCATTACGGGTAGCAAGGTGGCTTGGAGACCGCTGCGTGCCTACGACGATGGGTCGAAGACCTACCTGCAGATGAGCCCCGAAATGCAGAGCTACGAGGCGCCGGCTATCTTCGTGATGGATGGGAAGACACCGATGCTGGTCAATTACCGCGTCAAGCACTCGATCTACATCGTCGATCGACTCTTCGACCGCGCGCAACTGCGAATCGGTCCGAAAACCGCCGTCGATATCGGCTGCGTTCACCGCTTGGCAAACCGGTAGCACCACCATGCTGGAACACGGCACCGATTCTTCTGACCCGCCGGAAACGGCAGTGAAGAACGCGCCGACAGGTGCCGAAGAGCCCATCCACTACGTGCCGCCGCATAAGGCGGAGGCCCTCACCGGCCAGGGCAAGGCGCCCAGCGTCAAGCGCTTCAATCCAAAGATGATCGTGGGTATTGCGGTCGTCGCTGGAACTGTCATCGCGCTGGCGTTTTGGGTGGGGTTGCAAAAGTCTAAGCCCAAGCCGGCTCCGACCGCCGCAACCACCGAGACCCCTCCCGTGCCGGGTGCCGAGGTGGCCGCCTTACCCAACAATTACGATGTCGTCCCACCATTGGGCGAACCGCGCCCGGGGGACTTGGGGGCCATGGGGCAGATGCGCGGGTCCGGCGGCGCCGGCAGCACACCCGGAGCACGCCAACTGACGCCGCTCGAACAATACGCACAGACGGCCGAACTCGATCGGTTGCGCAATGAAGATCGCGCACGAACCGCCAGCGTCTCCTTCGGCAATGCCGGAGGCATTGTGTCGGTCGGCACTCAACCCCTCAACTACGCCGAGAATTCCCAGGCCCTTCAGGAGCGATTGCTCGATCTCGCGCAGCGCGGCAATACGGGAGGCCCCCTGCCGACCTCGGCGAGCGCGACCTATAGCACGCGCGATGAAGCCAATCGACAGGACGACAAGGCGGAATTCGCGGACCGAGCGCGCGCATCGGACTTCAGTCTGCACGCGACTCTGCAACGGCCTCGCTCTCCCTACACGCTGTTTGCCGGCACCATTCTGCCGTGTGTGTTGACCCAGGGGATTAACAGCGATCTGCCCGGGCAGATCGGCTGCATGATTTCCGAGAACGTTTACGACACCGTCACCGGGCGTTATCTTTTGCTGCCGCAGGGCACGAAGGTGATCGGAACCTACGACAGCCGGATCGCCTATGGCCAAAGCCGAGTTCTCGTGGTCTGGACGAGACTGCTAAGGCCCGACGGCGGCACTTTATTGCTCGAAGGCATGCCGGGTATCGATCTGTCGGGGTACGCCGGGATCTCCGGTCATGTGAACAATCATTATCTTCGACTCTCAAGCGGAGTGGTCCTGGGGTCCTTGATCGGCGCGAGCGCGCAAATCGCAGTCGGCGCCAACAGCCAGAACCCGAGCTTCGCGCAGCTCGCCATTCAAGGCGCCGGCCAGAATATCAATGAGGCCGGTCAGCAGATCACCCGCAAGAACTTGAACATCCAACCGACCATCGAAGTCCCGCCCGGCGGCCGACTCAATATCTTTGCCACCAAAGATTTGATCCTGCCGCCCTGGGTCGAACGATGACAACAACACCCAAGGGTCCGTGCATGAAAAAGACGATGTCTGCCAGGCTTCCGCCGATTGCCGTCGAGGAGCGGCCCGAGCGACTCTCGCTCGCAATCCCACCTGAGCTCAAACTTTCGATGGAGCAGTTTGGTGAGTTCTTTGCCGACGCCTCCGGCCAAACTCCCACCTCATTCAATGCGGTCGTGGTCGGGATCCTCACCGGCTATCTCGAGAGCCACAAAGATTACAAGCAGTGGCTCAAGGCGCGATCGAAGAACCGAACCCCTGTGGGATCCGGGGCGCCTTCCCCATGAAATCTCGCCTCGGGCCGGCCCCGCGGCTTCGCCAACAAAATCGCAGCGTCAAGTTCGCGATTCTCTTGGTGGCGGCGTGGGCACCTTTTTTGTTGCCACATCGTCCGCTGTTGGCGGGTGCACTGATGACCTGCGCGACGGCTGTCTTCTTGACCGCGACTGAATTTGGGCGGCGACCCGTCGCATCGCCGGAGAAACTTCCCGATGATGGCGCTTAAACGAGCGATCTGGCCGCTGATGGCAGCACCCATCGGCGCCTGTATCGCCACAGACCCAACTTTGGAGCCGGCGGTGCCGTCGGGGTACCATTTCCGGTACTCAGTTGTGGATCAAGATCGGATTCATCTGGTGCAGGCCTTCGATGACGGCAGCAACACGTACCTGCAGTTTGAAGACGTGCCGCCCGCGGCGACTGAGATTCGGGAGACGGCCCGGGGTGCCCCCGTCCGCTACACCGTCGAACCGCACTTTCTAATTGCGCCCGGCGTCTATGCCGCGCTTCGGGTGAGCGTCGGCGGCCAATCGGCGACAGTGACCAATGATGACGCCGGTCCGGCCGATGTGCCATCGACACCTCCAATTGAAAGAGTCCCCGCCCACGAAACAGGCGCGCCGGAGGAGTCCGCCGCCATGTTCAGTCAATTTGCCGTCGCTGATCCCGTCGCTCGAGTCCAGCTGCCACCCTCATCGGTCGCCGAACCGATGACTCCCTACCGAGCGCCGCCGGTCGGCATCCCCGAAGCCCTACAAACGATGAGCCCCACCTTGCGGGTCGCGACGCTCAAACAGGAAATCGCCACGCTCGAAGAGCGTGTGCGCTTCCTCTCGGAAGAGCTTGAGGAAGCCCACCGGACAGGACGAGGATCGACCCTCTACATGCGTGACATCGCCGGGTCACCACGAATTGCCATCAAATTTGACGACAACAGCGCGGCCGTCCGGATCGACGAGACGTTGCTCGGCGCCGTGGGGAATACCGTTCGCGCCGCGAATCGGATTTACCTGCACGGCCACACGGATGCCTATGTGGCGTCCGACGCCGGCACCCAGCTCGCCATCCTGCGGGCCGTCGAAGTGCGGGCGCTGCTGATCTCTCTCAACGTCGAGCCGCAGCGGATGCGGATGTTCTATCGCGGCGCCGGCAATTTCGTCGCCAACAACAGCACCACCGAAGGCAAGGCCCTCAACCGGCGCGTCGAAATCGAACTGCGGAAATGGTGACGAGTGAAGACTCCAATGCCGGTCGTTCCCCCATTTGCGCGGGCTCCTGAGCGCCGGCTGATGCCGACCATCGAACTCCCCCATTCCCTGAACTACCAGCCACGCCGTCAATCCACTGTCCACCAACCGCCACACCAAGGAGCTTTTGCCATGAACTCCAACACGACTGCCGCCACCCCCGCCGAACGATACGACGTCCTGGTCGTCGACAACTACGAAGATGCCCAAGGGGCTGAGAAGGCCTCCTGGACGCGAGTCGGCGTCGCCTTTGCTCACAAGGACGGTCTTGGCCTGAACGTAGAACTGCAGGCGATTCCCGTGAGCGGCAAACTCGTCATCCGCCGCCATGAGCCCAAGCCCAAAGCCAAGTAAGTCATAGCATCGCACCCCAAGGACGAGGAGTCGCACTTGGCGGGCGCTTTTGTTGACGCACCAGCTCCGCCCAATGACGGAAGAGGTTTTGAACGAATCCGACTCGGTGTTCTGCGCCAACCCTTCGTGCGCGCTCCATGTGCGCCCGGGGGACCCGCATGTTCACGGGCGTGGCAATTGGGCCGACCTGGGCGACGGCGTCATCATCGGTCGTCAACGAATTGCCGACGTCATGCTATGCGACCGGTGCGCCGCGCGGGTCCATCGAGGCGAAACCCGAATCGAGCAAACACCGGAGCCAACGACAGGATGATCGCAGCGCTGGCGGTACTGTTGTCAGCGCGGGTCAAATCCTACGGGCGTTCGTCTCCCTTTACTTCGCGAAGAACACGACGGCGGCGGTTAGCAGGGCAATGCTGGTCAACAATACGTTGTGGCCCCAGCGCGCGATCAATCCAATCATCATCTATCTCCTGTCCATTTTCGATGGATCAGCCTGGTGCATGGCTGCCATCTGATCGCACCATTATGGACGCAACCCGTTACTTCCGCGTGTCGCATGCGTGGCGAGAAGATTTGAGAAAGATGTGTTTATTCAGTCCCTTAGATCGTCGAGTGAGGAATCTTCACCTCCCGGTGAAAAGATGTCGTGTGAAACCTAAAGGAGACGATCCGTTGCCCTACTATAGGGCGCCCGTTATCTCCACGTACCGGAAGCTACTGGCACGAGGACTGACGAATGACACCCGCGGAAGTGTTTAGCCGACGTTCTGTCGGGCGGCATGCCTCGTCGCGAGGGCGTCATTCGTGATGAACAGACTCAATTCTCGAGTGGACCTGGGGCCCAGGACGGTCACACTGACGCCATGCGCAAGCGACCCGACACAATTGACACTTTGATCGAGGCTCACCTGTGGCTGCGCCGACAGGAAAGGAAGCCTTCCAAACACCTGCGCCCACAGCGCAAGGCACTGAGGCCAATTGTGAAGATGTCCGACAATGGTCGGCCAAAACGTCCGCTGTCGAAATTGAGTTGAACCGCCGGAGTCGACCCTCTGCAGGCCGTGGCGGGCGTCGGCTTTGAGGCATCCGAAATGCTTGGGCCGTAAGTGGCGGATTAATCCAGATTTTGCACATCCAATCCTTTGGATTCCAAATCGGCTTTTGCCTGCGAAGTGGCCTCGTCGTAAGAACGATAGGCGAAAAACAATTTGTTGGGACCGGTTTTGAAGCCCCACAACATGCGCCGGGACGTTGGTAGACGCCAGACCTCACCTTCAATTGCAGGAGGAATGCCGAGTTCTGACATTGCATAGGCTCGCCACGCCGATTTCATGTGCTGCGGCCACATTCTCTGAAATTCAAATGGACTGAATCCGACTAGCCAGCCATTCATGTCAGCGTAAACCTGCGCGTCCACTCTTGATCGCTCGGCAACTGCCAGCAGGCTATAAGTGTAGGCCGCCAAGTAGATAGCGACTGCAGCGTTGTAACGCCGCTCACGACTGGCAGTGAATAATCCCATGCCGTTGTCCCTCATCGACCCACACCGGTCGATCGCGAACGGCAGCAATGTAGGTGCTAAAATTACTGCAAGCCTCGGCGAACGCCGCAAACAGCAAATTAAACGGTATCCGCACTGAACATCAATCCCCGTGTCAGATTTGCGCGCCGATTGCGGATCATTTCCTCGGCGTCGTGTGAAATCCAGGGCCCCACTCTTCCAGTAGCTCGATACAGAGCTCTCCTGCCACCGGATCGGCGCTTGATCCAGGCATGGACGTCCCGGAACGCCTTTGACATGGACGCTGGACGCGGGATTATCTCGGCGGAGCCAGGGCAACGATAGTAGGTAGCATAGTCGCCGAAGTGCCCCGGAACGAGTGTCGGCTTATTGAATTGTTCCAAGATATTCCCGGGCTTCCACGTGAATGCCGGGCCGCCGTATCGCTGCTGAATGTAGTGGATCGGGCCCTTGTATTTGTTTACTGCCAGGGCCTTATGCAATCGTTGTGATGACCATTGCGTCGATAGCACGAAGATGAGCCCGGGGTGATTCGTCGTTAGAAATGGGGCAATACGATCGATACTCGCGTGGGTGGTGATCTCAGGCAAGTCATCGTCCGGAACAAAACGTGCGTCATGCGAATCAATCAACCAGCTTGCAAACGCGATCTTATCCTCGATGGTCAGAATTGCTTCTAGTTCGGACATGGCATCAACTTATCGGTCGCGCAACGAATAAAGGCGCCTTGAGCCGCGAGGAACAAATCCGGCTACACCGCCACACGCCGCAGCACAGTTCGGATCGATCACCATTCAACCTTAGCTTACCTCAGCCGACGAACGTCCGCTTCGCGGCAACCAGTTTAGGACCGTCACCGTCCGAAGTTGGCCGGAACTCGCCCTTCAATAATCAATCGCCCATTGCGGAACAACACGACAACTCAACCCTATCCGTTGAGGGCCTTAACCTTGTCATAGCACGCCCCGCAAAGTATCTGAATGCTTGCAAATGCCTCTGACCGGTCGTTCCAATCTCCGCTCGGTCCGCCTTCGGCGATTCGCACCTTTTCACATTCATCGCACCAAGCGTCGCCACGGGGCTCGGCCGACCAATAAAAACCCATTCGTTGCTGCGTCTTCAACGACGATGCAAGGTGCTTGCAAACATAGGTTTCTTCTTGAGCGCCGTGTTCGATACATTCAACAACGTCCATATTCGATAGTCTCCCCCGTTCGCAACGCCTTATTAGCTTATCGCAATTTATGAACGGCAGCTTTCCGGAGGTCCATTGGCGCGTCCGGCGTCCGGAGTTGGCCGACAGCTGTCCCATGCACTTCTCCACAGCGGGCATTGTGCTGACGGCTCGGTGCCAATTTTATGGTCGCTGTCGGCGAAAGTACTGGACCATAGCTCCGATACCAAACACGATGGCGGGGAAAAGAATCGCGACGACGATCGGCGGCCGAGCGGCCGCGTTCGGGGTCATGAGCCGCGGCGCGATAATGAAAAAAGCAGCCGCGAGGCCTGTCATTGCTACCCACTGCTTGGCGATTCTCGAAAAGCTTTGACTTCGGGCTTCTGGAGGGAAAGATCCTGGCTCCGGCCAATGACTACCGGCCGCGCGCGCCATGCGATCGGCGACCTCCGCGAACACCTTAAGATTGCCGTTTGATGGCTGCCCGAACGACAGTTTGGCAACCTTCCAGAAAACGCGATCACTGCGTGTGACCGTGATTTCGTTCCAGGGCACGAGGAAGTCGCGGCAGAAGGGACCAAAAATTCGCATAATTCCGATACGTAGCCCAGAAGGACATACACTGAGCTTTAGAACGCCGCGCATGGAGACTAACCCCAGCGACCCCGATTGATTCGCCAACGTGACGACCGGTACCTCGTCGCGGTCCGGGTATCTCTCCATCAAGCCGAACCAGCCGGAGAGAAAGCTCAAGATCATGGTCACCGCGAACCAGAGGAGCGGAAATGCGATCAGGAAGTAGAGAGGATTAGGCGGAGCGTTCATAACGCATCATTTGGACGAGTGGTATTGAGTGCAATAGACCACTTGTCGTTTGGTCAGTCAAACACCGGCGATGGGGAAATCGACAAAGAATCGTGACCGAATCCTCGCTTTGCGATTGACCGCATTGGAACTGGCAATGTAAGTGGGTCGATGACGGCATTTGGCCGCCTGCCGCCCGATGCCCGTCCTGAAACCAGCCGCTCGGAGATTCCGCCGGGGGCGCAAAGCGCAACTTCCGGAATCGACCCTGAGCGGCCTGAGGCCACCGACCCTTCCGAGCAAGGAAAGTGCAGAACTTTCTCATCGCCCAGGATTGATGACGCACCATAGAGAATTCGATTTGTTACGAAGCATCCAATCTTGAACTCGCGGATTTTCGATAAAACATGGCGAAGTTACTTTAGAGCCTTCGAACTACTCAATATTTCCATTTGAAGTGAATTGGTTTGAGGCGAAATCCATGCCCACGGCAGGCTGTTGAAGCACGAAAGCTCAACGCCAACCTTTCCGATTATCGGCCCGGTTATTTCGCAGGTCGCCTTGAGTGTTGGATTAGGGCCTGAAGCCAAGTCTGCACCGCCCATTTCAACAACCCACTGACCTTGGATGACCAATTTGCCGTGAAATACATCTTCGTTGTGGGCGCGCGCAATGATCGCCGTAAAGCGCCAATCGCAGCTACCTGGGAGTACCGCATCTGTCGCCACCTTCCCCTCAGAGTGGTCACCGACCTGCTTCATCGATATAGGGAAGCTAATCTCATATGCAAAGCCACCGGCCCCTTCCAGAGCGGAACCTGCCGGCTGGTGCATACAACTCTCGGAAAATGCGCTGAACACTGTGTCGAATTCAACGGGTAGCGTCGGATCAATTCGCGCGCTCATTTCAATGTAATGTGTGGGGGAGGGATTGATCTTCGGATAATTCTTATCGCCAGGCTTGTAGTGACTCGCCGCGAAACCGTTTGCGCTTATCATCGACAGGGCAATGAAATAGCTGCACGCAACGAGTCGCCCGGGCGGACCAAGTGTTATATGCGTCACGGTACTAAGCAGCCTCGCCGAAATAAATCGGTCGCACGGAAGTGGGAAAGTTCCGTTAGCGTACCGCAAGCGACCAGCGACTGCTTTACGGCAATCATTCTTTCGCACCTATTGTCCGAAAGTGGCCGCTAGGAGGCTGCCGGGTCGTCACCGGCATCGAATGAGTCCTCTCGACCCGTTGCGGTCCTTGGCGACCGACTGCTTTAGAGCACCAGAACCGTCAACGCTCGATCCAATCGCTACGCCTCATAGTCATAGAGCTAAGGGCAACGGTAGACGACGCCTTCGGCAGGCACGCCCAATGTCGACAACGTTACGTAAACAACGTTGCCACCGAGGCCGACGGCCTGGTTACGAAGCTCATTGGAATTATCTACCACTTGGGAGGGACCCTGCACACCTCCCGAGACATTGATGTTACCGACGGCAGTGCAGGTTGAAACATCCGACGAATTCTTAGTGATACGAACTTTATCGGCACCCGGGGCAAGAGACACACACGCGTTTAAGAGAAGCGCGCCAATTGCCGCAATTGAGAGCATTCCAATCGTCCTCATTATCCACTCCTCCTTGAGCCTTTTCCTTCAGTTACGTCTCGGCGCAATAGATCACGTTCCTCGGAACTCGTCAAACCCCGCACGAACGACAGCTTCGCGCGCCGACTTCCAATGATCGTGACCGCTTCTGACCGGTCAGAGCCCTTCGCGGACGGTAGTGTCTGCCATCGGCGCGTCACGACCCTTACCGGTCTTTGGCGACCGTCGGCTTAGAGGCGCGCCACTGTTAGACTGCTCGAATTGCCCGTCAGGAATCCATCCTAGACAACCTGCTGCGCTTCAGCCGTTGATAAGCGCGCAGCCGATGAATTGATGGGGCAAACAATCGGACCTGTAGGGCCATCACTACAAAGCTCAATACCATGGCTTGCTTTGAAAAGCGGCCGAAGACTCCAAGCTTCAGGTAGAAATTAGCAACGCATGCCAATGCTAAGCTTAGGGTCAGTCCGGAGGCGATCCGCTGACGATAGAGAGTGCGCCCAGCTGGTAATCTTTGATTACGCATCCGCTTTCCTGGTTGATCTTCTGGTCTCGAATGTCATCCCTATGTCCTGCGATCCCAGCGATCAACGGTGGTCCGATATTCCGTTTGCAATTTCTCGCGATTCTCCACCGAGAAGTCTTGGAATCTCTCCTCGAATAAAGCTAAATCGGCATCCAACCAATCGCGCCGAAGTTCGAGGTGATCAATCGCGAACACTGTTTGTGCTGGCCGAAGCGATGTGATTTTCCCGGGAATCGACAAAAGAGTGTCTCGAATGCGCGCCGGGGTCTGATTGCGGTCAATGAATGGAATCACAACCTCGCGCGTGAAAGCGACCGCCTCAATGGAGGCCAATTGGATCCCTTCTGTGCCAAGTATCAGCCAGGAGGCGTCAATGACATGCGGCCAATAGTGGCTCCGAGGGCCGATATTAATCGACGTCACCGCGAGCGTTTTGGGATACGGCCGGTAGGTCCCCACAGCGCCACGCGGTCCGAAGATCAACCGCTCCGTTAGTTCGATTTCGTCGTGAGTCACACCGAAACCTATGTAAACAATGCTTCTGCCGCGATACAGAGCGACATATGACGCGCCCCCCGGAAAACTTTTCTCGAATTGTGCGCGCGACCTAAAGTACTTGTACCCAGAAAGCCCCGGAGCAATCGCCGTGGACATTCCGTTGAATATTTCTGGCTTCTTGACCGGCGCTCCTCCCCAGAAAGTCTCTACACGCGCAGCGTGTGCTGCGTCATCAGCCGCAAGAAGCTCCCGAGGCAGATCCTTCGTTACCAGTTGCCGCCGCCGCAATTCACGGAATTTGCCTTCTACAATCTCGATTGCCGCTCCGCAAGCGACCTTCAGCCACTCCTTGCCTTCCAGCGCCGCTCGAATGGCGGCCTCCCGTACCTGTTGAAACTTCTCATCCGATACATTCAAGATAGCCGCTGAAACTTCGGGTTCCCCGTAACCTGCGAGAAGATAAGCGACATAACCGCGACTCAGTTCAAGCATGAAAATCTCGAATCAATCTGATGACCACCTGCCATTTCGATAGCTTATCGAAAGCGATGACTGGCCGCTTCGGTACAGCCACTTTATCTTCTCGAACGTCTTAAATTGGCCGAACAGAGACCGATTGCCCGCTCGGAACCGGTCACTCCTCCGGATTTAACAGTGGCGATTTAGACGATGTCCGTCAACGGGTCATCACGACCCACAGCCGCCGGTCGTGAACGACTGCTCTACGGAAGCCACGATCACGGCTGTAAGTGCTCGGAGAACTCCACACTCGCCTTCTTTTTCATGCGCTTCGGTGTCCAAATGTCGCATGGGCTGGGAAGGCAGTTGGAAGCACAGTCGGAGAGTATTGACGCATCGGACCCATGGCAGTCCCCGATTGGTAGGTCGCAGTGTCCCGACTGGTTGTTCAGACGTTCACCAATCAGAGTGATGGGGCGGGCGGCTGGTCGGGCGTGATCATAAAAGACGAACGAACACCGTCGCATCCTTCGAAACGCTAGGCGAATTCCGGCGACGGCGCCTTTCTTCTCAACTGCCCTAGCAGAGAATTCCGAACAACTGAGGCGTCCTGTGATCGAACGATATGCACAGCAAAAGCCCTTATGCGGCGAAATGTATCGCTGATAGGCGCGTATGGCTCGTAGCGCAAGGATTCGCATGTGACTATTCAAATCTCCGGTTGCGACCGCGCCTCCCAGTGGCGAACGTCAGCATTGCCGCCCCGCGAATCGCTCTAACCGATTCTAGACGACATCACTTCTGACCTAGCCATCGAGCATCCACAATGCGACCTTTTGACAGCCCGACTACCAATAGCCATGGCCCTCCAGTCGTAACAGTTATCGAACCGGGAGGATCTTCCACTGGTGGTGCGGGACCCGGTCCATATGTGAACGATGCGCACGTCTCGGCCGGACGAGATAGAAGATCATCGCAATCGAGTCGTGTTGAGTGTCCTAGGTAGGCCCTAAGCGTAAAAAATGAAGTGTGAATGAGGCTAGTTGATTCTAGATCTGGCGGCGACGGCCGGCTCCCAAGAGGCAATGCGCGCGCGGCTGCAAAAGCGGCTCGAAAGGTTTCAAGGGCGGCCGTGCTTGATGCGGCGGCAAGAGTTGCAACGGCCACAACGAGGGACGCCACAAACGTACCCGTCCGAATGAGCTTCACAATCATGGCCTCAGCATACCGCAGCCGGAAAATGACAGCTTACTGGCACGCACTTCTGGAGGTCGAATGACTCAAAGTGGCCGGATGCCGCCGGACGCCCTTTCCAAAGCTTATCTTAGTGGCAGTTACGCAAACCATCGGGCCTCCAATTGCGCAGCAGTGACTCCGCAAATGCATGCATAGGCTGCGGCAATACCTGCTGCCGAGAAGAGCGACAGATACATTGCGATTGTGATCACCGGGAGCGCAGCCGCCGTCGTACACGCAATAATGCGGGTCCGAGTCTTGAGTCTCCTAAAGGACGGCGACAAGGAAAGCACCATGTACCCGATTGCTCCGGAGGCTCCGACGTAAATGCCAAGGACCACAAAGCCGATCGATCCGTGTTCATGATTAATCGTTGCGACAATCAACCCCAATAGACTGGGGATGACTAACCAAAGCACGGCGATCACGAAACGCCGCCAGATCTGTAAGCCGCCAACATTTTCAACTTCTATCGCCATCACCAAATACTAATGCATAGACCGATTGTCCGCTTAGTGGCAACCGAATCGGCACCGTCACAGACCGGAGTTGGCCGATATCGCCAATTCGCGGTTCCATTTCCAGCAATCGTCGGCATCTGGCAAGTCTCTACCCGTTTCTGCCGGTCAGGAGCGGCGGCTTTGTGGCCTTCTGATTTGCTCTTCGAAGCCGGAAACTCGCAATCGCTTCAAGCGAATTGCTACGTTGGTGGTTTGCGCAATCGACGACGCCGAATCGCACACATTACTCCGTACGGAACCAACAACAGTGCGAGATACACAATGCCAGGAACCCAACCCCAAACTGGGCTTCCACGTGTCGGAGGGTCCGCAAACGTCAAACTGTCTCGCTCATACTTGGCATGAAAATATAGAGTTAAGTTCACAAGTACCCAGCTGAAAGCTGCGGCTGCAATTACGACGAACCACCAAGGCATACGCGCAGGCCGCCACCCGCGAACCGTTAATAGAAGCGGCACGCTGAGAAGGAATACGACCGCAGTGGCGTTTGCGAACGCTTCGTTGACCGTGGATACATGTGTTTCGTACACAGCGAACTAACGATGAGGTTGAGCGACGCGGGTTTGCGCCGACATGCAACGAAGCTGATTCATTCCAATCATCGACTCCCTCCTTGGCTCACCGAAGATGCGCCCCGCGATTGCTCGAACCAATTGTTAGCGGGAGGCTCGAGAAAAGAACCACTGCCAGCAGAACCGCTAAGCTAATCGACAAGAACTGAAACATTTCGATCACCCACGCAGCGGCGTACTTGGGCAGACCGTAGGCGACCAAGCCGCTACCCATGATGTAGAGGCTTGGCGGCACACCTATCACGAGACTCAGAACCAGCTTACGCGTCTTCGCAAAGAGGACTACGACAAGTGCTACAGGTGTTGCTGCCAAGGTGGCGCCCGCGGCATTGATCAGAACAAACCAAGAAGCCGATGCCACAGGCCGCAGATGCAAGTGATCGCGCCACCACAGTGGCGGTGGGAAGTAGCTGTCTTCGAGGAACCTGTAACTGACCTCAAGAAGGGCCAAGTAGGCACCTGCGCCCACCAGCGCCGCCAAGAGGAAGCGCCAACGCTTTGAGACGACCACAAGCCGTACGCTAGCTATTAAATCGGCGAGGAAAAAATCGTACAAGCGAGGCGGATTTATCTAATGGCATTTGTGCGCTCCCTGCAATCCGGCTGTGGTCCATTATCGTCAGCCTAAGCGTACCGCACATCGAGAACGGCCGCTTCAAGGCGATGATTTCATGAGGTCCAGTGCCCGCAGTTGGCCGGCAGCTGTCCGATTGCCTGTTCCGAATCGGCCCTTGGCCAGATCGACATTGCATTGCCCTCGATGGGTATTTTCTCGACGAAATTCAAACTCGTCTACAAACCTTCGCAAGCAGGACGGGATACCTCATCGTTATTCGCCGCTAACGCCGCGCTACCGGCCGGTGCATTTTTCCCCAACTACGCCTCTTCCCGCATCGGCCGACCTGTCCAGGCCAAATGTGTTGCTACCTCTTCGATATCCTGTCGATCGAGAGCCCCGAGTAAGTTGCCGAGCCGGGTGACCCCGACGAGGAGCTCGTACCCAATATTGGTCCCGAGGACCTCGCCGCTGACCATAACCGGTGGGATCAGCCAGGACCGCGCATCGCGCCAGTGATCAAGGACTTCCGTCCGGTTGTCACGAATTCCAAACTGAGCCGCCCGTACTCGCGCGTCATCGAGCGCATATTGATAGCCGCGATCTACGCGGACATGACGCAACGCGATGCCGGAGAATTCTTCGAGTTCCCAACGGACTCGTCCCCAATCAACGGCACGCACAATCCCCAAAAAGTCCGCATCATGCGCTTCATCGTGGAAGATCTGCGCGAACACCTCTTGCGGGCATTCGAGACCCTCCGATTCACAGCGCTGCCAGTGAACGGCAGGATCAGCGTCGTACAGCCGCTGAATGCGATTCCAGGTGAATGCCCCGCCATCACCCAATGTTCCCTGCGGCATGTTCTGCCCCCCCACGAGGAGAATCGGCACCAGTATAGATCCAGCGGTCCCCTGTTTGCGCAAGCCCCCGATGACTTCCTGGCGCCTGGTTACAGTCAATGGTCATCGTGCCGAAACATCCCCGGAACATACTGCCGACGCGCGCCGCTGGGCGCCATCGGCCTTACGGTGAGTTGTACACCCCCGTCCAACCCCCCTACGATGGTGCCCAGTTGGACGCCCCGTCCCGCCCGGTCCTTTCCCAAAGAATGATTGATCGGCGTTAGCGGGATTAGCAATTGGCCAGGATCGGTCAGTCCGGATTTTTCTCGAACTCGTCGCCGGTGGCTGGTGCGCCTCCGCTCTGGAGTCTACTGTACAGGCTCTCCGGGTCCACGAGGTGCCGCATCAGCCACTGCTCGAAGCGATCGAACCGCCGCGCGCCTTTCTCGGTGACGATCTTCCGCTCCTCGTCCGTCACCGGTTCGGGGAGAAAACTCAAATCAAGCTCGATTTGATAGCGCATCATCGCGACCAATAACTTGGTGTTCCAATCGACCGATTCCACACCGCGACTGAATCGGTTGAGCTGCCGCGCCAGCATGGCATCGCGCTGATCCTGCGCGCCGGGGCTCAAATACGCGGACACGGCCGCCTCGTAGATCGCCCGCAGCGGCACCCGCCGCGTCGCGGCGAGCTCGCGCACCGCGAGATTCAAGTTGGCAGACATCCGGATATACACCCCCTGCTGACGCTCAAGTCGCGGCCTCTTGGCGACGGCCTTTTTGATAATTGACATCGATTGATTCACTCCTTTTTTTCAGATTACAGCGGTATGCGGCGCCGAACGCCGTGCCGGCGGCTGTGCTGCAGTCGCTGAAGTTCATCGAGACCGCGGCGGCGCATCACCTCCTCCTCGCTCTCGAGCAAGTCGAGCTGCTCCTGAATGGCAACCGCCGGATCCACCTGTTGTAGGGCCGCGTGCCCCGCCGCGACACTCGGCTCGGCACTTTGCGCGGTAAACTGAATCGACTGACCCGCGCTCGCGGCCTCGCTCGATGGGGACGCCGGTCTCACGCGGTTGGATTGCGTCGGCCCGGCTGCGGGCGCCGACTCGGCGGCGGCTGGTACCGAGACCCGACCGGCCCATGGATTCGAATGCTGCCGCGGCCGAAACGGGTAGGGTCCCCCCGGGCGCAACTTGAGCGCTGGTAGATTCGCGCGCGCGACGAACTCCGGCCGCTCGTAGTACTTCAAGCGCTTCGCTCTGACGGGCGGGAATCCGGCTACCAAAAGAATGAGGTCACTCGCCGGGAGTTTGCAGATTTCGGCGGCATCTAAGAGCGATCGGGAGGTCTCCTGATCGGCCACCATCACGTGCCCGAGCCAGGGCGCGAGCCGATGGCCCGTATAGGTCGTTTGCTGATGCACTTCGGTTTTAGGTCCCAAGGCATCGGCAATCCACTGGGCCGTGACCGGGTCCTGGGCGGTGAACACGCTTCGAACCTTGCACGATTCGATCAGGGTGTTGCCCACGCCGTGTGCATCCGGCGCGTCTAGCTGAGATTTGCTCTGCATGACGAGCATGACTTTGATGTTGTAGCCGGCGAGGTAGGCCAAGGCGTCCGTAAAGAAGGGCAGCTTCCCTAAGCGCGGGAACTCATCAATCAACATCAGCAACCGATGCTTGTTCTCCTTCGGATTCAGCACCTCGACTAGCCGCTGCGTAATCATCGTCATCATCATGCGGGTCAGGGGCTTCAAACGCAGCCGATCCGAATCCGGCACCACGATGTAAAGACTCATGGGGTGTTCCGCCTGCATCAGATCCCGAATCCGAAAGTCACTGTCCGCCGTATTTCGCGCGACGATGGGATCCGAATACAACCCCAGAAACGCGAGCGCAGTACTTAAGATGCCGCTGCGTTCCTCCTCGCTCTTATTGAGCATCGCCTGGGCGGCCGCGGCGATCCGTTCATGCGCGATCCCTTTGTCATGTTGAGCGGTCTTCATGGTGTTAAGGGTCTCCTCGAACGGACGCCTGGGGTCGGATAGGAACTTCGAGAGTCCATAGAGCGACTTGTCGGGCTCTGCATGCAGCACATGCAAAATGGCCCCCAGGAAAAACTGATCGGCGGTGCGGTCCCAGTGGGATTCCTTGCCCTTGCCTTGCGGGTCGACCACCTGATCGGCGATGTTTTGTACGTCGCGGATTTGATTTTCGTCATCGCGCACTTCGAGGAAGGGATTAAAGTGAGCGGAGCAGTCCGGATCGGTGGGATTGAAATAAATGACGTTCGAGAACCTCGAGCGCCAGGCCGAGGTGATCTTCCAGTTCTCCCCTTTCATGTCGTGCACCAGCACGCTCCCGGGCCAGCTGAGCAAGGTCGGAATGACCTGCCCCACCCCCTTGCCCGATCGGGTCGGCGCAATGCAGGCGACATGCTCAGGCCCATTGTCGCGCAGCAGCCGCTCATCGAGCTCCCCGAGCACCACGCCCTCCTCCGCCAGGAGCCCCGCGCTACTTGTTTCCTCGAGCGTGGCCCACCGTGCCGTTCCATGCGTCGTCGCGATTCGCGCCTTGCGCGCCGACCACACCGCGTAGGCAATGAGGACGACGACCCCGACGATGGGCCCCAAGGCACAGACGTAAAACGCTTTCCGAAACAACTCGGGGGCATAGCTTGAAAATTGGTATTCCCAGGCAAAAATCGCCCAGGGAGAATAGAGCTTCATGGCCCGGAATGTGAGCCACGCGCTCACCAATCGCGGCTGGTACCCCAAGTGCGCTGCCGTCCATTGTGTCGCTACCCAGAAGGAGGTGAGCGTGACCAGTACGAAGAGCGTGAGCGGGATCAGACTGAAGGCGCCGGTGCGGCGCGGTGCTTGGACATTGGGAGAATACTTCATTGGCTCACCGGCCGAGTTTTCGAGTGCGGGTGAGATCCAAGACCTGGAAGCGAATGATGAGCTTGAGCGCCCCCTCGCCCATCGGGTGAAAGTGTCGGCCGCGGCCGATGGTGAGCGTCAAATTCCGGCCGACCTGTTGCGATAACTGGGCGTTGGCGGGAACGAGCGCATACCGACCGGGCATCGTCACCACCGCATGCGGGCCGCTCGGTAGCGCTTCGATCGCCGCGACGCGGCCTTTCAGAGATCCTCCCTCATGAAGCGGTATCCGCTCGCCAAAGCGGCTCTGCAATCGGCGGCCGGCGTCCTGCAATTCGCGCTCGTAGAGCTCATCCAGAAAGCGGCCGCGAGCACGAATTTGTCCTTCGGACTCATCGGCAAGACCGAGACTCTTCAGGTGCTCGGCGCGGTGTTTGATTGCACCGGCCAACTGACGCTCGAAGCGCGATGCGCCGATGCGTGGTGCGCCGCTCACATCGGCGCCGTCCGCGATCGCGTGATCAAGCCAGGTAACACCGTTTTCGGTTACCTGTGTGTCGAGATCGCCAACCGAAAGACGCTCGACTTTGGTCACCGTACCGCTGTCCCGCCCCACCGCCGGCGCGGCAGCAATCCGCTCGGCGAGATCCGCCGGAATCCGAAAGCGACCGTCCCCGAGGGCCTCGACGAGGCCGCGACGGCTTAGAGCCTGGAGGCGTTTTAAGTGCGAACGGACATAGTCGTCCGCACTCACGCCCTCCGGTAATCGGGTGCTCCGCTCCACCTCGTTCGCGTGAAGGACGGGGTCATAGACGCCACCGTGACTCGCCGCGGCGCGGGCGATGTTGCGATCCGCCGCCCCGCTCATTTGCCTCGTCGCCGGCGCCAGTCGGACGATGGAACCCACCTGGGCTTGCCGTCCGGGGCCTTCAGAATACTCACTCAAGGCGACGTAGTACGCCCGGCCGTCGCGGGCCTCGACCAAAAGGTACTCGGCGTCGCTCAACTCGTCCGCGATGCCCCTGGCGTAGACCCGGCCGACCACCGGTTCGTTGGCGGGACTGTCCTTATTGAAAATGACTGTCGTGATGCCGGGATCGGAGCCCCGCATGCGCTCGTGCATCAACTTGATGATGTCGCCGCGGATACTCAACGCGCGCAAGCGCTGAACGAGGTCGATATCCGGTTGCCAAACGCCGGGCTCAATCTCCCGCGCGAGCCCCAGGCTCTCCAAATGTTGCAACCGGGCGAGCGTGTGCAACCGTTGCCGCTCGCCGGCGAGGGAGCCATCATTCTTCCGCAGCGCCGACACCCACCCTTCCTGGTGCAGGGATGCCTGATGGGTGATCCCGAGGTCCAAACCGGTCACCCGATCGGCTTTCAGATCGCGCACCAAACTGCGCTCGATCTCCTCCGGCAACCGGGGTCCTAAGTGTTGGGTCGCGAGCTCCATGGCCCGCGACCGCATGCCATGTGACATGTATTCGCGATTGATGACGAGATCGCCGCCTCGATCATCGTGACCGCGCACCAGGAGGTGCAAATGCGGGTTGTCGGTGTCGTAGTGGGCGACGCCCAACCACTGAAGCTTGGTGCCCAAATCGGACTCCATATTGGCCACAAACTCGCGCGCGTAGGCCTTGAGATCAAGCGCCGATCCGGCCTCCGGCGAGACGATGAATCGGAAGTGATGCCGGTCATCGACAATCGCCTTGCGAAACTCTCGAGCGTCGCTGCGCGAAAGATCCCCATCCGAATCAAACAGAACTCCCCGTCCGCCCTCCTTCGCGACGCCGCTGCGCCCCAGATAGCCCAAGTGTTCGGCTAGAGCGGCGCGTGCCCCGCCGGGACCTCCGTACCGCGAATGCTTGACCACGCGCGACTTGACCGTCACGCGCTGCGGAGAGTTGCGCACCGGAATGCCCGCGGCGGCGAGACCACCGCGCCCGAACTTGGCGAGATGGTTGCCCCTAAATCCACCCGCCCCCGCTGCATGCTTCCGCACCATCGCCTTGATGCGACCGATGAAGCCCTTCATCTTCGGGCTCCGTCCCGGACGCGCAGTGCCCATGCGCACCCGAAACTGCGGCGACTCCATGACCGTCAGTGCCGGTGCATCGCGAAGGCCTGCGGGCTTCGAGACCCAAGGGATTTTCCCACTGTTTTTGGGTGTCATCGTTCCGTACTATCTCCAATCAATTGCAGAACCAAGGGGTTAGCTCCTTCTCGATATCGACCCATAGAAACGAGGCAAAGATGTCGCGCGACTTGTGGTTCTGCTCCAGGCACTTACGCCAATCTGGGTATCAACCCTTTTATCTCGCCCTCTGCTGCGCTTCGCTCCAGGTCCCGCTAGCACTTTTGGTGTCGTTGCTCTTTGAATACCGGACTGGGCCCCGAGATTCCGAACTGGGATCTCAATCTTCCGCGTCGTGCCGCGGACCACGTGCTCCGGCGGCCCTCCCGCCGGACCTAAGGCATCGGATGCCGATGCCTTAGGCTGCGGCACAGCGTGGCCGCGTGAACCCATGCGGTGTGCGACGGTTTTCGGAGGGCCTCCGGGGTGGGGAATCATCGGATCAAAATCCGCGGCGCGGATGATGCGGAGCGCGTGGGTTAAGGACTTGTTCGGCGTAGCCCAGCGAGCGCGATTCGCTGCCGCTGTTGTAGACACTCAACGCGCGCCAGAGAGCTTCCGATTCCGTTGTCGATCGTCGCAACGCGCGGGCATAGATGGCGCTTAAGATCGTCGTTCCGAGCCGAATGTTGGTGCAGGGATCGAAGGTCTTTTCTAGCGAGAATTGCGTGGGTCGTAGCCAAGTGTCGTAGTTGATCTGCATGAGGCCCAAATCCACGCGGTGTCGCGCTCGGATCAACGTGGTTGCCAACCGGATCGCTTCCGCGTCGTTGGCGGCGTCGTACGACTTGCCGTCGGTGTTGTCGTGAATGGCATAAGGGTGACCCGAGCTCTCGACCGCAATGACTCGCCAAGTCGTCGCCGGATCGACCAAGGGGCTGCACGCCAAGACCACGCTCAGAAGGTCCATAGCGGTCGCGCCTCGCCGGTCACTATCGCCAGCGGCAGCGGTCCAAAATATCGCCCATCGAAGCTGTGCTCGAAGTACCGACTTGCGGCGAAAAAATAGCCCGGCTGAATCTCAATACATCCGCGCTGTTGCGGTAACGGATGACCTTCTCGATCGACAGCGAAAACCGGTCCTACAACTTGGCCATTAATCTCGAATCGATCCGCATAAATGCACACGCGATCCCCGTGCATTCCCAGCACCTCTTTCAAGAGCGGGATACCGTCCCGAATCCAATGTCGCCCGTAGACCAATTCGCGCAATTTAGGAGGCACGGGAAACACCACAAACATGCCGCGTCGATAGTGCGACTCGGGATGCGGAACCAATCGATAGAATCCGACCGGTTCAGAGGACGTCTCGTTGATCAAAATAGCAGGCCCCAATCGCCTGCAGAGGGTGACCGCGAGCGCCACAAGGATCGCCGCAAATCCCATTGCGAAAAAAGGCGCGACGGTGTGCACCTTCATCGGCCTCAAAGCCGTCCGCTTAAGGTCTGCGGTGGTGTGGTGTCGGCGCGCGATCCGTGCAACCGAAAGTGTGCCGCTTCAAAGGTTTCTCGAGGACAGTTCAGCAGATCAACGTCTTGCCTTTCCAGATCGGCGAGCCACGCCAAGAAAAGTCGCGATTGTGCGGCGCCTTTGGTGTGCAGTAACACACGCGCACCGGGCGTCACGAAGGGGATGATTTCCAAGTCCGGCCCGGATGCGATCGCTTCGCACACGAAGCACCGCCATTGAATGGTTCCATAGGCATTCCGGCGCCACAGATCGAGACCAAACCGAGCACCCAGACCGAACGAGTAAGCACAGCGGGATATGCCCTCCTCTCGGTGCAAGACATCCAATCGCAGTGGCGCACCAAATAACACTCGGTAGTTGTAGCGCCCTTCGTGAAAAGCGGTGTGAACGGTCGTGACGGTGGCGTCGAGCGCTTTACCGGGAATCTCAGTGGCCCGGGCTTGGCCGCCGCCCTCAACTCCTCTCCGATGGTTGATTCCCTCCGGCATGCTTACGGCTCTCTCACGTCCTTCACGACAATGGTTTTGGTTAGCCGGCGCTTGAGGCTGTGGGCGGTCCGCTTCGGCCGTCCACAGGCGACGCCGGTAGCTATCGGAAGAGCTATAGGTTCTGAAACTATAGGATGGCGTGACAAAGTGATCGCGAGTTCTCCCCTTGCCTCCGTGACAAACTGATCGTCGATGCCGTGACAAAGTGATCGTGGATAAGTGGGCAACCTCACCGACTTATCCACAACGATGCTTAAGTTACTGGCGTGACAAACTGATCGTGACCCGCGTGCGACCCCCCGTGACAAAGTGATCGTTGTGATTTCCTTTGGCTGACAGAGGGGCGTAGCCATACCGGGAGTCCAATCAGGGCCCGACCGGCAGCAGCCGACGAGCGACAGGCGGGCTGCTGTGGCGCAAGCACATACCGGTTTCGGAGAGATCGAATTTCGCGTCCGGGTAGACCACTTTGACCTGGGTTAGCGTGCGCTTGAACACTCGCCGAAACTCGCGCACATGGGCATAGCCCGGCCCGAATTGCTCGGCGAGCGAGCCCCAAGACACGGTGGTGTCTTTGCCGCTCTCGATGCGATGCAGCCGCTGTGCGAGCCAGGCGTAAATATCGAGCCCCATGGCGGTGTGGGACAGCCGACCGACGGCGGATTCGTTCAAGGGTACGGCGTGCTTCAGGAGGCTCTCGAAGTACTCACGGGAGAACTGCACCTGGGTGGGCCACGGTGCCCTAGTCTGGGAGTCTTGTGGCGTCCACAAGGTTAACCCATTCAAGATATGTCCGTGCACCGTGACCGAGCGATCTTGCTCGGTCTTGCCAATCCGAAAATCGCACGCCGCGAGTCGCGTCAATTGCTCGCGCACGGTGAGAATATTTCGACCATGCGCATCGAGGCCGAGCGTGCGCTTGACGAAGGCGGTTAAGGTGTCCTCGAGCTCGATCACGGGCGATTGCGTACGCAAGGCCTCGGCGTTTAAGTGATAGAGCACCAGCCGAGGTTTTGGACCGTACGGCAGCCCGATATCGACGAAGTCAGCAACCCGGGCATCGAAAGCGCGACCCGCGTCGACTTCCATTTTGAGATAGCCGTTGCGGCGACTCCAACGTCGATTGGAGTCGCCGGGATTGCGGTATGGCAGACACGTCTGACACAGCACCGAATGCTGATATAGGATGCCCTCCTCCGCGTCGGCGGCAGGCTGTTCCAATAGTCGTTTCTGCGGCACGCCCAAGGCTTGCAGCAAGCTCGACGTGTGGAGCCCGATCGGCCGAAGACCAATTCCCGCATCGTTGCGTCGCATAAGCCTCCAGGCGGGATCGCCCCCGCAAAGCGGTCGAAGTTTGGGCAACTGAGGCGGTCCCACAGCGCCTTGAATCAGGCGCTAATAGTTGCCGTGTATTCGGCAACTATTTTTACCGCGTTCAGAAAGAATTCACAAGCGTTTCTGGGCTGAGGTGACTAGCCACGTGCGTGTGAACGGCGATGACGATCGGCGGTGCGGCCGTCAAATGGTCCGCGGATCAACGAACGACCGCTAAATGGTGAAAACAAGTTGGCGGCGAACTGAGAACTGCTGCGTGGCCTGCTCGGAACTACTTGCTACGCTTACCCCCCATCTAACCCTTGGACGTGTTTATGACCCTCCCCTCTCCTGCTAGCGCTGAACAAGGGACCCAGTTCTTGAGGAGGGGCGAGAGAGCGACTCTGATACGACGATGTTGCCTGCCGATTCTTGGTTTCTTGATTTTGATGGGCTATAACTCTTTGCCAGCGACGGCGGCAACCACGGTGTATCACTGCAGCAAAAACGGCCAAATCATCCTGACCGACAAGCCCTGCGAAGGGGCTGCGGACTCTGCGAATCCCGCCAGCTCGCCGCCTACTCAGTCGACGACGACAATAGCGTCGTCCTCAACGCCGTCGCCGGCCGGCACCTGGCGCGGTCAAGCGCAATATCAAGGCAAAGAAAATGGGCAAGTGCTGGAGCAGGCTCACTCCGTCGTGCCCCTGATGCTTGAGTTTACAGCCGACGGAAAAGTGAGCGGCAGTAGCGCAGACAATGGCTGCAAGGTGTTGGGAGTTTGGTCGCAGAGCAATCCGCCACAAGTCATTTGGGTCGATATCACGCTCAGCGCTTGCCAGTTTGCTGGCCTGGATCGTCGCTATACCGGGAGCTTCATACTCGCCAGGCCCGACAGTTCCGGTCAGCTGAACGTGCTCGCGACGGAGTTTCCGCATGCCACCCAAGGCGCACGAACGTATGACGTCAAAGGCACGTTAATGCGCCATTAGCGCATCGTCCTTTTGTGGATTGGGCATGTTGGACGGTGTTCACTGCGAATCCATGATCTAAAGTGAAGCGTTCGGACCTATTATCGAGAGGACTCGTCGTAGGTTCCTTCCCGACCCACTACTTGTTTTTCAGAAATTACTTGCCGCTCGGCATGCAGTTCCACGGTGAGCCGGAGCACTCGTTCCTGCAATGCCCGGATCTCCGCCGCGTAGCGCGGCTGTGCTCGAACTTCCTGGCGAAGACGATCAACTTCCATGGCCCATCGGTCTTGGTGGGCCTGCTCACGCAGCTCCGCCCGCTCAGCGCGAGCCAGATTCTCCTTGGCAGCTTCCTCCGCCACGATTAGGCGGCGCCGCAACTCGGCAATATCAGTTGGTAACTGCGGCCGGATAGCCTCGGACTTCCTCGCGGTCTCTTCGCGCCACACTTGAAACACGCGGTCGTTCTTGCCGGCCGAACCATAGCGCTCTCGCAACGCGCGCCGCAGTGCGCGACCACTGACTCGACCGCCCGCCGCCAGCAGTTCACGACAGTTATCGCGAATGTGATGATCCAGCACTAACAGGGGTCGGGTCATCATCTCGCTACCTTACCGCAACCCGAAATGAAAGGGTACATGTTCCCTTTGACATAGCGTAGCCAGCAAAAGGGCTTGAGAGTGGCTTTGCTGGAACGTCGCTGACAGACTACTGCGTTGATTACATTGATAAAAATCATTTCAATTGTTCCACGAAAATGTTCCACGGAAGTGCACCGACGCCGCTATTGGAAGGTTGTCCGCCCTGCCCTCATCGGCCTGCGGCACTGCTGGCTCTTAGGATTTTGTGGTTACCCCATGGGCCGATAGGCCCTACTGTCTTTTTCTTCATCTGCATTTCCTCCAGAATAAATCCTCTATTCGTTATGCAATGCTGCACTGCTCGGGCACCGCACGCTCGCGCTCCCTCGCTGCCGGCATCCAATTGGGCGGCATTCGATTGGGCTTCGACCACGCCCCCTCGCGGATTTTCTTTAATGCGATATTGAGCGCCAAGCCCAAGTCAAAGCGCCGCAGCGCTCCGCGCTCGACCCCCCAGATGACCTGTCGCAAAATCTCAGGCGCCCCGCTCCCCGGCACGGTGTCGAGTACTCGTTTACGGATCCGAGCAAAATCCACAACGGAGAGTCGGCGGGGAGCCGCGTAGGGAGCTCTCGCGGCGGGAGCTGCCGTAGTTGTTGCGATCGTGGGTTTGGCGATCGAGAGCTGGGTGAGCTCGGCGAGGATCCGACCACGGTCTTCGGGCGTGAGCCCGGTATCGGGATCAAAGTCCATCCGGGTGAGTCGATTGCGAGAGGCCGCAAAGAAGCGTGATCTCTCTGCGTCTGATGCCCTGCCCCACATGGCTTGGGTTTCTTGTCGGCTCGGTCGCGGTGCACGTGGAGTCAAGGCCGGCACCGCTTCATGGAGCGCTGCGGTGCCTTGCAACGGCACCACCGCCGCCGGCGCGGAATCCGCCTTTAGCTGCGCTGCACTGGGGGGGACCTGGCCACTCGCACCGGCATTGTTCTCCTGGGTTTCCCCAGAAATCGCGTCCCTTTGAGCTCGGTTGGGACTCCGGGAGAGCTCGGTCAGGAACTGCCGCGGTAGGCGAACCTCGGTGATCGCGGTGGCTTGGCAAAAAGGGTTGCCAGGGTCGCGCCCCGGATCCTCGCGCCGGATGAGGCCCAGAGATTTGAGGGTCTGATACGAGCGTGACACGGTTGAGGTATCGACGCAGCACTCCAGGGCCACCCGCTTGAGGGGGATCTCGGAGCACCAATCGCCGTTGCGCCGGCCCTCTGCCCAGTGCAGCCAGAAGACACGTTCCGCGGCTTGCGGCAGGCCCTGCTTCCACAGCCAGCGCTCGAGTGGCTGTGGGTATTGGTTGAAATACTTCGTTCGAACCAAGGCCGTTCGCGGATCATGAGTAATATCGATCGACATAACTATCCCCTCGCCTATCCAGACGATTTTGAAAAGCAGTAATCGAGGGAATCGCGCTTGACGCGCTGAGATACGACCGTTAGCCTTGAATTGCGTGGTTCATGGCTTGAGTCGCGATTTCCTCGATTCAAACTAGAATCTGAAAAGGCCCCTCACGGGGCCTTTTTTATTGAGTGGTTCGCATTGACGCGCCCTCCTTTTTGGCGGCTTCGGTTCCCGTCAGATTGCGGTGCACCGGGGAGCTCTTAGAAACTTTCCTGCAGGAAAGTTTTTGAAATCCCTGTTCGCATGGGGTCATTTGAGCTTCCCCAGGAACGTCTAAAACGACCCGTCCTGGAGAACTTTCCTGCAGGAAAGTTTTCCTCTGTCTTTGGGCAACCGGGGCTTTCGACGTCACTTGGGCACCCGCGACCGATCGCGAAAAATGGTGACCCCAGAAACGCGAAAACCCCGGAAGTCCGGGGTTTCGAATCGCGCCATGAGTGCTTGGAGAGCTCATGTACCGTCCAGCCTTTTCCTTAGCCAGGCTTCTGCCCAATCCTTTAGTTCCTCACGCAGTTGCTTCTGGGTGGGCTCATCCAGGTGCGCGAGTTTCAGCACAATGCGGTTCCGGCCGACTCCGACCTTAAGTGGCACTCGGCCGCCTATACGCACCGATTCCTCACGTGAGGTGCCCCGGGTGTCCTTGGACTTGCCAGCAGCCGCGCTCACGAGAGTTCTCAATACGATATCTGCCGCTGCCAGAGGCTTGCGTTGGCTCAGGCGATCAGCGGCTTTGAGCACAGCGGCAGCGTCGGACTTCAGGGCCTGACTCAAGGTCGGGCCCCAATTCATAGAGATCACCCGCTCATCGCCAAAGGCGGCCAACACCGCTGGCGGCAAGTTTGCCACCGCGAGATATTTAGCCGCCGCCGCCTCCCCCAAACCGATGGCAGCAGCAAGTTCCCGCTGACTGTCATAGAGGCCAGCTTCCAGCCACCGCGCAAACATCCGGCCTTTTTCGAACGCGGATAAGTCATAGCGCTCTTCGTTCTCGCGATACATTTTCAGAACCAGGTCGCGCGATTCCGTCGCTTTGGGATCGACGACGGCGAGGACTTTAAAACCCCCAGCCAAATCTGCGTCGAGCGCCAAGCAGGCGGCATGGCGGCGATGGCCGGCAACGATTTCAAATTCGACCGGCAGGGAATCCTTAACCGGCCGTACGCGGATGGGAGTCTCCTGGCCGTGGTTCTTCAGACTCTCTTTTAATTCGACGAACTTAGGGTCGTCCTTTAGCAGCGAACGATCGTGGCGATTGCGAAACGTGGTCGCTCGGATCGCCTTGGGATCGATCTGCAGCAACAAGAGTCCCTGGGCCTTGGCATCGTCATAGAGCTTGGCGCGCGTCGCAACATGTTCAACATAGAGATTCGCTTGTTCGGCGATGGGTCCTAAGTGGCGTGGCGCCAGGGCAGGGCGCTCGGCCGCTGGCGCGGTCGCCCGGGCAGTCAACAATTGATCGAGAGCCGCCCGGCGCTCCTTCGCCTTGGTGTTCATGCTAGGGCGGCCTCACCGTTTGTGGGAGTCGCATCGACCGCGGCATATCCCGCGGAGCCAGCGAGGAGGGCGCTACGAATCAGCTCTTCGATTTCGCCGTTGACGCTGTTCATCGCTTCAACCGCCCGCTCGAGCGTGCGCCGGTCGCCGTCATACTCTGCCACTTCATAAAGCGTGAGCAATTCCGGGCCGACCTTCTCGAGGGCTGAACTCTGCACCATCGTATTCGTGCAAGTCTCTTGCGGGAAAAACTGTCGGATCCACTTGCTGATCTGGGCGTGTGTGCCGTCGTTGGGGCGCACGCGGGTCAACAAGACGGAGGCAAAGTCGTAGGTCTTGGGCACAGCCTCGGTGCGGTTGAACGCCTCCATGAGCTCGGCCACCAGTTCGAAGAACAGAGACGAGGACTGCAAATCAATCATCGCCGGCGGCAGGGTAATGAGCAGGCCGTCAGCGGCAAACATCGCATTACTGTTCACAAACGAGAGCGACGGCGCGGTGTCCAAAATGATCACGTCGTAGTCGCGACGCAGTGGGGCGAGGCCCTCCGAGAGCGGCCGATGAAACGCGAAACCTTCCTCATCGCGCAGCCGCGCCGCAATTGCAAACTCGGAGCCGTACACGCCTAAATTAGACGGGATCAGATCAAGGTTCGGCCAGTGTGTGGGCTGCACCACGTAGCGCAGATCGCCGGTCCAATCCGGGTTGGGCTGGCCCCGAAAATTAGGTCCTTCCAGAAAGGTACGCACCGTTTCATCGTCACCAACTTCGGTGTGCGGGAGTATTCCAAAGAGTTGTGTGAGGCTCGCCTGGGCGTCGAGATCGACCAACAGCACGCGATAGCCGCGCATCACGAGATACTGCGCGAGGTGCGCAGCCGTCGTGGTCTTGGCAACGCCGCCTTTGAAATTGCAGATCGAGACGATGAGCCCCGGCTGACCCGGTGCCCGCTTCGAGGGCAGCTTGAACGCCTCGCGCAGGGCGAAGATTTCCTGCAGCGAGAACTCCCGCCGCCGTGGATTGGGCGTCGTGCCTTGAGGCAGAGTAGGATTCCGGTCGATCCGTCGATACAAGGTTTCTACCTTCAGATCGAGGAGGGCGGCCACTTCGGCGCCCACGAATTTGCGCAGGGTTTTGCGATGGTCCGGGTGAGTGGCAATGTCGCGAATGGTGCGGTTTAAGTCCGCAGCGCGGCGGGCGAGGTCGGCTATACCGGCGGTATCGACGGGCGGCCGTCGCTCGGTCAACGTGACTGCATTCAGGACGGTATCGGCGTTCGCTGCCATAGTGGGCTAACATTGCACCGTAAGTGACGGCCGGGCATGATATTACTCGCGGTGTTATGTTATGGCAAGCCTATTGGTCTGTAAAGCCAACATAGGTTGGTTTTACGATGTCGTTATGAAAAATGGCATCTAGGGAGGGAGATGATAGTCATGCGAGTTTCTCTGAGTCCAGAAGGTGGCAATCTTGTGGCGAGGCGGTAACAGTCGTCGCCAGCGCTGGCCAAATGCGCCTATAATCTGCGCATCTGCCAAAGGAGTTCATGATGAACACCGCAACCCTCGATCGACCTTCCGTCGAGTCCCCGAACGATTCCCTGTACGCGCGCGTCGGTGTGCTGCTGGGATTGAAGTCTGCGGTGCATTCGGAGGTCGATCTTATCGATCGCTTGGAGAAAGGTCTTCCCGTCTCCACTGTTCAGATCCTGCGTGCGCGGGTCGGACTGACCGACGAGGAGACATTTCAGCTCATTGCGCCACGACGCACATTGAGCCGCCGTGAAGCAGCGGGACAGTTTCTCTCCCCGGAAGAAGCGGACAAGACGGTCCGCATTGCGCGCATCAGCGCCCGCGCGCAGCAGGTATTCGGCGGCAAGCCGGAGTACGCGGCAGATTGGTTACGAACGGCAAAGTCAGCGCTCGGTGACCGGACGCCGATGCAGGCGCTCGCGACCGAGTCGGGTGCTCTCGCGGTCGAGGAACTGCTGGTCGGCATCGAACACGGCATGTTCGCTTAAGCGGTGATTGTCTGGCGTTTCTCGCAGCACGAATCCCTCGACGGGCGAGGGGGTTTGCTCGCCTCGGCGCGCTGGCACACCCGAGGACACGAGATTCTGTATTGCGCCCCGAATCCGGCGACCGCGGTGCTGGAGATTCTGGTGCACAGCGAAGTGCATGACCCCGCAGCACTGGCCCGTCACCGTTTCATCAAGATTGAGATTCCCGATGACGCGTCCCGCCAAGAGGTCGATGAGGGGCAACTGCCGACGGACTGGTCCCGACGAATGGCAGTAACGAGAGCGTGGGGCGATCGCTGGCTGCGGGAAGGGCAGAGCGCCCTGTTAGTCGTCCGGTCGGTACTCGTGCCGGAGACCTACAACGTGCTCGTGAATCCACGCCACGCCGCTGCAAAAACGATGCAGCGACTGGCTGTCTTTCCATACCCCCTGGATTCGCGATTGAGGCCCGGCAATTAAACGCAAACCTTGGGATAGTAAGCACTTATACGTTGGAGGCCGTCATGATCCGCACATGAATCATAATGCTTGTATCGAGGGAAAAGCGTAGGATTGAATCCTACTGGCCACCCGGACCCGCTGTGCGCACCACCCAACAATTCAGCATTACCCTCCCGCATGAAATGGCCGAAGCCGTGAAATCCAAGGTCGCCGCCGGCGAGTATGCTTCCGAAAGCGAGGTCATTCGCGATGGACTCCGTGCACTGCTGGCGCGCGATCGTGCGGTCGAAAAATGGTTGCAGGAGCGAATCGGACCCGTCTATGACGCACTGAAAGCGGATCCCACGCGAGCCGTCTCCATTGATGATGTAAGGACGAGACTCGCCGCAGAGCATGAGGCCGTTGTTTCCAAGACGGGATGACTTACTCGGTCGTCTTTTCGCCGGAGGCCACGGAGGACCTACTGGAGATCTATCGCTACATAGCGAAGGAGGCCTCACCGGTGATCGCGCAGCGATTCACCGATGCCATCGTCAACCACTGCGAACGCTTTCGTGTCTTCCCCGAGCGCTCGATTCGCCGAGACGACATCCGACCAGGCCTGCACATCACCAATTATAAGGGTCGCGTGGTGATCGCGTTCTCTCTGGAAGCGAGCCGGGTGTCCATCTTGGGAGTGTTCTACGGTGGCCGAGACTATGAGGCGATTTTGCAAGCCGATCTTTAATTTAACGTCGGGTCTGGGATGAATTTTTAAGGTGCACGAACGAATGACGTCTGCCAACCACCATCAAGTCCGCTGGACCCTCGCCGTTCCGAAAAGCGTGGACAGGGCGTTGCGCACCCATCTCAGACAAACCGGTGCTCGCCGCGGCGCCATGTCGAGCTTCGTGGCGGACGCCGTCCGCCGGCAGCTTTCTAGCTTAAACGTGTCTGCTGCCCGAGCCCGAAACGCCGACGTTCCGCCTGAGCAGTTAGAAAGGGAAATTGAGCAGGCGCTCGATGAAGTCCGTCAGGAGCGCTTCGCGAAGCGTCGCTGAAGTGGTAGACACCAAAAGCGTCGGGGCCTTGCGACCCCGACAAGTTCAATACTGAAGTTACGCTTCAGGCCTCGGCTCGTGAACGCGCATCACCAATTTCCCACCCACCGGCAACGCAGTGAGTTGGACATTGAAGCCTTTGCCGTCCTTGTTCTCGAAGGCGACGCCGACGCGCACCCAGTTTGCCTTCTCTTCACCGTCTTTGGTGTAGTCCTCGACGACGAAGACGTCGAAACGACGGGTGGTGGGGATGGGGGTGTTCTTGCTCATGATGTGATCTCCAAGTGGGTTACGAATACCGCTCATGCGGCGAGGATCCGGTAAGTCGAGCAACAGGAGCGCATGCCAAGGTGTCGTGGAATAAATGCGAAAGCGGTTCGGCGTGGTAATCCACCACGTCCGATGCCGCGGAGTCGTTTATGCCGCGAAAGCACCTTGCAGGCGTGACGTGGGAGACTAGAATTCCTCGACAGTCGCATGAGGATTCGCGACCCACCGTCCAAGAGCACAGCAGGGGCCTCGAACATCGGCATTCGCCAACCAATCGAACGAGATTTTCGCGACCACGATGAGCGGCGTGTCCGTCGATGGGTGCGCGTCGGGTCGTCAGCAACGATTGAGGCAGCTCGAGCCGATTGCGATGGCGGTGGGCTTTCGGGGTGCGCGTTCATGAGTTGAGGCAAGCTGTCTAAAAGTCGCTGGGCGCAACAGTGGAGGAGGGCAGTCGAGGTCCGACGAGAAGTGCCCCGTGATGTCCGCCCGTCAATAGTCGGCTCGCCGTCCCGGATGCCCGGTTGCGGGAGCCGACTTGTCGGTGACCATTTAGAGCAACCCATGCTCCGCCATCGAGTAGGAGTCTCCCGCCCCTGTGATGATATGATCGACCAATCGCACATCGATGAGCTCGAGCGCAGCTTTCAAACGCGAAGTGATCATCTCGTCGGCTTGAGACGGAGTCGCCTGGCCACTGGGATGATTATGCGTGATGAGCAGGGAGGCCGCATTATGCCGCAGCGCTTCCTTCACCACGATGCGCGGATGCACCGAGGCTCCATCGATGGTTCCGCGAAACAGTTCCTCGCAGGCTATCACCTGATGCCTCTTCGTGAGATAGACCGCGGCGAACACTTCTTGTTCCACTTGGCCGAAGCGAAGTGCAAGATAATCGCGTGCCGCCCGGGGACTTGCGAGTACGGATCCGCGGCTCATGCGCTTGGCTAAAATCTTGAGCGCCGCCTCGATGATCTCCGAGTCCGGCACCGAGGCCAAACCACTCGCCGCGTCGCGCACGAAGTTGGTGCTGAAGGTCTCGGGCGCCTTTGCGAGCGCGCCGCAATCGGACCGCAGCCGCAGCGATTTCATGGAGTATTTCATGTCAAACATCCTTCCAACGATTCACCGGCGGTTTGCCGGCGACGCGTTGCACCCACGCCGCAGCCGAGCGCTCAAGGCGTCAGGGGAGCGGAATTAATGGAGGGGACCCTGACAAGGGGAGGAGGCCGTTCATCCGTGCGACCCGACCTTGACCGCGAGGTCGGTGTGATATGCGCCGAGCAGCTCGGCGCTTGACGCGACGGCAGAACGCCCCTCCCATTCCACTTGCAACCGGCGTCAAATCAGGATGAGCAATGGGCACGTGGTAGTAGTAGGGAACCCATTTCGCGTGGGGACCACGCCAGCGCGAGCGATCCGCAGGGCGCAGCGTCCCGCCTTTAAGCGGGATGAGCGGCTAGCGAACCCGGAGGAGCGCGGTCACCGCGTTGCGGTGATGCGCCCAAATGCTTACTGCCAACTCTTCAGGTCGGGAACCCACCGCCCAAAATGCCGCGGTAAGAACCCCAACCGGTCGTCGTCGGAGACTCGTATCGCCGTAATGGCGAGTTGTTCGATGTGTTCCATGACAGAAGCCTCTTAAGATTGTGCAGGCGGGTTGCCTGTAAATCGAAACCCCCACGGCGCAGCGGAGCGCTCAAGGGAAGGGGCGCGGAATTAATGGGGGGACCCGCGCGCGGGGGGGGGGGGGAACCGTTCATCCGCAAGCCCCGACCTTGAACGCGAGAACGCCGTGCTAGGGTTGATCGGGCAAAGCAAGCCCGCCCCTCTTTTCCCTTTCTTCTTCTATAGTCGAGCGAGTTGCCCGGCCTCCTTTGACAGGCGAATAAGCCGGCCGAGAGGGTCCATTTCGTCTAGATCGCAATCCCTCCCTTTATGCCTGCGTCCGCTGTGATGCAGTAACAAGCGCACTCACCGGAGGCATCGCAACCCATGCGCTATCCATTTACAATGTCCTCGTGGGGAATGGCAGCCGTTATACTTGAGGATATCCACCCGCGCGACTATCCGACCTAGCTCCAAAGAGGTCTCAACCGATGCACCTGATCTACTGGCTCACCTACAACTGCCTTCTGGCGCTCGCGCCGGTGCCGTTAGTCGCGGCCTATCTATGGGTCAGGGACGCACCAGTATCGCTCGTGAAGATCGTGCGTGACGGGCAGCTGTTCTTCTACTCCGCAAGCCTATCGGCCGCCGCCGTCGGCGACTTGCTCATGCCTCGCCATCCCTTGGCGGTGAGCCCCGCGGGGCTCGCATTGTGCGTCACAGGGCTGGGCGTCTGTGCATTCCTATCAACTTGGTTTTTCGGCGTCTCAAGCGGTGCGGGAAGCATTAACGACCGCAAGCTCGCCTCGCTCTCCTACATCTTCACCTTGGGATCGACGATCCTAGTCGCCTCCATGCGCTCGAGTCTGGATCTTCTCTGATGAACGCGGCGGGCCTCGAGAGTCGTTGGAATAAGATGGTGCCCTACGCGTGGGCCTCCGCCGTCGGATCCACCGTCGGCGCAATCTTGGGGGTGGTGTCGGCTGCTCTACCCCTCAAGATACCCTCTGCCGTCTTCTGTGCGGGCGGCTTCGCGGCTGGCGCCCTCATCGCGCCGATCATTCAGCACCTCCTATCCTCCAGGCGCGAGCCGGGGACTGAACCGCTGTCGTCCGTTACGACGGAACTTCCACCGGCCGTCATCGAGAGCAGTGCGAATCGCGCCGTCCCCTACGCCTTTGCGGCGGCGCTCGGGTCAACACTGGCATGTGCGGGTGCAGTCCTCATCGCTCTGCTTTCGCCCCGGACGCCGCTCCACCTCCTTACCGCCGCCGGATTTCTCCTCGGCGCCTTCGCCGGCGTTACCATCCAGTTTATCGATGGACTCATCACCCCTGCGCCGACCGAGACGGATCCCACCGGTCAGGTGCGCGCGACCAACATCTGAGACCATGGAGTTCCGCGTCGTCGTCTCGCAGACGGTGACGCAACGCGGCGAGTCCCGAGAAATTACCGGATGGAGAAACGCCTCGCCCGGCGCAATGACGCTAAAGCCAACATATGGTGTGATAGGCGCCGAGTTTCTCGGCGCTGTGACACGACGGCAGAACGCCTCTCCTATTTTCTAATCGCAACCAGTGTTAATACGAACCCAGCGACGATGGTCTGATATCGCGCACTAATCCGCGTGGGGACCACGCAAGCGCGAGCGATGCGTAGGGGCTCGGGGAGAGTCCCGCGATCCCGCGGGATGAGCGATCAAGCGAACCCCGAAGAAGCGCGGTCGCCGTCACGGTGACGCGCCAAAGATTCGTGGCTAAATTCAGGACCTCCTAAACTGGCGACCTAGAGTCCATCTCTTACGCCGACCAGCCATGTGTGGCCCATATCAAGGAAAAACCTCTCAGGATGCTCTGAGCTGCGCCTCGCAACCGTCAAATTCGGAGCCCTCCTATTACGCAAGGTGCGCTGGAGGGGCAGTCTGTCTTTTGCAGATCCAGTCGCGGTGAACCGTCTGAGAGATCATTTGCGGATCAGCGGTGTAGTGGATTCGGTGGTGGCAGCTGCGAGAAGCTAGCCGCCTAAGGGCGAGGTTTGAGGCGTTAAGTATGGCTCCGTCTTTGAAGCGCAATTCGTGCAGTTCAAGGAACCCGAGTGAAAGCCGATGCCGAGTTCGAGAGCGCCGAATGCGCCCTTGAGCGCGAGCAAACGGAGGCGGATGCGCGCACGCCCGATTGGGATTTGGCGTCGCGAATCAGCACCGCTCGAGAGGCCCTTGGGACCGGGGTACCGCCCGAGATCGTGCGCAACACCTACGGTGAGAAGGTCTTTGCTGCGGCCACCGCCCAGCTCCACGAGCGTGAGATCGCCCACGCGGGGACTTGATCGATCCATCGCGATTCGAATCATCGCTTCACGCCGGCGCGAGCAATAAAGCTCCTCCTTTTGAATTAGCCATGGCGCCGGCGATTCGCTCGAGCGCGATCAAGAAAAGTGGGAGGCCGAGCGGCCTCCCAAGAAGCCTAGTCGATGGCAGCCAAGACGAGATTGCCGTCGGGGTGTTCACACGCGAAATCTCTCAACTGATGAAACCGACGTGCGAATGTCTCGACCCCGGGGAAGCGCATCGACAGATGGCTTAAGGCAAATAGTGTTGCGACAACACCGGCGCATTCGGCATCGAGACGACCGGTGAAGCCGTTGCCGTCGACGACGATGGTATACCCGCGAGGCGCGCTCGGCGTAATGTAGCAACCGCCATTGCTCAAATCTACGTAATCCCACAAACCGCCTCGGTAGTCGGCGCAGAGGCGACTCAAGTGGGCATAGACGTAGTTCTCGACGAGCAACATGTGTCGGCCGAAGTAGCGCGGAAAAAACCCGATTCTCTTCCCGTCCGGAACTCGTGTGGCCACGATCCGCTTCTGTTCGTTGTGTTCCATAAAGAAGACCTTCCATGATTGTGCAGGCGGGATTGCCTTCCATCAAAAGGCTCCACGCCGCAGTCGAGCGCTCAAGACTCGCGGCACGCGACTCGCCGGAAGCGCGTCATAACGCGCGCGAGGGTCTTGAACGCGAGATCGACGTGATAGGATTAATCGAGCAGGCAAGACCGCAGCTCTCCTACATCCGCTTGCTCTCAGACGACAATTCAAATCAAGCGAGCCCGCCGCCGGCCGACCCGCCTGACGGTCGTCTTATGGTTCGAGCATGACGGCGGCCGTTGCAGAGCGGTCGATAGAGCCCGCCCGAAAGCT
>Ga0307516_10000706_pt1 | contig 45397 bp, 40 predicted proteins | sample 19_EM_MG_FD_203310 | JGI IMG/M metagenome (GOLD analysis project Ga0307516, IMG submission 203310) | Populus trichocarpa ectomycorrhiza microbial communities from riparian zone in the Pacific Northwest, United States - 19_EM | ecosystem: Host-associated > Plants > Roots > Unclassified | place... | reverse complement strand
CCAACACCAGGCCTGCCAGGATGCGGGCGATCAGCGCGACCCGGTCGAGATCGAACATGCCCTGCAACAGTCCGCTGAACGCACCCACGACGGCGCCGGCAAGGGTGTAGCTGGTCAGCCGTCCCACCTGATAGCACGCCGTCAGCGTGGCAGCCCGCTGCGGTGTCGCCGCACTGTGCGCGCGCATTCCCAGGGCTCCGGATATTCCCCCGCACATCGCCAGGCAGTGCACACTGCCCGCCATGCCGACCACAAAGGCGGCCGACAGCGACAGGGGATCGCCGAGCGCGGCATGATGCATCAAGTCGTGCGTCATGGCTTATCGTCCGGGTTCGAGTCCGGCGCAACCGCGGTCTCGCTCTCGTCGTCCACAAGAATCTCCCAGGCGGGAATGTCGAGGTCGTCGAACTGTCCGGTACGCACCGCCCAGAAGAAGGCCCATAGACCGGTTCCGACCAGCAGCATGGTGACGGGGATGAGAACGGATATGAGGCTCACGGCGCCGGGTTCCGCAGGACTTGAACGGGCATCACGCGGGTGAATGACAGCGGCGAGGGCGCCGCGCTCGGCGCTGCGGGGCGGTCCGGGCGGCCGCTGCGAATGAGCCGCAGCGAATTCAGCACCACCACGATGGAACTCGCGGACATTCCGATGGCGGCCGCCCAAGGCGGTACCCAGCCCATGGCGGCAAGCGGCATGGCGGTCAGATTGTAGCCGGCCGCCCAGACCAGATTTTGGCGGATGACCCGCGTCGCGCGCCGCGCCAGCGAAAAGGCGTCGGGCAGGCCCGCGAGCGAATCGCCGACCAGGATGAGATCTGCGCTTGCCAGGGTCAAAGCGGAGCCGCGGCTCATTGCGATGGAGACGCCGGCACCGCCGAGAACCGGTGCGTCATTGATTCCATCCCCCACCATTGCCACGAATTCACCCTGCGAGGTGAGCGCCCGGACCCGTTCGAGTTTCTCATCGGGTGACCGGCGGGCCGCGAAATTCTCGATGCCGCAATGGCGTGCCAGGCGGCGCACCGCGACCGCGGAGTCGCCGCTCAAGATCTCGATGCCCAAACCCTGACCGCGCAATGCAGCGACCGTGCGCGCGCTCTCCGGCCGCGGCTCGTCGGCCACGGCAAACGTGGCCAGGTCGCCCTCCTCGGAACTCAAGAAGATCACCGCATCGTCGATCTCGTCTGCGGGCGCCGGCGGCAGGGGAGTCGCAGCGCTCGCGAAGGCTCGCGTGCCGATCTTGAAGCGTTTGCCGTTGACGATTCCGCTGACCCCGCCGCCTGCGACGACTTGAACGTCGTGTGCCTGCAGTGCTTCGACGCACTTCTCGGGTTCGGCAAACGCGCGTGCAATCGGATGCTCGGATCCGACCTCCAGGGCCGCGGCGATTTGCAGGCATTCGGCCGCGGTCGACGCGCCCAGCGGGATGCAGCGCGAAATGGCGATCACGCCGTCGGTGAGCGTACCCGTCTTGTCGAACACAACGCGCGTCACCTTGGAGAGCCCCTCGATGGCATCCGGGCCGGCCACAAGCACGCCGCGCCGTGCAAGGGCGGCATTCGCGCTTGCCACGGCCACCAAGGTTGCCAGAGAAAACGCGCAGGGACAGGCCACGACCAGGACCGCCAGGGTGGCGTCGAAGGCGCGGCCCGGATCGACGATGCTCCAGAATATGCACACCAGGACGGCGCCGATCAGCACGCGCGCGAGAAAGCGGCTCGAGAACCGGTCGCCGGCCCGGGTGATGCGCGGACGTTCGGACTGGGCGCGCGTGAGCAGCGCCACGATGCTCGCAAGGACCGTCCCCCTTCCCGCAGCCGTGACGCATATGTGTACCGGTGCACCCACGTTGATCGTCCCGCCGGTCACGCGATCTCCCACCGCTCGTTGCACGGGCACGGACTCTCCGGTCAGCATGGATTCATCGAGTTCGGTGCTGCCGTGTGTGAGCTCTCCGTCCGCCGGGACCACCTCGCCGGTCCGCACCAGCAACCGGTCGCCCACGACGATCTGCGATACGGCCACGTCGGTGACCGGCGCCCCTGGCGCGCCGGATGACAATCGATGCGCCGTCGCCGGAAGCATGCGGCCCAACGAGTCGCTCACCTGGGTGCTCTGGTGCCGAGCCACCATTTCCACGTAGCGGGCTACGGTCAGGAAAAAGATGAACATCGTGACCGAGTCGAAGTAGACGTCGCCGGCATGCCGCCAGGTGTTGAATACGCTGGCCGAGTAGGCAAGCATCAACCCCAGTGCGACGGGGACATCCATGGTGATTGTGCGCCTGGCAAGCGCTCGCGCCGCTCCGGCAAAGTAGGGCCATCCGCCGTACAGCATCACCGGCGTGGCGACCAGCAGACTGACAATGCGCAGATACGTGCGCACATCCGCTTCCATTCCCTGCATGTCGCCGGCATACATCGCCACCGCGAACATCATGACTTGCATCATCCCGAGTCCTGCGACGGCCAGCCGTTTCAACAGACCGCGCCGTTCGTTCTGGCCGCGGGCGTCGTCCTTCTCCGCTGTCGCGATGTGCGGTGTGTATCCGAGGTTGGCAATCACGCCGAGCAGTTCCGAAAGCTTGGAATGGGCCCCATCCCACACGATCTGCGCGCGGCCGGTGGCCGTGTTCACACTGACCTGCCGTACGCCCGCCATGTGCTGCAGCGACCGGCTGACCAGCCAGCTGCAAGCCGCACAGGTCATCCCGTCGATCATGAGCACGACGGTGCGCCCATACGGTCCTTCGCGGGTGAAGGATTCGAGCAGTGCGGGATCATCGTAGGCGGACCACGCACAGGCCGCGTCCGCGGGCTTCGGCGACACCACCGTGCGGAATCGATAGAAGTCCTCCAGGCCCAGCTCGCCGATGAGCTGTATGGCTGCCCGGCAACCGGGACAGCATACGGCGACATCCGTCCCCTGCACGCGAATCCGCAGCGGTTCGCGCGCGGCGTCGCCGCGCCGGACGAGCTGCTCACCGCAGTGAAAGCAAGCGGCGACGGGAAGGGGCTGGCCCATCATTCTGGCCCATTATTCCGCGGGTGGAACCACGGAATTGGCCGTGCTGCCGTGCAGAACTGCGACGGTGGCGGGCGCTGTCTTGATGACGGGGTCGGGGTGCTGAAGTATCAACACGAACGTGATGATGCCGGCGATCACCGACCCCAAGGGGGGAGCAATCACCAGCCACATGATGGGGTGGCGATACCAAGCCTTGGGTGACTCGTCGGTCTTCATCGTCGCGCTCCTAGTCATGGTGCTCGTTCGGGGAGAAGAATCGTGCGCGGCTCGTAGCCGTCAACTTGGGGTCGTCGAGGGCCTGCTCCGTTATCGTGAAATTCTGCCCGCCATGTCCTTCGGCGGGCGGGATGCGAACGCGAACGACCACCGACTTCACGTCTTCCGCATCCACCGTCTGCGTCGGCGACTCCGCGTCGATGACCGCGTTGGGGAGGTTGTGCGGCGCCAGGCGGAACGTATGGGCGTGCTGGTCCTTGTTGATGATGCGCACCGTGAACACATTTTCGATGCGGCCGTCATCGAGTTCGCGGTACAGGGAACTCCGGTCGCGGAGAACGTCAAGATCCACCGGCATTCGATGCGTCACGGCGTAGGCAAAGCCCGCCAACAGGGAGAGCAACAGTGCACCATAAACGACGATGCGAGGCCTGATGACGTGAGTGGGCTGGCCGTCGATTTCCGCCTGGGTGGCATAGCGCACCAAGCCCACCGGGGAGCCGACCTTGGTCATGACGGCATCGCAGGCATCGACGCAGGCGGCGCATGCGATGCACTCGTATTGCAGACCACGACGGATATCGATGCCCGTGGGACAGGCCTGCACGCACAAGGTGCAGTCGATGCAGTCGCCCTGGCCCGCACGGCGCGCCGCCACATCGCGGCTGCGCGAGCCGCGCGGCTCGCCGCGGGCGGCGTCATACGAGATGATCAAGGTATTGCGGTCGAACATCGCGCTCTGGAAACGCGCGTAGGGACACATGTACTTGCATACCTGCTCGCGCAGGTATCCCGCATTGCCGTAGGTCGCGAAGCCGTAGAAGACGATCCAGAACGCTTCCCAGCCGCTCAAGTTGGCGGCGGCGATTTTTCCCATAAGGCCATCGATGGGCGAGAAGAAGCCCACGAAGGTCATGCCGGTAAAACCGGCAAAGCTGATCCACAGGAACTGCTTGGCGGATTTGCGTGTCAACTTTTGCGCGGACCACGGAGCCCGCGCCAGCTTCATCTGCTGCGAGCGGTTCCCCTCGGTGAGCCGCTCCATCCAGACGAAGATCTCCGTCCATACCGTTTGCGGGCAGGCGAAGCCGCACCACAGGCGGCCGGCGAGCGCCGTAAAGAAGAACAGTGACAGGGCGGCCATTATGAGCAGCCACATCAACAGCCAGAAGTCCTGCGGAAACAGCGTCAGGCCGAAAATATAGAACTTACGCGCCGGCAGGTCGAAGAGTACCGCCTGCCGGCCGTTCAGCTGCAGCCACGGCAGCCCGTAGAACACGCCCAACAAGATGACCACGGACGCGGTCCGCAATCGTGCGAAGCGGCCGCTCACTTCGCGGGCATAAATCTTCTGCTGCGCGGCATACAGCGGCGCGACGACTGCCTCGGTAGTCATGACTTGCCCCGCGGGCTCGTTTCCAGCATGTACGCCGTCAAGCCCGCGGCAATGAAAGCGAACGACCAAAACAGAAAAAATCCGCACCCGTAGATCATCGGCCGCAACGCGGTCAGCGAGGGTACCAGGCCCTCGAAACCGAGAGTTACCGGATCGAGAAATGCAAACACGATCATGGTTTCGACGCATGCGACGAGGAACGACGTCCACAGCGCCACGCCGATTCCCTGACTCCGGGGCGACCAGGCGGCTGCGGGTGGGTCACTCGGCAGCATGGACCTCGCCCGAGCCGACGGCAGCGACCGGTGCGGCCGCGGCGGACCGCGACAGAGAGAGCACATAGGCCGCGAGGAGCCGCACCTTGGTGTCGCCCAGGCGCTCGAGGTGGGCCGGCATCGCGTTGTTCCGGCCCTTCGCAATGGTCTCGCGGATATCATCGACGGATCCGCCATGGAGCCAGACACTATCGGTGAGATTGGGCGCGCCGAGGGCCTGGTTGCCCTTTCCATCGGCCCCGTGACAGGCCGAGCACATGGTCGTGAAGCGAACCTTGCCGGCGGCGACGAATTCCGCCGAGGCGGCCGGGCCCTTGAGCGCGCGGCCGCTCAACGACAAGACATAGGCCAGGGCCTGCTCGACACCGTCGGCGCCCAGCACGGGGCCCCATCCCGGCATGGCGTTGGTGCGCCCCTGTGCGATGGTCTGATACACGGTCTGTTCACCGCCGCCCCACAACCAATCCTGGTCGGTCAGGTTGGGAAAGCCCTTCGCGCCGCGGGCGTCCGACCCGTGACACGACGAGCAGTTGAGGGCGAACAAATTCCTGGCGGTGGTCAGCGCCGCCGGATCTTGCGACAGTTGCAGCAGACTCTTGTCCTTGTCGGCCGCGAAGCGCTTCTCGAAGGCGCCCACAGCCGCCGTGTCCTCGGACGCGAATTGCGCCACCGACGTCCAATTCAGGACTCCGCGATAGTTCCCGAGCCCGGGAAAGAATAAAAGATAGACGAGGGCGAACACGATGGACAGGATGAAGAGCCACAGCCACCAGCGCGGCATCGGATTATTGTATTCGGTGAGATCCTCGTCCCAGACGTGAGTGGTTTCCTGGGGAGCGACCTTGACGCCTCGGTTGGTCCACCATATGAGCCACAGTCCGGCGAATATGTTCGCGAGTACGGCGATGACGACGAAAATTGCGATGCCTGATTTCATGACTCATCTTCCAACGGTAATTGGGCCATCCGGTCGAACAGATCTTTTCGACGGCTGCTCCATGCCCAGATAAAAAGTCCCATGAACAGCAGCAGCAGGGACAGCGTGATCATTCCGCGCACCACGCCGATCATTGCGCCGCCTCGCCCATCATTGCGCCGCCGATCATTGCGCCGCCGATCATTGCGCCGCCTCGCCGTTGTACTTCAGCACCTGCAGATAGGACACCAGAGCATCCAAATCGGAATGCCCGGTGACCAGTTCCGCGGCGGATCGAATGTCGTCATCCGAATAGGGCACGCCGATTCGGCGCAATGCGCGCATCTTTGCGCCCACTTCGGCGGGGTCCACTTTGTCTTTCGCCAGCCACACGAAGGCGGGCATGTTCGACTCGGGCACCACATCACGCGGATTGTTCAAGTGAATCCTGTGCCATTCGTCCGAGTAGCGTCCGCCGACCCGGGCGAGATCCGGGCCGGTGCGCTTGGAGCCGAACTGAAACGGATGGTCGTACACCGTCTCGCCGGCTATTGAATAGTGGCCATAGCGTTCCACTTCCGCCTGCAGCGGCCGCACCATCTGGGTATGGCACAGGTAGCATCCCTCGCGGACATAGATGTCGCGGCCGGCGAGTTGCAGCGGCCCATAGGGTTTGGTGCCGGCGGAAGGAGAAATGACGGACGCCTGCATATAGAGCGGAACGATTTCCACCAATCCACCGATGCTGATGACGATGGCGATCAGCGTTCCCATCAACCAGGCGCGTTGTTCGATGATTTCGTGATTCATGTGATTCTCTTGGACTCAAGCGGCCGGGACGGGGATGGCGTCGATTCGCGGTTCGACGACCGTGACGGTCTTGATGACGTTGTAGAGCATGATGAACATGCCGGCCAGGACCAGAATGCCTCCGCCCAACCGGACCACGTAGTACGGGTAGGTGGCCTTCAACGCCTCGACGAACGTATAGGTCAACGTCCCATCGGCGTTGGTCGCCCGCCACATCAAGCCTTGCATGACGCCGGCGATCCACATGGCTGCCACGTAAAGCACCACGCCGATGGTCGCAATCCAAAAATGCACGTCGATGAGCCGGATGCTCCACATTTCTTTCCGGCCCCAAAGCTTCGGGATCAGCGAATACATCGAACCGATGGTCATGAAAGCCACCCAGCCGAGGGCGCCGGAGTGCACGTGTCCGATGGTCCAATCTGTGTTGTGCGAGAGCGCGTTGACGGTCTTGACGGACATCATCGGTCCTTCGAAAGTGGACATTCCGTAGAACGACAGGGACACGATGAGAAACTTGAGGATCGGATCGGTCCTGAGTTTGTGCCATGCGCCGGACAGCGTCATGATTCCGTTGATCATGCCGCCCCAGGAGGGCGCCAACAGGATGATCGAGAACACCATGCCGAGCGATTGCGCCCAGTCCGGCAGCGAGGTGTAGTGCAGGTGATGAGGGCCCGCCCACATGTAGATGGAGATCAACGCCCAAAAATGCACGATGGAAAGGCGGTAGGAGTAGATGGGCCGGCCGGCCTGCTTCGGCACGAAGTAGTACATCATGCCCAAAAAGGCAGCCGTCAGGAAAAAGCCCACTGCGTTGTGTCCGTACCACCACTGCACCATGGCGTCCACCACGCCGGCATAGATGCCGTATGACTTGGTCAGCGTGACGGGAATGGCCAGGTTATTCACGATGTGCAGCACGGCGATGGTGATGATGTAGGCGGCGAAAAACCAATTGGCCACGAAGATGTGCTTGATCTTGCGCATCGCCAGCGTGCCGAAGAAGACGATTGCGTACGCCACCCAAACGACGGTGATCAATAGGTCGATGGGCCATTCGAGTTCTGCGTACTCCTTGCCCTGGGTGATGCCGAGCGGCAGCGTGATGGCCGCGAGAACGATGACCAGCTGCCATCCCCAAAACGTGAAGTTGGCGAGTTTGTCGGAGAACAGCCGCACGTGGCTGGTTCGCTGAACGACGTGGTAGGAACTTGCGAACAGCGCAGAACCGCCGAAGGCGAAGATCACGGCATTCGTATGCAATGGCCGCAGCCTGCCGTAGCTCAGGAATGCCATGCCGAAATTGAGGTCAGGCCAGATCAGTTCAGCGGCGATCACGACGCCGACGAGCATTCCGACGATTCCCCAGATCACGGTCATGATGGCGAATCGGCGTACGATCGTATCGTTGTACACCACCGGAATCTTCATCGCGGGGTCCAGCGTGCTCTGCATTGGTAATCCTCGAAGGTGCGGTTACGACACGGGCGGCATGATAGAAAGTTCCCGCACGTGCACACCATAAGGAACCTACGTCGGCTCCTACGTACTACCCGCGACCTCGCAGCCTGCGAGCCCGGGAGCCTAGGTGAATGTACCTATAGGCGTTTGGAGTGCGTGGCCGGACTCTAGCGGCGGAGGCCTGTGGACGAGGTGATGCGGTTATGAGAAGCGCGGACATCAGATTCGACACCGGGATCATGCGCCGCTACGACCGGGAAGGGCCGCGCTACACCTCTTACCCGGGCGCGCGGCAATTTCACGGCCGGCTGCCGCCCGATGCCTACCGGCAGGCAGCATCGACGAGCCGCGGCGCCGTCGAGGGCAGTCCATTGTCGGTGTACGTGCACCTGCCGTTCTGTTTCAGTCCATGCTTCTACTGCGGTTGCAACAAAGTGGTCACGCATCAGTTGAGCCGCGTGGATGCCTACGTGAATCATTTGCTCGACGAGGTTGGCCGCCGCAGCGCCTATTTCGACCGCGAGCGGGTCGTGCAGCAGATGCATTTTGGCGGCGGCACGCCGACGTACCTGCCGAAGAAGCGGTTGATCGAGTTGATTGACCGGTTGGATCGTGACTTCCAGCTCACCGATGATCCGTCGCGCGACTATTCCATCGAAATCGATCCGCGCGTCACGGATCGCGGCATGCTGCAGCTGCTCGCGACGCTCGGATTCAACCGCCTCAGCCTGGGCGTCCAGGATTTCGACGAGAAGGTCCAGCGCGCCGTCAATCGCGTGCAGCCCGCGTCGACTGTGATGAGTGCCTACGAATCGGCCCGGGAGTTCGGTTTCAGATCCATCAATTTCGACCTGATATACGGACTGCCGTGCCAGACCATGGCCACTTTCAGCGATACGCTCGACCGGGTCATCGAAATGCGACCGGATCGCCTTGCCGTGTATGGGTACGCCCATATGCCGAAGCTGTTCAAGGCCCAGCGACAGATCCGTTGGACCGATCTTCCGGATGCATCGGCGCGGCTTGGATTGCTGCAATTGACGGTCGATAGACTCTGCACGGCGGGATATGTCTACATCGGCATGGACCATTTCGCGCTGCCGGGGGACAGCCTCGCAATCGCCAGGGAAAACGGCACCCTGCACCGGAGTTTTCAAGGCTATACGACGCATGCCGACCGGGATCTCGTGAGTTTCGGAGTGAGCGCGATCGGGCAGATCGGCGACCTGTACGTTCAGAATCACAAGTCGTTGCCGGAATACGAGAATGCCATTGCTCGCGGCGATCTACCCTCTTATCAGGGAATCCGCTTGAGCGCTGACGATATGATCCGCAAGGATGTCATCAACCAGATCATGTGTCATGGGTTCGTGGATGCTGCCGGAATCGAAGGCAGGCACGCCATTGAATTCGACAGGTATTTTGGAAGGGAACTCGAGCAGCTTCAGGCTCTGCGGGCGGACGGACTCGTCGATTTGAGCGACAGTCGGATTGCGCTCACGCCGGTCGGAAGGTTGCTGATGCGAAACGTCGCAATGACCTTCGATGCCTATCTCGGTGCCGAGGTGCGTCCCGCCATGTCGCGGGTGATTTGACATGTATCGCGGACCGGCGCCTCTGATCTGGCTGATCCTGTCGGCGACGCCGAGTCTCGCTGCGGCGGGCGAGCCCGTCGACCGGCAGACGCAATCCGCACTGTCCATGGATTCGCACCCGGACCGCGGCAGCCGCGCGTTCGTCCGGTATTGTGCAAAATGCCACGGGCCGCGGGCCCTCGGCAATGCGAAGGGCGGAATTCCAGCGCTGGCAGGCCAACGGTATGCCTATCTGATACGCCAGCTTGCGAATTTCGCCGGTGCCGAGCGCGACAGTTCCGCCATGCACGGCGTCGTCTCACAGGCGGAATTGCAGGAGCCTCAGATGTGGGCGGATATCGCCGCCTATTTGAACGGTCTGCCCGGCGGTTCTGCGCGGAGCGCTGGCCCCGGCGCGGACGTTGCACTCGGCCGCGGGATATTCAGTGAGCGATGCGCCGCCTGCCATGGGTTGGACGCGAGCGGCGATGCGGACGGATTCGTCCCATCGCTGCGGCGTCAACACTACGCCTATCTGAACGCGCAGATGCACAAGCTGGCGGAGGGCTACCGGCATAATGTCGATGAGGATCTGGTGCTGTTCCTCAAGACCTTCGACGACCGCGAAATGAAGGCCACGGCGGACTATCTGTCGCGTCTGGCCGGGGCGGGGGTCAATCGGAAAAAGATGCGCGATGACGGGGTGGTCGTCGATTAGATGGACGCGACCTCGCAATGCCGGCGGATTTCCCTGAGCGCATCGGCAACGGCGGTTGGAGCGCCGGTGCTCGCCGAGACGCTTCGGGCTCGTTCCAGCGGGAACGCGGACGCTGTCAGCAATGCATCGATCAGGTTACGCATAAGCCGAATCTCGAAAGGGAAACCCCGAAGGGACTGCAAGGGCCGGCGGTGATAGAACTGTTCTGGACTGGAAAGTCAGCGATGAAAGGAGAGCTTCAAATGTACAGCAAAATTTTGGTACCGGTGGATGGGAGCGACACGGCGCTGATGGGGCTCAACGAAGCGATCAAGGTCGCAAAGACTCTCGGAAGTGCGATTTGCCTCGTTCACATCGTCAACGAATTCGTGTTTGACTACGCCTACAGTCCGGCGGCGTACGCGGCGGGGGTCATCGACGGCCTGCGCGAGCGCGGGAAGGTCATCATTGCCGATGCGGCCGCATTGGTGCGAGCCCACGGTCTCGAGCCATCGTCGGTGCTGTTGGAGTCGATCGGCGGCCCCGCCGCCGACTTGATCGTGGCCCAGGCTACGGAGGGTCACGCGGACCTCATCGTCATGGGTACGCACGGACGGCGAGGACTGCGGCGGGTGGCCTTGGGAAGCGACGCCGAACAGGTGGTTCGGATGGCGTCCGTCCCCGTATTGCTGGTGCGCAACGAGCGGCCTGCGGCGGCGATGGTGCCGAAGGCGGCGGCTTAGCGGTGCGGTTGCTCGACTGTAAGGAGACCAACATGTACGGCAATATTCTGGTCCCGGTCGATGGCAGTGAAACGTCCGCTTGCGGCCTCAACGAAGCGATCAAGATTGCCGCGAGTCTCGGCAGCCGGATCCGCCTCGTGCACATCGTGAATGAGTTCATTTTCTGCGGCGGCGACGGTGCGGGAATCTATGCGAGCGATCTCATCGCAGCGCTGCGGGACGGCGGCAAATCCCTGCTGGCGCAAGCCGCTGCTCGGGCGCGCCGGCAAGGGGTCGAGACCGATTCGGTCATGATCGAATCGATGGGGGCCTCCGCCGCGGACTTCATCGTCGAGCAGGCGCGGCAGTGGTCGGTAGATCTCATCGTGATGGGCACACACGGACGGCGCGGCCTGCTTCGGGTGGCCATGGGCAGCGATGCCGAGAGCGTGGTGCGGATCGCTTCGGTGCCCGTGCTGTTGGTGCGCAGTACACCGCAGCGCCGTCATGGTCTGCTGGAGGCGGTCGAGGCTGCGGCTTGAATCACGAAGGAGCTTGAGGGGAATGGGGGACGCCATGGGATTCTGCAGCGTGCAAGAGCAACCGGATCTGCTTGCGGCGGCATGTTGTGCCGCATCACTGATTCTCGTGCCCCTTTTCGTCATCGGAGTTACGCTCGGCTTGTTGGCGATCGCCATTGGGGGAGAAATCGCCGACCGTGTTCGCGGCCGCGGAGCCGCCCCGTCCGACTTCCGCACAATTGCCCGTGAATTGTGCCACGGGCGTTGAGCGCAGAAACCACGGGCGCGGAGTTGACAGAATTTCAACGTAAAGGGCGACGTATCGGGGGCACGATGAACACATCCTTGCAAGACGAGCAATTCCCGGCTCTTGAGCGTATTCCGGTGGCCGTGTCCGAGCGTCACGTACACCTGACCCAGAGCATCATCGAGCAGTTGTTTTGCGACAAGTACCACCTGCACGAACATGCTCGCGTCTCGCAGCCGACGCAGTTCGCGGCCCGGGAGACGGTGACCTTGGTCGGCCCGCGGGGTCGCATCGCCGACGTCCGGGTGATCGGGCCGGCGCGGGACGATAATCAGGTCGAGATCACGCAGACCGACGCGCTGGCGCTCGGTGTCGGCGCCCCATTGCGGGAGTCGGGCGACGTCAGGGACTCGCCGGGCATCCTCGTCGAAGGACCTCGCGCCTGCGTACGCCTGGATCACGGCGTGATTCGGGCGCTGCGCCACATTCACCTGGCCGCCGCCGAGGCCGCGCGCCATGGTCTGAAGGATCGGGACCGCATCGACGTGACCAAGGAAGGCGCGCGCCCGCACACACTGTTCTGTGACGTGCTGGTTCGCGTCTCGCCGGGCTGCAAGTCGGAACTGCATCTCGATCCGGACGAGTGCGACGCTGCCGGATTGCACAGCGGCGCTTACGTCGCCATCAAGCGAAAGTCCTAGCGGCAATTTCCATTTCCCGCATCCGCGGCCGACAGCGGCCCGGTGCCCCTGTAGGAGGTGCCCTACAAATGCTGCGGTCACGCAGCCCTATGTGTCACCATGTCCACATGCCACATTGGTTTTTTTTGAGAAGTCGCAACCGGTGGGGCACATGCTGATTAGGGTGGGCTACGAGCTGATATACCAGTTGGAACAAGCCACGCCCATGATCCTCAATCTGAACGTGCACTACACTCGCAGCCAGGATTTGGTGCGGCCTGATACCATGGTGATGAACCCCGCGGTGCCTTTGTCGATGTACCGGGATGGATTCGGCAACTGGTGCACACGGGTCGTTGCGCCGCCCGGCACGTTCTGCATTTCGGCGGAAGGCGTGATCAGCGACAGCGGGCTTGCGGAACCCGTTTGTCCGCGCGCCTTCGAGCACACGGTGGAGTCCCTCCCCGATGAAACCCTGGCGTACCTGCTGCCCAGCCGGTATTGCGAGACCGAACTCGTGGCTCCCACCGCCTGGACGATGTTCGGCAGCATGATGACGGGCTGGAGCCGAGTGCAAGCCATCGTCGACTACGTGCACCACCTGATCGCGTTCGACTATCAAAGCGCTCGCCCGACCAAGACCGCGTGGGAAGCGTTCAACGAACGTCGCGGCGTATGCCGCGACTACGCCCATGTGGCCATCGCATTCTGCCGTGCCCTCAATATCCCGGCGCGGTATTGCACGGGGTATCTCGGCGATATCGGCGTGCCCCCGGTGGATGCCCCGATGGATTTCGCCGGTTGGTTCGAGGCCTACCTCGGGGGTGCATGGCACACCTTCGACCCACGCAACAATCAGCGCCGCATCGGCCGTGTCTTGATCGCGCGCGGACGCGATGCGGCCGATGTGGCAATAAGCATGACTTTCGGCCCGAACTTACTGTCGAAATTCACCGTTTGGGCGGAAGAAGTGGTCTCCGCATGATTTAGGCTAGAATCTGCCGCCACACGCGGACTGTTTCACGAGGAGCTTCATGAAGTATAGAGTCGGACCGCCTGCCCGGCGAGTCGCCGGAATGGTGTGCACGTTTGCCTTGAGTCTGGGCGGCGCCCGCAGTCCCATGCTTGCCGGGGTGCCGGCAGCCGCACCGCAGCCGGTTGCGGCGGCGGGATTCACCTTCGTAAAATCGCTGGGCGGAATCGACGAATACCATCTCGACGGCAACGGCCTGACGGTACTGCTGATGCCGGATCATTCTGCCCCCGTCGTGACCTTCCAGGTGACCTACCGGGTGGGCTCGCGCAACGAGGTGACCGGGACCACCGGATCGACGCACATCCTCGAGCATTTGATGTTCAAGGGCAGCGAAAACTTCAATGATCCGAAAGGCAACAGCGTCAAGCAGTTCCTCGAGCGGGTGGGCGGTCAGTTCAACGCCAGTACGGCAGTGGATCGGACCAACTACTTCGCCACGGTCGGCCGCGAAAGCCTCGAGGGGTACATTGCGATCGAGGCGGACCGAATGCGCCATCTATGGCTGCGGGAAGCGGATCGCCAGGCGGAAATGACCGTGGTTCGAAACGAATACGAACGCGGCAAGAACGACCCGGATCGCGTGCTCGGGGAGGAGGTAACCGCCGCGGCTTACCAAGCGCTTCCGTACCACCACCCGACCATCGGCTGGAAGAGCGACATCGAGCACGTGTCCATCGGAAAGTTGCATGAGTTCTACGACACCTTTTACTGGCCCAACAATGCGACAGTGACTGTGGTCGGCGACGTCGACGAGGCGGCCGCCTTGGGATTGATCAAGAAGTACTACGGCGTCTATGCGGCGTCGCCCCAACCCATTCCCGGGATGTACACCGAGGAGCCCGAACAGACCGGGCCGCGCCGCGTTCTGGTCAAGCGGCCCGGCGAACTGGGCACCGTGGTGATCGCCCACAAAGTGCCGAATGCGCGCCATGCGGACCAGCCGGCCCTGGAAATGCTCGACGCCATCTTGAGTTCCGGCAAGAACGCGCGGTTGTATCGGGCTCTGGTCGACAAGGGGTTGGCATTGAATGCGGGTGCGGGCACGGATCTGCACTTCGACCTGTCGCTGCACGTGCTCTCCGCATCGCTGGCGCCCGGGGCCACCCATGAACAGGTGGAGGAGGCGCTGGGCGAGGAGATTGCGAAGATCAAATCCGACGGCGTCACTCCCGCGGAAATTGCCCGCGTCAAACAACAATACATCGCGGCGGATGCTTACAAACGGGACGGTACCGCGGCGATCGCCGGCGAACTCAACGAATGGATCGGCGTGGGCGACTGGACGCTGTACGTCACGTTTCCGCAGAAAGTTCAGCAAGTGACCCCCGCCGACGTGCAGCGGGTCGCGAAGCAGTATTTCAACGAAGACCAGAGCACGACAGGTTGGTTCGTGCCGGTGCATTCCGGAGCGGAGAAGGGCTCGTGATTCGACTCAAGACGATTCAAAAGTGCGCATTGCCGCTGGCGCTGTTCGCCGGCGCAACCGCGGGTGCGGGCATGGCCGAGCACAGCCACCGGGCGCAGGCGGCAGGTATCGACGTGGTCACGTACCCAACCGGGGTCAAGGATGTCGTGACGATCGTCGGAGTGCTGCCGGCGGGCGATGCCATGGCCCAATCGGGCAACATCGCCATCCCCAGCCTCGCCGGCATGATGCTCGACCGGGGCACCAAGGCACTCGATAAATTCGCGATCGCCGACCGGCTCGACAATGTGGGCGCGTCGATTTCATTCGCTGTCGGCGTCCAAAGTCTGGAAATTCACGGCAAGTGCCTGAAAAAGGATCTGCCGCTGGTCTTGGGGTTGATCGCCGCGGAGCTGCGCACCCCCGCTCTGCAGACCCAGGAGTTCGCGAAGGCGAAGCAGCAATTCATCGGCTCGCTGGAAGCGTCGCTGCAGAACACGGAGGGGCGTGCCCGGGAGGCGTTCGGCCGGACGGTGTTTCCAGAGGGCCATCCGAATCGACCGCATTCGATTGCCGACTACCTCGCCGCCGCCAAGTCCGCGACCCTCGATGAGGTCAAGGCGTTCAATGCCAAGTACTATGGTCCGGCGCATATGACTCTCATCGCGGTGGGCGATGTCTCGCCGGCGGAGGTCGAGGCTGAAGTCGCCAGGGCCTTTTCGGGCTGGACCGGCGGTCAGGACTACCTGCACGCCGCGCAGCCCGCGGCTGCCGCCGGGCCGCGCGAGATTCCGGTGCCGCTGCCTGAAAAGACCAGCGTGTCGGTGATATTGGGCCAGGCCACGGGCCTCAAGTACCGGGATCCCGACGCGCTGGCGCTGCGGGTGGGCACCGCGATCCTGGGCCGCGGTTTCACCGGCCGCCTGATGGGGACGGTACGCGACAAGGAAGGTCTCACGTATAACATCGGTGCGGCGGTCACGGAAGATACCATCGCGGACGGCGCTTGGGACATCCAGGCCAGTTTCGCGCCCGCCCTGCTGGAGAAGGGCGTTGCAGCGACGCGGCGCGAACTTCAGAAATGGTGGTCCGACGGCATCACCGACAACGAACTCGCCGACCGCAAGCAGGGACTGATCGGCGGCTACTTCGTCGGCCTATCCAACACCGCGGGGCTGGCCGGCGCCATCACGGCCGCCATACAGCGTGGGTATGACCTCACATGGCTCGATGGCTACCCGGCGGCCGTGAAGGCGCTGACCCGCGCCGAGATCAACAATGCCATCAAGACGCATCTCGATCCCGCCGCCATGGTGCTGGTGGAGGCGGGGACTCTCAAGGCCGGGGCAGACAAATTGGCCGGGGCAGACAAGTAGGCCGCTAGTTCTTGCCGAGGAAATCCTGTTTGCCGATCTCGAGTCCCGCCTGTCTCAAGATGTCATAGGCGGTGGTCACGTGAAAATAGACATTCGGCAGCACATGACTGAGCAGGTAGGGCATGCCCTGCATGCTCTTCGTGGAACTCCGGGTCTGCCACGTGACGGTTCGATCTTCAGCACCCTCGAACTGCTCCGGCTTCAGTGAGCCCAAATACGTGATGGAGCGGTGCACGCCATCGATGAGTTCGGCGAATGTGGCCTTGCCAGTCTCGAACACGGGAACCTCGGCCCCCGCCAGCCTCGCCGCACCTCCCCTGGCGATGTCGCCCGCGATCACGATTTGCATGGACAACGGCAGCATGTCCGGAAACAGCCTCGAGCCGAGCAACACGGCGGGATCCACCTTGCGGCTCGCCGCATGGTTTTCGGCCTTGTGCAGAATGTCCGTGAGAGCGGTGAGCGCCCGAACGCAGGGCGCGACGGTCGCGTGATGCATGGTGAGCTTCATGGTTCAGGCCGCCTTAGGTAGCGCGGCGAGTTGCCGCAGCACATAATGGAGAATTCCGCCGTGCTGGTAGTAGTCGCGCTCCTTCGGCGTATCGATGCGTAGGCGCGCCTCGAACTCGGTCTTCCTGCCGTCGTCGGCCGTGGCGATGACCTTCACCACCTTGGCCGCTCCTTGGTTCAAGCCCACGATCTCGAAACGCTCGCTGCCCGTCAATCCGAGGCTGTGCATGCTTTGACCGTCCTTGTATTGCAGAGGCAGCACGCCCATGCCGATCAGATTCGACCGGTGAATGCGCTCGAAGCTCTCCGCGATGACCGCCTTCACGCCGAGAAGCATCGTGCCCTTGGCCGCCCAATCCCGCGAGCTGCCCGTTCCGTATTCCTTGCCGGCAAGGATGACGAGCGGCGTGCCCTCGGCTTTGTACTTGACGGCGGCGTCGAAGATCGACATCGATGCGCCGCTCGGAATGTGCAGCGTCACCCCGCCTTCCGTACCGGGCAGAAGCGCATTGCGCAGCCGGATATTCGCGAACGTCCCGCGCATCATGACTTCATGATTGCCGCGACGGGCACCATACGAATTGAAATCCGCCGGCTGCACACCCTGCGCCACGAGATATTTGGCCGCGGGGCTCGACTTGGAAATGTTTCCGGCCGGGGAAATGTGATCCGTGGTGACCGAGTCGCCGAGCACTGCTAAAACGCGCGCGCCCTTTAGATCCCCGACCGGCGGCGGAGACATGGTCATGCCGTCGAAGTAGGGCGGATTCTTGACGTAGGTCGAGTTGCGGTCCCACTCGTAGATCTTGCCCGCCGGCGTCTTGATGCTGCTCCAGTTCGCGTCGCCCGTGAAGACGTTGGCGTAGCCCTTCTTGAACATGGCGGAATCGACCGACGCCGACACGGCATATGCCACATCGGCCGCGCTCGGCCAGATGTCCTTGAGGAATACGGCCTTTCCGTCCTTGCCCTGTCCCAGTGCCTCGGTGGTGATGTCGATGTCGAGGCTTCCCGCCAACGCGTACGCGACCACCAGCGGCGGCGATGCCAGGAAATTCATTTTGATTTCCGGATGCACGCGGCCCTCGAAATTTCGATTGCCCGAGAGCACCGAGGCGGCGATGACGTCGCCGGTGCGCACGGCCTCCGAAATTTCAGGTCTCAACGGTCCCGAGTTGCCGATGCACGTGGTGCATCCATAACCCACGGTGTAGAAGCCCAGCGCTTCCAGCTCGCTCAACAGGCCGGCCTTGTGCAAGTACTCCGTCACCACGCGCGAGCCGGGCGCGAGAGAGGTTTTTACCCAGGGTTTCGACTTCAATCCCAGGGCGTTCGCATTGCGGGCCAACAGGCCCGCGGCGATCAAAACGCTCGGGTTCGAGGTATTCGTGCAGCTCGTAATCGCGGCGATCAGCACCGCGCCGTCCTTGACGTCGAAGCGGGTGCCGCCCACCGAGGCTCCGCTCGTGCCGGTGGCGCCGGGATTCTTTTGCGTGCGCTCCTCGGCCATTTTCTTGACGCTGGCCTGGTAGACGGTCTTTGCCGAGCGCAGCGGGACACGGTCCTGCGGGCGCTTCGGTCCGGCAAGCGAGGGTTCGACCGTGCTCAGGTCGAGGGACACGATGTCGGTATAGTCGGCGGCGGGCGCTCCGTCGATCCGCCACAGTCCTTGCGCCTTGGCGTAGGCTTCGACCAACGCGACCTGCTCGGGCGCCCGGCCGGTGAGTTCGAGGTAGCGGATGGTCTCCTCGTCGATCGGAAAAATGGCGCAGGTCGATCCGAACTCGGGCGACATGTTGGCGATGGTCGCTCGATCCGCGAGGGGCAGGCCCTTCAGACCGTCGCCGAAGAACTCGACGAACTTGTCGACCACGCCCTTCTTGCGCAGGATCTCGGTCACCGTCAGCACGAGGTCCGTGGCCGTCGTACCCGCGGGCAAGGAGCCCGTGAGCTTGAATCCGATGACCTGGGGGATGAGCATGGTCACGGGCTGGCCGAGCATGGCCGCTTCCGCCTCGATGCCGCCGACGCCCCATCCGAGAACGCCCAAGCCATTGACCATGGTCGTGTGCGAGTCCGTACCCACCAACGTGTCCGGATAGGCGACGGCCTTGCCGCTGCCGTCATCGGAGAAGATGACGCGAGCCAACCGTTCGATGTTCACCTGGTGCACGATTCCCGTGTTGGGGGGAACCACCTTGAAATTACTGAATGCCGTCTGACCCCAGCGCAGGAACATGTAGCGCTCGCCGTTGCGGCTGAATTCGATTTCGTTATTCTGCCGTAACGAGTCGGCGGAGCCGTATTGGTCGACCTGCACGGAGTGATCGATGACCAATTCGGCGGGCGCCAATGGGTTGACCCGCTGCGGATCTCCCCCCAACCGCACGATGGCTTCGCGCATGGCCGCAAGGTCCACGATGCACGGGACGCCGGTGAAGTCCTGCATGATGACGCGCGCCGGGGTGAATGCGATCTCGTGATTGGGCAGTGCTTTGGGATCCCAGCCGAGCAACGCTTCGATGTCGCTCCTGGTGACGTTGACGCCGTCTTCGAAGCGCAGGAGATTTTCCAGCAGTATCTTCAAGGAAAAAGGCAGCCGGTCGACCTTGTGACCCTTGAGCGCGCTTAAGGAGAGAATTTCATATTTCTGAGCGCCCACGCTGAGCGTCGTTCTTGCCTTGAAACTATCCGTCATGATCCCTCCGCTCTAAAACGACGCAGTATAGGCGATTCCGCCGGCGCCGTAGCTCCCGCCTCGCGTCGCGCGTACGACGTACCCGTGTTGTAGCGCCGTACGATGACCCCGCCGCCCAGGCATTCGTCGCCGTCGTAGAAGACCGCGTATTGGCCGGGCGTCACCGCACGCGCGGCCCCGTGCAGTATCACGTGCGCGGATGCGTCGCAGGACCGCACCTGGCAGGGCAGGTCGCTTTGCCGGTAGCGCGTTTTCACCGCACAGTCGAACTCGGCGCGGGCGCCGTCGGCGGCCGCCTCGTCGAGCCAATGCAGTTCCTCCACGTCGAACGCATCGGACATGAGCAGCGGATGGCAGTGATCCTGCACCGCGATGAGTGCATTGCGCTCCGGCTGCTTCTCGGCCACGTACCAGGGCGCCGCCGCGGCACCGGCCCGGCCGCCGATGCGCAGGCCGGAGCGTTGGCCCAGCGTGTAGAGGGCGAGTCCCCGATGCTCCCCGATCACCGCGCCCTCCGCGTTTTCGATCGGACCAGGCATCTGGCGCAGGTACTGGCCGAGGAACGCCTCGAAAGGCCGTTCGCCGATGAAGCAAATTCCCGTGCTGTCGGGCTTATCGAATACCGGGAGTCCGGCCGCGTGGGCGCGTCTGCGCACCTCCTCCTTGTTGAGGTGGCCGATCGGAAACAGGGTTTTACTCAAGGCGGCCGGTGCCACCTGGTGCAAGAAGTAGCTCTGGTCCTTGGCGGGGTCCGCACCCTTGCGGAGCCGCCGCCGTCCGCCGGCGCAGTCCACCCTCGCATAATGTCCGGTGGCGATCCACGATGCCCCCAAGCGATGCATGTAGTCGAGACAGACACCGAACTTGATCTCTCGGTTGCACAGGACATCGGGGTTCGGAGTGCGCCCGGCCTGGTACTCCCGGAGGAAATGCGCAAACACGCGTTCGCGGTATTCCGCGGCGAAGCTGACGCGGTGCAATGGCAGGTCCAGGATTTCACAGACCCGCCGGGCGTCCTGAAAGTCGGCAGCCGCGGTGCAGTAGGCATCCCCGTCGTCCCAGTTGGACATGAACAATCCCTGCACGTCGAATCCGGCATCCCGCAACAGCAGGGCGGAGACCGCCGAATCGACGCCGCCGGACATGCCGACGATGACGGTGCCCGGGTCAGGCCCGTTCGGGAGGGTGCGAGGGAGCATGGGCGCATTATACCGGCGCCGGGCGGCCGTGCGGGCAACCGGGAGCCTGTCCGGCTCCAAGCCCGCCCACGGGGACTACATGAGCATCTGGCGCATCTGCGATTCCTGCATGCTCGTCTGCCATACCTCGTCAAAGAAATTGAGGTAGCGGCGCGCATTGGCCGGATCGTTCATGTCCGAAATGCCGTCCCAGCGATCGGCCTGCAGCCGGTAGACCAGGGCCCGGTCGTCGGCGATGATGAAGGCGCCGGCGCTGGCCGGGTATTCGGCGCTCATGGAGCGCATGTCGATACAGCTCGTCAGGCGGCGCGCCAGGGCCAGAAAGCGGTTATTGTCGACCATGGCACGCGATGGATCGGCCAGCAGTACGCGGACCTTCGCGTAGGAACGCGCCAGCACCAACCGCTTGATGGCCTCGAGAAAAGGCTCCTCTCCGTAGACCTGCGGTTCCAAATCCTGGGTGAAAATCGACAGCAGACGCTGAGCCGATTTGGCCACCTTGAGGCTGGCATCGCGCACTTCCGGCATGGTGCTCAAGATCATGCGGGTGCCCGAACTCGCAGGCGGATCGGCCGCGGTAACGCGATCCACGACAGGTTTCGTCAAATCGTCAAAGTAACCCGCCATATTCTTGCCTCATGGACGTAGACGAGCGAATGCCCAGACTCACGTACTTTCAGCTCGATACTACAGTTTGCGTTGCATACGACCGTGCCAACTGCGTCACGTTTCACGCGGCCCACGCTCAAAACCTAGACTCTGCGGCGGGGGCGGCGCGCCAATTCCGGCGCCAATCCAAGGTAACTCTCCGGTGTCAATCGCAGCAACCGTTCCTTTTCCGCGACAGGTAGCTCGAGGGAGGCGATGAAATCGCGCATCGCGGCCTGGTCGGTGGGCCGGCCGCGGGTGAACGCCTTGAGGCGGTCGTAGGCGTTTGGGATTCCGTGGGCCCGCATGACCGTCTGCACCGCCTCGCCCAGGACCTCCCAGGCTCTTTCCAGATCTTCCTCGAGCCGGACCGCATCGAGCTCGAGTTTCCCCAGGCCCGCTTTGAGAGATTGATAGGCAAGCGCCGCGTGCCCCACCGCGACCCCCAAGTTGCGCAGCACCGTCGAATCTGTAAGGTCGCGCTGCAGTCTCGAAACCGGCAGTTTCTCCGCAAAGTGGCCCAGCAGGGCGTTCGCCAGTCCCAAGTTGCCCTCGGCATTCTCGAAGTCGATCGGGTTGACCTTGTGCGGCATGGTGGAGGAGCCGACTTCTCCCTCGACCGGGCGCTGCCTGAAGTATCCGAGCGAGATGTAGCTCCACATGTCGCGCGCGAAGTCGAGCAGCACGGTATTGGTGCGCATCAGCGCATGGCAGTACTCGGCGATCCAATCGTGCGGCTCGATCTGAGTCGTGTAGGCGTTCGATTCGAGACCCAGCGAGGCGACGAAGCGCGCGCTGAAATCCGGCCAGTCGACCTGCGGGAACGCGGCCACATGCGCATTGAAATTGCCGACGGCGCCGTTCATCTTGCCCAGGATGACGACGCGCTCCAGCCCGGTGCGCTGTCCGTGCAGACGGGCTGCGATATTCGCAATCTCTTTGCCGACGGTCGTCGGCGTCGCCGTCTGGCCGTGGGTCCGGGCCAGCATGGGCACCGAAGCGTACCGATCCTTGAGATCGTCGAGGTCCGTGCCGATGGCATTCAATGCGGGCACGAGAACCGAGCTGCGCGCGCCCTTCAACATGAGCGCATAGGCCAGATTGTTGATGTCCTCGGACGTGCATCCGAAATGCACCCACTCGAGCTGCGCCGGCAGCGCCCCGCGCGCCTGCAATTGCGCACGGATCCAGTATTCCACGGCCTTCACGTCGTGATTGGTGCGCGACTCGATGCTCTTGATCGCGCCGACGTCAGTGCTCGCGGGATTTTTCGCGAGGGACGCGAGCCAGAGGCGGGCATCGTCGGGCAGCGCGGCCAATCCGGCGGCGGCGGGCCCGGCGGCCAGCGCCAACACCCAGGCGCACTCCACGCGCACCCGCTCGCGCATCAGTCCCGCCTCGCTGAACACATGGCGGACCGCCGCGAGCTTTCCGTAATAGCGGCCGTCGAGCGGAGAGAGCGCGTCAATAGCGGTATCGGGCATCGGAGGAGCGTGTACTCGGTGTTAGACTGTGCTTCGTTTCACATGGCGATATTACCGTAAACGATCCAAACCCGGCGGAGTAAGGCGCGATGACCACCGCACCGCGCGTCGAGCACGACAGCATGGGCCCGCTCGACGTGCCGACGACCGCCCTCTGGGGCGCCCAGACCCAGCGGGCCATCCAGAATTTTCCGCCGAGCGGCCTCAAGATGCCGCGCACCTTCATCCGTGCGCTGGGGCTCATCAAGCATGCCGCCGCGGCCGCCAACAACGAGTTGGGCGATCTCCCCGAGCCGATGGCGCTCACCATCCAGGCGGCGGCGCTGCAAGTCGCCGAGGGTCGCTGCGATGATCAGTTTCCCGTCGATGTGTTTCAGACGGGTTCCGGCACCAGCAGCAATATGAACGCCAACGAGGTCATCGCAACGCTGTCGTCCCGCGCCCTCCAGAGGCCGGTGCATCCGAACGATCATGTGAATATGGGACAGAGCAGCAACGACGTTGTGCCGACGGCGATTCATCTCGGTGCGGCTCTGCTCCTCACGGAGCATCTGCTGCCGGCGCTCGAACGCTTGAGCGAGGTGCTCGAAGGGCGTGCGGACGACCTCGGCGATGTGGTCAAGACCGGCCGAACCCATCTCATGGATGCGATGCCGATTACGATGGCGCAGGAACTCAAAGGCTGGCGGGCGCAAATCGACAAGGACACCATGCGCCTCGAATCCGTTCTTCCGCGCCTGCTGCAGCTGGCGCAGGGCGGCACCGCGGTGGGCACGGGCATCAATGCCCGGCCGGAATTCGGCGCGGCCGTGGCGCGGCATCTCGCGCAACGAACGAAGCTCGCGTTCGTTCCCAGCGACAATTATTTCGAGGCGCTGTCCTGTCAGGATACGGCGGTTGAATTGTCGGGCCAGCTCAAGGTGCTCGCCGTGAGTCTCATGAAGATTTCGAACGATTTGCGCTGGATGAACAGCGGACCGCTCGCAGGATTGAGCGAGATCGCGCTGCCGGCATTGCAGCCCGGGAGCAGCATCATGCCGGGCAAGGTGAATCCCGTGGTCCCCGAGTCCGTGACGATGATTGCCGCGCAGGTGATCGGGAACGATGCGACCATCACCGTCGCCGGCCAATCGGGCAATTTTCAGCTCAACGTCATGCTGCCGGTCATCGCCTACAATTTGTTTCAGAGTCTGGAACTGCTCGGCATCGGCTGCCGCAATCTCGCCGATCATGCGCTGCGCGATTTCACGGTGAACCGCGAAGGGCTGGGTGCGGCGCTGTCGCGCAATCCGATTCTCGTGACGGCGCTCAATCCCGTCATCGGCTACGAAAAGGGTGCGGCGATCGCCAAGAAGGCCTATGCGGAAGGCCGGGCCGTGCTGGATGTCGCAGCGGAAATGACGGGTCTGCCCCGTGCGCAACTCGAGCGGCTGCTCGATCCGATGGCGCTCGCGCAAGGCGGAATCCAGGGAACGGGGTCGTCCAGCCAGTGATGGATCCGCTCTTCGGTAAAGCGCACATTCGCGAATCCCTTGCGCCCGGTCCGTCGGCAAACGAGGACGATATGCAGTGGCTGGCCGGCGTGACCCCCGAGGTTTTGAACCAGGTCCGGGCGGCGCTGCCGGCGGCGCGCATTCCGGCGGCGGTGCTGGTACCCCTGGTGGAGCGCGAGGCGGGTCTCACGGTGCTGCTGACGCAGCGCGCGGCGACCCTCAAGGATCACGCCGGGCAGATCAGTTTCCCGGGCGGACGCATCGAGCCGGACGATGCCGACGCCTGGCGTGCCGCGCTGCGCGAGGCTCACGAGGAAATCGGGCTCACGGAGAATTTCGTGGAATTTGCGGGTTACCTGCCCGATCACTGGGTGGGGACCGGCTATCGCGTCACTCCGGTGGTGGGGTTCGTCAATCCTGCCTATGAGCTGCGCATCGCCACGGCCGAAGTGCACGATGTGTTCGAGGTGCCATTGAACTTCATCCTGGATGAGGCGAATCACAAGCCGCGGGAGCGCAACCTGGGCGGCGCGATTTTTCAGGTCTACGACATCCCCTACGGAGATCGCAATATTTGGGGGGCCACGGCCGGCATGTTGCTGACTCTGCGGCGCCAGCTGCAGGCGCGATGACAACCCGGCTGCGCGATCTTCTGGCCATCATGGAGCGCTTGCGCGGGGTGGACGGCTGCGCGTGGGACCGCGTACAGACATTTGCCAGCATCGCACCCTACACCGTCGAGGAATCCTACGAAGTTGCCGATGCCATCGAGCGGGGCGACATGGCGCATCTCAAGGACGAACTCGGCGATCTTCTGTTTCAAGTGGTATTCCACGCGCGCATCGCGGAGGAGGGAGGCCATTTCGACTTCGAAGCGGTGGCCGCGGCGATCTGCGACAAGCTGGTGCGGCGCCATCCGCACATATTCCGGGGCGGCCCGGCGAGCGGCATCGAGAGACCCGTGACCGCGGCGAATCAAAGCGCTGCCTGGGAAGAGATCAAAGCACGCGAGCGTGCGGCTGCTGCGACCAGCGCATTGGACGGCGTGCCCCTGGCGCTGCCCGCGCTGATGCGCGCCTTCAAGCTCAGCAGGCGGGCGGCGCGCGTGGGTTTCGATTTCCAGCACCCGCAGGAGACCGCGGACAAGGTGGCGGAAGAGTTGGCGGAGGTGCGCGAAGCCGCCGCCGCCGCCATAGCCGCCGGCGAGGCGGATGCGGCTGCGTCGCGCCAGGTGTTCGAGGAGGTCGGCGATCTGCTGTTTGCGGCGGCGAATCTCGCACGCAAGCTCGATGTCGATGCCGAGGCGGCGCTGCGCGCGGCCAACGTGAAGTTCGAGCGCCGGTTCCGTGGGATGGAGCTTCTGGCCGCGCAGCGCGGTGAGAACTTCGAGGGTTTGAGTCTCGCGGCGCAGGAGGCGCTGTGGCAAGAAGTCAAGCGTGCCGATTGAGGCTCGGCCGGCCGGTGCGCGCGTTCTCGCGCCGCTAGTCTTCAAGCACGATGCCGATCTGCCGATCTCCGCGCGGCGCGAGGAGATCATCGATGCCCTGCGCCGGCACCCGGTACTCATCGTCGCCGGCGATACCGGGTCCGGGAAGAGCACTCAGCTGCCGCAGTACTGTCTGGAAATGGGCCGCGGAATCGACGGGCTCATTGCACATACCCAACCCCGGCGGCTTGCGGCCCGCGCTTTGGCCGCGCGCATCGCCGATGAGCTTTCGCAGCCAGTGGGTGCCGCGGTGGGTTTCCGCGTGCGCTTTGCCGATCAGGTCTCGGCTGCCACGCGGGTGGTGCTGATGACCGACGGCCTGCTGCTCGCGGAACTAGCCTCCGATCCGGTCCTCAGGCGCTACGACACCATCATCGTGGACGAGGCGCACGAGAGAACCCTCAATGTCGATCTGCTGCTCGGGGTGCTCAAACGTCTTCTGCCGCGCCGGCCGGATCTCAAACTCATCGTGACCTCGGCAACGCTCGATATCGAGCGCGTTTCGAAATTCTTCGACGACGCACCGATCATCGCGGTCGCCGGCCGCAATCACCCGATCGAAGTGCGCTACGCCGCGGACGCCGACGAAGCCGAGGACCCTGACCTGCCGGTCGCGGTGCTCGAGGCGTATCGGGACATCGTGACGACGCCGGGTCCTGCAGGCGACGGCGACGTGTTGGTATTTCTGCCGGGAGAACGAGAGATACGCGACGTGGGCGACTTCCTCGAGCGCGAACTCCAGTCGGACGTCGAGGTGCTGACGCTGTATTCGCGGTTGTCGTGGGATCAGCAGAGCAGGATATTCCAGCGCAGCGGCAGGCGGCGAATCGTGCTGGCCACCAACGTGGCGGAAACATCCATCACGGTGCCCGGAATCCGGGCGGTCATCGATTCGGGCCTGGCACGCGTGAGCCGCTACAGTCCGCGCAATCGGCTGCAGCGGCTGCCGATCGAGCCGGTGTCGCGCGCCAGCGCCGACCAGCGCAAGGGCAGATGCGGGCGGCTGGGACCCGGGCTCTGTGTGCGCCTCTATTCTCAGGACGCCTTCGAGGCTCGCGCCGCTTTCACCGAGCCGGAGGTGCTGCGCACGAATCTCGCGGCGCTGCTGCTCCGGCTTGCCGCCGACGGGCTCGGTGAGGCCGAAAAATTCCCGTTCATCGATGCGCCGGACGCGCGTGCGCTCGGCGACGGTTACCGCCTGCTGCAGGAGTTGGAGGCACTCGATGAGGAGCGGCGCATCACGCGCCGCGGGCGCGCCATGGCGCGCCTGCCGCTCGACCCCCGCCTGGGTCGAGCGCTGTTGGAGGGCAAGCGCTTCCGGGCCGAGAGTGAATTGCTGGCGATCGTCTCCGGATTGAGCGTTCCGGACGCGCGCATCGCGAATGCGGATGGGGCCGGCGAAGATCCCGCCGCGGCCGCGATCTTCGAGGACGGCAAATCCGAGTTCTCGGCGTTGGTGAAGCTGTGGCGGGCATATCGCATCGCCCGCAAGGGTCCGCGCCGGGAACTCAAGCGCTGGTGCAAGGAAAGGGGTCTTTCTCTCTTGCGCCTGTCCGAATGGGATGACGTGTACGCACAGGTGGTCGATCGCGCTGCGGAGGTCGGCATCGTTCCGCAGAACAAGCCGGCGAGCTATACCGGAGTGCACCGCGCGCTCCTGGCCGGATTTTGCACGATGGTCGGAACCCGCGGCGAGGAGGGCGCCTACTTGGGCACGCGCGGCGTGCACTTCCATATCTTTCCCGGATCGCCGCTGAAACGCCGCCGCCCGCGCTGGGTCATGGCTGCGAATATCGTGGAGACCTCGCGCGTCTTTGCCCGGCGTGTCGCCGAGATCGAGCCCATGTGGATCGAGGCCGCCGCGCATCACCTATTGAAGCGGGAGTTCTTGGAGCCCGATTGGGACGAGGCGCGCGAGGAAGTCGTCGCGCGCGAGCGGATCGGCTTTCTGGGATTGATATTGAGTGCCAATCGCGTCGTCAACTACGGACCCATTGCCCCTGAAGAATCGCGCATGATCTTTGCACGCGAGGCGTTGGTTTATCAGAGATTGCAGCGCAGGCCCGCCTGGCTGCGGGCGAACGACGAGGCCATTCTTGCCGCGCAGCGCATGGAAGAGCGCCTGCGTACGCGCGACCTGGTGCGCGCCGCCGATTTTTTCGTCGACTTCTACGACAAGGCGCTGCCGCGTCAGGTGTCGAGCGCCGCCACGCTGGAGTACTTCACGCGGCATCTTTCCGAAGCCGGACGGGCCGCTCTTTGCTTGCGGCCGGATGATATTTTCGCGCGCCGCCCGGATCCTGCGCTGCTCGCTCAATTCCCCGAACGGGTGGTGCTGCCGGTAAACGACGGATCGGTGAGTGCGGCCGTCGACTACCGGTTGGCCCCGGGCGAAGAAGGAGACGGCGCAACGTTGCAGGTGCCGTTGCTGGCGCTGCCCATGCTGACTCGTGCAGCCGTAGACTCGGCAGTGCCGGGGCTCGCCGAACCGCGGGTGGAGGCGCTGCTGCGGTCGCTGCCCAAAGATGCACGACGCGGCTTGATACCGATCGCCGCCACCGCGGCGGCTTTCATGGACTTCATGGGCGCACCTTCGACGAGCGTGCAGCGCCTTGCGGACTGGCTCAAGGAATCCCGGGGAATACCCGAGGCATTGATTCGCTTCGACACCGATGCGGTGCCCGCCCATTTGACGGCGCAGTTGGCGGTGCGCGATGGAAGCGAGCTGGGCGCCGAGTCCAGGCCGTTACGTGAGCTGGCCCGCGGCAGTGATCTTGGAGTCTTGCGCCGTCGCTGCGCCGCCAAGGCGCGCGTGGAACTCGGCCGCCGCGCGAGCGCGCTGTCTCCCGGAGTCTGGCGCCGCTTCGAATTGGACGACCTCAGCGAGACCGTGGCCATCGACATAGGGCATGGGTTGGTGCACGTGTACCCGGCACTCGCGCCCTGCTCCGCGGGCGTGGAGTTGCGCTTCGAGTGGTCGCGAGAGGAGGCCATGCGCACCTCTCGACAGGGGGCCACCGTGCTCGCGCGTTCGATGCTCGAGCGCCAGGCGCGGGATCTCGCCAAAATGATTTCCTCGGATACCCGGTTGTCGCTCGCGGCGAGTCCCTACCTGAACGGCGATGCGCTGACCCACGCATTGCTCCACCTGGCGTTTTTCCGCGCGTGTTTTCAGGACACCGAGCCACCGATGACGCGCCAGGCATTCGAAGCTGCCGTGGACGCTGGTCGCGAGCGCCTGCATCCGGCCCTGTTGGAACTCGCTGACGGCGCGCGCTCCTGGTTCGCGCAAGCCCGCGAGGTGCGTCGCTTGTTGGACGATCCGAGAGCGCGGTCCCACGGGCTCTTGACCGAGGAGAGTCACACGCATCTGCGCCGGCTGCTATCGGCCGAAAGAATAGTAGCTATTTCAATGGAATGGATGAGACAGCTGCCGCGCCACATGAAGGCGGAAGAGCGCCGTTGGCAACGTCTGCTCGCCCGTGGCAGCGAGCCGCCCGCCATCTTGCGCGACCTCAACGAATGGACAGCGCGGGCCAAGGACCTCGACTCGCGCGTTTCTGCGGAACTGCGCTGGGTACCGCAACTCGATGAACTGCACGCGTGGATCGAAGAATACCGCGTGTCCCTGTATGCGCAGGAGTTGAAGACCTTGGGCCCGGTGTCGGCCACCCGCCTGAGCGCACGGGCGGCGGAGATCGACGCCTGGCTCACGCGTTAGAGCGACTGCGCGCCGGCACCGTTCATACGTTGAATTCGATGCCTTGCGCGAGCGGCAGCGTGGAGCTCCAGTTGATGGTCGTCGTCTGCCGCCGCATATACGCTTTCCAAGAGTCCGAGCCGGCCTCGCGACCTCCCCCCGTGTCCTTCTCGCCGCCGAATGCTCCCCCAATCTCGGCGCCCGAGGTTCCCAGATTGACGTTGGCGATGCCGCAGTCGCTGCCGTCGGCCGAAAGAAAGCGCTCCGCCACCTGCAGGCGATCGGTGAAGATTGCCGAGGACAGGCCATAGGGCACCGAGTTGTGCAGCGCCACCGCCTCGTCCAAGGTGTCGTAGCTGATGAGGTACAAGATCGGCGCGAAGGTTTCCGTGGCGACGATGGGCATATCCGCGGAGGCGCGCACGATGGCAGGTTCCACGAAATTTCCGGGCCGCTCGAGGGCGTTGCCGCCGCACAGCAATTCGCCGCCTTGATGACGCGCGGCCGCAATGGCCGCTCGGTAGCGCGACACCGCGTTGGCATCGATCAACGGGCCCATGAGAGTTCCGGGATCCAACGGATCGCCGATCCGCACCTGATGGTAGGCGGCGAGCAGGCGGCGCTCGAGTTCCGCGGCCCGCGACCGGTGCACCAGCACGCGGCGGGTCGTCGTGCACCGCTGTCCAGCGGTCCCGACGGCGCCAAACACGATGGCGGGAACCACCAGTTCGAGATTGGCCGTCTCCTCCACGATGATGGCATTGTTGCCGCCCAGTTCCAGCAGGCATTTTCCCAGCCGCTCGGCGACGCGCACGCCGATGTGGCGGCCCACATGAGTCGAGCCGGTGAAGGACACCAGCGCCACGCGCCTGTCGTCCACGAAGCGAGTCGCCAGATGGGTGCCTGAGTCGATGAATAGTTGAAAGATGGGCGGCAGCGAATGGCGCTCGAGCACGCGATTGCAGATCTGCTGCACGGCCAACGAGCACAGAGAGGTCTTCGGCGAGGGCTTCCACACCACGGAATTGCCGGCGATCGCCGCGAGGAAGGCGTTCCACGACCAAACCGCCACCGGGAAATTGAACGCGGAGATCACGCCCACCACGCCGAGCGGGTGCCATTGTTCGTACATGCGATGCTGAACGCGTTCCGAATGCATGGTCAGGCCGTACAGCATGCGGGATTGTCCAACCGCGAAGTCGGCGATATCGATCATCTCCTGGACCTCGCCGTCGCCTTCGGCCTTGATCTTGCCGTTCTCGAGCGAGACCAGGCTGCCCAGGGCGTCCTTGTGCAGCCGCAGCTCCTCGCCCATCAGACGGATGGCCTCGCCGCGTTTCGGGGCCGGCACCTGGCGCCATTGTTGCGCAGCGTCCACTGCTGCGGTCATCACATGCTCGTAATCATCATCCGTCGCGCCGCGCACCTGCGCGAGGCATTGGCCGGTGGCAGGGTTGATACAATCGATGAGAGGACCGGATTGCTGCTCGCTCCAGCCGCGGATGCCGGACCAGGTGCCCGGATTGAGTTCGCGAAGGCCCAGCGCCTTCAGGGTATCGGTGGTTTTGTTCATGGCGGGTTCGGACGCATATTGGTGGGGGCGGCATTTTGCCGTAGCATCGCGGCCATGTCCAAAAGCCATGCATTGACCAATTGGCATCCGGCGAGCTGGCGCGGTCTCGCGGCCACCCAGCAGCCGACCTATTCCGACTCCCGGGCGCTGGAGCGGGCGGTGGCCGCGTTGAGCCGTCTGCCGCCGCTGGTGGTGTCCTGGGAGATCGAGGCCCTGCGCGACAAGCTGGCGAAGGCGCAACGCGGCGAGCAGTTCCTGCTGCAGGGCGGCGACTGCGCCGAAAGCTTCGCGGATTGCGAATCGGACAACATCGCCCGGCGCCTGAAGATCTTGCTGCAGATGAGTCTCGTTTTGCTGCAAGGCCTGAAAAAACCCGTCATTCGCGTCGGGCGTTTCGCGGGGCAGTATGCCAAACCGCGCTCGGCCGACACCGAAACCCGGGAAGGCGTCACGTTGCCGTGTTATCGCGGCGACAACGTGAACCGGCCGGGCTTCACGGCCGCCGAACGCGAGCCCGACCCGGAGCTCCTTCTGCGCGGCTACGAGCGCGCCTCGCTCACGTTGAATTTCGTCCGTGCCCTGATCGACGGCGGCTTTGCCGACCTGCATCACCCCGAGTATTGGGACTTGAGTTTCTTGCGGCACGCGCCGTTGCGCGATGCCTATCAGAAGATCGTCGATTCGATCGGCGAGTCGCTGGATTTCTTCGAGTCCATGAGCGGCCTCTCCGTGCACGCGGCGACCCGGGTGGACTTCTACACCAGCCACGAAGGCCTGCATCTCTTGTCCGAGCAGGCTCAGACGCGCTACATCGAGCGCCAGAAGAAATGGTACAACCTGTCCACCCACATGCCGTGGATCGGTATGCGCACTGCGCAGATCGACGGCGCGCACGTGGAGTATTTCCGCGGTATCGCGAATCCGATCGGAGTCAAGGTCGGCGCCGCCATGAGCGCTGAATGGCTGCAGGAACTCGTTCACGTGCTGAATCCGCAGAATCTGCCGGGGCGGCTGACGTTCATTCACCGCTTCGGGATGAAGGAAATCGAACTGCGCCTGCCCACGATGATCGACGCGGTTCGCGCCACCGGATCGCAGGTGCTCTGGGTGTGCGATCCCATGCACGGCAACACCGAGACGACCGCGGGCGGCGTGAAGACGCGTCGCTTCGACAACATCCTCGGGGAAGTGGAGGCGGCCTTCCGCATTCACGAGGAAGCGGGCTCCATCCTGGGCGGCGTGCATATCGAGTTGACCGGGGAGGATGTGACCGAGTGCATCGGCGGGGCGCGCGGACTAGCCGAAGCCGATCTGGCCCGCGCCTACCGCTCGCAGGTCGATCCCCGCTTGAACGCCGAACAGGCGCTCGAACTGGCCATGTTGATCGCGCGTAGGGCCGGCGCCAACAGGCGGACGGCGAGGGTCCAGCGGGCTTAGCGGCCGGACCCGGGTCGGCGCTCAATTTTCATTCATTTTTCGATGTTTTATCTATATATATTAAATAGTTATATTCTTTATCTAGATCAAATCTAGCAATGAGGGCGGCGGTTTTGTAAAAACTGGGTTGCCTCGCGGCGCGCAGATGATATTCTGCCCTGCAACCTTTCCGGCCGCGCAGTTTGAGCGTGGCCAGCCTTGAGCCCTAGACCGCACAAATTGATAGACCGACCGTGGGAATCGTTTCCGCCCGCGCTGTCGAATGACCGACGCCGGTGAAATACGGCAGGTCGGACGGGTTCAGGGCCGGAGAGTGGCGAAGTTTCGATTGCGCTCGGGTTAGTCCAAATTCCAGGCGCGCTCGATGGCGGGCTACGCGGTGTTCCGCGTAGCCCGTTTTTTGTTGGGCTCCTTTAAAAGCGCCCCTTCCGCAAGCGACCTGCCCGGCCATGAGTAAAGTGTTCGATCCAAGCTGCCGACGTTGTCCGCGCCTCGCTGGATTCCTCGACTCCGTGAAGGCCGAGCATCGCGACTACTACTGCAAGCCCGTGCCCCCCTTCGGCGACCCGCAGGCAACGCTGCTCATCGTGGGCTTGGCGCCGGGGAAGCACGGTGCGAATCGCACCGGCCGCCCGTTCACCGGGGACCACGCCGGCATATTGCTCTACGCCACCTTGTTCAAGTTCGGGCTATCGACCGGTCCGGCCTCCACGGCAGCGGCCGACTCCCTCGAGCTCAATGCGGCTCGGATCACGAATGCGGTCAAGTGCCTGCCTCCCGACAACAAGCCGTTGCCGGCAGAGATCAAGATCTGCAATGAGTACCTCCGGGCCGAGCTTGCGGTCAGCCGCACGGTCCGTGCCGTACTCGCGCTCGGCAGCATTGCGCACCAGGCGGTGCTGCGGGCCTGCGATCTCCCGCTCAAGGACTTTCGTTTTGCGCACGGCGCCGTGCACCGGCTCGATTCGGAACGAGTTCTGGTGGATTCCTATCATTGCAGCCGATACAACACGCAGACGCGGCGACTGACCACCGAGATGTTCGAGGCCGTCGTGGCCCGTGCCCAGGCGCTCGCCGTCGGCGCGCGCGGTTCCGGTGCCGCGTCGGCTAGATGAGCGCCGCACCTCCGCCGTTCGACGCCCGGTCTTTCGTCGATAGCCTGCCGGCGCGTCCGGGCGTTTATCGCATGTTGGATGCCAACGACGAGATCCTCTACGTCGGCAAGGCGCGCCAGCTCAAAAGCCGTGTGGGCTCCTATTTTCAGCCGGGCAACGTGCATCCCAAGGTCCAGGCGCTGGTCGCAAAGACCGCCCGCATGGAAGTCACGATCACGAATTCGGACACCGAAGCTCTGTTGCTCGAGTTCAACCTCATCAAAAAGCACCGGCCGAGGTTCAATGTCGTGCTGCGCGACGACAAGAGCTTCCCCTTCGTGCATCTCGAAACGGCACACGATTTTCCGCGCCTGAGCTTCTACCGCGGTTCACGCAAGGAGCCCGGCCGCTTCTTCGGGCCATACCCGTCGGCGGGTGCGGTTCGCGAGACGCTGCAGCAGCTGCAGAAGCTGTTCCGTCTACGCAATTGCGAGGACACCTATTTCGCGAACCGCTCGCGGCCCTGTCTGCAGTATCAGATACAGCGTTGCACCGCGCCCTGCGTCGGACTCATATCGAAGGACAGCTATGCACGCGACGCTGCGGCGGCCGTCAAGGTGCTGGAGGGACGCGACGGCGAAGTGCAGCAGGAACTCGGACGCCGCATGGAGACGGCCGCCGAACGGCTGGAATTCGAAGAGGCGGCGCGCTTGCGCGATCAGCTGGCGAATCTCAAGGTGATTCAGGCGCAGCAGATCGTCTCGGCCGGCACCGACCACGATGCCGACGTCATTGCCATAGCGTCCGGCAACGGAGAGTATTGCGTCGCGTTGATGTTCGTCCGCGGCGGCCGGAGCCTGGGTAGCACGACCTTCTTCCCGCGGGCGCCGTTTGCCGAGCTGCCCGAGGTCCTGGCGCAATTCGTTTCGCAGTACTATCTGGAACGCGAAGCGCCCGCCGAGATCCTGATAGAGCGCGAATTCGAGGAGATGCTGCTTCTGGAGGCAACCCTGGCCGAACGTTCGGGCCACAAGGTCCGCATCACGTCGTCGGTGCGGGGGCTGCGTGCGCGCTGGATCGAAATGATGCGCAACAACGCCGAGCAGGCGCTCAAGATGCGCAATCTCGCGCGCTCCAGTCTCGAGACCAGCCTCGACGACATGCGCGAGGTGTTCAATCTCGATGGCTCCCCGAATCGCATCGAATGCTTCGACATCAGCCACACGGGCGGCACCGATACTGTGGCGTCGTGCGTCGTATTCGGCGTCGAGGGACCGCTCAAGAGCGACTATCGGCGTTTCAACATCGCGGGTATCCAACCGGGCGACGACTATGCCGCCATGTACCAGGCCCTGACGCGCCGTTACAAGCGGGTGCGGGACGGTGAAGCGACGGCCCCGGATGTGCTCTTGATCGACGGCGGCAAGGGGCAGCTCGCTGAAGCGGCCAAGGTCATCGATGAACTGGGTATCAAGGGAGTCACGCTGATCGGGGTGGCGAAGGGTGCCGATCGCAGACCGGGGCAGGAGCAACTGTTCTTGTTGGGCCAGGATACCCCCACTATACTGCCACCGGACTCCAGTGCCTTACACCTGATTCAGCGCGTGCGCGACGAGGCCCACCGTTTCGCGATTGCGGGACACCGGCGCAGACGGGCGAAGCGTCACAACCAGTCGATTCTCGAGACAATACCGGGCTTGGGGCCCGTCAAACGACGCGAACTGCTGAAGCAATTCGGCGGCTTACAGGGGATTTTGCGTGCCGGCATCGACGATTTCGCGCAGGTTCGAGGCTTGAGCCGGGAATTGGCCCAGGTTATCTATGAGCACCTCCACCCCGGGCAGTAGCGGCACCCGGCCGCAACCTTCTCATTGGAACTTGCCAAACACCCTGACGTGGCTGCGGATTCTGATGATTCCGGCCATCGTGCTGCTCTTCTACCTTTTGCCCTATCCATGGGGCGACACGGCCGCGTGCGCCGCCTTTGCGTTGGCCGGCATCACCGACAGCCTCGACGGCTACTATGCCCGTAAACTGGGCCTGACTTCGCGGCTGGGCGCGTTCTTGGATCCGGTCGCGGATAAGTTGATCGTGGCAGCCGCCTTGATCTTGATCGTCAGCCGCGATCCCCGCTGGTTCATGGCCATTGCCGCGATCGTCATCATCGGCCGCGAGATTGCCATCTCGGCGTTGCGGGAATGGATGGCGGAGATCGGGGCCCGCGGCAAGATGAAAGTGTCGTCGCTGGGAAAATACAAGACCATCATGCAGATCGTGGGTCTATCGTTCCTGCTGTTTCGCCAGACCCTGTTCGGGATTCCGTTTTACAAGCTGGGGATCATCTTGATCGCCTTTGCCGTGGTGCTCACGCTCTGGTCGATGATCGGCTATTTGCGCCTCGCCTGGCCCGAATTGCGGGGTAGTTCCAGCCTGTAGGGGACCGCGTGCGGGATAGCCATGCAGGCTCCCCGGCGGCAGAAAATTGGGACAGTTCAAGGTCTTAGGCCCAATCTGTGGCCTGTTCTTCTTGACTCCGGCGGGCGCGGCCCTACAATTGCGCGTCTGTTTCGGGCGCCACGCCCGGGAATGCGGGAATAGCTCAGTTGGTAGAGCGCAACCTTGCCAAGGTTGAGGTCGCGAGTTCGAGTCTCGTTTCCCGCTCCAAAATTTTTCGCTGGTCGCGAACTAACTCTTGCCTCGCAGCAGGCCCCCTCGCACCTTCTTGAGCATACGAACCTGGCATCCTGCGCGCTCCGCCGAAATAGCAACCGGTTATATAACGTCTATGATTTGCCTCGTTTTTTCACGATCGCATAGTCCGCCAGCTCCTCGCGAACCGCGTTACGCATTGCTTGAACGAAATATTCCCCTTCGACGGCACGACGCAAGGTATCGTTGATCAGAGTCTGGTATCCACGTTCACCGGCAATTGCCTTGTAGCGGGCGATGATCGGCGCATCGAGCATAATGCTGATCCGCTGCTTCGCAATTCGTCCACGTACGGCCTTTTGCCATTCGCCCCGACTTACATTCTGTTTTCCGACACGGAACTCGGCACGGTCAAAATGCGCTTGCGACAGCGCGGGTGCATCGTCCTCAGAAATACCCAACGTTTTGGTAGTAGATATCTGTTTCATTGCTATCGGCCTTTCGCATCGAAATGATTCGGATCGTTTCTTCGTTCTCTAGGTGGACAATTAGTACGACGAGGTAATCGAGGAGCCCGACCCCAATCATGCGCTGCTCGCCGTAATCGATCCGAGTGTCCTCAAATAACACCATGGGTCCCGCAAATACCTTCTCGGCGTCCGCAAAGTCGAGCCCGTGCTTGGCAAGATTTGCCTGTCTTTTCGGCTCGTCCCAGCTGAACTTCACCACGAAATAATACATACGATTATATGTATTAGCAACACGTTTACCGCGGGCGAAAGGGGCAGACCGCTAAGCGTCTCTTGCGCCGCAGGCGCGGGCTGCGTGAGGAAATCCCGTTCCTTCAGATCTTGTTCGTTACCTTGCCTGCCTTTGATCCAGCAATTCTGCGAGAAATATTGTCAATGGTTTAATGTCTTGATCTACGCTTGCGGACTCAAGTGCTGCCATATAGTCGCTTCTTCGGTCAACGGGAATGATGGTCCATCGGTATCCACCCGATGCCGTCATGAGGTTCATGAGGAAGCGGCCCATGCGTCCGTTGCCGTCCGGATAGGGATGTATGTAGACGAACATGAAATGCCCGAGGACCACGCGCACCGCGGGTTCTGGCTCGTTTTGCAACAAGTCGAAGGTCATGCTCAGGCGATTGACGTAGGGTGACGTCTCTCGAGGTGAGATAAGGACTGTAGTGCGATCGGTAAACGGGTCCGTCTCGGCGATCGTGTATCCGGCCGAGCGCATCGTTGCGACGATGCTGCCCGCGATCTGCTCGCGTCCAATATTTCGAAACGCTCCCGCAAGCCTTGCGGCGATCGTGCTGTGTCCGCCGTCGAGCAGTCGCCCAAGCACTTCCGAAGCGTCGGAAACCATCGCCAGCGCGGATCGCATCTGAATCGAATGCTTCGCGAAGTGGGTTGGCGAGCAGCCGATGAGTGCGGCGGGCAGCTTGAGGATTCGAAGACCCTCGCGCTCCTCGACGGCGGCGGCGGCGGGCAGAGCGAGTCGCATGTTTATTTATAGGTTATTGTGTCAAGTTATTATTAGGTTATCGTGATACATGCCGGGCGTTCGTCCCGCAGGTCGATATGGCTCGTGTGCCTGGCACGTCTAGCCGCGTTGACCCGTAAGCAACCCACGTGTCACATTGAACTTGTGACAGCGTTCAACTTCAAGCTTCAGCGCGGTACGCCGATTTTCGAACAGGTCACGTTCGCCTTGATCGGCGGCTGGAGTTGGATGGTTGAGGTCGCGAGTTCGCTCGTTTCCCGCTCCAAAACTTCCTAATTCACGCCCGCTGCCGATCTCAAATCCGGTACGGCGGGCGGCACCAGGCCATATTCATTGCTGGGTTTCTGCACCAGATAGACGTCAAACCAGTTGACGATGTGCTGCAGGCGTTCGACCCGGTGCCAGGGCTTGCCGCTGCGCGAAAGTTCGTGAGTCTCCGCGGGAAAGCGCACCATCGCAGTCGGCACTTTCCGGTACTTGAGCGCGCGGAACATTTCGTCGCCGCCGGTTTCGGGCGGCGTGCGCGAATCCGCATCGCCCAGGATGAACATGGTCGGCGTTTTCACCTTGTTGATATAGGTGAGCGGCGAGCGCTCGCGGAATTGCGTCGAGTTCTCGAACGGCGGCGTTCTGAACCAGTTCTCGTGGAAGAAAATGATGTCGGCCGTGTACCACCACGCCGTCCAGTCGGCGATGTCGCGCTGCGCGACGGCGGCGGCGAAGCGGTCGGTGTGCCCGATCACCCAGTTGGTGAGGAGCCCACCCCCGCTGCCGCCGGTCACGCCGAGGCGCGTCTGATCCACGTATCCCGCCTTGATGAGCTCGTCCACGCCCGCCATCAGGTCCTTGTAATCGTCGCCGGGATATTTGTACTGGATGATGTTCCCGAAACCTTCTCCGTAAGTCGTGCTGCCGCGCGGGTTCGGGTACAGCACCACATAGCCCTTCGCCGCCATCCACTGCATTTCGTGGAAGAAGGTGTAGCCGTACGCCGCGTGCGGGCCACCGTGGATGTTCAGGATCAGCGGGTACTTCCTGTGCGCATCGAAATCCGGCGGCAGCTGCACCAGCGCATGAATCTTCTTGCCGTCGAAGCTCTTGTACCGGATGTCCTTGGGCTCGGTGAGATTGAGCGAGGAGAAGAGTTTCTCGTTGACGTGCGTCAGGCGCTTTGGCGCGGCGCCGTCCGATGTCACGTGGTAAAGGTCGTTGAGATTGGTCGGCGTAGAGATACGCGCGACGTAATCGCGCCCGTTCGACGCAAAATGCGTGACCGCCTGGTCGCCGCTGGTGACCGCGCTGACTGCGCCGCTTGATGCATCGATGCGCTCGAGGTTTGCCCGGCCCTCTTTGGCGACCACCAGGGTGATCGATCTGCCGTCGGCGCTCCATGCCGGCCGGCTCTCGCCGCCCGCGCGCGGCGGGTCCGAATCGCCGATGATACCCCCGCCGATTCCCCAATCGTAACGGGCGCTGAGATTTTTCTGCGCCCCGCCCCCCGCGACGTCGGCGACCCACAGCTCGGTCTTGCGGTACGACTGCACCGGCTGCGATAGGGAGCCGAGGAACGCGAGACGGTCGCCTTGTGGGCTTACCGAGATATTGCCGAGCCCGCCCGCAAAGCGCGCGACCTCGGCGGTGTCGCCGCCGGCCGCGGGCACGGAATAAATCGTGGTCTTGGGTAATTGATAATACGGCTCGAGATCGCGGTCCGAAGCAAAATAGATTCGCGAGCCGTCGGGCGCCCACGCGAGATCCGTTTCAGTGAACTCGCCACGCGTTAGCTGCTTGGGGCTCGGGGCGGTCTGCGCTTCGGGCGCGAAGGCGACCGTCCACACGTGCGTGGGATGGGCGAAGTCGAGATAACCCTGGCCGTTCAGGCGGTATTGCGCGCGCGTCACCACCTGGACATCGGTCTCGCGCAGCGGCTTGCACTTCTCCTTGTCGGTGTCCTTGGCTGCCTCGCACGCGGCGATTGCAAGATCCTGATCGTTGGTGGCGCTGAGGAACGCGATGCTGTTGCCGTCGTTCGACCACGCGGGCTCCGACACGCCCTTGGGCAGCTTGGTCAGCTGCAAGGGCTCACCGCCTGCCATCGGCAGCACGAATAGCTGCGCAGGCTGCGGCTTGCCGTCTTGCTCGACCGCGCGCAGGAATGCGAGATACTTGCCGCCCGGCGACCAGCGCGGCGACGAGTCGCGTTTCGCCGTCGTAAGCTTGTGCGCCTCGCCCGTTCTCGTCGATACCTGCCACAGTGCAGTCTCGTAGTCGGTACGTTTCTCGTCGACGGTCACGGCGACGTACGCCGCCGCTTCGCCGTCGGGCCGCAATTGCGGATCGCCGATCCACTGGAACTGGAACAGGTCCTTTTCCGTGATCGCCCGCGTTTCCGCGGGCGCAACGTTTGCCGCCAGCAGCGCGCAACAAAGAACCGCAAATCCCGGCAAGATTTTCTTCATTGTCCGTCCCAGGTATTGTCCACGCCCAAGCCGCGGACATCTTATCAGCGACTGCGCCGTCGCCGCAGCCCGCGACGCCGGTACAGGGCGCACATTAGTTATGGATTTGCGAAAAACGTCTTGACTGCGGCGAAGCAGAACGGCGCCACCAGGATGGTGTGATACGCTTCTGCGACCGCCAAGGCCCCGCCGTCGGTGGCCCCTTGCGCGATGGCATTCGCGGCGACCAGCGCTTTTTGAATCGCAAAATCCTTCTTCAGACCGGCATAGGGATCGTTGCTCGATGCCGCGGATTCAAGGTCGAGCACGCTGATCGATGCGGCGGCCGGCGCCTGCGATGCCCAATAGTTTTGCATCAGTTCCGTATTGAGCCAGAAAACGAGCGGGTCGACATCGCCGCCGCACAGCAGCACGGGTGCGGTCGGCACCCAGTTGCGCAGATCATTCTTCCGCAGCGCCTCGCGCCATGGCAGGCCGGGAGTCGCGGCCGCGGCCCCGGTGGTTATGGTGGGAAAGCCGCCATCCGGATTCGCCTGTGCATCCTGCAAGTAGCTCAAGCGGTAACTGTTGCGAATCAAATTGCCGGCACCAAAGCCGAGCGCAAATACTTCAGCGAGGTTGGCGGGCGTAGTCGGCGGCGTATCGTCTGTGAACGCAGGATCCGGCGGCGTCGAGCTGAAGAGCGCAAATTCGGGCAGCTTTCCCTGCGCATAGAGCTGACTCCGCGGCGTCGCACTCGGCAGCAACGATTCGATGCCGGCGGCGTACGGGTCCTCAAATACGTCGACGGAGTTGGCGTAGATATTGCCGTAGGCCTTTTGATAGGCCGTGAGCAGAAGAGTGGAGGACACGGTGGCACCGCCGTTGACCTCGCCGTAGAACACGGCGTCGACAAAAGCCGCAAGCGAATAGGGTCCCGACATCGGGGCGGCTGCCGTCACCTTCATCCCGGCTGCCTGCATGGCGCGATGGGTTGCCATCGCAACATAGCCCCCCTGCGAATAGCCGGTGATGTACAGCTGCCCGTTGTCCTTCGTGAGCGATGCAGAGGCCGGCGGCAATGCCGTGCGCGCCGCGGCCAGCGCATCGATCAAGTCCTTGGACTCCTGATCGGCAATCAGGTAAGGATGGTAGGGGAGGGTCGACGTGTCATAGCCGGCATAGTTCGGTGCCACGACGATGTAGCCCTTCGATGCGAATAGGGCCGCCAGGAAAAGAGTCTCCGTATTCTGCAGATTTGCCATATTGAACGCGCGGTCGGTCGTCGTGCCATGCGCGTACAGAACCATCGGGCGCGCCCCGGTGCAGTTCGCACCAAGACCGGTTGGTATCATCAGCGCCGCGGACGCAGTCGTGGCTTCGTTCGCGCCGCCAACCGTCTCGTAACTGATGTCATAGATCAGGATGTCGCAAACCGGCGTGCCGCTGAGAGACAGCAGCTGCTGATTGGCCGCGAGGTTGAGCTCGAGCAGCAGACTCGGCGCCGTGAGCGTGGACAAAAGCTGAAGTGGATTTTGCAGCAACGTTCCGCGCGGCGGAGCGGCGGGAACGCCGGAGTCCGAGTTGCCGGAGCCACCCCCGCCACCGCATGCGGCCAGCAGCAGGGCTGCGAGAAACGACGGGAGCGAGCCCTTGATTGGATGCATGCTGGTTTGGACTTCGCGCTGCGATCTACAGTTCCGTCCTATAGAAAAACTAAACCCGGCTACAGAACTTCTGTTTGTTGCCCGGTCCCACCCGGCGCATCGTGATCCCCGGGGTAATTCAACGCACTGGAGATCTATGGACACTGCAGCATTCGTGCACTTGCCGCGCGTCGAGGCGGGACTTCGCTATCTCGAGCCTACGCCCGGTAAGCCGCGCTCGCTCGAATTCGAACCGCCTCCGGGCGTGCCGCGGACCACCGCCGTCTATCGTCAGCACACGGTCGAGATCCGGGATGTGCGGCCTATGGCATCCAGCCTGTCGCTGGAGCGTGAGGGATTCCAGCTCCTGACCGCACCCACCAGCGTCGGGGATTTCGAGGACGAAGAGGCCATCCGTACGCGCTACTATGCCGAGACAATTTCTTTGCTCGAGGAATTGACCGGAGCGTCGCGAGTGGTGGTGTTCGATCATACGATTCGCCGCCGGATTCCGGGTGCGGCGGACCGCACGACCGGGATCCCGCGGCAGCCTGTGCCCCGCGTGCACAACGACTATACCGTGAAGTCAGGCCCACAGCGGGTGCGTGACCTGCTCGGCGGCGAGGCTGACGCGCTGCTGCAGAACCGCTTCTCGGTGATCAATGTGTGGCGGCCGATCCGTGGTCCGGTCCAGGATGCCCCGTTGGCCGTCAGCGATGCCCGCAGCATCGACGACCAGGATCTGGTCGCCACCGATCTCGTCTACCCGGACCGTACCGGCGAGATCTACTACGTGAAATACAACCCCGCGCATAAGTGGTTCTATGCGCCAGCCATGCGTGCCGACGAGATCATGTTGATCAAGTGTTATGACTCGGCCGAGGACGGACGCGCGCGATTCGTGCCGCATTCGGCATTCGTGGATCCGACGACGCCGCCGGGAGCTGCGCCCCGGGAAAGTATCGAGCTGCGAACTCTCGTGTTTTTCGGTTAGCCGGCATCGGATTCCCTGTAGAGGAAACCGCCGCTTCTATTTCCAGACGAGCGGCACGTACTCGGGGCCGACCACGCCGCCGGGGCGGTAGACGATCTGCGCGCCCGGCTTCACCGAGAATGCCGGAATGCGCTTCAGCCACTCCTGTAGTGAGATCTTGAGCTCCAGTCGGGCCAGATGCCCACCCATGCAGCTGTGGACTCCGACGGTGAAGGCCAGGATGGTTTTGCGCTTGCGGTCGAAGTTCACCTTGAGGGGGTCCGGAAAGACCGCGGGGTCGAAATTGCAGGCGGGCAGCACGCTGGTGATGCGGTCGCCCTTCTTCATCTTGACGCCGCGCATCTCGATGTCCTGCGCGACTACGCGGCCGGAGAAGGTCACGGACCAGCGCCGCAGCAGCTCCTCGACGATATTGTCGATGTCGTTGGGCCGCGCGATGATCTCCTTGCAGCGTTGCGGATTCTGGGCGAGCCAGAGCCAGATGTTGTTGAGCGTCGCGAAGACGGTGTCGAGCCCGGCGATGAACAGGAAGATCACGAAGCCGAAGATTTCTTTGTCGCTTAAGGGCTTGCCATCCGGCGCGGCATGGACGATGCGGCTGATCACGCCATCGTCGGGATGCGCCGTCTTTTCGGCGATCGACTCCTTCAGGTAGGCGACGATGCTCTTCATGGCCTTGCCCATGGTCTCGCGATCGTGCGCGTGCAGCAGGTCGATCGCCCATGTCACGAACGTGTCGCGCATGTTCTGCGGCAGGCCCATGATGTCGAGGAACACCGACACCGGCAGCGGCCGCCCGAACGCCGTGGTGAATTCACACTCGCCCTGGTTTGTGAACCGATCGAGCAGGTCGCCGGCCCGCTGACGAATCTGGCCTTCCAGCTTCAGCACGCCCTGCGGACTGAGCAACGGGTCGACGATGTTGCGGTACTTGCGGTGATCCGGCGGATCGATCTCGATCGGAATGAAATAGAAGTAATCGTTAGGATCGCGCGGAAAGGGTGTGGCGCCCTCGTTGGAAAAATATTCCCAGTGGCGCAGCGCGAACATCGCATCCTCATGTTTGATGAGCTGCCAGGCGTTGCAATGCTCATTCACGTCGTAGAAGATCGGCGGGTAGTTCTGATGCATCTTCGCCATGAAATCGTGCGGATTAGCGAGAAACTCCGCGCCGGTTGTCAGCCCGATGGAGCGGACGAGATCTTTCGGCACATGCGCTGGGATCTGATCCGGACCGGCGGAGCGGGGCAGGGTCGGTGGTACGGGGTGGGCTGCGTCGATTGTCATGTTGGGTTCTCCTTGTCAATTGGAAAAAGTCGCCTGCGGCGCTTTTTCGGACATCAGCTTCGTTTCCGCTGGCAAAAAGCGTGGTTTTTGCCAGCTGCGTAGCAGAAGAAACGCACCGCGCCTCAGTACTGCTTTTCCGGCAGGTGGACGATGAGGCCGTCGAACTCGGGCGTCATGGCGATCTGGCAGGACAGGCGGGTGTTGGGCTTCAGCTCACCCTCCGCGGCCTCGAGCAGATCCCGCTCCGCGTCCGAGGCGGGGCCGCCGACTTTCGCCGTCCAGGCCTGATCGACGTAACAGCGGCAGGTCGCGCACGAACAGGCGCCGCCGCATTCGCCGACGATTCCGGGGACGCTGTTGTACAGCGCGCCGCGCATGACGGTTTCTTCAACCGGTACGTCGATGACGTGCTTGGCCCCGTTCGCCTCAATGTACGTCACCTTTGGCATGGCCCCTCCCGAAATGAGAACAACGTTCTTCAATTGAAGCTACGTCAATTGCAATGCGCTGTCAATTGCGAAACCATAATGAGCAATATCAAATAGTTGATATTCCGGATGAGTAAGAGCCTAATAGAACTTAGTTCTCACACGGCGCTCGATCTATGACCCCGGCTTGCAAGTCCACCCAGCCCGTTCCCCCGTCCCCGCGCGACCCGCCCGCCAGCTGGGAGGAGCGCTCGGCGAACCGGGTGCTCGAGACCGGCCGCGATCAGATCCTCGAGCGCAGCCGCAAGCTGGTGGACGCGGCTTACGACCTGTTGGAGGAGCACGGATTGGAGGGGCTCACGATCCGGGCGGTGCTCAAGAGAACAGGACTGTCGCGGCGCGCCTTCTACGAGCGCTTTGAGGGTAAGGACGATCTGGTGCTGGCGGTGTTCGAGCACACCATTCGGAGGGCCGCCGGCCAACTGGACGAGTTGGCCGGAACCATGGCGGACCCCATGGAGCGTCTCAGAGTGATCGTCACCTCCATCGTCGTCGGCAATATTGCGCTGGCGGCACCGGACGGCGAGCAAAGCAATCGTCGCGGCGCGGCGCTGAGCCGTGAACATTTGCGGTTGGCCGAATCCCGTCCGGCGGATCTGCAGGCGGCCCTCCGGCCACTGCTCGCAGTGATCACTCGTCAGCTGTCCGAAGGCATGGAGGCGGGGTGCGTCCGGAGCGATGACGCGCGGCGCATGGG
>Ga0307516_10000705_pt1 | contig 45448 bp, 39 predicted proteins | sample 19_EM_MG_FD_203310 | JGI IMG/M metagenome (GOLD analysis project Ga0307516, IMG submission 203310) | Populus trichocarpa ectomycorrhiza microbial communities from riparian zone in the Pacific Northwest, United States - 19_EM | ecosystem: Host-associated > Plants > Roots > Unclassified | place... | reverse complement strand
CCAGCGGGCGCAATACGTCGTGCACAGCGCGCACCACCGAAGCGTCGAGCTGGTCGCGGTCCCGGAAGCCGGTGATCTCCGCGAGGTGGTTGATCAGTTGTGTCATGAGGGTCTCGAATCAACCTGGGCTAAAGCGGCATGGGCAGCGTGGTCTGGCTCGTGCGCGCGGCATTGGCCAGGGCCAGGCTGACCCGCGCGCCCATCCGCTTGAGGATGGCAAGTTGCGTCGGGCTCCATTCGGTGATTGTCGTCTGCGTGCAGGTGAACGCGCCGAACAGGCGTCCGTTGACCGAGAACGATGCCGCCATCAGCGAACGAACGCCGTTGACGCTGACCTTTTCGCTGAAGAACCCGGCCGTCGCGGGGTGTGTGCGCGCATCGTTCGCGAGCACGTGGCCGACCTGTTCCAGCGCTTCGAAATAGGCCCCCACCTGAACACTGGTTTCGTCGGGCACGCGCGCCATCCGGTCCTTGGCGCCGTCGTAGAGGCTCAGGCAGCGCAGCACCCGGCCATCGATCGCATCCTCGAACAGCCAGATGCCGACGCGCGTGCAGCCGATCACGCCGGCGAGCAGCCGTGTGCACTCCTCCATGAAGCGTTCGTGGCTGAGTTCCCGGCGGTCGAATTCACCGCACAGTGCAAGCAGACGCCTGTAGTTGTCCATCACGCATTGTTGCGGTCGGGCTTGCCCGGCGATGGCCGGAAATGCCGGGGGTTCATAGGCCTGTTCGAGCGCGGCGGGTCGGCGCAGGTCGGAACCGCCTGACTCGGAAGAAGGCCCACAACCCCGGTCTTTTCAACGCATCGCCAAGCGGCTCCGCCCGACATCATCGGCACCATTGACCGGAGCCCCACCATGATGCGTTCCCTGTGGATTTCGAAGACCGGCATGGAAGCCCAGCAGACTCAGCTGGACACCATCGCCCACAACCTGGCCAACGCCTCGACCAACGGCTACAAGCGTTCGCATGCCGTGTTCGAGGACTTGATGTACCAGAACCTGCGCCAGGCCGGCGCCAACAGCAGCGACCAGACCACGCTGCCCACCGGGCTGCAAGTGGGCCTGGGCACACGCGCCGTGGCCACTTCGCGCAGTTTCAGTCAGGGCAACCTGCAACAAAGCAGCGGTCCGCTCGACGTGGCCGTCAGCGGCCAGGGCTTCTTCGAGATCCAGATGCCCGACGGCACCACCGGCTTCACGCGCGACGGCTCGTTCCAGGTCAACGCCACTGGCCAGCTCGTCACCAACAACGGCTATACCGTGCAACCCGGCATCACCATTCCGGCCACCGCACAGAGTGTGACGATCGGCTCCGACGGCACCGTCAGCGTCGTGCTGCCGGGCCAGGCCGCGGCGCAGAGCGTGGGCAAGCTCACGCTCACGAGCTTCGTGAACCCGGCCGGGCTCGACCCGAAGGGCCAGAACATCTACACCGAGACCGCCGCGTCGGGCACGCCCAACACCGGCACGGCCGGGCAGAACGGCCTGGGCCTGATTCAGCAGGGCTTCGTCGAAACCTCGAACGTGAACGTGGTCGAAGAACTCGTCGGCATGATCCAGACGCAGCGCGCCTACGAGCTCAACTCGAAGGCCATCAAGACCTCCGACGAAATGCTGCAACGCCTGTCGCAGCTGTGAGATTCATGATGAAGATGCCCCGCCTCCTTCTGATCGCGAGCGCGCTGGCCCTGCCCGGCTGCGAGACTCTCAACGCCCGCCCGCCGGTCGACATCAATCACCCGACCACAGCGCGGCCCGCGCCGGTGGCGGCCACGCCGCCACCCACCAACGGCTCGATCTTCCAGGCCGGCCAGTACCGGCCGCTGTTCGAAGACCACCGCGCGCGGCTGGTCGGCGACGTGATCACGGTGCAGATCGTCGAGAAGGTCAGCGCCACCCAAAAGAGCACGAGTTCGATCGACAAGACCGGCGGCGTCTCGGCCGGCGTCACCGCCATTCCGGGCATCTCGGCGAACTCGTTCACCGCGGCGCGCGCCACCATCGGCGCCACCTCGGGCAACACCTTTGCCGGCAAGGGCAGCACCGAGAACAGCAACGACTTCTCGGGCACGATCACCGCCACCGTGATCGAAGTGCTGCCCAACGGCCACCTGATCATCGCCGGCGAAAAGCAGATCGGCGTGAACCACAACGTCGACGTGCTGCGCTTTTCGGGGCAGGTCGACCCGCGCGCCATCGTCAGCGGCAACAGCGTGCCTTCGGCGCAGATCGCCAACGTGCGCATCGAGCAGCGCGGCCGCGGCGCGCAGGCCGATGCGCAGGGAATTGGCTGGTTGGGGCGCTTCTTTTTGAGCGTTCTGCCGGTTTAAGTTTCTCCAGAATCGGGAACATCAACGGATGCTCCCACCATGCTCACCCCCCATTTCACCCCACCGGCCACCGCCACCGACAAGCTGATCCGCGCACTCATCGTGCTCGCCACGCTGCTGGCCAGCGCCGCGCTGTGGTGGCCGGCCCCGGCCCACGCGATGCGGCTGAAGGAAGTGGCCAGCGTGCAGGGCGTGCGCAACAACCAGTTGATCGGCTACGGCCTGGTCGTCGGCCTCGACGGCACGGGCGATCAGACCACCTCGGCCCCGTTCACGCAGCAAAGCATCAACGCCTTGCTGCAGCAGATGGGTGTGAGCGTGCCACCCGGCACCACCATGCAGCTGAAGAACGTGGCGGCGGTGATGGTCACCGCGCAGCTGCCGCCGTTCGCGCAGCCGGGCCAGCAGATCGACGTGAACGTCTCGTCGCTCGGCAATTCCAAATCCTTGCGCGGCGGCATGCTGATCGCCACGCCGCTCAAAGGCGCCGACGGGCAGATCTACGCGCTGGCGCAGGGCAGTCTGATCGTCGGTGGCGCAGGCGCTTCGGCAGCCGGCTCGAAGGTGCAGATCAACCACCTGAGCGCGGGCCGCGTGCCCGAAGGCGCGACCGTCGAACGTGCCGTGCCGACCTCTCTGAACATCGGCGACACGCTGCAGCTCGACCTCAATTCCAACGACTACAACACCGCGCGCGAAGTGGCCCGCACCATCAACAAGAAGATGGGCGAAGGCACGGCGCAGGCGATCGACGGCCGCGTCGTGCGTGTGCGCATGCCGGAGGGTTCGGACGCTCGGGTCAGCTTCCTCGCCGAGATCGAAAACCTGCCGCTGGAACTGGCCGCGCCCAGCGCCAAGATCGTCATCAACGCCCGCACCGGCTCGGTGGTGGTGAACCAGAACGTCACGCTCAACGCCTGCGCGGTGGCGCATGGCAGCCTCTCGGTCACGATCAGCACGACGCCCGTGATCAGCCAGCCCTCGCCCTTGTCGAGCGGTGGCACCACCGTGTCAAAAGAGCGCGCCGACATTACGATCAAGCAGGAGCCCGGCTCATTGATCCAGTTGCCCGCCGGCACCAAGCTCGCCGATGTGGTCAAAGCGCTGAACTCGCTCGGCGCCACGCCGCAAGACCTGCTGGCGATCCTGCAGGCGATGAAAACCGCCGGCGCATTGAACGCAGAGATCGAGGTGATCTGACATGGGAAGCTCGCGCGTGCCCAGCAGCTCCGACAGCAATGCGGCGCTCGACGCACTGCGCGACCCGGCCGCCAATGCGCTGAAGGCGCGCGCCGCAGGCGACCCGAAGGCGGCGATCAAGCTGGCGGCCAAACAATTCGAAGCGCTCTTCATGCAGCAGCTGATGAAGAGCATGCGCGAAGCGACCATGTCGTCGGGCATGCTTGACAACGCCGGCACCCAGATGGGCACCGAGATGCTCGACACCCAGTTCGCGAACCAGATGACCGGCCTGAAGGGCGGCCTGAGCGATGTGATCATGCGCCAGCTCGAACGCCAGATGAACGGCGCCGCGGCGCCGGCGCTGGCCGTGCCGGCCGCAGGGGCTGCCGGCGCCCCGGCGCGCAGCGAGCCGAGCGCGGCCACGACCGAAAAACTCAGCAGCACACAGAGTGACTTCGTGCGCGTGCACACCCAGGCCGCCAAGGCTGCCGAAGCGCAGACCGGCATCCCCGCCACCTTCATGGTGGCGCAGGCGGCGCACGAGTCGGGTTGGGGGCAACACCAGATCCGCAACGCCGATGGTTCGAGCGCGTTCAACCTGTTCGGCATCAAGGCCGGCAGCGGCTGGAAAGGCGCGACCACCTCGATCACGACGACCGAAGTGGAGGGCGGCCAGGCCCGCAAGGTGGTTGCGAAATTCCGCGCCTATGCGAGCTACGAAGAGTCGTTCAAGGACTACGCGCAGCTGATGAAGGACAACCCGCGCTATGCCGGTGTGCTGGCCGCAGGCAACAACGCCGACGGCTTCGCACAAGGCTTGCAGCGCGCCGGTTACGCCACCGACCCGGCTTACGCCGACAAGCTCACGCGCGTGATCAACACCACCTTGCGGCTGCAGCGGGCCAGTGCCTGACGCCGCTGAAGCAACGCACGCAACGCACGCAACGCACGCAACGCACAAAAAGCAGCAACCATGAGCGGACTTCTTTCGATCGGCAAGTCGGCGATGTTCGCGAACTACGCGGCCTTGCAGACCACGGGCAACAACATCGCCAACGCCAACACGCCGGGGTATTCGCGCCAGAACGCGCAGCTCGCCGACGCCACGGGGCAGTTCACCGGATCTGGCTTCTTTGGCAAGGGCGTGAACGTGGTGACGGTGCAGCGCGCCTACAACCAGCTGCTGACGGTCCAGGCCGGCGCGGCCAGTTCGATCGCTGCGGCCGACAGCGCGCGGCTCGACAAGCTGACCCAGCTCGAAGGCGTGTTCCCGATCGGCAGCAGCGGCCTCGGCGCGGCGGCCGGCAGCCTGATCAATGCGTTTGTCGACGTGTCGAGCAACCCCACCGATTCATCGGCGCGCCAGGTGGCGCTCAGCAGCGCGCAGGAATTGGCCTCTCGCTTTCGCAGTGCGGGCGAACAACTCGCCGGTTTGCAAAGCGGGGTGATGCTCGACATGCGCGCGGCGGTCACCGCCGTGAATTCGCTGGCGCAGCAGGTCGGCCGGCTGAACGAGCAGATCAGTGCGCTCAAGGGCTCGGGCCAGCCGCCGAACAACCTGCTCGACGAACGTGACCGTGTCGTCAGCGAGATCGGCAAGCTCGTCAACGTGAGCACCCAGCCGGCCGAAGACGGCAGCCTGGGCGTGTTCATCGGCGGCGGCCAGAACCTCGTGCTCGGCAACGTGGTGAACTCGCTCAGGATCGTGCCCGACAGCTTCGACCCGGCCAAGGCGCAGGTGGCGGCGCGTGATGGTTCGACCGACCGGCTGATTCCGCAGTCGGCCTTTTCGGGGGGCTCGATCGCCGGGCTGCTGAAGTTCCAGAACGAAGACCTGAGCGAGGCCAACCGCCTGCTCGGGCAGATGGCCACCGCGATCAGCGGCGCGCTGAACCAGCAGCAGTCGCTCGGGCTCGATCTGGGCCAGCCGGCGAGCCGCGGCGCGCCGATCCTGGCGACCACCGGCCCGCGGGTCTTGTCTTCGTGGAGCAACGCCGGCAGCGCACAACTCGCGGCCAGCGTCAGCGACCCGGCGCAGGTGCAGGCCAGCGACTACGAGCTGCTGTTCGATGGCGCCAACTACAGCATCACGCGCCGGCCCGACGGTCAGGCCATCACCGGCAGCCCGTTCACACCCGCGCTGCTCGCGGCTGGCGTGAACGTCGACGGGCTCACGATTCAACTGAGTGCCGGCACGGCACAAACCGGTGACCGCTTCCTGGTGCAACCGGCGGCCACCGCGGCGCAGAACATGCGGCTCGCATTGACCGACCCGCGTGGCCTGGCGGCAGCGTCTCCCTTCACCGGCAGCGCCGGTGTCGACAACCGCGGCACGGCGACCGTGGCCTCGGTGCTGGCGACGAGCGCCACGAGCGTGCCCAGCCTCTCGGCCGACTTCGTGTTCACTTCCGACACCGGCGACTACAACTGGACGCTCGACGACGGCACGACCGTGACCACCGGCACCGGCACCTGGTCGGCGGGCTCGCCGATCTCGCTCGGCGGTTTTGCGATGAGCCTCGACGGCGTGCCCAAGAGCGGCGACACGCTGCGCGTGGCGTCGACCGTGTCGCCGGCCGGCAACAACGGCAACGCGCTCGCGTTCGTGAAGCTCGGCGAGACCGCGCTGGTCGGCCGCAGCGCCACCCAGACCGGCATGAACATCACCGACGCCTACGCCAGCGCGCTGGCGAGCGTGGGCGTGCGGGTACAGGGCGGCACCACGGCCTCGAAGATCTCGAGCGTGATGGCCGATGACGCCGAGACCGCGCGCTCCAACGAGGTCGGCGTGAACCTCGACGAAGAAGCGGCGCGGCTGATCCAGTTCCAGCAGAGTTACCAGGCCGCGGCCAAGATCCTTCAGGTGGCTCAAACCATCTTCCAGACCCTGTTGGAGACCGGCGCCTGACGGGCCCGGCCATACAGGGTTTTGACCAGAGAGATTGCACTCCATGCGCATCAGCACCGCCAACGCCTACAACCAGTCGATCGACGCGCTGCAAGACCGGCAGACCGCGCTGGTCAAGGCCAACGAGCAGATGACCACCGGCAAGCGTGTGAACCGCGCCGGCGACGACCCGGCCGCGGCCGCGCGTGCCGAGCGCGCGCTGGCCAGCGAAGCGCGCGTCACCGCGAGCCAGCGGGCGGTCGATGCGAGCAACAACGCCGTCACATTGACCGAAGGCGCGCTCGGCGATGCCGAAGAGCTGCTGCAGCAGGCGCGCGAGCAGCTCGTGGCGGCCGGCAACGCCACCTACGGCGACAGCAACCGCGCGATCCTGGCCGACCACCTGAGCGCCATCCGCAACCAGCTGTTCAGCGTGGCCAACCGTGCCGATGGTGCGGGCAACTACTTGTTCGCCGGCCAGGCCACCGACCAGCGCCCCTTCGTCGATGCCGCCGGCGGCGTGCAGTACCAGGGCGGTGACGGCGCCGCACTCGCCGGCTCGGGCGAACCGCTGCCGCTCAACATGGACGGGCAGGGCCCGTGGATGCGCGCGCGCACCGGCAACGGTGTGTTCGAGACCCGCGCGGTCACGGCCACCGGCGGTGCCTGGATCGACAGCGGCCGGGTCACCAACCCGAGCGCGCTCACGGCGTCGACCTACAGCATTCAGTTCAGCGTGGCGGCCGGCGTCACGACCTATTCGGTGCTCAAGGACGGCCTGGCCACGGCGCAGACCAACGTGGCGTTCACACCGGGCCAGTCGCAGTCGATCCAGGTCGACGGCATGTCGGCCGCGATCACCGGCGCGCCGGCCAACGGCGATGCCTTCGAGCTGCGCCCAGCGAGCAGCAGCCTCACGGTGTTCGACACGCTCGACCGCGCCATCGCCGACCTGAAGACACCGCTGCGCAGCAACACCCAGATCGCCCAGAGCAATTCCACCAATTTGGCCAACCTCGACTCCGTGCTCGGCCAGCTGGGGGCCGGGCGGGCGCAGATGGGCACGGCGCTGAACCGCATCGAGGGCGTGACCGGCCGGCTCTCGGCGCAGAAGCTCGCCAGCCAGACGGAACGCACGAATGCCGAGTCGCTCGACCTGACCGAAGCGATCTCGGACTTTTCGAACCAGCAGACCGGCTACGATGCGGCGCTGAAAGCGTATTCAATGGTGCAGCGCCTGTCGCTGTTCAACTACGTGAGCCCTTGAACCCTTAAACCCACCGGGAAACGCACTTGAGTGACCCCGCCATCCTGGGCCAGATCGCCCTGGGCTATTCGCCATTCATCGACCGCAACCGAGCGGTCTCGGCCACGCGCCTGACGGTGTTCCCGCTGCGCCCTGATGCCACGCTCGACGTGGCGCAGCTGCTGCACGCGGTGGGCAGCGTCTGGCCGGCCAATGGCGCACGGGTCTCGCTCAACATCATCAGCGAAAGCCTGCTGCACGACCTGCTGCAGGCCCAGCCTTCGGCCAACCTGATGGTCGAGCTGCCGGCCTTCATGGCCGCCGACCCGGCCAACACGCAGGCCATCACCACCCTGCACGCCAACGGCAGCACGCTGCTGATCAAGGGCCGGCCGCTCAAAGAGCTGCCGCGTGAAGTGCTGCCGTGTTTCAAGTATTCGATCATCGACCTGGCCGACGAGCGCCGGCTCGCCGACGGCAGCGCGCCGCCCGGCGTGACACGCAACATCGGCCACGTGCAGTCGGGTGTGCGCACGATCGCCGACATGGAAGCGAGCTTCGCGCGTGGCGCCGAAGCGGTGCTCGGCTGGCCGATCGACGATGCCGTGGTCAGCAGCGGCACGGCGGGCGCCGGCGGCAAGCAGGTGGCCGCGCCCGGCATGCAGGTGATCATGGAACTGATCCACCGGGTCGACAAGGAAGAGCCGATCGAAAAGCTCGAGAACACGCTCAAGCGCGACCCCCCGCTCGCGTTCAAGCTGCTGCGTTACATCAACTCGCCGGCCTTCGGCTTGCGGGTCGAGATCAACTCGTTCCGCCACGCGATCATGATGCTCGGCTACAAGCGCCTGAAGCGCTGGCTCGCGCTGCTGCTGGCCACCGCGAGCAAGGAAGTGAACCTGAAGCCGGTGATGTTCGCCGCGGTGCGGCGCGGCCTGCTGATGGAAGAGCTGGCGCGTGGCACCGGCGATGAAGAAACCCGCAACGAAGTTTTCATCTGCGGCGTGTTCTCCTTGCTCGACCGCATGTTCCAGCAGCCTTTCGAAGCGCTGCTCAGCACCATCCCCGTGCCGCAGCGTGTGTACCAGGCGCTGGTCGAACACACCGGGCCGTACGAGCCCTACATGAACGTGGTGCGCGCGGTCGAAAGCGAATCGCTGTTCGACTTCCGCGAAGCGGCCGACAGCCTGATGATGAGCGTGAGCGAAATCAACCGCGCCCAGCTGCGGGCGCTGATGGCGGCCAGCGAGATCGAGTGACACCCCCGGAGACTTGGTCGAATGCGCCCGGTTGGCGCGAATTCCTCGACCTGCTGAGTGACGCCGTCGTGGTGTTCGATTCGCAGGCGCGCGTCGTCATGCTCAACACCGCGGCCTTGCGGCTGTTGCCCTGCGAAGCCGGCGCCGATGTCGACCAGTTGAAAACCGCCCTCGGTGCCGCCGCGACCCAATGGCTCAAGCGCGCCGCGAGTGGTTTGCCGCATGCCAAGGCCGTGCCGCCGGTGCGGCTGGCCGATGGCCGGGCGGCGACGATGGCCTGGCGCCGGCTCGATCCGCAACACTCAGCCCTGCGGCTGTCGCTTGCGCAAGCGTCGCCTGCCGGCCAGCCCGAGCCGACGCCGAGCCTGCCCAACGTGTCGAGCTTGCGCGAAGCGCTCGCGCTGTTCTGGGAGTCCCCGTTTCCCGCGACCCTGCAGGGGCCGGACTTTCTCCTGATCGACGTCAACCAGGCCTTGCTCGACTACACCGGCTACACGCGCGAGCAGCTCATCGGACGGGACCCGCGGTTGCTGGTGCCAGCCGCCGACCAGGCGACGTATGCCGCGCGGCGCGAGCGCCTTCAGGCCAGCGCCGCGAGCGTCAATGAGCCCGGCTTGAAAGACGGCCGCCTGGTCGATGCCAGCGGCCGCGAGCGCCACTACCGCGTTGCCCGCCGCACCCTGCATCGTGACGATGGGGAAGCGCTCTACCTCGCGGTGCTGCAGGACGCCACCGCCGAACACGTGGCACGCGAGCGCGCCGATCGCTCGCTGCGCGAGCTCGACGACTGGTTCGACCTGAGCCCCGTCGGCTTGGTGCTGTTCGACGCCAGCGGCTTGTTGCTGCGGACCAACCCGGCCTTCGGCGCGCTGGTGGGCCCGGTACCGGTCGCGCTGGCCGAAGCGCCGGCCGGCTTGCAGGAGCTGCTGGCCTGGGCCGATGGCGAAGTCTCTTCAGAGTTGAGCCGCGATGCGACGGCGCTGGAGCGCCAGGGTTCTTTGACTGACGCAGCGCACGGACCGCGCTTGCTGCGCTCCGTCGTGCGCGGCTACAACACGGCGGGCGGGCAGCGCCGCTACATGGCCGTCGTGGAAGACCGCAGCGTCGAAGAAGAGCGCGACCTGGCGCAGATGCAGATCGGTGCCTTGATGGACACCGCCGGCGTCGGATTGGCCACGTTCCATGAATCGTCGGGCTGGGTGCCGCAGGGGCGTGCGCCGGTTGGTGAACACGCCGGCTCGGCGGCGCTGCAGTCGATCGGCCGCGACATCGTGGAGCCCGAATCGCTGCCCGAGTTCGAACGACTGCAGGCAGCGCTCCGGCATGCGCAGCACGCCGAAGTGCGCTACGCCATCAAGCACCCCGAGCTCGGGCAGCGCTGGCTGCTCACGCGGGTGGCGCCGGCCACGCTCGCGTCGGGCAAACGCACCACGTCGGTGGTGACGCTCGACATCACCGAACAACAGCAGAGCCAGTTGCGCGGCGAACAGCTGTTGCACGAACTGAGCACGATTCTGGAGAGCACGACCGCTGGCATCGCTTATCTGCGTGGTGACGCGCTGGTGCGCTGCAACCGCCGGTTCGAGCTGATGCTCGGCTGGCCCGAGGGTGCAGCGCTCGGCCTCGGCGTGCAGGCGCTGTTCGCCAACAACCCGCAGGCCGCGCGCATCGCGGCCGATGCGTCGGCGGCACTGGCCGACAGTCCGATCTTCGAGACCGAGTTCGACGTGCCGGCCGAACCCGGTGCAGCGGCACTGCCGCGCTGGTATTCGCTCTCGCTGCGGCGCACCGGAGCTGCCGGCGGGCCGGCCGAGACCATCGCGGTGCTGTCGGACGTGACCCGCCTCAAGACCCAGCAGCGCGAGCTCGAGATCCTGGCGCGCGACCGCGAGCTGATGTTCAGCCTGTCGGGGGTGGGCATCGCGTTCATTCGCGGCCGCCGCATCCAGCGCGCCAACCAGGCGCTCGCGCATCTGGCCGGCTGCAGCGTCGACGAACTCTCGATGCTCGACATGGCCGAACTGTTTGCCGACTGGAACGAGTTCGAACAGCTCTGGCCGCAGGAAGAGGCCGAGCTGCGCAGCCACGGCCGCTGGACCGGCGAGCGCCAGCTGCGGCTGCGCGACGGGCGGCTGCGTTGGGTGCAGGTCAGCAAGCGGCTGGTGACGCTGGGTGACTTGTCGGGCGGCATCATTGCGTCGTATGTCGACGTCGACGCGCGCCACCGAGCCGAGCGCGCCGTGGCGTTGCAGGCCGACCGCACGCGCTCGATTCTCGATTCGGTGCTGGTCGGCATCGTTACCGTCGGGCCGCAGGGCATCGAGTGGATGAACCGCTCGGCGCGGCGCATGTTCGCCGGCGAGCTGGCCGACTTCGTCAACCTGCCGATCTCGACCGTGGCCACCCCCGAGCCCGACCACCCGTTCCGCCGCACCCAGTACCTGACCGAGCTGATCGAAGGCCAGGCGCAGACGTTCGAGTGCCGCGTGCTGGCCCGCGACGGGCGCGAATTCTGGGTCGTCGGCAACGCGGTCTCGACCGAGCGCGAATCGACCGGCCGGCAGCTCACCTATGCGCTGCTCGACGTCGAACGCCGGCGCCTCGCCGAGGCGCGCGTGACCGAAGCGCAGGCCTCGCTGCAACGCATCATCGAAGCGGCGCCACTGGCGATCACGCTTTACGACGCGCACAGCCTGAAGATCGTGCAGATCAACGCAGTGGCCGCGCATGCGTCGGGGCGCGCTCCGGCACAGCTGATCGGCCTGGCGCCCGAAGACATCGTGGCACCTGAGTTGGCGCTCGCGCTGCGGCGCGACATGGTGCATGCGCTCGGTGCCATCGACGTGACCACCCGCGAGTATCTGGTGCTGATCGACGGCGAAGAAACAGTCTGGGACGCACGCTACCTGCCGCTGGCCGCCGGCCCCGGGCGCGCGCCCGACCAGCTGCTGCTGGTCGCGACCGATGTGACCGAACAGCGGGCCGCGCAAGAGGCGCGCCTGGAAGCGGCCATCGCGCAGCGCGAGATGCTCGTCAAGGAAGTGCACCACCGCATCAAGAACAACCTGCAGGGCGTGGCCGGCCTGCTGCAGCAGATCGGCCAACGCAAGCCCGAAGTGGCGGATGTGATCGCCGAGGTGGTGGGCCAGGTGCACGCGATCGCGCAGGTCTACGGGCTGCAGGTCGGCAGTGGCGGGCCGCTGCAGCTGGCGAGCGTGGTCGAGGCGATCACGTCGTCGGTGCAGCGCACCTTCGGGCGCACGATCCGCTTCGCTACTGCAGGCACGACGCCGAGCGAATGGACGCTGCCCGAGGCCGAGTCGATCCCGATCGCGCTGACGCTCAACGAGCTGCTGACCAACGCCGTCAAGCACAGCGCCGGCACGCCGCAAGACGTGGTGCTGTGCACGCTCGAAGGCGGCGAGATGGGTGTGCGCATCAAGGTCTCGAACCTTGCGACGCTGGCCGCGGGCTTCGACCTGATGCGCATTCCCGGCGGCGTGTCGGGCCTGGGCCTGGTGCGTGCGCTGCTGCCGCGGCGCGGTGCCCGCCTCACGCTGGAGCAGAGCGACGACCGGGTCGTGGCCGAGATGGTGTTGCAGCCGCCGGTCGTCACGCGCGGCTGAAGCGCGGGTGGCCGTGGGCGCCGCGCCCGTGCGTTCCGGCACGCGGCGCGTGTGCGTTCTCTTACCGACGAAGCACAAATCCGCGTTCACGCGCCGCCGCCATCACGGACAATCGGCGCAGTTCGAAAGGAGCCCGGCCCGCCGCGAGGCGCCGGGCATAAGAAAGACATGACGCCTTACCCCAAAGGCACGATCCTGGTCGTCGACGACGACCGGCTCGTGCTCGCCACGCTGGCGCACGGCCTCACGCAGGCCGGCTACGACGTGATCGATGCCGACAACGGCGACGATGCGATCCTGCTCGCGCGAGAACACCAGCCCGACCTGGCGCTGCTCGACATCCGCATGCAAGGCAAGAGTGGCTTCGACGTGGCCGCCTACCTGCGCGAGTACTGCCAGATTCCGTTCATGTTCCTGTCGGCGTTCTCAGACGACGCCACCGTGGCCCAGGTGAAGGCGCTGGGCGCGGTGGCCTACCTCGTGAAGCCGCTCGACATCGCGCAGATCCTGCCGAGCGTGGCCACGGCCATGGCGGATGTGCAGGCGCAACGCAGCGCCGCCGGCGTTTCGGCTTCCGGTGAGGGCCATTCCCCCGAACAGTTGCAGTGGATGGCCGTGGGCTTGTTGATGCAGCGCGACGGCCTTGGTGCCGCGCCCGCCTTGCAGCGCCTGCAACAGCTTGCGGCCGAGGCCGCGCGCCCGGTGGCCGAGCAGGCCGCGCAGCTTCTCAGCGCTGCGGCAGCGAGAAGTGAAAACGCGCGCCCTGGTTGACCTCGGCTTCGCCCCAGATCTCGCCCCCATGGCGGCGCACGATGCGCCGCACCGAAGCCAGGCCGATGCCGGTACCCGGGAAGTCGTTGGCACTGTGCAGGCGCTGGAACACGCCGAACAAGCGGTCTGAAAACCGCATGTCGAAACCGGCGCCGTTGTCGCGCACGGTGAACACGTCGGTGCCTTCGGACGAGCGCTCGAAGACGATGCGCGCCTCGGCGCACTTGCTCGTGTACTTCCAGGCGTTGCCGAGCAGGTTTTCGATCACCACGCGCAGCAAGGTGGCGTCGCCTTGCACCTGCAGGCCGGGTTGGATCTCGAGCTTGACCACCCGCTCGGGCCACTGGCGCCGCAGGTCGTCGGCCACATAGGTGGCGAGCTGCGTCAGGTTGACGGTCTGGCGCGACAGAGGCTGCGACGACAGTTTCGACAGCGCGAGCAGCGCGTCGATCATGTTGTTCATGCGCGCTGCTGCGCCGAGCACGCGGTCGAGGTGGTCGTTGCCGACGCGGTCGAGCAGGCGGCCGTAGTCTTCCTTGACGATCTTCGTGAAGCCTTCGACCACCCGGATCGGCGCGCGCAGGTCGTGCGAGATCGTGTAGCTGAAAGACTCTTGTTCGGAACCGGCCGCATCGTCGGTGGCTGCGTCGGCCGGGTGGGAGTCCGGCGCCAGCGGGGGAGCGGCGGCAGGCGTCGTCGCGTCAAGCTCGCGGAAGGTGCCGTGGTAGCCAGCGAACGCGCCGGCGGCGTCGCTGCGAACGCGGGCGCGCAAGCGGCCGGCGCGCACCGGGCCAGTGCCGTTGGGCAGGCGGGCCGCAACGCCGTCGAGCGCCGCTGCCGCCTGCAATTGGGCCTGCAGCGCCACCGGGTCGTCGACGCCGAAATGTTCCCAGAGCAAGGGCGACGACTGCGCGGCTGACCAGTCGGCCTGAAGTGCCCCGTGCGGGGGGCGCAGTTGCACGAGCCGGTGCCGGGCATCGGTTTGCCACTGCCAGACGTCGAGCAGTTCGTCCACGCTTTGAAGCTGCAGGCGGGTCTCACGCAGGGTTTCGACGAGGCGGCGTTGGCGGCTCGTCGCTCGCAGCGCGAGCATCGCGAACACCGTGAGCATCAGCGCCGGCAGCCCGATCAGGAAGGCGAGCGTGGTGTTCAGGCCGGGCAACGCGGTGTCGGCGGGGGCGAGCGGCAGGTCGTTGACCACCGAAGCCCACAGTGCCCAGGCCAAGAGCAAGGTGGCCAGCACCACTGCACCCAAGGCCGCCCAGGGCCGCCAGCGGGGCTGCACTTGCACACCGATGCCACCGACGCGATTCATTCGGGCCATTGTAGGGGCGGGGTACGCGGGCGCGGGCGGCGCGGTTCGGGTCAAGTTCGCACGCTTTGTGCCGAAATCAGGGCGCAGGGTGCGTGCACCGCTGTGGCCGCGACCCGGCGCCGTAGCGGTATCGGGTCGCCTCCAGGCTCAACCGGATTCGATGACGTTCATGTTGCTGCGCGTTTCCCGCTTTGCGTTCTGGCTTGCTGCACTCGCGGCCGCTGTCGCGCTGACCATTCCGACCGGCTGGGAAACCTGGCTGACGGGCGTGGCCGTGGCCGCCAGCGCGCTCGCCTACCTGCTGTGGCGCTCGGGGCTGGCGCAACTGCGCCCTGACGGCACGGTTCTTGAGCTCTTGCCAGACGCCGCTCCGCTGACACGTTCGGCGCTCAACGACGCAGCCGTGTCGGTCGAGGCCCGCTGTGCGCAGGCCGAAAGTTTCGAGGCCGCGCTGCACGGTGTCGCCCACGTCCTGAAGACGGAACTCGGGGCGCTTCGGGTCACGGTCTACCGGGTGCTGGGGGCCGACGACACACATGCGCGGGTGTCTGAACTGATCGCAGCGCAGCCGGGTTTCCATTCCGCCGAACAGCGGATCCACCTGCGGCGCTCGGTGCTCGGCCAGGCCATCACGACGCAGCGCGAAGCCATCGACGTGGGCGGTGCGCTTGCGTTGCCGGTGGTTTGCCCCGGTGGCGTGGTGGCGGTGATCGAGCTGACAGGGATGCAGATCGGCATCGACGCGGACGCATTGACCACGTTGCTGGCGCTGGCTCAGGAGCAACTCTCACAACGGGCCGAGCCCGCAGTATTGAACCGTCGCCGGCCGGCCGATGGCGTACTTTCCTCGCGCTTGGGCGAGAATGCCTAATCTGGCACTTTCAGCACGAACGTGCCGCTGGGGCGGGCAACGCAGGCCGCGAGGGTCTGGCATGCTCGCCGATGGTTCCGAGAATCGGGTTTTGATGACATTGCAATCAGATTTCCGCGCCGTGGCCTCGGGTTCATGATGTCGAACGAACCCGTATCCGCATCAGGCACTGCCTCCGTGGCGACCGGTCTCGACGCCGAAGCACTGGCGCGGCTGACCGAACTCGACCCGAAGGGCGAAAACAAGCTGCTCGAACGCGTGCTGCGGGCCTTCCAGACTTCCACCGCGCGCTTGATGCCGCAGCTCGAAATGGCACGGCTGGCCAATGACCGCGCCACCGTCCGGCTGGTGGCGCACACACTGAAGTCTTCGTCGGCCAGCATCGGTGCGCTCGAGCTGTCGCAGATTTGCGCGCAGGTCGAAGCCGCGATCCGTGCCGAATCGGCCGACGACCTCGAACCGCTGCTGCAAAGCCTGCGCCATACGCTGGAAGCCGCGCTGAGCGCGATCCAGCGCCTGCTGGACGGCCGCCCATGAACGCCGACTCCAGCGCCGACGACCTGCCCGGCCAGCCGCGTGTGCTGCTGGTCGACGACGACGAAGTCAACCTGCTGCTCACCTCGATCGCGCTGCGCGAGCGCGGTTTTGCGATCACCGAAGCCACCAGTGGCGAGCTGGCGCTGGCCGCGCTGGCGGGCGGCCTGCCCGACGTGGTGGTGCTCGACGCGCTGATGCCCGGCCTCGACGGCTTCGAGACCTGCCGCGAACTGCGCGTCCTGCCCGGCTGCGAGTCACTGCCGGTGCTGATGCTGACCGGGCTCGACGACGACGCCTCGATCACACGCGCGTACGAAGCCGGTGCCACCGACTTCTTCGTCAAGTCGACCCAATGGAGCCTGCTGGCCGGGCGCCTGCGCTACCTGCTGCGCGCCGCGCGCGTGCGCGCCGAGCTCGAGCGCAGCAAGTCGCGCCTGGCACGCGCCCAGGACCTGGCGCGCATGGGCAGCTTCGACTGGAAGCGTGGCATGGGCGGCCCGGTGTTCTCGGTCGAGGGCCTGCGGGTGTTCGGCCTGAGCCCGAACGACACGCTCGCGTTCCGGCCGCTGCTGCGCATGCTGCCGCCCGATGACCGCAGCGGTCTGATCGCGGTATTGCACGAAGTGATCCGCCACAGCACCGTGCTCGCCACCGACGTTCCGGCCACGCTGCGCGACGGCCGCCAGCGCATCGTGCACGTCGAGGCCGAACCCGAGTTCAACGAACACGGCAACCTCGTCGGTTACAGCGGCATCGTGCAAGACGTGACCGACCGGCGCCTGGCCGAAGACAAGATCCGCCACCTCGCGAACTTCGACACCCTGACCGGCCTGCCGAACCGGCGCCAGCTGATCTGGCGCGCCGAACGTGCGCTGGAACACGGCCGGCGCCTGAACCACCAGGTCGCGCTGCTGCTGATCGACCTCGACCGGTTCAAGATCATCAACGACACGCTCGGCCACGGCGCCGGTGACGAGTTGCTTATGGAAGTGGCACGCCGCCTGCGCTCGTGCGTGCGCCACTCCGACCAGGTGATGGAAAGCACGATCGAGTCGATGGGCTCGCGTTCGCACCGCACGCTCGAAGCCGTGGGCCGGCTCGGTGGCGACGAATTCGTGGCCCTGCTGCCGGAAGTGGTCGACGAGCGTGACGCTGAGCGCGTCGCGCAGCGCATCCTCGACCTGATGCGCGAGCCGATCTTCGTCGGTGGACAAGAGTGTTTCGTGACCGCCAGCGTGGGCATCGCGCTGTTCCCGCGCGACGGCACTTCGGTGGCCGACCTGATGCGCAATTCCGACGTGGCGATGTATTCCGTCAAGTCGGCCGGGCGCAATTCGGCGTCGCTGTACCGCCCGGCGCTGGCCGGGCAGGGCCGCGAAAAACTCGAACTCGAAAGCGCACTGCACAAGGCCATCGAGCGCGACGAGCTGGTCTTGTATTACCAGCCCAAGATCGACGTGCGCGGCGCCAAGATGGTGGGCGCCGAAGCGCTGATGCGCTGGCGCCGCAACGGCGTGCTCGTGGCACCGGGCGACTTCATTCCACTGGCCGAAGAAACCGGCCTGATCGTGCCGCTCAGCGAATGGGCGATCCGCGAAGCGGCGCGCCAGGCGCGGATCTGGCAAGACAACTTCGGCTTCGCCGATTCGATCGCGGTCAACCTGCCGAGCCGGCTGTTCGAGCGCACCGACCTGGTCGAGTACATCCACAACGCCGTCACCACCTACGGCGTGCCGCACCACGCGATCGAACTCGAGATCACCGAGACCGGTTTGATGAAGGATCTGCAGAACGTGATCCCGTCTCTGCACCGGCTGAACGAGATCGGCGTGGAGATCTCGATCGACGACTTCGGCACCGGCTATTCGTCGCTGGCCTACCTCACGGCGCTGCCGATCAGCGAGCTCAAGATCGACCGCAGTTTCATCCGCGACCTGGGCATGACGCCGCAGAGCTCGGCCGTCGTCACCGCCATCATCGCGCTGGCCCGCTCGCTCGGCCTGCGTGTGGTTGCCGAAGGCGTCGAGAACCTGCGCCAGATGGAGGTGCTGCACCGCCTGGGCTGTGGCGTGATGCAGGGCTTCCTGTTCAGCAAACCGCAGCCGCCCGAAGACATCGAAACCTGGCTGCAGCAGACCATTCTGCCGCGCAAGGCACCTTGGATCGGCAAGGCCGACGAGGCCGACATGGCCGAGGTGCTGCGCTTCCCCGACGTGCGCGACCCGCGCGCCAAACCACTGGGTTGACCGGCCCACGCCCTGATGCAAAGCACCCGACCTGCCGGCCTGTCACCGACGCCGGCCGAACCTGCGGCACAAGTTGCGTCGCCGGCGCATCTTGCCAAGGCCGCGCTGCGCCGCCTGGCCCTCGAAAAGCTCGAGCCGACGCCCGAAAACTACGAGCGCGCCTATCGCAGCGAAGCCGGTGGCGCGGCCGTGGCCACGCTGTTGCCCGAACGTGGCCAGCGTTTGGTCGAACGGCTGGCGCAGCGCGCTTTCGACGCCGATGCGTCGGGTGGTGCAGCGGCTGCTGCTGAGTTCGCGCAGGCCGTGGCGCGCGGCCGCTGGGAGGCCGCCGAGCGCAGCTTGCAGAACGCGCCGGCACCCGACGCGTCGGCGATCGCGACCTTGATCGAGCGCATCGTTCGCGGCATCGACCGCGGCGGGCGCAACTGGACCCAGGCGCGCAAGAAAGAGGGTTTGCAGCGAGTGCTGCAAGGCAGCCGCAGCGACCCGAAGCGCCTGCAGCAGCGCTTGGCACAACTGGTCTCGAGCTGGGAAACCGATGTCGCCGATGTGTCTGCCGAAGGGCAGGGCGAGACCGAACTTGTTTCGCCCGCTGCCGCGCTCGATGTGGTGGCGCAGGCCGCGCCGGCCGACGTGTCGGCCATTCCGTCGGAAGACGCGGTGGGCGACTGGCCGCGTGCGCTGGTGCCGTTGGCCGGCACGCTGCAGCGGGCCTTGCCGTCGACCGAAGGTGTGCCGCACGAACTGGCCAGCGCGCTGGCCGCGCTCATGCCGCGCCTGCAGGCCGAAGGCGCCACGCCGGCGCTGATCGAAGAACTCGAAACCTTGTGCGAGCGCGCGGTGCTGGTGCTGGACCACCGGCACCACTTCCTCGACCTGCTCGGTGGCCTGTGCCAGGAGCTGACGGCGAGCATCGCCGACCTGGCCGAAGACGACAGCTGGGCCAAGGGCCAGTGCGACGCGATGCGCGCGAAGATCGATGAAGGCCTGACGGCACGCGGCGTGCGCGCCGTCAGCGAACTGCTGCGCAACACCCGGGAGCGGCAGAGCCAGGTGCGCGTCGAGCGAGCGCAGGCACGCGACTCGCTCAAGGGGCTGATCAACCGCATGCTCAGCGAGCTCGACGAGTTGGGTTCGCAGACCGGCAACTTCCACGACAGCGTCGGGCGTTATGCCGACGTGATCGAAAAGGCCGATTCGCTCGAAGGCCTGGCCGGCGTGGTGCGCGAGATGGTCGAAGAAAGCCGCACCGTGCAGTCGCTGGTGCACCAGACCCAGTCGCGCCTGCAGGAAGAGCACGCCAAGGCGAGCGGCCTGACGCGGCGCGTCAACGAACTCGAAGAAGAGATGCAACGCCTCTCCGACGAGGTCTGCACCGACCAGCTCACCCAGGTGGCCAACCGGCGCGGGCTGATGCAGGCCTTCGAATCCGAGCGTGCACGGGTCGAGCGCACCGGTGCGCCTTTGGCGATCGGCCTGCTCGACATCGACAACTTCAAGCGCCTGAACGACAGCCTCGGCCACGCTGCAGGCGACGAAGCGCTCAAGTCGCTGGCGGCGTTGGTGAGCCAGACGCTGCGCCCCACCGACCTGGTGGCGCGCTACGGCGGCGAAGAATTCGTGGTGGTGTTACCCGAGACACCGATGGACGAAGCCCAGGCCATCCTGACGCGGCTGCAGCGCACCCTCACGGGGGGCCTGTTCATGCACGAGCAGAAACAGGTTTTCGTCACCTTTTCGGCCGGCGTCACGGCCTACCGGCCGCCCGAGCGCATCGAAGACGCGCTGGAGCGCGCCGACCGCGGCATGTATGAAGCCAAGCGTACCGGCAAGAACCGCACTTGCCTGATTTGAGGGCGAGCCCGCGGGCAGGCGACTTCGCTGCGGCGGCTCAGCAGTCCTTCAGGTTGCCAGTGGCAGCGCCGTCCACGCCTTGTGTGAGCACGGCACGCACGGCCTCTCGGTCGCTCAGGCGCTGCTTCTTCGCCAGGGCGCCGGCCAGCGTGGCCTGCTCCTCGAGCGTGTTGCGGCTCGGCAGGCCGCTGCAGGCCAGCAGGTAGACCACCCGACGCGAGGTGCCGAGCGTGACGCCCGTCTGAGATGCGACCCGCGGTGCCATGGCGAGCAGGTCGTCGGAATTCATGCCCACGCGGGGTGCCACCTCGGTCAGGTGCCTGGTTTCGGCGCGCCCGGCGAAGAAGACCACCACGAACAGCGCCGACAGGGCCACCCCGCCGACCGTCGCAATGTGCTTGTACATGTGCATTCCCTTGTCTGTCTTGGCATGAGTTCGAGGCAAGCCGAACTCACCAAGTGTTGAGTGTGGACTGCCCGAAGCGTTCTTGCACGAAGCGGGCCAACAACATCGCAAGTTAGGGGGTTGCGGGGCACGGCACGCGCCCGTTTGCCTTCTGCCCAAGCGCTGCGGTACGCTGCGCGCCATGAACGAACCAGTACATTCACCGCGCCGTGCCGGTCGACCGGCCGCCACCGCCGCGCGCACCAACGACCCGCAGCGCACGATGGACAACATCGTCGAGGTGGCGACCAAGGAGTTCGCCGACAAGGGCCTGAGCGGTGCCCGCATCGACGAGATCGCTGCACTCACGCATACCAGCAAGCGGATGATCTACTACTACTTCACGAGCAAGGAAGGCCTCTACGTGGCCGTGCTCGAAGAAGCATACCGGCGCATTCGCAGCATCGAGGCCACGCTCAATCTCGACGACCTGGAACCCGAAGCGGCCCTGCGCAAGCTCGTCGGCTTCACCTTCGACTACCAGCTCGCAAACCCCGATTTCATTCGCCTCGTGATGACCGAGAACATCCACAACGGCGAATTCCTGGCCCAGTCGAAAACCATCCAGCAGCTCAACGTGCCGGTGATCAATGCGGTCAAGGCCGTGTACGACCGAGGCGTCAAGGCGGGTGTGTTCCGGCGCGGGCTCGATGCGGTGGAACTGCACATGTCGATCAGCGCGCTGTGTTTTTTCAACGTGGCGAACCGCCACACCTTCGCGCTGATCTTCAAGCGCGACATGACCGACCCCGAGGCGATGGAGGGCCGCAGGAAGAACATCGTGGAGATGGTCGCGCGGTTCGTCAGCAAGTGAAGGAGGCCCGCTATCGGCCGCGAATGCGGGTTTTTACCGATTTGTAAACGTACTAGTTCGTACATTATTCGCTTCCAGGAGTGCACAGAACGCTCCGGTGTGCTCGATGCCCCGTGTTCCGGCTTGTTCAGGAGCCCGCGGCGGCCTCGATCGGTTCATGACGACACAGGAGACAACATGGGCAAGCTATTGGATCTGTACTGCCGCGTGCTGGAAGGCGTGATCGCGCTCTTGCTGGCACTGATGGTGGTGCTGGTGTTCGGCAACGTGGTGATGCGCTACGGTTTCGATTCCGGCATCACGCTGTCGGAAGAAGTCTCACGCTGGCTGTTCGTATGGCTCACCTTTCTGGGCGGCATCGTGGCCCTCAAGGAACACGGCCACCTGGGCAGCGACATGCTGGTCTCGCGCCTGCCCGTGGCCGGCAAGAAAGCCTGCCTGGTGCTCGGCCACCTGCTGATGCTCTACATCACCTGGCTGCTGTTCTCGGGCAGCCTCACGCAGGCCCGCATCAACTTCGATGTCGAGGCCCCTGTCAGCGGTGCTTCGGTGGCGATCTTCTACAGCTCCGGCGTGGTCTTCGCCGTGTCGGCCGGAGTCATTCTGCTGCGCGACTTGTGGCTCGTGCTGTCCGGCCAGCTCAGTGACGCCGAACTCGTGATGGTCAAGGAATCGGAAGAAGCTGGCGAGCTCGAAGAACTGCAGGCCGAACTCGCCCGCGAAGGGGCCGCCTCGCCCCAGCACCTGAACACCCCCGGGAGCAAGTCATGACCGTCGCAGTCTTCCTCGGCGCCCTGATCGGGGCGATGGCACTGGGCATTCCCATCGCCTACGCCTTGCTGGCCTGCGGCGTGGCGCTGATGTGGCACCTCGACCTGTTCGATGCTCAGATCCTGGCGCAAAACGTGATCAACGGCTCCGATAGCTTTCCCCTGCTGGCCGTGCCTTTCTTCATGCTGGCCGGCGAGATCATGAATGTGGGCGGCCTGTCCAAGCGCATCGTCGACTTTGCGCTGGCGCTGGTCGGCCACATCAAGGGCGGGCTTGGTTATGTGGCCATCGTGGCGGCCTGCCTGCTGTCGGCGCTGTCGGGCTCTGCGGTGGCGGACGCCGCGGCCCTGACGGCGCTGCTGCTGCCGATGATGGTCTCGGCCGGGCACGACAAGGCGCGCTCGGGTGGGCTGATCGCCGCCTGCGGCGTGATCGGGCCGGTGATTCCGCCGAGCATCGGCTTCGTGATCTTCGGTGTGTCGGCCAACGTCTCGATCTCCAAGCTGTTCCTGGCGGGCATCTTCCCCGGCATCCTGATCGGCGGGGCGCTCTGGCTGACCTGGATGTACCTGGTGCGCAAGGAAAAGATCGAGCCGCCCCCGCGCAAGAGCCGCGCTGAAGTGCTGGCGGCGCTGCGCGAGGCCACCTGGGCGTTGATGCTGCCGCTGATCATTCTGGTGGGCCTGCGCTTCGGCGTGTTCACGCCGACCGAAGCCGCAGTGGTGGCGGCGGTGTACGCCTTCTTCGTGGCGGCGGTGATCTACCGCGAGCTCAAGTTCGGGCAGCTCTATGCGATCTTCGTCACCGCCGCCAAGATCACGGCGGTGATCATGTTCCTGGTGGCTGCAGCGATGGTCTCGGCCTGGCTGATCACGGTGGCCGACCTGCCCAGCAAGGTGATCGGCCTTCTGCAGCCCTTCATGGGCAACCCCACGCTGCTGATGATCGCCATCATGGTGCTTTGCATGCTGGTGGGCACGGCGATGGACATGACGCCGACGATCCTGATCCTCACGCCGGTGCTGATGCCGGTGATCAAGCAGGCTGGCATCGACCCGGTGTATTTCGGCGTGCTGTTCATCATCAACAACTCGATCGGCCTGATCACACCGCCGGTGGGCACGGTGCTCAACACGGTGGCCGGTGTGGGCCGCATGAAGATGGACGAGGTGACCCGGGGCGTCATGCCCTTCATGCTCGCGGAATTCGCGATCATGTTCCTCATGGTTCTGTTCCCGTCGCTCGTGACCGTGCCCGCCAAGTGGTTCACGGGCTGAAGCCAGTGACCGATCGACATTCACTTTTCAGACCGCAATCAACAACCGACCCAAGGAGACTTCCCATGACCCGATTCACCCGCCGCGCCATCGTCGCCGCACTCGCTGCTTTCATTCCCTTCGTGGCCGCGCAAGCGCAAGACATCAAGGAGCGTGCCTTCAAGCTCGCGCTGCAGAACCCCAAGGGCCACCCGCTAGCCACGGGCGCCGAGAAGTTCGCCGAGATCGTTGCGGCCAAGAGCGGCGGCAAGCTCAAGGTCAACATCTTCCCCGGCGGCACGCTGGGGGGCGACGCGCCGAACGTGTCGGCCCTGCAGGGTGGCACGATCGAGTTCGTGCTGCTGAACTCGGGCATCCTGGCCTCGCAGGTCAAGGCCTTCGAAGCCTACGACCTGCCGTTCATGTTCGCCAATGCCGCTGAAGCCGACGCCGTGGTCGACGGCCCCTTCGGCCAGAAGATGCACGCTTTGCTGGCCGAGAAAGGCATCATCGGCCTGGCCTACTTCGAACTCGGTTTCCGCAACATCACCAACAGCAAGCGACCGATCAACACGGTCGAAGACATCGCTGGCTTGAAGCTGCGCGTGATCCCGAACGCGATCAACGTCGACTGGGTCAAGGCACTCGGCGCCAATCCCACGCCGCTGGCCTTCCCCGAGGTCTACGCCGCGATGGAACAGAAGGCGATCGACGGGCAGGAGAACCCGCTCAACGTGATCCTGGCCAACAAGTTCGCCGAGGTGCAGAAGTTTCTGGCGATCACCAACCACCAATACAACCCGCAATCGCTGATCTTCAGCAAGAAGGTCTGGGACACGTTGAGCGCGCCCGAGAAGAAGATCCTGCAGGACGCTGCGGCCGAAGCTGCCGTGTTCCAGCGCAAGACATCGCGTGAGGCCGCGGCCGGCACGCTCGACGCGCTGAAGAAGGCCGGCATGCAGGTGACCGAGTTCTCGGCCGCCGAGCAGGCCAAGCTGCGTGAAAAGCTCAAGCCGGTGATCGAAAAGCACGGCGCGGCGCTGGGCGACACGGTCAAGGAGATGAGCGCCGAAATCGCCAAGGTGCGCAAGTAAGACACGTTGCCACGGGGTGCGCCTCGCACGAGGTGCGCCCGCCTCCCACACGATTGAAACTGCCATGAACGCTACCGAGTCCACGACTCGCCGCCCTGCACCCGAGGGCAAGGCACTTGTCGGCCTGATCGGCTCGGGCATCCAGCGCTCGCTGACGCCCGCCATGCACGAGGAAGAAGCGCGCCACCACGGCCTGCGCCTGCACTACCAGCTGATCGATCTCGACGCGACCGGCGCGACCGTCGACGCGCTGCCCACGCTGATCTCGGCGGCGCGCACGATGGGCTTTGCCGGCCTGAACATCACCTACCCGTGCAAGCAGGCGGTGATCCCGCTGCTCGACGACTTGTCTGAAGAAGCGCGCGCGATGGGCGCCGTCAACACCGTCGTGAACCAGGGCGGCAAGTTGATCGGCCACAACACCGACGGCTCCGGCTGGAGCTGGGGTTTCTCGCGCACGCTGCCGCAGGCCGACCTGAGCCGCGTGGTGTTGCTCGGCGCCGGTGGTGCCGGCTCGGCCATCGCCCACGCGGCGCTGCGGCTCGGTGCCAAACAACTCACCGTCGTCGACAGCGACGGGCCGCGCGCCGCGGCGCTGGCCGAGAGTCTGAACACGCTGTACGGGGCCGGCCGCGTGGGCTCTACCACCGACGTGGCGGCGGCGTTGGCCGCGGCCACGGGTCTGATCCACGCCACCCCGACCGGCATGGACAAGCTGCCCGGCCTGCCGCTGCCCGAAGCGCTGCTGCGCCCCGGACTGTGGGTCGCCGAGATTGTCTACTTCCCGCTCGACACCGCCTTGCTGAAGGCCGCCCGCGCGCGGGGCTGCGCCACCGTGAACGGTGGCACCATGGCGGTCGGGCAGGCGATCGGTGCCTTCGAACTCTTCACCGGCCTGAAGGCCGACCCGGTGCGCGTGGAAGCACATTTCAAACGCATGCTCGCCGAGCGCGACGCGGCCACCGCCTGACGCTTCAACCGCTCCATCTTCAGCAAGGGACGCCACGATGCAGACCACCGCCGACCGCGAATCGCTGGCCGATGCCACCAACCCGCTGGGCCTGGACGGCATCGAGTTCATCGAGTTCGCCACCGCCAAGCCGCAGGCGCTCGGCCAGGTGCTCGAGATGATGGGGTTTCGCCCCGTGGCGCGGCACCGCTCGCGCGAAGTGCTGCTGTACCGGCAGGGCGACATGAACATCATCATCAACGCCCACGCCGGCGGGCTGCCGCGCACGGTGCAGCCGAACGACACGCCGGTGATCTCGGCGATCGCGCTGCGTGTGCGCGATGCCGCCACCGCCTACCGCCACGCGCTCGAACGCGGCGCCTGGGCCGTACCGACGAACGTGGAAGTGATGGAGCTCAACATCCCGGCGGTGCACGGCGTGGGCGCGAGCCGCATCTACTTCGTCGACCGCTACCGGGATTTTTCGATCTACGACGTCGACTTCACCCTGATCCCGACCGTCGACCCGAAGCCACCGGCGCTCACCGGCATGCACTGGTTCGGCGTGGTGCAGTACATCGGCAACGACCGCATGGAAGACTGGACCGAGTTCTACGCCGAGCTGTTCGGCTTCAAGACGCTGCCAGACGAACAGCGCTACGGCATCCTGCCCAAGGGCCGCGTGCTGCAAAGCCCGTGCGGCAGCTTCTTCCTGCAGCTGATCGAACCCGAGCCCGGCATTCTCGACACCGAGAGTGAAGAGTCGCTGCAGCGTGTGGGCCTGGGCACGCCCGACGTGCTGGCCACGGTGGCGGCGCTGCGCAAGCGGGGCGTCGGCTTCGTCGAATCGCAGGGTGTGCATTCCGAAACGCGCGGCGCGCTGACGCAGAGTTACCTCGGCGGTGCGATGTTCGAGCTGGTGCACCACGAGCTTTGATGCAGGGGCCGACATGAAACACGATCAGGTCGACATCCGCGATTTCGGCATGGACACGATCTCGCTGGCCGGCACCTTGCCCGCCAAGTTGCAGGCGATCCGCGACGCCGGCTTCACGCAGGTAATGCTGATGGCGCGCGACCTGATGGGCCACGCCGAAGGGCTTGAAGACGCGGTGCGCGTCGTGAAGGCCAGCGGCTTGCGCGTCACCGGTTTCCAGGTGCTGCGCGACTTCGAAGGTCTCTCTGGCCACCTGCACGACTACAAGATCGACATCGCCAAGGCCATGCTCGAGATGTGTTTTGCGGTCGGCGCGAAAGTGCTGCTGATCTGCTCGTCGACCTCGACCCACGCGAGCAGCGACCCCGACGTGCTGGCGCGCGACCTGCGCAAGCTCGCGATGCTGGCCTTGCCGCTGGGCATCCGCATCGCCTACGAAGGTTTGTCGTGGGGCCGCACGATCAACGAGTTCACGACCGCGTGGGACGTTGTCTGCCGCGCCGACGCGCCCAACCTCGGCATCGGCATCGATTCCTTCCACGCCTTCGCGACCAAGACTTCGCTCGAAGACCTGGACATGCTCGACCCGCAGAAGATCTTCCTCGTGCAACTCGCCGACTTCATGTGGAACGAGATCCCGTCGGTGGAAGAGCGCATCAACACCGCGCGCCATTTCCGCGTGTTCCCCGGCGAAGGCGTGCACAGCGAACAGGTGGCCGAACTGGTGATGCGGCTCGACCGCCTGGGCTACCGCGGCGACTACAGCTTCGAGGTGTTCAACGACGATTACCAGGGCATTCCGCTGCCGGTCGTTGCCGAGCGCGCGCGCCGCTCGGCCGTGTGGTTGAGCGAAGACGTGCTGCACCGCTCGCTGCCGCTGCCGGGCCGCATGCGCCTGCGGCGTGCCGAAGGCTGAGAACATTCCGGCGCTTAAGATCGCGGTCCACTGAAAGTGTGCATGAACAAGATCCTGATCCTCAACGGCCCCAACCTGAACCTGCTCGGCACGCGCGAGCCACAGGTCTACGGCCACACGACGCTGGCCGACGTGGAAACAATGATGGCCAAGCTGGCCAGCGAGCGTGGCGTAAACGCCGAGTGCTTTCAAAGCAACCACGAAGGCGCGCTGATCGACCGCATCCACGCCGCGCGCACGCAGGGGGTGGGCTACATCATGATCAACCCCGGCGGCCTCACGCACACCAGCGTGGCCTTGCGCGACGCGCTCGCCGGCGTGGCGATCCCGTTCATCGAAGTGCATATCTCCAACGTGCACAAGCGCGAGGAGTTTCGCCACCACTCGTATCTCTCGGGCATTGCCGAAGCGGTGCTGTGCGGCTTCGGCACGAGCGGCTACTCGATGGCCCTGAACTACATCTGCGACAAGCTGCAGGCCCCGGCCTGATCCATTTCAAGGACCTTCCATGATCGACAAGATTGTTCCCAACGTCGAAGCCGCGCTCGCCGGCATTCAAGATGGCGCGACCATCATGATCGGCGGCTTCGGCGGTGCCGGCCAGCCGGCCGAGCTGATCGACGCATTGATCGCGCAAGGCGCGAAAGACCTGGTGATCGTCAACAACAACGCCGGCAACGGCGACTACGGCCTGGCCGCGCTGCTGAAGACGGGAAGAGTGCGCAAGATCATCTGCTCGTTCCCGCGCCAGGCCGATTCGCATGTGTTCGACGGCCTGTACCGTGCCGGCAAGCTCGAACTCGAACTGGTGCCGCAAGGCAACCTGGCCGAGCGCATCCGCGCTGCCGGGGCCGGCATTGGCGCCTTCTTCACCGCCACCGGCTTCGGCACGCCGCTGGCCGACGGCAAGGAAACACGTTTGATCAACGGCCGCATGTACGTGCTCGAGCACCCGATCCACGCCGACGTGGCGCTGATCAAGGCCGAGCGCGGCGACCGCTGGGGCAACCTCACGTACCGCAAGACGGCGCGCAACTTCGGGCCGATCATGGCCGCGGCCGCCAAGCTCAGCATCGCGTCGGTGCACGAGATCGCGGCACTCGGCGAGATCGACCCCGAGATCGTGGTCACACCCGGCCTCTATGTTCAACGCGTGGTCTGCCTGCCGCGCCAGGCCGCCTGAGGAGCACCCCATGAAACGACTGACCCGCAACGAAATGGCCGCCCGCGTGGCGCGCGACATTCCCGATGGCGCCGTGGTGAACCTGGGCATCGGACTGCCCACGCTTGTCGCCAACCACCTGCCGAAAGACCGCGAGGTGCTGCTGCACAGCGAGAACGGCGTGCTCGGCATGGGCCCGGCACCGCTTGAGGCCGACATCGACTGGGACCTGATCAACGCCGGAAAGCAGCCGGTGACGCTGCTCAAGGGCGGCTCGTACTTCCACCACGCCGACAGCTTCGCGATGATGCGCGGCGGCCACCTCGACTTCTGCGTGCTCGGCGCGTTCCAGGTCAGCGTGAGCGGCGACTTGGCCAACTGGCACACCGGCGCGGCCGATGCGATTCCCGCCGTCGGCGGCGCGATGGATCTGGCCATCGGCGCGAAGAAGACCTACGTGATGATGGACCACCAGACCAAGGGCGGCGAAAGCAAGATCGTGCCGCTGTGCACCTACCCGCTGACCGGCGTGGGCTGCGTGAGCCGCATCTACACCGACCTGGCGACGATCGACGTCACGCCGCAAGGATTGCGCGTGATCGACATGATCGAGGGCCTCGACCTGGCCGAGTTGCAGCGGCTGTCGGGTGTGCCCCTCTCTGCCGCCTGACCCAGGCCGCGTGAACGTACCGAATCAGGAGCCATTGCCATGAACCACGCTTTCATCGTCGACGCCATCCGCACCCCCTTCGGCCGCTACGGCGGTGCGCTCAGTTCGGTGCGCGCCGACGACCTCGGTGCCATCCCGATCCGTGCCCTGATGGCGCGCAACCCCGAGGTCGACTGGGCCGCGGTGGTCGACGTGATCTACGGCTGCGCCAACCAGGCCGGCGAAGACAACCGCAACGTCGCGCGCATGTCGGCGCTGCTCGCCGGCCTGCCGATGGATGTGCCGGGCACGACGATGAACCGCCTGTGCGGCTCGGGGCTCGATGCCGTGGGCACGGCGGCGCGCGCGATCAAGTCGGGCGAGGCCGGGTTGATGATCGCCGGCGGCGTGGAAAGCATGAGCCGCGCGCCCTTCGTGATGCCGAAGGCCGAGAGCGCGTTCAGCCGCGCCAACGCGGTCTACGACACGACGATCGGCTGGCGCTTCGTCAACAAGCTGATGAAGGAAAAGTACGGTGTCGACTCGATGCCGGAAACGGCCGAGAACGTCGCGACCGACTTCAAGATCGAGCGTGAAGCGCAAGACCGCATGGCACTGGCATCGCAGCTGAAGGCCGTGGCGGCGCAGAAGAGCGGCTATTTCGACAGCGAGATCACGCCGGTCACGATCGCGCAGAAGAAGGGCGATGCCATCGTCGTGTCCAAAGACGAACACCCGCGCGAAACCTCGATGGAAGCACTCGCCAAGCTGAAGGGCGTGGTGCGGCCCGACGGCACGGTGACGGCCGGCAACGCGTCGGGCGTGAACGACGGCGCCTGCGCGCTGCTGCTCGCCAACGAAGCTTCGGCCGCGAAGTACGGCCTCACGCCCCGAGCCCGCGTGGTCGGCATGGCCACCGCCGGGGTGGCGCCGCGCATCATGGGCTTCGGCCCGGCGCCGGCCGTGAAGAAGGTGCTGGCGCTCACCGGCCTGAAGCTCGACCAGTTCGACGTGATCGAGCTCAACGAAGCGTTCGCGGCCCAAGGCCTGGCCGTGTTGCGTGACCTCGGCCTGGCCGACGACGATGCGCGGGTGAACCCGAACGGCGGCGCCATCGCCTTGGGCCACCCGCTCGGCGCCAGCGGCGCGCGCCTGGCGACCACCGCTGTCAACCAGCTGATGCGCAGCAAGGGCCGCTACGCGCTTTGCACGATGTGCATCGGCGTCGGCCAGGGCATCGCGGTGGTGCTGGAACGCGTCTGAGCCCTGCGGCCCCGGTGCAAACAACTGTAAAGCCGGGGCTTCCCCGTCATCGCTGAACGCGCCTGAGCAGTTGAGAGAGGTGCAGCGGTCTGTCGTGACCGCGCACCCATGGAGGCTCATCATGCCCAAGCTCAAAGTCGTGTTGGTCGCGCTCTCTGCGCTGGCCTTGTCAGCCTGTGTCGTGGCACCTTACCCGCGTTACGCGGTGGCCGATCAGGGCTACTACGAAGGCCCGGCGGTCGACGTGGCGCCACCGGCGCCCTACGCCGAAGTGGTGCCTGTCATCCCGTTTCCCGGAGCGATCTGGATCGGGGGTTATTGGGGCTGGAACGGTGGCCGGCACCAGTGGGTTCCGGGGCGCTGGGAACACCCGCGGGCCGGCTATTCGTGGCAGCCGCACGTCTGGCTGAACATCGGCGGCCACTGGCGCTTGCGCGGCGGCCACTGGCGCCGCTGAAAACGCCGCTCAGGCGTGGCGGCGCTGGGGCGCTGCCGGGCTCGCCTGAGCCTTCCACGACGGCGAGTTCACGAACTCGGGGCAAGGCGACGAGCCCTCGCCGAAACGGGTGGAATCGATGTAGCGCAGCAAGTGCGCACGGGCCACTTCTTCGGGCGTGCCTTCCCAGGCATTGAAGAGAAAATAGCCGTCCGGGGCTTCGAGAAAATGGTCGCCGTCGGTGACGGTGGCCGAGTACATCAGCATGTTGCCGTGCAGGCCGTACGCGGCCCAATAACTCAGCTCACGCTGAGTGTTGCGTTGCAGGTGCTTGCCGTCGAGTGTGGCCATGTCAGTCCTCTGCGGAGAAGAGGGAAACTTGGGTTTGCCGGCGCTCGGGCCGGGCTCTGGCGCCAGCGATGCGGGCGCACATGTATTCGCCGATGACTCTGGCAATGTGGCCTTGCCGGCACACGCTCCATTCGGGCTCGGCGCAGGCCTGCTGCAACGCCACGTGAAACCGTGCCAGTTGCCCTGTACGCTGATTGCCCGTTGCCATCTCGATGACCTCTGTCCTGCGAACGAGTATCAATCTTGGCCCAGACGGCGGGGTGAAGAAATCACCCGTTCAGGTGCATCAACTCACGGGGGTGTGCGAAGGGTCACGGGCAGAATTCGCTTGCAAATCCGTGGGGCCGAGAGGGTTCGGCCGGGTTCACGCAGGCGCGGCATTCGCGGCCGGCCAGACGAGGTCCACGCACAGCCCGCGACCCCCGCCTGGGGCGTCCGCCAGCGTGATCGTGATGCCGTGGCGCGCGCAGATTTCCCTCGCGATGGCCAGGCCCAGCCCGCTGCCTTCGATCTTCGCTTCGGCCACCCGATAGAACCGCTCCAGCACCCGGCTGCGCTCGGCCGCAGCAATCCCCGGTCCGTTGTCGATGACCCGCAAAGAAGCTCGCCCCTGCTGCGCGGCCACGCTGACCGTCACGGTGCCGCCGTCTTGCGTGTAGACCACGGCGTTGTGGACGATGTTGACGACCAGTTCGCGCAGCAGCACGCGCTCGCCGTTGACGCTGACTGCGTCGCTCGCTTCGAAACCCAGATCGATGCCCTTGCTTCGGGCGAGCGTCAGCATGTCGAAACTCACGTCACGCGCCAGTGCCGTCAGATCGATGCCTTCCGTCGCGAGCAGGCGGCCCGGCTCGCTGCGGGCCAGTGCAAGCAGCTGCTCCACCAGCCTGCCCGTCGCGGCGGTCGATGCGTGCAGCTCGTCGACGGCCGCGTGCATCGCCGGCAGGTCGGTCTGCATCAGGGCGTGGCCGATCTGCGCCCGCAGCAAGGTCAGCGGCGTCTTCAGCTGATGCGAGGCATTGGCGACGAAGCGTGCCTGGGCCTCGCGGAGTTCGCGCTGGCGTTCGGTGTGGGCGTTGAGGGCTTCGATGAGAGGCGCCACTTCGCGCGGCACCGAGCGCGTTTCTATCGGCGTCAGGTCGTCGGCATCGCGCCCCTTCACCTCGCCGCGCAGCCGGGCGAGCGGTGCCAGGCCGCGCTTGACGCCGAAGGCGATCAAACCGGCCGCCAGGGCGATGAGCAGCAGTTGCACCGCCGCCGCTTCGGCCACGATGCGGCGCGTGAGTTGGTGCCGCGCGTCCAGCGTCTCGGCCACTTGCACGAGCAGGCGGCGTTGCCCGGCAGCGTCGAGCATGACGCGCGTGACGGCCACGACGCGGATGTCCTGGTCCTTGTAGAGCGCGTCGTAGAAGACTGGTTCGCTCGCAGGCTGCGCCGGCGCTGCACCACCGGGCAAGGGAAGATCCTCGTAGCCGGTGATGTAGCGGCCGTCGCGCAGGTCGCTCACGCGGTAGAAGATGCGGTCTTGCGCGTCGGTGCGCAGCATTTCGAGCGCGGCCTGAGGCAGATCGGCCACGACGGCGCCGTCGACCGACGTCAGGCGCTCGCCGATGACCAGCGCCGAGCCCAGCAGCGTGCGGTCGTAGGCTTCGTTCGCCTGGGCCAGGCTGCGTGAATAACCCAGCACGAAGCTCACGAGCCAGAGCGCGAGCGTCGGCACCAGCAGCCAGCGCAGCAGCAGGTTACGCAGGCGCATCGTTGGCACGCTCCAGCACGTAGCCGAGGCCGCGCAGCGTGTGGATCGCTGCGCCGCTGCCGTCCAGCCTGCGGCGCAGGCGGTGCACATAGATCTCGAGCGCTTCATGGCTCAGCACCGCCTCGCCGGAGCGCATGCGCTCGGCCAGTGTGTTCTTGTCGACCGGCCGGCCCACGTGCGTGATCAACGCTTCGAGCAGGTCGTGCTCGCGCGGCGGCAGGTCGAGCGGCTGTGCGTCCAGGCTGAAACGCCGCGATGTCGTGTCGAACGCCAGCACGCCCACATGCAGCACGGCGTGACCGGCGCCGACGTTGCGGCGGTGCAAGGCACGCAGCCGGGCTTCGAGTTCGGACAGGTCGAACGGCTTGGACAGGTAGTCGTCGGCCCCCTCGTTGAGGCCTTGCACACGGTCGACTGTGTCGCCGCTGGCGGTCAGCACGAGCACCGGCACCGTGTCGCCGCGCTGGCGCAGGCGGCGCAGGATTTCGATCCCGTCCATGCGCGGCAACGCCAAGTCGAGCACGACGATGTCGAAGCTGTGCTGCTTCAGTGCGGCGTCGGCCAGCAGCCCGTCGTTGCAGGTTTCGACGCGGATGCCGAGCACGCCCAGCGAACGGCTGAGGGTCTGCACCAATTGCAAATGGTCTTCGATCAACAAGATGCGCATGACGATTCCGGGCGGTTCTCAAGGGCCGCGCCGGAATATCCGGCGCGCGCGTCGCAGCGTACAGGCACGACCATAATCCACGCCAAAGTCAGCGCACCAAGACCACGGAGACGATGCAATGTCGACAAGGCGTGCGGCGATCGGAGCAGGGCTGCTGGGGCTGGCGGCGCTGCGGGCGGGCCCGGCCCAAGCGGCCGGCGCCGAGGTGGCGGTTGCGCCGCCTGCGGAGCGCGTGCGCGTGCTCTCCACCACCGACCGCTCGGCCGTGCAGCCCTTGCTCGACGACTTCGAAAAGCGCAACCCGGGCCTGCGCGTCGACTACGCCCAACTCGGCAGCGTCGAGCTGACGGAGCACTTCCTGGCCGACGCCGGCAACTCGGCCGACGTGCTCTGGAGTTCGGCCATGGACTTGCAGATCAAGCTGGTCAACGACGGCCACGCCCAGCGTTACGAAAGCCCGCACGCGGCCCAGCTGCCACGTTGGGCGGTGTGGAAGTTCGAGGCCTATGCGACGACCTACGAGCCGGTCGGCATCGTCTACCACCGGCCTTCGCTGGCACCGGCGGAAGTGCCGCGAACCCACCCGGCCCTGGCCGCGCTGTTGCGCGAAGACGTGGCGCGCTTTCGTGGCCGGGTCTCGACCTACGACATCGAACGGGCCGGCCTGGGCTTTCTGCTCGCGGCCCACGACACGCTCGCCACGCCGAGCTACTGGGAGCTGGTGCAGGCGCTGGGGCGCTGCCAGGCCAGCTTGCACGCCGACACCCGCAGCATGCTCGAAGCAGTGGCCACTGGCCGCTCGCTGCTCGCCTACAACGTGCTGGGCACTTACGCCGAGGCCTTCGCGCGGAGTCATCCGCAACTCGGCGTGGTGTACCCGAGCGACTACGCGCTGATCGCCTCGCGTGTCGCTTTCATCGCCCGCCGCGCGCCCAACCCGCGTGGCGCGCGGCTCTGGCTCGACCACCTGCTGTCGCCGCGCGGCCAGCAACTGCTCGAGGCTGCGGGTGGCTTCTATGGCGTGCGCACCGACGCAGCGCCCGCCAGCGTGGAACTCGGCCTCGGGCGCCGGCTCGGCGACGCGGCCCGGCCGATCGCGCTCGGCCCGGGCTTGATGGCGCACCTCGACCGCAGCACCCACGATGCGCTGCTCAAGCGTTGGCGGCGCGAGTTCGCACAATCCTGAAGTACTGCGGCGTCAAGGGCTCTTCGTGGCCTGGCGCCACTGGCGGATGAAATCGCGGTAGTTCTGGTTGTTCAGATAACCGATCAGGCTCGGCGCGAAAGGGACCGGCCGGATGCTGGTGCCCAGCAGCTGCGTCAAGCGTGCCGCCGTGGTCGCGCCGTCCACGTCGCCGCGCACGGCGTACAACGCGGCCCGGTTCGCGATCACGGTCTGGCCGCGCTTGGACAGCACGTAGTCGACCCACAGCCGGGCCGCGTTCGGGTTCGCCGCCTTCTTGCTGATGAACACGATGCGCGACATGACCAGCGTGTAGTCGCTCGGAAACACAACACCGAGGGACGGGTCGCGCGCGGCCTGCGCGACCGCGTACGAACCGAGCACGTTGTAGGCGATGAGGGCCTGGCCCGAGGCCACGCGCTTGACCATCGCGTCGGTCGTCAGCGCCAGGCGCGTGTCGGCCTTGCCGAGCGCCCGGGCGATGTCCCAGTAGGCTGCGGAAGCCGCCGCGTCCTGGGTCGCGAGAAAGAAGCCGACGCCCGACTTTTCGATGTCGTAGGTGACGACCTTGCCCTTGAAACGACCCGGGTCGGCACTCAGCAACCGCGCCAGGTCGGCATGCGTGCGCGGCGCTTCGGCGTCGGGCAGCAGCTTCTTGTTGTAGACGAAGGCGACCGGCTCGTAGGTCGTCGCATAGGCCTGGTCTTTCCACTTCGACCAGGCCGGCAGCCCGGCGCTTTCAGGCGACTCGTAGGGCAGCGCATAACCGTTGCTGACCAGGCTGGCCTGCAGGTCCATCGCCGAACTCCACAGCACATCGGCCGAGTCGGGGCCGAGCTGGTTTTCGGCGATGAAGCGGTGGTGAAGCTCGGTGCTGTTCAGATCGTCGTACTCGACCTCGATCTTCGGGTACATCGACTTGAAGTCGGCAATCAGCGGCTCGGCCACGCTCTCGTCCGTCGTCGAGTAGATCAGCAGCTTGCCTTCGCGCTCGGCCGCGCGGATCGTCGCTTCGTAGGCGGGCGCATAGCCCGCCGGGAGCTTGGCACGCGCCGGGTACGGCAGCGGATCGTCGTCGAGCGCCAGGCAGACGGTGGACAGCGTGGCCAGCAGCAGGGCCAGCGACACGCCGGCGAGGTTCTTCTTCATGGTGGTGGCGTGTTCATTCAATCGCCGCTGCAAGGCACCAGCAGCAAGGGCACGGTGGTCTTGCTCATAACCTCGCGCACCACCGAGCCGAACAGCAGGCTCATCAGCACGCCCTCGTCGCGCGAGCACATCAGGATCAGGTCGGCCGGCCCGGCCCGGGCTTCGTCGAGGATCAGCTGCGCCACATCGTCGCCTTCGTGCACGGTGATCTCCGACAGCGGCGCGCCGTGTTTGTCGGGGCGCACCGAGTAGAAGGCGGCGACCTGGCCTTCGATGTGCTCGCGCACGCGCCGCGCGCGATCGTCGTGGTACCGGTTCAGCACTTCCTGCGGCACATAGGAGTCGACTTCAACCAGCGACTTTTCGCGCTCTTCCGGAATCACCGTCAGCACTTTCAGTTTGGCGCCCAGGCGGTTCGCCATCCCGATGGCATAGGCCAGCACCTCCTCGCAGCCGGTGGCGAGGTCGGCGACGTACAGAATGGTCCGAATCTCGATGTTCATGGCAGCCCCTTCAACGAGCGTGGCCGATCAGCGGGATCACGCCGAAGATCACGGCCGATGCCAGCATCACCAGCGAAGCCGTCAGCGACCAGAACAGCGTGTAGCGTTGATGGTCGCCGAACTCGATTTCCGACATGCCGACGAGCAGATAGGTCGACGCCACCAGCGGGCTCAGCAAATGCACGGGCTGGCCGATGATCGAGGCCCGCCCGATCTCGGCCGCGCTGATGCCGTACACCGCGGCCGCGTTCGCCAGGATCGGCACGATGCCGAAGTAGAACGCGTCGTTCGAGATGAAGAAGGTGAACGGGATGCTGAGCACGCCGGTGACGATGGCGAGGTACGGGCCCATCCAGGTGGGCACACCGGCGATCACGCTGGCCGCGATCGCGTCGACCATCTTCGTGCCCGAAAGAATGCCGACGAAAATGCCGGCGGCGAAGATCAGCGCCACCACCGGCAGCACGTTGGCGGCGTGCGCGGTGAGCCGCTCCTTCTGGTCCTCGAGCCGGGGGTAGTTGATCATGATCGCGATGGCGAACGCGATCATGAACAGCGCCGGCAGAGGCAGCAGGCCGAGGATCAGCACGACCATCAGCGCCACTGTCATCGCGGCGTTGATCCACAGCAGCTTCGGCCGGGCGATGGCCGGGTCGCCGGCGTGCAATTCCAGCTCCGGGTGGCCCACCGTCGCGGCCTCCAGATCGATCACACCGATGCGCCTGCGCTCGCGCCGCCCCAGCAGGAAAGCGACGAACACGACCCAGCACGCGCTGACGATCATGGGCAGGATCATCGGCACGAAGATCGCGCCGACGTCCACGCCCAGCGCGCTGGCCGCGCGCGCCGTCGGGCCGCCCCACGGCAGGATGTTGAACACGCCGCCGGCCAGCATGATCACGCAGGCCAGCACCAGGCGGCTGATGCCCAGGCGCTTGTAGAGCGGCAGCATCGCCGAGACGGTGATCATGTAGGTGGTCGAGCCGTCGCCGTCGAGCGAGACGAACATCGCCAGCACCGCGGTGCCGACGACGATCTTCATCGGGTCGCCGCCCACGAGCTTCAGGATCGTGCGCACGACCGGATCGAAGAGGCCTGCGTCGATCATCACGCCGAAGTACAGGATCGCGAACATCAGCATCACGCCGGTGGGCGCGAGCTTCTTGATGCCGTCGAGCATCATCGGCCCGAGCCCGGCGGCAAAGCCGCCGGCCAGTGCGAAGACGATGGGCACGAGGATCAGGGCCACCACCGCCGGCAGGCGCTTGGTCATGATCAGCGCCATGAACACCACGACCATCGAATAGGCCAGTACGGTCAACATTGTTTGTCTCCATGTTCGCCCGGTGCCGGCCGATGATGGCCCGCAGCCGCGCCGACAAACTTTCGGCGAGCTTTCAGTCCGCCATGGGGCTTGCCCTGATCGGGATTGAACCGATGGGGTAAGCGATAGGTCGTGATGAAAGGCTTTCGAAAGCTGGCCGCTCGAAGCGCTGCCTAGCATGGACCGCCACCACAGCGCACGAAAGGCAGTCCATGAACATCACAGGCATGCTGCACGGCTCCCGGCTGCTGAAGCTGGCCGGCTTTCCCACGCCGGAGATGCTCGGCCCCGACGCGAGCGAATCCGAACTCAAGGCCCTGATCGCCCGGCACGGCCAGGTCTTCATCAAGCCGGTGTTCAAGGGCGGCGTCGGCAAGAAGGGCAAGGCCGGCCTGGTGGGCCGCGCCACCGATCTGAAGACCGCGCTGGCCGAGAAGGAGCGCCTGTATTTCTGCGAGCACCACCACGGCAACCAGCACGCCAAGTCGAACGGCGTGACCTTCGAGGCCGGCGTGCCAGCCGAGCACGAGGTCTATTTTTCGCTGACCGACGACACCCACTTCCGGGCGCCGACGATGACGCTCACGCATCACGGCGGCATGGACATCGAGGAGCTCGACAAGACCCAGATCGTCAGCGTGCCGTTCAACCCGCTGACCGGGTTGAAGGCCTTCATCGTCGCCAACGCGCTCTCGGAGTTGAAGGCGCCCAAGCAGATCATCTCGCCGCTGGTGCAGCACCTGCCGAACCTGTGGGACCTGTTCCACGACTACGGCATGACGACGCTGGAGTTGAACCCGATCCGCCTGCGCCCCGACTCGCGCGGCCGCCTCACGCCGGTGGCGTGCGACTTCAAGTGTGGCTTCGACCGCGACGACCCGCGCTGGCAGCGCCTGGACCTGCCGGCCGACCTGTTCGCCGCCGACTATTCCGACTTCGAGCAAGAGATCAACACGCTGCGCACCTACCAGGGCCAGAGCGACGTGTACGTGATCAACAGCAAGGGCACGATCCTCGCGCCGACCTTCGGCGGCGGCGCGAACTCGCTGGTCACGCAGATGCTGGGCGACGACGCGATCATCTCGTCCGACTTCGGCGGCAACCCGCCTTACGAAAAGATGAAGGCGGTGGCGCGCATCTGCTTCAAGCACTGGCTCAAGCAGAGCAACGTGCTCTTCATCATCGGCGGCAAGAGCAACAACACCGACATCTTCGAAACCTTCCGCGCGATGGCCGACGCACTGCGCGAGCACTTCGGCACCGCCGGCGCGCAGCCGCTGTACGTGGTGGTCGGGCGCGGTGGGCCGAACCTGGTGCGTGGCATGGGCGCGCTGCGCGACACCTGCGAATCGCTCGGCATTCCGTACCGCCTGTTCGGTTTCGACTCGGCGATGAGCGAGGTCGTCGACTACGCACGCCGTGTGGATGCCTGGATGCGCGCCGGCGGGCGCGCCGAGGTGGCGCGTGGCATGAAGCTGGCGGCTTGAGGAGACGAGCATGAGCATGAACCTGAACATCGACAGGCAGAGCGTGGGCGGCTTCAAGTACTTCACCGGTATCAATTCGCTGGCCCAGATCGCGACCCGCGACGACCGCGTCTGCGTGCTGAACATCCTGGGCGGCGAGTCCAGCGAAGTCACGCCGGTCGGCCACGCGTGGAGCGGTGGCAACGTGGTCTTCGGCACCTCGCCCGGGCGCAAGGGCCAGGTGCTGGAAACGCCGGCCGGCAACATCCCCGTTTACAACAACGTGCGCGAGGGCCTGGAAGACGGGCACCGCTTCAATTGCGGCGTGGTCTACCTGCCGCCGAGCGCGGCCGACGACGGTGTGGTCGAACTGATCCGCGTCAACCCCGAACTCACGAAGATCTTCATCCCGACCGAAAAGATGAGCGTGCACGACGCGCGCGAGATTCGCGCGATGGCGCAGGCCCGCGGCATCGACATCTTCGGCGGCAACAGCCTGGGCGTGGCCGATGCGTGGAACCAGGTCCGCATCGGCGGTGCGCTCGGCGGCGACAGCCCGGGCGACACCTTGCGCAAGGGTTCGGTCGCGATCCTGTCGAATTCCGGCGGCTTCACCACCACGATCGCGCAGTACCTGCGCATGGGCGGCTGGGGCACGACGACGTTGGTGTCCAGCGGCAAGGATGTCTACATCCACTACGCCGCGCCCGAGTTCGCCTTCGCGTTCGGCAACGACGATCGCAGCAAGGCCGCGGTCCTGTACTGCGAGCCCGGCGGTTATTACGAGTTCGACGCCGAGTTCACGAAGCCGGTGGTGGCCTGCGTGGTCGGGCGCTGGAAGAGCAAGCTCACGCGCGCGGTCGGCCACGCCGGGGCGATGTCGGGCGGCGGCGACGATGCCGCGTCCAAGGAAAACTGGTTCATGCAGAAGTTCGGCGTGGACGCGCTGTTCACGGCCGAGCGCCCGGTGGTGTCGGCCAAGGGCGCGGTCGTGGCCAACATCTCCGACATCCCGGCGGCGCTGACCGCGGTGATGGCCGCCAACCGCATCAAGCCCGACTTCGCACCCGAAGGCACGATGGAGCTGAAGCCCTGGTTCGGCTCGAGCATGGGCGTCAAGCTGCCGCCCGAACTCGATCTGCCGGTGGTGGGGGCGCTCGCGCCTTACGACCGCCAGGTCGAGGCGCTCGACAAGCACGTGGGCGCTGTGTTCGCGCGGGAAGCGCTGAAAGACGCGTCGGGGGTTTCGCAGATGGATGCGAAGACGCAGGTCACGCGGCTCAACAACGTGTCGGTGCTCGAAGCGGCGCAGTATTCGCTCGAAGGCAACGTCGGCCTCGCGCTGCTGAAAGAGCCCGGCGGCGAGAACGACCGCAAGCTCGTCAGCGTGGCGATCGGTGCCTGCCTGAACCTGCACGGCGACGCGGCGCTGGCGGCAGCCCAAGCCTCGCGCGACGCCGGCAACACCCCGAATTCGGTGCTGGCCGCGGCGCTCGCGATCGTCGGCCCGCGCCGCACCGAAGGCGCCCGAGCGATCGCCCGCGAAATGATCGAACGCTTTTCGGCGGCCGGGCTGAAAGACGCGCTCGACGAAAACTTCAAGCTCGACACGCTGCGCGACGCCGATGTGTCGTCGATGCTCGGCCCACAGCCCGACCCGCGCGCGCAGGCGATGCTCGAAGGCCTGCGCGCGCGCGGCGCACGCTCGCTGCCGGTGCGCTACCTCGAAAGCCTGGGCGGGCACCCGAGCGCCGACGCGGTGCTCGCGGCGATCACCACCACGCTGGGCTGGGGCCCGCTGATGCGCAAGCGCGTTTCGCGCTTCACGGTCGAATGCCTGCCGGTATGGATGCGCCTGTTCGGCACCTCGATCGGCGCCTCGGTCGACGCGGTACGCCACGAGCCGAAGCGCTTCTGCGGAATCGACCAGGCCGATCTGCTCGGCCGCCGCTCGTTGACCGAAGTGGCCTGCATCGCCTTGTTGGGCGTCGAGCCCGGCGACAGCGACCTGTTCGCGTTCCAGACCCTGATCGGCCTGTTGCTGAGCAACGGGCCGGGCACGATCACCTCGCAGGGTGCCAAGGGAGCGGTCTCGTCCGACGGACCCGAGCAGCCCGAGCGGGTGCAGCTCAACAAGGGTCTGATCGGCTTCCTGACCCACTGTGGTTACGCGCACGGCGGCAATGGCTACGAGGGCGTGGCCTTCCTGCTGGAGCAGTTCGAGGGCAGTGGCCTGGTCGATCCGGGCAACCCTGCGCACGGCGTGAATGTGGACGCGCTCGCCGCGCGTTATGTGAGCGCGTACGCGACCTACAAGGCCGACAAGAAGAACACCGGCGACCTCGACGTTCAGAAGATCCCTGGCGTGAACCACCCGGTGTTCAAGGGCAAGCCGGTGAACGTGGACCCGCGCGAAGTGTTCATCGCCGAGCTGATGCAAAAGCGCGGCGAAAGCAACGTGTTCCATGACTTCTACAGAGCCGTGGTGCAGAAGCTCTTCGACGAAGGTGTCTCGCGCAACGTGTACTGCGTGAACATCGACGCGGTGATCGCGGCCTTGCTGCTGAAGACGGTGTGGCCGGCCTACCGAGCCGGCACGATCAAGGCCGATGCGCTGGAAACGGCGGCGTTCACGATCTTCCTGTACGCCCGCATGCTCGGCTGCGCGGCCGAGGTCGACGACCACATCAATCGTGGCCGCAACATGGACACGCGCACCGCGGCATCGGCTTGCCGCTTCATCGCCTAAAGCAAGCGGGCCCCCGGGTTCGTGCAGGTTCGCGAACCCGCTTCGGCTCAGGGTTTGTGCGAATCAAGCGACCCGGCGAACTGGACACGGCATCGAAGCAGATGCTGGATGACCGGCAAGCCGGTCGTGTCGGGCAGACGCCAATCTTCGTGAAATCAATCACTTAGCCGCTGATGCGGGATGCGCGGGCTATTGGCATAGCGGTTGCTCTATGTCTTGGCCGGCCGCATCGCCTGATGCGACACAGGACCACGACAAGAGGAGACACAGATGAGCGGAACAGGCGACCTCGATCCGATCGAGACCAGCGAATGGGTCGACGCATTGAGCGCAGTGCAACAGCACCGTGGCGGCGACAGAACCAACTACCTCATCAACCGGCTGGTTGACCAGGGCCGCCGCGAGGGCGTTTATGTGCCGCGCTCGCTGACCACGGCCTACTGCAACACCATTCCGCCCGAGCGCGAAGAGAAGTCGCCGGGCGACCGCGCGATCGAGCACCGGCTGCGCTCGATCATTCGCTGGAACGCGATGGCGATCATCCTGCGTGCCAACAAGGAGAGCTCGGAACTCGGCGGCCACATCGCGAGTTTCCAGTCGGCCGCCACGCTCTACGACATCGGCTTCGGCCACTTCTGGCATGCGGCCAACGACGAGCACGGCGGCGACCTGCTCTTCATCCAGGGCCACAGCTCGCCCGGCATCTACGCGCGTGCCTTCCTCGAAGGGCGGCTCACCGAACAACAGCTGCTCGGCTACCGCCAAGAGACCGGCGGCAAGGGCATCTCGTCGTACCCGCACCCGTGGCTGATGCCCGAGTTCTGGCAGTTCCCGACCGTCTCGATGGGCCTGGGCCCGCTGATGGCGATCTACCAGGCGCGCTTCCTGAAGTACCTGCAAGGCCGCGGCCTGGCCGAGACCACGAAGCGCAAGGTCTGGGCCTTCATGGGCGACGGCGAGATGGACGAGCCCGAGTCGCTCGGTGCGATCTCGCTGGCCGGCCGCGAAGGCCTGGACAACCTCATCTTCGTCATCAACTGCAACCTGCAGCGCCTGGACGGCCCGGTGCGCGGCAACGGCAAGATCGTGCAGGAGCTCGAGAGTGTGTTCCGCGGCGCCGGCTGGAATGTCATCAAGGTGTTGTGGGGCAGTGGCTGGGACAAGCTGCTGGCCAAGGACACCACCGGCAAGCTGCTGCAGTTGATGGAGGAGTGCGTCGACGGCGAGTACCAGGACTTCAAGAGCAAGAGCGGCGCCTACGTGCGCGAGCACTTCTTCGGCCGCCACCCCGAGACGAAGGCGCTGGTCGCCGACATGAGCGACGACGAGATCTGGAGCCTCACGCGCGGCGGCCACGATCCCGAAAAGGTGTTCGCAGCCTACGCAGCGGCCGTCAAGCACAAGGGCCAACCCACGCTGATCCTGCCCAAGACCGTCAAGGGCTATGGCATGGGCGAATCCGGCGAAGGCCAGATGATCTCGCACCAGGCCAAGAAGATGACGCAGGACGCGCTGCGCGGCTTCCGCGACCGCTTCCAGATTCCGGTGAGCGACGCCGAACTCGAGACCATCCCGTTCGTCAAGCCCGCCGAAGACAGCCCCGAGATGAAGTACCTGCGCGCGCGCCGCGAAGCACTCGGGGGTTACCTGCCGCTGCGCCGGCGCAAGTCGGCGTCGCTCGCGATCCCGCCAGTCTCGACCTTCCAGCGCCTGCTCGACAGCTCCGGCGAGCGCGAGATCTCGACCACGATGGCCTTCGTGCAGATGCTCGGCACGCTGGTGCGCGACAAGGTCATCGGCAAGCACATCGTTCCCATCGTGCCCGACGAGTCGCGCACCTTCGGCATGGAAGGCATGTTCCGCCAGCTCGGCATCTACTCGTCGGTCGGCCAGCTCTACAAGCCGCAGGACGCCGACCAGCTGATGTACTACCGCGAGTCCAAGGACGGCCAGGTGCTGCAGGAAGGCATCAACGAAGGCGGCGCGATGTCGAGCTGGATTGTCGCGGCGACCTCGTACAGCACGAACAACGTGCCGATGATCCCGTTCTACATCTACTACTCGATGTTCGGGCTGCAGCGCGTCGGCGACCTGGCCTGGCTGGCCGGCGACATCCGCGCAAGGGGCTTCCTGCTCGGCGGCACGGCCGGCCGCACCACGCTGAACGGCGAAGGCCTGCAGCACGAAGACGGCCACAGCCACATCCTGGCTGGCACGGTGCCGAACTGCGTGTCGTACGACCCGACCTTCGCGTACGAGGTCGTGACCATCATCCGCGAGGGCATGCGCCGCATGTACGAAGAGCAGGAGGACGTCTACTACTACGTCACCCTGATGAACGAGAACTACACGCACCCCGGCATGGCCGAGGCCGGCGAGGGCGTGGAGAAGGGAATTCTCAAGGGCTTGTACAAGCTGAAGGACGGCGGCAAGACGGCGAAGAAAGGTCTGCGCGTCCAGCTGATGGGCAGCGGCACGATCCTGCGCGAGGTCATGGCCGGTGCCGAACTGCTGAAGGCCGACTTCGGCGTCAGCGCCGACATCTGGAGCGCCACCAGCTACAACGAACTGCGCCGCGACGGCATGGCGGTCGAGCGCTGGAACCGGCTGCACCCGACCGAGCCGCAGCGCAAGAGCTGGGTCGAAGCCAGCCTCGACGGCCACGAGGGCCCGGTGATCGCATCGACCGACTACATGCGCAACTACGCCGACCAGGTGCGCGAGTACGTGCAGGCCGCCGGCCGGCGCTACGTGGTGCTCGGCACCGACGGCTTCGGCCGCAGCGACTACCGCGCCAAGCTGCGCCGCTTCTTCGAAGTGGATCGTTACTACGTCGCGGTCGCCGCGCTCAAGGCCCTTGCCGACGATGGCCTCGTGAAGCCCGCCGTTGTCGCCGAGGCCATCGCCAAGTACGGCCTGGACACCGAGCGCGCCGCGCCGTGGACCGTCTGACCAGGAACCACAACATGAGCCAAATGATCGACATCAAGGTTCCCGACATCGGCGACTTCAGCGACATCCCGGTGATCGAGGTGTTCGTGAAGGTGGGCGACACCGTCAAGGCCGAAGACCCTTTGCTCTCGCTCGAATCCGACAAGGCGACGATGGACGTGCCGGCACCGCAAGGTGGCGTCGTCAAGAGCATCGCCGTGAAGGTCGGCGACAAGGTCAGCGAAGGCAGCGTGATCATGCAGTTCGAAGGCGCCGGGGCCGCCGCTGCGCCTGCCGAAGCGGCCAAGCCCAGCGTCAGTGCGCCGCCGTCGCCGGTGAGTGCGCCGGCCGGCTTGGCCGAGGTGCGCGTGCCCGATATCGGCGACTTCACCGACGTGCCGGTGATCGAGGTGTTCGTCAAAGTGGGCGACACGGTGAAGGCCGAAGACCCGCTGGTCTCGCTCGAATCCGACAAGGCGACGATGGACGTGCCCGCGCCGCTCGGCGGCGTGATCACGGACATCCGCGTCAAGCTCGGCGACAAGGTCAGC
>Ga0307516_10000703_pt1 | contig 45501 bp, 35 predicted proteins | sample 19_EM_MG_FD_203310 | JGI IMG/M metagenome (GOLD analysis project Ga0307516, IMG submission 203310) | Populus trichocarpa ectomycorrhiza microbial communities from riparian zone in the Pacific Northwest, United States - 19_EM | ecosystem: Host-associated > Plants > Roots > Unclassified | place... | reverse complement strand
AGTGGCGGTGCGCGAGCGCACCGCGGAGCTGGGCGAAGCGATGCAACGGGCCGAGGTCGCGAACCAGGCCAAGAGCGAGTTCCTCGCCAACATGAGCCACGAGATCCGCACACCGATGAACGTGATCCTCGGCATGTCTCACCTGGCGCTGCAGAGCGATCTCAACCCGCAGCAGAACAACTACGTGCAAAAGGTGCACCGATCGGCCCAATCGCTGCTGGGCATCATCAACGACATCCTCGACTTTTCCAAGATCGAAGCCGGCAAGCTCGACATGGAGGCCGTGCGATTCGAGCTCGGCAGCGTGATGGACAACCTCGCGAACCTGGTCGGCCTGAATGCCGAGGAGAAGGGCCTGGAGCTGGTGTTCGCCTTGCCGCCGGACCTGCCCGACGCACTGGTGGGTGACCCCTCGCGGCTGGGGCAGGTCCTGACCAACCTGGGCAACAATGCGGTCAAGTTCACCGAGCAAGGCGAGGTCATCGTCGCCGTCGACGTGCTTGCGCGCGACGCAAGCTCGGTGCGCCTGCGCTTCGAGGTACGCGACACCGGCATCGGCATCACGGCCGAAGAGCAACGGCGGCTTTTCAAGCCGTTCTCGCAGGCCGACTCGTCGACGAGCCGCCGATTCGGTGGCACCGGACTGGGCCTGGCAATCAGCCATCACCTGGTGCGCATGATGGACGGGCAGCTCGGCGTCGACAGTGCCCCGGGGCGCGGAAGCCGATTCCACTTCAGCGCGAACTTCGGCATCGCGCTCCAACGCGCTCGCGATGGCGCGGCCGCCGGCAGCCTGCGCGGCGCTCGAGTGCTCGTCGTCGATGACAACGACGCCGCGCGCGAAGTGCTGGTGCACATGGCGGGCACGCTCGGGTTGCGCGCGTGGACAGCCAATGGTGGCCATGAAGCCATCCGGGTCGTCGTGGAGGCGGATGCGCGCGAAGAGCCCTTCGACCTGCTCCTGCTGGACTGGAAGATGCCTGGCATGAACGGTGTGGACTGCGCTAAAGAGCTGGCCCGCATGCCACTGGCGCACCCTCCGCGCACGGTACTGATGCTCACCGCGTTCCATCGCGACGAAATGGCGCGCGCGCTGGCGGCCGAACGGCTCACCGTGGCGGCGCTGCTGACGAAACCCGTCACGCCTTCGACGCTGCTGGATGCCAGCCTTCAGGCGATCGGCCAGCCACGCCGGCATGCCTGGCGCGACGAACTGCGCGAAGAGGCGCGGCAGAGCGACCGCGCCGCGCTCGCCGGAACGCATGTCCTGCTGGTCGAGGACAACCCTTTCAATCAGGAGCTGGCGCGCGATCTCCTGGGCCGCGCGCAAGTCGTCGTCCAGGTCGCGAACAACGGTCGCGAGGCCATCGACGTGCTGGCGCGCGAGCGCTTCGACGCCGTACTGATGGACTGCCAGATGCCTGTCATGGACGGCTATGCGGCCACGCGCGAGTTGCGCGGCCACCCGCAGTGGCGCGACCTGCCGGTCATTGCGATGACCGCCAACGCGATGGTCGGCGACCGCGAAAAGGCACTGGCGGCCGGCATGAACGACCACATCGCCAAGCCGATAGACGTGACCGAGATGTTCGCCACGCTGGCACGCTGGGTCCGACCAGGTGCTTCTGCAACCAGCAATGGTTTCCCGGGCATCGAGAGCGCGGATGCGCTGGCCGCGATGATGGGCGACGAACAGCTCTATCGGCGCCTGCTGGGCATGTTCCGTGATCGGGAAGCCGGCTTTGCGGCCCGTTTCGACGCTGCCCGCGAAGCGCGCGACATGCTCACTGCGACGCGGCTGGCACACGACCTCAAGAGCGAGTCCGGCACCCTGGGGGCGACGGCTGTCTTCGAGGCCGCCAGGAATCTTGAACGCGCCTGCTCCAGCGGCGCAGCCTCGGCCGACATCGACGCGCTGCTCGCGGCGTTGGTCGAACATCTCGACGCCGTGATCGCCGGCCTGCGCTCGCTCGAGGCCGGATCACCGCGAGCCGGTGCGATCCAGTAAAGGCAATCGCCACCGCGCCCTGGAGGCGGCCCCGCGCCTCAGGCCGGTTGCGACTCCGGCGCGTCGCGCGTCACGAGCTCGATCTCGACGCGGTCGCGGCCTTCCTGCTTGGCGCGGTACATCGCCTCGTCCGCACGTTTGATGCCGTCGTTCAGGTCCTCGTCGCGATGCCATTCGGCCACACCGAAGCTGCAGGTCACGCGCAGGCCGGCGGTCCACGTCGCCGCGGCGATGCGCTCGCGCAGGCGTTCCGCGATGTCGCGGCCCTTGACGCCGGGGGTGTCGCGGAACACGAGCAGGAATTCCTCGCCGCCCCAGCGCGCGAACAGGTCATCGCGCTGCACGGCCGAGCGCACGAGTTGCGCCAGGCCATGGATCACCTGGTCGCCGGTTTCGTGGCCGTGCGTGTCGTTGATGCGCTTGAAGTGGTCGATGTCGATGAACACGAGCGTCATCGGGAACGTCTGCCCTTCGCCCAGGCGCACGATGCGCATCAGCTCGTCGGCCAGGCCCTTGCGGTTGAGCGCACCCGTGAGCGGATCGGTGCGCGCGATCTCGGCCAGGCTGCGCGTTTCCAGGCGCAACGATTCGTTCAGGCGTTGCAGCGAGTTCTGGCTCGCGGCGGACAGGCGCAGCTGGTTCTGCTTGAGCAGGCCGTCGAGCACGAGGTAGCCGAACACCGACAGCATCCACACGGCGATGATGCCCAGGCGGAAGGTCGATGGCGAGATCAGCTTGCCGGTCAGCTCGATGCGTTCGACGCGGATCGTGTGCATGCCCGGCTCCACCTTCGGGCCGGTGGAGAACGAGATCTGCGTGGCGTTGCGGAAGTCCGGCGCCTCGAGATCCAACGTCATGGGGTGCTCGTCGATCCACCATTGGGCGACGGTGAAGCGGCTCAGGGGCACCTCGTAGCCTTGCGGGTACACCGACGGCTCGTAGATGAGCTGGTCGATCTTCTCCGACTCGGGGTCGCCGACCTTCGAATACTTGGGATCGAAGTTGCGCACGTAGATGCGCACGCGCTGCTGCGCCTCCGGGCCCGTAGCCGTGACCCACAGGCGCATCGAGTCGTAGCGGCTCAGGTCGATGCCCTGGGGCGCCTTGGCGAACCCCAGCCGCAGCTCGCAGAACGCCCATTCGTAGCCTGCGTGCAGGTCGCAGTCCATGCCCAGCGCGCCACCGACGTGGCTCACCGTGGCGACGCTCTTGCCGCCCGGATTGGCGCGGTCGTCGAGCGCGTCGATCGCGTAGGGCGAGTACGCGTCGATCACCATCGTCGAGGTCATGCCGAACTGGTTCCACAGCAGCGCGAATCCAGTGAGGGCGAGCAGCAGGATCAGCAGACGACGGAGAACACGGGCGTGCATGGGGGCGACGATTGACGGAAAGTGCGGTGTCCAGACGGGAATCGGCAGTCACCCTGCCGACTTGAGACCGCGCAAACGATCGTTACACGCGCATTCCGCGGACGCGGCCCGGATGCCGTTCGAAACTCGTTGAAAGCGCGGATTTGTGACGCAGGAACCCGCGCGAGGGCGGGCCGGCCGCTCAGCGGCGCAGGGGTGCCGCCTGCAACTCGTGCACCGCGCCGGCGCCGATCGAGGCGCCGAAGCGCTTGGCCAGGCGTTCGGCCACGTTCTCCTGCAGCGTGTAGTCGATCACGTCCTCGGCCTTGATCACATCGCGGGCGACGTAGTCGAGATTGCCGAAGTGGTCGGCCAGCCCCTGCCTGACCGCATCCTCGCCGTTCCAGAACAGGCCGGAGAAGGTGTCGGGGGTCTCGTGAAGGCGCGTGCCGCGGCCTTCCTTGACGACGCCGATGAACTGCTGGTGGATCTGGTCGATCATCGCCTGCGCATAGGCGCGCTGCTCCGGCTTGAGCGGCGAGTACGGGTCGAGCATGCCCTTGTTGGCGCCGGCCGTGATCAGGCGGCGCTCGACGCCCAGCTTCTCCATCGTGCCGGTGAAGCCGAAGCCGTCCATCAGCACGCCGATGGAGCCGACGATGCTGGCCTTGTCGACGAAGATCTCGTCGGCGGCCACCGCCATGTAGTACGCGCCGGAGGCGCACACCTCTTCGCAGACGGCGTAGATCTTCTTCGGGTGCAAGGCCTTCAGCCGCTTGATCTCGTCGTAGACGATGCCCGCCTGCACCGGGCTGCCGCCGGGCGAGTTGATGCGCATCACGACGGCCTGGGCGTTCTTCTCCTCGAAGGCGCTGCGCAGGGCCGAGACGATGTTCTCGGCGCTGGCGTTGCCCTCGGACGTGATCTCGCCGCGGATCTCCACCAGCGCGGTATGCGGGCCATTGGGCGTGCTCGCCTTGCCGCGCTGCGACGACACCAGCCCCCAGACGATGGCCAGCGCGAAGAGGAACCACGCGAGGCGGCCGACCAGGCGCCAGCGGCGTTCGTTGCGGCGATCGCGCATCAGCTCGCCGGTGACCTGCGCCAGCACGTGCTCGAGCCGCGAGAGATCGGTGTTGATGTTCACGTTCGCGGGCGCGACGGGCGCCGGCGCAGGCACGGGGGCCGGGCCGTTGTCGGGCAGCGGTGGGGTCTGCGTGGGCTCGAAATCTTGGGTCATGAAGGGCTTCTGTTCAGGTCGGGTCGTGGAACTCGACAGGCCGGATGTCGGGCGAAGGATACCAATACACCTGTCCGGCACGCTCGACGACGGCGATGGCCATCAGGCGCGCGCCCGCGCACGGGCCCGCGATGCAGTGGCCGGTGGTGGGCTCGTAGACGGCACCGTGGATCGAGCACACGATGAAGTGGCGGTCCGCGTCGAGGAACTCGCCGGGCGTCCCGTCCATCTCCGTGGGCACGTGCGCGCAGCGGTTCAGGTAGGCGACGACGCGGCCCTCGAAGCGCAGCGCGAACGCGCGCGCCGGCCTGCGCCACAGCAACACGTCGAACACGCGCGCCGTGCCGGATTCCGCGAGCTCGGCGCTCGCGCACAGCGGCAACGCGCCCGCCGGCGCGACGGCCGCTGCGTCAGGCATGTTGCTCGAGCCACGCGGCCAGCTCCGCCACCGACATGGCGACGAACAGCGGCGAATGCGCGTCGAACTCGGCGGTCTGGTGCGCGCCATAGGCCACTGCGACGCTGGGCGTGCCGGCGTTGGCCGCCAGCTGCAGGTCGTGCGTGGTGTCGCCGATCATCAGGGTGCGATCGGGCGCGGCGCCGAACTGGCGCATGAGCTCGTCGAGCATCTGCGGATCGGGCTTGGAGCGCGTCTCGTCGGCGGTGCGCGTGCCGTCGAACAGGCCCTTGAGCTCGACCGCGTGCAGCGCCTCGTCCAGGCCCGTCCGGCTCTTGCCGGTGGCCACGGCGAGCCAGTGGTGGCGCTTCTTGAGCGCATGCAGCATTTCCAGCACGCCCGGGAACAACGTCAGGTCGTGCTGGCGCGCCAGGTAATGGAAGCGGTAGCGCTCGACCATCCGCGGGATCTGTTCCTGCGTGATCGTGGGTACCGCGTGCGCCATCGCGCCGTGCAGGCTCAGCCCGATCACCCACGAGGCGCGCTCGTCGTCGGGCACCGGCAGGCCCAGGTCGCGGCACGCGGCCTGGATGCTGTGCACGATCAGCGCGGTGGAATCGAACAGCGTGCCGTCCCAGTCGAAGACGACGAGGTCGAAGCGGCGCGGGCGGTCGGCAGGGGCGGTCATGGCGTCAGTCGTGCAAGGGCGGCGACGAGCTGGGCGCATTCGGGCGGCAGCGGCGCCACGAGTTCCAGGCGGGCGCCGGTGGCGGGATGGTCGAACGCGAGCTGGCGGGCGTGCAGGAACATGCGCTCGAAGCGCACGCCCGGCACGGCCTCGCCACGCGCGTAGCGGCGGTTGAGGGCGAAGTCGCCGTACTTGTCGTCACCGACGATCACGTGCCCCGAGTGCTGCAGGTGGACGCGGATCTGGTGCGTGCGGCCCGTCTTGATCGTGACGTCCAGCAGCGTGGTGGCCGCGAACTCCTGCGCGATGCGCACCAGCGAGATCGATCGCTGGCCGTCGGGATGGTCGTCGGCGACCGGGTAGACCCGGCGCTCGCCGCCGCCGTCCTCGGTCTTGTGCAGCGCAACGTCGATCACCTTGAGCCGGGCCGGCCAGCGGCCCACCACCAGCGCGGCGTACGTCTTGCCCGTCTCGCGGGCGCGGAACTGCTCCTGCAACGCCACCAGCGCGCTGCGCTTCTTGGCCAGCAGCAGGATGCCGGAGGTCTCGCGGTCCAGCCGATGCACCAGCTCCAGGTATTTCTGCTCGGGACGCGCGCGGCGCAACTGCTCGATCACGCCGAAGCTCACGCCCGAACCGCCGTGGACGGCCGTGCCGGACGGCTTGTCGATCGCGATCAGGTGCTCGTCCTCGAACAGGATCGGGAATTCGCGCGGCGGGGCCGCCTCGGCCGGGGTCGCGGGCGCGGCCATGCGCACGGGCGGCACGCGCACGAGGTCGCCGCCCGCCAGCCTGGTGTCGGCCGACGCACGCCCCTTGTTCACGCGCACCTCGCCCGAACGGATGATCCGGTAGACGTGCGTCTTGGGCACGCCCTTGAGCTCGCGCAGCAGGAAGTTGTCCAGGCGCTGGCCTTCGAACTCCGGATCGACCGCGACGGTGCGCACGGCGGGCACCGCCTCGACCGGGGCTGGGGGCGGCGGCGGCGGCGGCGCGGTTCGAAGCGTCGGGCCAGGACGCAGGCGCGGCTTCGCGACGGAGGCCGGCGGCGTCTTCCCGTTGAGCGTCCCCTTCGCTTTACTGGCGCCGCGGGCCGGAGTTTGAGCCGGCTTGCGTTTCGCCTCTATAATTGGCCGGACCACGTTAGCGACATAAGTTCTTGATTTTTCAGAGTTTACCTGGGTAATCCACGAGACGGATCCCGAGTCGGCTCTCGAAACTCGACAACAAAGGTGCGTCGGCGTGGCGCCAAGTATCGAAAGATGCGCGGCAAACAAGGTGATGCAACGCGCTCGGCGCCTCGGCAGGCCGGTGACCACGAAGTGGCCCGGCGGCGGAATGCAAAGACGCGGAAGAGCAACGACTAATGAACCGACCTGCATTCGACGCAGGCTGGAGATAAAAGGTTTTCCAAGGTTGCCAGACGCTATTCCCGTCAAACGGAATGTCAGCTGGCAGCCGGTGTCAGATCCTTTGCAATCGCAACGCATGGCGTTCGTTTCCCACCCCCACCCGACCCCGCCCCGCTGCGCGGGCGAGACCGCACGGCCCCGGCCGGTGCCCAGCGCATTCCCGCGCTGCGCCGCCACCGCCCTGCCCTCGCTCCGTGCCCGGGGCCGTCTGGTGCGCGGATCTGCAGGAGCGGCCGCGGCCGTGACCGCAGGTGGCCTTCGGGAAACATCGAGCACCCTGCACCGCGAGGCAAGAGCCTGACGCCCAAGCGCCAACGCTGTTCACGTCGACCGCCTCTTTCGGGGCACGGCGAGCAGTCCAGGGCGGTTCCTTCCATCGGTTCAGTTTTCGTTTCTCGTGCATCGTTAGCGCGCTCCCCAGGCCTTGTCGACATCGGCCTGATCGGAGCGCAGTGAGGCGACCGCCTCGCGCCGGCTCGTGAGCCGCGCGGGGCGAAGAAGGAGTGCACGTGAAACGCATGCTGATCAATGCGACCCAGCCGGAAGAACGCCGGCTGGCGATCGTCGATGGACAGAAACTGCTTGATTTCGAAAACGAAATCGAAGGACGCGAACAGCGCAAGGGCAATATCTACAAGGCGGTCGTGACGCGCGTCGAGCCGTCGCTCGAAGCCTGTTTCGTCGATTACGGCGAAGAACGCCACGGTTTCCTGCCGTTCAAGGAAATCGCGCGCACGTATTTCCGCGAAGGCGTCGACGTCAAGTCCGCCCGCATCCAGGATGCGATCCGCGACGGCCAGGAACTCCTGGTGCAGGTCGAGAAGGAAGAGCGCGGCAACAAGGGCGCGGCGCTGACCACGTTCGTGTCGCTCGCCGGCCGCTACCTGGTGCTGATGCCCAACAACCCGCGCGGCGGCGGCGTGAGCCGCCGCATCGAGGGCGAGGACCGCGAAGAGCTCAAGGAAAACCTCGACCAGCTCGAGTACCCGAAGGGCATGAGCCTGATCGCGCGCACCGCCGGCATCGGCCGCAGCGCGCCCGAGCTGCAGTGGGACCTGAACTACATGCTCAAGCTGTGGGACGCCATCGACGGCGCCTCCAAGACGGGCAAGGGCGCGTTCCTGATCTACCAGGAATCGTCGCTGGTCATCCGCGCCATCCGCGATTACTTCACCGCCGACATCGGCGAGATCCTGATCGATACGGACGACATCTTCGAGCAGGCGCAGCAGTTCATGAACCACGTGATGCCGGAAACGGCCAATCGCGTGAAGCGCTACCGCGACGACGCGGCGCTGTTCAGCCGCTTCCAGATCGAGCACCAGATCGAGACGGCGTTCTCGCGCACGGTCAACCTGCCGGCCGGCGGCGCGATCGTGATCGACCACACCGAGGCGCTGGTCTCGATCGACGTCAACTCCGCCCGCGCCACGCGCGGCGGCGACATCGAGGAAACCGCCACCCGCACCAACCTGGAAGCCGCGGATGAAATCGCGCGCCAGATGCGCCTGCGCGACCTCGGCGGCCTGATCGTCGTCGACTTCATCGACATGGAAGAGTCGAAGAATCGCCGCGAGGTGGAGCAACGCCTGCGCGACGCGCTGCGCTTCGACCGCGCCCGCGTGCAGTTCTCCTCCATCAGCAAGTTCGGCCTGCTCGAACTGAGCCGCCAGCGCCTGCGCCCGGCGCTGTCCGAAGGCAGCCACATCACCTGCCCGCGCTGCAACGGCACGGGCCACATCCGCGACACCGAATCGTCCGCTCTGCAGATCCTGCGCATCATCCAGGAAGAGTCGATGAAGGAGAACACGGCCGCCGTGCACGTGCAGGTGCCGGTGGAAGTGGTGTCGTTCCTGCTCAACGAGAAGCGCAGCGAGATCACCAAGATCGAACTGAAGCAGCGCACCACCGTGCTGCTGGTGCCCAACAAGCATCTCGAGACGCCCAACTACAAGCTCGAGCGCCTGCGCCACGACGACGTGCGCCTGGAAAACCTGCAGGCCAGCTACACGATGATCGAGGAGCCCCAGGACGAGGTCGCGATCACGCGCCGCGACAAGGCCAAGGCCAAGCAGGAACCGGTCATCAAGGGCGTGCTGCCCGACCAGCCGGCTCCGCCGGCCCCGATGCCCGCGCCGACGCCGGCGCCGGTCGCGCAAGCCGCTCCGGCCGCACGCGCGCCGCGCCCGGCCGCGACCCCGGCCCAGGCGCCCGCCGCTGGCGGCTTCTTCGGCTGGATCAAGAACCTGTTCGGCGCTGCGCCGGCCCCCGCGCCGACGCCCGCGCCCGCGACGGCCGCTCCGGCTGGCCGCTCGGGCGAAGCCCGCGACGGCAATCGTGACGGCCGTGGCCGCGACGACAAGCGCCGCGGCGGCCGCAACGGCGAACGTGGGGACCGCGGTGGCGACCGCGGCAACCGTGGCGCGGAAGGCCGCGGCGGCGAGCGCAAGGCCGGCGAAGGCCGTCCGCCGCGCGACGAATCGCGCCGCAGCGAACGGGGCGGAGAACGTTCCAGCGAGCGCGGTCGCGAGACCGTGACGGAGAACGCCGAGACGCGTCCGGAAGGCCGCGGCGGTCGCCGTGGCGAGCCGCGCGCCGACGGCGCGCCGCGTGAAGGTGGACGCGAGGGTGGCCGCGAAGGCGGTCGCCGCGAGCGCCCGCCGCGCGAGGATCGTCCGGCGCAGGTCGACGGCGCCGAAGGCATGACGGCCGAGGCCGCACCGCAGCGTGACCGCGGCGAACGTGGCGAACGCGCCGAGCGTGGCGAGCGCGGTGGTCGCCGTCCGGCGCCCGCCCCGGTGGCCGAAACGTCGGAAGGCCCGACGGGTTACGGCGAACTGGGCGTCCAGGGCGAGCTGATCGATACGCCCCCGGGTGCCGAGATGCTGGCCGGCGCCGTGTCGGGCGACGGCACGCCCGCGGCCGATGGCGAACGCGACGGTCGTCGCCGCCGTCGTCGTCGTGGTGGTCGTGGCCGTGACGAGGCTTCCGCCGAAGGTGGCGTCGAGGGCGACGGCGCCGAAGGCGCCAATGGCGACGCCGGCGCTTCCAGCGCAGGCGAAGCCAACATGGGAGGCGTGCGCGCCGAAGGTGACGACGCTGCGACCGCCGAGGCTTCCGCAGGCGCCGCCCCCGCTCCGGCGGACGGTGAAGCGCAGGCCGACGGCGAAGGCGGCAACCGCCGCCGCGGCCGCGGACGCGACCGCAATCGCGGCCCGCGTCGCGAAGACGGCATGGGCGACACCAGCGGCGAGACCGCCACCGAAGGTCTGCCCGGCAACGCCGCGCTGACCGAGGCAGCCGGCGTCGCCGAGCCCGTCGCGGCGCCCGCGCTGGCCGACGAACCCGCGCCCCGCCGCGAACGCGGCGATCGTGGCGAACGCTCGGAAGTGCCGACGCCCGCGGCCGAGGCGGACGAAGCCCCGGCCCGCGTCGCGGTGCCGTTCGAATCGCGCGCCTTCGCGGCACCGGTCGCCGCTCCGGCTCCCGCTCCGGCACCGGTGCTTGCGGTGCCCGCTCCGGCGGCACCGATCGTGCCGGCCGTGCCCGCGTTCGACCTGCCCGTCGCCGACCTGAACTCGCTCGCGGGTTCGGCCGGCCTGGAGTGGGTGCATTCGAACGCCGACAGCGTGCGCGCGGCCCAGGAGGCCATCGCCAACGCGCCCAAGCCGGCACACGTGCCGCGTGCGCGGCCGTCCGCGGTCGTGATCGATGAAGGCCCGCTGGTGCTGGTCGAGACCCGCAAGGATCTGAGCCAGGTCAAGCTGCCGTTCGACACGCAGGCCTCCGCCTTGCCGGAATAAGGCATGACCCGCCTGCACCTCCTGCCCGCCCGCCGCCGTCCGTTCAACCCGACGCTGCGTGCGGCAGGGGCCGCAGGCCTCGCCTGTGCGCTGCTGCTGTCCCTCGCCGCCTGCAAGGGCGACGAGGCATCGGCGATGTCGCCGGCCGGCGCTGCGCTGGTCGCCTCGGCTCCCACCGTCGCGGCCACGCATGTGCCGCCGCCGCCGGTGATCAAGCCGGTGGGCGCGACCGGCAACACGTCCGCCGACCTGGCGACGGCGGACGCGCAACTCGACACCACGCTTTCGAAGGCCGGCGCGTGCACGGTCGACACCGAGTGCCATTCGGTGGCGATCGGCGCCAAGGCTTGCGGCGGCCCGACGGGCTACCGCGCGTACTCGAGCAAGACCGCCTCCACGGCGAGCGTGGATGCGTTGGCCCAGCACGAGCGCGACCTGGCGGCCCAGGCGGCCCGCGAGTCGCACCAGGTGTCGCCCTGCTTCATGCTGGCCGACCCGGGCGCGCACTGCCAGCAGAACAAGTGCGTGACGGGACCTGCCGGCGCGAACTGACGCCGCGACCCAGGTGCATCGAAAGCCGCGAGCCGCCAGGCCCGCGGCTTTTTTCATTGCCGCGACCGGCCGCACGCGCGAAGTGCGACCCACCTCACGGTTGGGGCGACTTCCCTCGATGCGCCACCGAATTCGCGGAGCGGCCACGGTAAAGTTCCGCAAACTCCGATGTCGCCCCGATGAACTTCGCCTCGCTGATCCGCTCCCGCTGGCTGCCGCTGATCCTCGCCTCGTTGCTGGCCGCGGTGACGCTGCAGGCCGGCGCCGAACTCTCGACCAAGCCTGGGCAGTACGGCAAGACGCTGCTGTTGGACGTGGTGTTGCCGCCGTCGCAGATCGACAAGTTCCAGGAACTCCTGGAGGCACTGGCCACCGCCAACAAAGGCACGGCCAACAGCGTCGTGTTCGGCGACACGGCCGACTGGGTCGGCGACTCGATGGTCGCCAACTCGCAGACCAATCCCTACACGATCGTCGTCTCGGTCGACGGCACCGCCAAGGCGGCGGGCGATGTGGTCACCACGTGGAAGTCGGGTTGGCGTCTCGAGGACGGCATGACCAAGACGGTCCTGATGGCCGGCCTGTCCGCGTTCGACGTCAAGGCCGGCGAGCGCGTGACGATGAGCGCCGCCGCAGCGCCGTCACGCTTCGAGCGCGACAAGAACGTGATGCCGGTGCTGAGCCTCGTCGACGCGAGGAACGTCACGATAGCCCACGTGCAGGTGCAGGTCTGGTCCGGTATCGGCAGTCCCACCGTGCTGCAGTGGCTGGGCGCGGGGCGCTTCCTGATCCTGGGCGTGGTGATGCTGGTCGTCGTACTCGTGTTCCGCAAGATCTGAGGCGAGCTCGCTTCAGAGGCGATCGAGCGCGCGCAGGTAGGCCGGGTCCCGCATCAGGTCGTCCCAGGCCAGCGGCTCGGTCTGCGGCAGCAGGTCCAGGCGACGGCGCTCAGCCGCGGCGTCCGGCTCCCAGGCCAGGCTCGAACGCGCCTTGACGAGGCCGTCGAGGAGGTCGTCCAGCGGCCGGCCCTTGCCCACGCTCTGGTTGCACAGCAGCACCAGGTCGCAGCCGGCCTGCATCGCCAGCACCGCGGCCTCGGCGTAGCCGAGCGTGCGGCCACCGAGCGTGCGCGCGCCGGCCATGCTCAGGTCGTCGCTGAAGATCGCGCCGGTGAAGCCCAGGCGCGCTCGCAGGATGTCCTGCAGCCACGGCGCCGAGAAGCCGGCCGGCTTGTCGTCGACGTCGGGGTAGATCACGTGCGCCGGCATCACGCTGGCGAGCGATGTCGACAGCCATTCGTACGGTCGCGCGTCGTCCAGCAGGATCTCGGCCAGCGGGCGCGGATCCACCGGCACGTCCACGTGGCTGTCGGCGGCGACGTGGCCGTGGCCGGGGAAGTGCTTGCCGCAGTTGGCCATGCCGGCCTGGCGCATGCCCAGCATCAGGCTCTTGGCCAGCAGCGTGACGATGCGTGCGTCGCGATGGAACGAGCGATCGCCGATGACGGCGCTGTGGCCGAAGTGCAGGTCGAGCACGGGTGCGAAGCTCAGGTCGACGCCGCACGAGCGCAGCTCGGAGGCCATCACGAAACCGGCGGCGGTGGCGGCGTCGGTGGCGGCCATCGCGCCGTCACCCGCGGAGCCGGCGCCGTCGTCCATCCAGCGCTTGCCGTAGGCGTCCATCGCCGGCAGGTGCGTGAAGCCGTCGGTGCGAAAGCGCTGCACGCGGCCGCCCTCGTGGTCGACGCACACCAGCAGGTCCGGCCGGATCGCCTTCATCTCGGCCACCAGGTCGGTGACCTGCCGGCGGTTGACCCAGTTGCGGCCGAACAGGATCGCACCGCCGGTGAGCGGGTGCGCGAGGCGGCGTCGGTCGTCGGCGGTCAGCTTCGTGCCGGCGACGTCGAGGATGATCGGCGCGTGGTCCGCGAAGCGCGCGTCGGGGACGAAGTCCAGCGGTTCGGTGAACTGCGCGACGATGCGCGCCTCGCCGGACGGCTTGCGGGTCTTGGCGGTCTTCTTGATCTTGCTGGCCATGGCTTCAGTTCTGTATGGCGCCAGCGTCGGGCGCCGGGCGGGTCTCGACCACCACGAAGGTGGCCACGTAGTCGGTCTCGTCGGTGACGGTGACGTGCGCGACCAGGTTGCGCTCGTCGAACCAGGCCGCGAGTTCGCCGTGCAGGCGGATGAATGGCTTGCCGGAACGCTCGTTGAGGATCTCGCAGCTGCGCCACGTCATCGGCATGTGCAGTCCCATGCCGACGGCCTTGGAGAATGCCTCCTTGGCCGAGAAGCGCGTCGCGAGGAAGCGGATGCCGCGGCTCTCCACCTTGGCGCGCCGCGCGTGGAACACCTTCAGCTCGTCGGGGCCCAGCACCTTCTGGGCGAAGCGGTCGCCCTTGCGCTCGAGCGTCGCCGTGATGCGACGCACGTCGCACAGGTCGGTTCCGATCCCGAATATCACGCGAGCGACTCCGCGTTATCGGCATCGACGATCGCCCGCAGGTAGCGGTGCACGGTGTCGGACAGCCCGTACTCGAGCGCATCGGCAATGAGCGCGTGTCCGATCGAGACCTCGTCGACGCCGGGGACGGCGCGGATGAAATCGGTGAGGTTGGCCAGGCTCAGGTCGTGCCCGGCGTTGATGCCCAGGCCCAAGGCCAGCGCGGCCTCGGCCGTGCGCGCGAACTTCTCGAGCACTTCGGCCTGGCGCGGCGTGCCATGCGCACTCGCGTACGTCTCGGTGTAGAGCTCGATGCGATCGGCCCCCACAGCCCGCACCTGGCGCATCGCCTCGGGCACCGGATCCATGAACAGGCTCACGCGCACGCCCAGCGCGTGGCATTCGTCGATCAGCGGGCGCAGGCGCGCGGCGTCCTTGTCCAGGTCCCAGCCGTGATCGGACGTGAACTGATCCTCGCTGTCGGGCACGAACGTGACCTGATGCGGCCGCATGTCGCGGACGAAGCCCATCAGGTTCTGGAACGGATTGCCCTCGATGTTGTATTCGGCTTCGGGCCATCGCGCGAGCAGCGCGTGCAGGTCGGCGACGTCGCTCGCCCGGATATGGCGCTCGTCCGGCCGCGGATGCACCGTGATGCCTTGCGCGCCCGCCTGCAGGCACAGCGTGGCCGCGCGCGCGACGCTGGGGATGCCCAGGTGGCGCGTGTTGCGCAGGTGGGCCACCTTGTTGACGTTGACCGACAGCGCGCAACGGTGGGCGCGCACGATCTGTTCGGGGGCGACGAGCGGGTTCATGTCAGGACACTTTCTCGTTCAGCGGGGGCTGATCAGTTGCCGCGCGTCGCGCATCACGTCGCGGGTGCGCAGCGCAGGCGAACCGAGATGATAGTGAACCAGCGCGCGCAGCACCGGCTTGAGGCGATCGAGCCGCGTCGCGCAGGCCACATGGAGCGCGCCGAGGTTGTTGTCGCGCAGCGCGGCGTCGATTTCCAGCAGGTCGGCACCGGGCAATCGCGCCGCCGGCAGGCCCGGGTCGGCGTCGACGACGCCGCGGTCGCCGTAGAGCTGATAGCTCGCGTCGGCGTCGAGTCGTTGCTGCGTCGCGGTGACGCGGTCGAGCTCCGGCAGCAGGCCGATCGCCTTGAGCAGCACCAGCTCGAACGCGCGCAGGCCGATCTGCTCGCCGAACTCATCGGCCGTGGCGAGGCTGCGCAGCGTGGCCGCGTAGCCGTCGAACAAGGCCGGGTGGGCATCGCCGCGCGCGAGCAACTTCATCAGCAGCTCGTTGAGGTAGAAGCCGGCGAACAGGCGCGCCGGCGGCAGCACCGGCGTCGCGTCGAGACCGGCCCACTCCGCCGCGCGCAGCGTCACGACGTCCGACTGCGCGTCCTCGGCCTGGCGGCCGATCGTTGCGGCGATGCGCTGGAATGGCAGCAGCACGCTGCGCAGCTGAGAGTACGGGCGCTTCGCGCCCTTCGCCGCCACGGTCACGCGGCCCTTGCTGCGCGTGAACAGGTCGAGGATCAGGCTCGTCTCGCTCCAGTCGTAGCGATGGAGCACGTAGGCGTCCAGCGGCGCCGTGACGCGGCGGGCGGTGGCCACGCTACTCGTAGCCGTAGGAGCGCAGGTGTTCTTCGGAATCGGCCCATCCACTGCGCACCTTCACCCACACCTCAAGGAACACCTTGGCCTCGAGCAGGCGCTCGAGCTCCTGGCGCGACTCGGAGGCGATGCGCTTGAGCTGCAGGCCCTTGGCGCCGATGACCATGCCCTTGTGGGCGTCGCGCTCGACGATGATGGTGGCGGCGATGCGGCGCATCGTGCCCTCCTCGACGAAGCTGTCGATCACCACCGTCACGTTGTACGGCAGCTCGTCGCCGGTCAGGCGGAACAGCTTCTCGCGGATCACCTCGCTGACCAGGAAGCGTTCGCTGCGGTCGGTCAGCGTGTCGGCGTCGTAGAACCAGGGCTGCTCGGGCAGGTAGGGCTTCAACACGCCCAGGAGGCGGCCGATGTCGCTCGTGGAGTACGCAGACATCGGGAAGAATTCGGCGAACGCGAACTTCTCCTGCATGGACTTCAGCCACGGCAGCAGGTCGCTGCGACGCTGGATCGAATCGAGCTTGTTGGGGATCAGGATCACCGGCTTGCCCTTGGGCATCAGCTGCAGCGCCTTGGCGTCGTCCGCGCCGAACTTGCCGGCCTCGACCATGAACAGCACGATGTCGACGTCCGTCAGCACCGACACCACCGTCTTGTTCAGCGACTTGTTGAGGGCCGCCGAATGCTTGGTCTGGTAGCCGGGCGTGTCGACGAACACGAACTGCGCCGGGCCGTCGCTGCGCACGCCCGTGATGCGGTGGCGCGTGGTCTGCGCCTTGTTGGACGTGATGCTGATCTTCTGGCCGACCAGCGCGTTCAGCAGCGTGGACTTGCCGACATTGGGCCGGCCGACGATGGCCACGAGGCCGCAGCGCTTCTTCTCGCCGTTCTCGTCCACCGAGGCCGACAGCATCGCTGCCATGGCCGCCTCGCTGAGCTCCTCGGACATCTCGTCGTCGCCGTCTTCGGCGAAGCCTTCCGGCGGCTCGTCGGCGTCGTCGTCGCCTTCGCCGACGTTCGTGCCCTCCGGCAACTCGTCGTCCGGCAGCTCGTCGGACGAGTCGGGGGGGATGGTGGCTTCAGACACTGGGATTTCCTTTGCGGATCGGCACGTCGAGTTCGCCGGCCTTGATTCGATCGAGCAGTTGCTGCGCGGACGTCTGCTCGGCGGCACGGCGCGAGCGGCCGACGCCGGTGGCGCGCCACTGCAACGAGGGGACGTCGCATTCGACCTCGAAGGTCTGCGCGTGCGCCTGGCCATGGGTGGCGGAGATGCGGTAGGCCGGCACCGGCACGTGCCGCGCCTGCAGCCACTCCTGCAGCTCGGTCTTGGCGTCCTTGCGCCAGTTGTCGGTGGTCGTCGACATGATCGTCTCGCCGAACAGCCGCCTGACAAGCGCCTGCGCAGCCTCGAAACCGCCGTCGATGCTGACGGCGCCGATCAGCGCCTCGACCGCGTCCGCCAGGATCGACGGCCGCGCGGCGCCGCCGCCGCGCGCCTCGCCCTCCGACAGCTTCAACGCCTCCGGCAACCCGAGCACCAGGGCCACCTTGTGCAGGCTGTCCTCGCGCACGAGGTGGGCGCGCACGCGGGTGAGATCGCCTTCGTCCGAGCCCGAGAAACGGTCGAACAGCAGGCGCGAAACCGCCAGGTTCAGCACGGCGTCGCCCAGGAATTCGAGCCGCTCGTTGTGGTCGGCGCCGAAGCTGCGGTGCGTGAGGGCACGTTCGAACAGCGCGCGCTCGGTGAACTGGTAGCCGAGCCGCTGCTCGACCAGCGCCGCCCCGCGGGCCGGCGAAGACGACGCGCTAGCTCGCATGCCGGGTCAAGGGCCCTTGGCCCCGCCGGACGTGGCCGAGCCCGAGTACTTCACCAGGATGAACACCATCGGCTCGTAGACGGGAATCTCGACGTTGTACGCGAACGAAGTACGCAGGCCACCCTCGCCCACCGGCTCGATCTTCAGGTCCTTCGACGAGATCGTGTGGATCGAATACTCGACCGCGCTGGTAGTCTCGAACGCATTGCGGACCGCTTCCGCGCTGGCCGGATCGCGGTGCATGATCGTCGACACCGTCTTGCGGATCGTCAAATACTCATTGATCGACGGGAACGCGCGCAAGCCCAGCAGCAGGATGCAGGCCACGATGATCGCCAGGAACAGCAAGCTGAAGAGGGAGGCGCCGCTTTGGCGGGAGAGCTGACGAGACTGGATCATGAGGTGTGCCCTTGGTTCAATGCGCCGGCATCCGAGCCGGCGTCGGATCAACGGAACGAGCCGATACGACCGAGATCGTTGAAGTTCATCCAGACGAAGAAGGCGCGTCCGACGATGTTCTCGTCAGGCACGAACCCCCAGTATCGGGAATCCTGCGAGTCGTCGCGATGGTCGCCCATCATGAAGTAGCGGCCCGGGGGAACCTTGCAGACCACGCCTTCGGCACTGTACTGGCAGTTGTCCTTGAACGGGAAGCCGTTGAACGGCTGCACGCCCGCCGGCCGGTCGCTGTCGTTCAGGATCTGGTGCTTGACGCCCTTCAGGTCTTCCTCGAACGCCTTCTCGTAGGCATGGCGCTCGTCCACATAGTAGTTGGGCTCCGGCGTCTCGGGGATCAGCTCGCCGTTGATCCGCAACTGCTTGTTCAGGTACGACACCTCGTCGCCCGGCAGGCCCACCACGCGCTTGATGTAGTCCACCTGCGGGTTCATCGGATAGTGGAACACCATCACGTCGCCGCGCTGCGGGTCGTGGTTGGCGATGATCTTCTTGTTGATCACCGGCAGGCGGATGCCGTAGTGGAACTTGTTGACCAGGATCAGGTCGCCGACCTGCAGCGTCGGGATCATCGAGCCGGAGGGGATCTTGAACGGCTCGAACAGGAAGCTGCGCAGCACGAAGACGATCGCGATGACCGGGAACAGGCCCGCGGTCCAGTCCAGCCACCAGGGCTGCTGCAGCAGCTGGTTCTTGACGTCCTCGGCGTCGCCGTCGACCTTGATGCCCTGGCGCGCCAGGTCGGCCCGGCGGGCGGCGTCCTGCGTCTCGTAGAGCGCCGCGGCCTTCTGCCGCTTGGGGGCGAAGTACAGGCGTTCGGCAAGCCAATAGGCGAAGGTGACCAGCGTCAAGGTCAGGAGGAGCGCGGCGAAGTTGCCGATCCACTTGTCCGCGAGCCAGCCGCCCAGATAGATCACCAAGGCGGCATATAGCGCGCCGGTCAATGCACTCATCGATTCAATCGTCCACTTGGAGGATGGCGAGAAAAGCTTCCTGAGGCACTTCGACGGAGCCGATCTGCTTCATTCGCTTCTTGCCTGCCTTTTGTTTTTCGAGCAGCTTCTTCTTGCGGGAAACGTCCCCGCCATAGCATTTTGCCAGCACGTTCTTGCGCAAGGCCTTGATGTTCTCGCGCGAGATGATGTTGGCACCGATCGCGGCCTGGATCGCGACGTCGTATTGCTGGCGCGGAATCTGTTCGCGCATCTTCGCCGCGACGGCGCGACCGCGAAACTGGCTCTGGGCGCGGTGGACGATGATGGACAGCGCGTCGATGCGGTCGCCGTTGATCAGCAGGTCCACCTTCACGACGTCCGACGCCCGGTATTCCTTGAACTCGTAGTCCATCGACGCGTAGCCACGCGAGATGCTCTTCAACTTGTCGAAGAAGTCCAGCACGATCTCGGCCAGCGGGATCTCGTACGTCAGCATCACCTGGCGCCCGTGGTAGGCCATGTTGAGCTGCACGCCGCGCTTCTGCACGGCCAGCGTCATCACGGTGCCCACGTAGTCCTGGGGCATGTACAGGTGCACGGTGACGATGGGCTCGCGGATCTCCTTGATGCGGCCGAGGTCCGGCATCTTGGACGGGTTCTCCACCGTCAGTACCGTCCCGTCGTTGAGTTCGACCTCGTAGACGACGCTGGGGGCGGTGGTGATCAGGTCCTGGTCGAATTCGCGCTCCAGGCGCTCCTGCACGATCTCCATGTGCAGCAGGCCGAGGAAGCCGCAGCGGAAGCCGAAGCCCAGAGCCTGGCTGACTTCGGGTTCGTAGTGCAGCGAGCTGTCGTTGAGCTTGAGCTTTTCCAGCGCGTCGCGCAACTGGTCGTATTCGCTGGCTTCGGTCGGGTACAGGCCCGCGAACACCTGCGGCTGGATCTCCTTGAAGCCGGGCAGCGGCTCGGTGGACGGACCGGCGTTGTTCGGCAGCTTCTTCTCGAGCGTGATCGTGTCGCCGACCTTGGCGGCCTGCAGTTCCTTGATGCCGCCGATGATGAATCCCACCTCGCCGGCCCTGAGCTGTTCGCGCGGCAGCGAATTGGGCGTGAAGACACCCATCTGCTCGATCGGGTAGACGGCGTTGCTGGCCATCATGCGCATGCGCTCGTTCTTGCGCAGCACCCCGTCGACCACGCGCACGAGCATCACGACGCCCACGTAGTTGTCGAACCAGCTGTCGATGATCATCGCGCGCGGCGGCGCGTCCGGGTTGCCCCGGGGCGGCGGCATGCGCGTGATCACCGCCTCGAGGATCTCGTCGATGCCCATGCCGGTCTTGGCCGAGCACGGGATCGCGTCGGTCGCGTCGATCCCGATCACGTCCTCGATTTCCGTCTTGGCGTTTTCCGGATCGGCGTTGGGCAGGTCCATCTTGTTCAGGACCGGCACCACCTCGACGCCCAGTTCGAGCGCCGTGTAGCAATTGGCAACCGTCTGTGCCTCGACGCCCTGGCTCGCATCGACCACCAGCAACGCGCCTTCGCATGCCGACAGCGAGCGGCTGACTTCGTAAGAGAAGTCGACGTGCCCGGGCGTGTCGATCAGGTTCAGGTTGTAGATCTTGCCGTCGCGAGCCGTGTATTCCAGCGCCGCCGTTTGCGCCTTGATCGTGATGCCCCGCTCGCGCTCGATGTCCATCGAATCGAGGACCTGGGCATCCATCTCGCGATCGGAAAGGCCGCCGCAACGCTGGATGATCCGGTCGGCCAGCGTGCTCTTGCCGTGGTCGATGTGGGCAATGATCGAGAAGTTTCTGATGTGATCCATGAGGGTCGTTCGAACGGTCAGGCGCAAGATTCTTGACGCGCTTGCCGTGTCGGCGCGAACTCGCAATTGAGGGTGTTGCGAGGGACGCTGAAAAGCTTCAAGCGCCCTGCGTCGAGACTAAAAAAAAGGCACGTCCAAAGAGAGACGCGCCTTCCAACAAAATCGTATGGCAACTGCTTGTTGGGCTTTCATTGTAGCCAAAAGCACCCCGGTGGAAACCGCGTCTTTGCTGGGTTTTTGTGGCGTTGCACGTCTCCAACATGAAAATTCATCCACAAGTTATGCACAGGCTTGCGTGCATCGATTGTGGACAAGTTGGAGGCCTGAAAAAGTCAGCGGGACACCGCGCCAACCCAGCGATTTCAAGGCCAATTGTACCGTTTGGATGGCATCGGCCGTGGACAAATGTTGAGCAAGTGGGCACGCGCACACTTTTGGCGATTCGCATCGGTGACATGCGGTCGAGCTGACTTGTTCGCCAGGCGCACATGCCTCCTGCCTGATGAAAAGACCCGTTGGCCCACTCGACTGTCAGGTCAATTTTTGAGCCCCACTTGCCGGGAACTTGTAACGGGGCGCTGGAGTCCCATGGTGGCCTTGCCGAAGACATGGCAGGCTGGTGCGGCTGGCAGGAATCGAACCTGCGACCCTCTCCTTAGGAGGGAGATGCTCTATCCACTGAGCTACAGCCGCGCAGCCCGCCAGTGTATCAAGGGCGCCGGTCGATGCCGGTTGCGGATTCGAGAGGTCCGCCGCTTGCTGAAGCCGATGAAATTGCACACGTTTCAGGCATGTGAGGGCACGCTCTACAGGAGCGGCGGTTCTATACTCTCAGTTGTACGGCGTCGCCAATGGTGACGACGCCGCTACGCCGTTCTACCTGGTATCGGGGCGAAGACAGACATGGGTTCGAAATTCAAGGTTGCAGGCCTGCTGGCCCTCGGCGCGGTTGCCGGTGCATTGACGACCATGCAACTGCAGGCCACCGCGCGCAACTCGCTCGGGTCGCTGCCCCTGGAAGACATCCAGCGCCTGACCGACGTCTTCGAGCGCATCAAGGCCGACTACGTCGAGCCGGTCGACGAGAAGAAGCTGATCTCCGACGCGATCACCGGCATGGTGGCCGGCCTGGATCCGCACTCGCAGTACTTCGACAAGAAGTCGTACAAGGAATTCCGCGAAGGCACGTCGGGCCGCTTCGTCGGCGTCGGCATCGAGATCGGCATGGAAGACGGCCTGGTCAAGATCGTCTCGCCGATCGAAGGCTCGCCCGCGTTCCGCGCCGGCCTGAAGCCCAATGACCTGATCACCCGCATCGACGACACGCAGGTCAAGGGCCTGACGATGGACCAGGCGGTCAAGAAGATGCGCGGCGACCCGGGCTCCAAGGTCGTGCTCTCGATCTACCGCAAGGAGGACAGCCGCACGTTCCCGGTGACGATCACGCGCGAAGAGATCCACGTGCAAAGCGTCAAGGCCAAGGACATCGACGGCTACGCCTGGGTGCGCGTCAACCAGTTCCAGGATCGGACGGTCGAAGACTTCGCCGCGAAGGTCGAGGACCTGTACAAGAAGGATCCGAAGATCAAGGGCTTCGTGCTCGACCTGCGCAACGATCCGGGCGGCCTGCTCGAAGGCGCGGTGGGCATCGCGTCGGCCTTCCTGCCGACCGATTCGGTGGTCGTCAAGACCAACGGCCAGATCAACGAATCGAAGCAGACCTTCAAGGCGTCGCCCGACGACTACCTGCGCCGCGGGGGCAGCGACCCGCTCAAGCGCCTGCCGGCCATCCTCAAGACGGTGCCGCTGGTGGTGCTGATCAACGAAGGCTCGGCCTCGGCGAGCGAGATCGTCGCCGGCGCGCTGCAGGACTACCACCGTGGCACGCTGATGGGCGCGCAATCGTTCGGCAAGGGCTCCGTGCAGACGGTGATGCCGTTGCCGGGCGAGACCGCCGTCAAGATCACCACCGCGCGCTACTACACGCCCAGCGGCCGCTCGATCCAGGCCAAGGGCATCGTCCCCGAGGTGTGGCTCGACGAGACCGCCGAAGGCAACCTGTACGCGGCGCTGCGCACCCGCGAGGCCGACCTCGACAAGCACCTCATCAACGGCGACGAAAAGAAGGACGCAGAGCGCGAGAAGGAGCGCGATGAAGCGCGCACCAAGCTCGAGGCCGAGCTGGCCAAGAACAACAACAAGCCGCTCAAGCCGCTGCCCGAGTTCGGTTCGCCGGAAGATTTCCAGCTGAACCAGGCCCTGAACCGCCTGCGCGGCCAGCCGGTGGTGGTCAGCAAGACGGCGACCGAGCGCAAGATCGAAGACACGACGACCCAGTGATCGTGTCTCGATGCCGGCAAAAGGGCGCCCGCGCGCGCACTTCGCCGGCATTGTCGTTTCCGGACGCCCCATGACCGACGACGAACTGCTGCGCTACTCGCGCCACATCCTGCTCGACGAGCTGGGCATCGAAGGTCAGCAACGCATCCGCGCCGCCCGCGCGCTGGTGATCGGCGCCGGCGGGCTCGGCTCGCCGGTGGCGCTGTACCTCGGCAGCGCCGGCATCGGCCGACTGACGCTGGTGGACGACGACGCCGTCGACCTGACCAACCTGCAACGCCAGATCGCCCATACCCATGACCGTATCGGCCAGCTGAAGGTCGACTCCGCCCGCGCGGCGGTGCTGGCGATCGCGCCGGCACTCGACGTCGTCGCGATCGCGCAGCGCGTCGACGCTGCGGCACTGGCGACGCTCGTCGCCGACGCCGACGTCGTGCTCGATTGCAGCGACAACTTCGCCACCCGCCAGGCCGTCAACGCCGCTTGCGTCGCCGCCGCGGTGCCGCTGGTGGCCGGCGCGGCCATCGCGTTCGACGGCCAGTTGTCCACCTGGGACACCCGCCAGGCGGACACGCCCTGCTACGCCTGCGCGTTCCCGCCCGCAAGCGCGCCGCCCGAGGTGCGCTGCGCCACGATGGGCGTGTTCGCGCCGCTGGTGGGCATCATCGGCGCGATGCAGGCGGCCGAGGCCCTGAAGCTGGTCGCCGGCATCGGCACCTCGCTGGCCGGCCGGCTGCAGATGCTGGACGCACGCGACATGAGCTGGACGACGATCCGCGTGCCGCGCGACCCTGCATGCCCCGTGTGCGCATCACGCCCGCCCGCGCGGCGCGCGTGACGTGACGCGTGCGATGTAAGCTCGCGTCATGAAGCATCGCCCCCTGAAAGCGCGCAATTTCCAGAGTGCCGGCCAGGACGCCGCCAAGGCCAAGCCGTCGAAGTTGTACGACGGCCCCGGCAGCGCCTACCACCTGGCGTTCACCGATCTCGACTTCCTGCTGCAGGAGGAGTTGCGCCCGGTGCGCATCCAGCTCGAGCTGATGAAGCCCGAGATGGTCCAGGCCAAGCACGGCATCGAGTCCACCATCGTGCTGTTCGGCAGCGCCCGCATCAAGCCGCCCGAGGTCGCGCGGGAGTTGCTCGCCGCGGCCGTCAAGAGCGGCGATGCACTGGCGATCAAGCGCTCCGAGAGCGCCGTCGCGATGAGCCACCACTACGTCGAGGCGCGCCGCTTCGCGGCGATGGTCACCGTCGGCACGCGCCACCTGGCCACGCCGATCCACGTGGTCACCGGCGGCGGCCCCGGCATCATGGAGGCCGGCAATCGCGGCGCGTTCGACGTGGGCGGCAAGAGCATCGGCCTGAACATCGTGCTGCCGCACGAGCAACAGCCCAACCCGTACATCACGCCGGAGCTGTGCTTCCAGTTCCATTACTTCGCGATGCGCAAGATGCACTTCCTGATGCGTGCCGTCGCGCTGGCATGCTTCCCCGGCGGCTTCGGCACGCTCGACGAGCTGTTCGAGGTGATGACCCTGATCCAGACGGGCAAGTCGCGCCCGCGGCCGATCCTGCTGTTCGGATCGGCGTTCTGGAAGCGCCTGATCGACTTCGACCTGCTGATCGACACCGGCATGATCTCGCCCGACGACATGCACCTGTTCAAGTTCGTCGAGACGGCCGAGGAAGGCTGGGCCGCCCTGAAGGGCGCTTATGGATTCGAAGGCATCGAGGACGTCCCTTCGATGGTCGCCGGCGAGCTTTGATCGGCGCAATGCCCCGCATCTCGAATCATTCGCACCTCCACCCCGGGGACAATACGCCATGACCAAAGTTTCCCTGATCGGCGCGCCGACCGACATCGGCGCAGGCGCTCGCGGCGCCAGCATGGGCCCTGAAGCGATGCGTGTCGCGCAGATCGGGCCCACGCTCGAGGCGCACGGCATCGAGGTGTTCGACCGCGGCAACCTGCTGGGCCCGGCCAATCCGTGGCAACCGCCGGTGGAAGGTTTCCGCCACCTGCCGGAAGTGGCCGCCTGGAACAACGCGGTTCACGCCGCGGTGTACGCCGAACTCGGGCTGGGCCACCTGCCGATCCTGCTCGGCGGCGACCACTGCCTGGGCATCGGCTCGATCAGCGCCGTCGCGCGCCACTGCCGCGACACCGGCAAGAAGCTGCGCATCCTGTGGCTGGACGCGCACGCCGATTTCAACACCCACGTGCTCACGCCCAGCGGCAACATCCACGGCATGCCGGTGGCCTGCCTGTGCGGCCACGGCCCGCAGGAGCTCATCTCGATCGGTGGCCAGGTGCCGGCGATCAACCCGAAGTGGATCCGCCAGATCGGCATCCGCAGCGTCGACGTGGGCGAGAAGAAATTCGTCCACGAGATGGGACTCGAGGTGTTCGACATGCGCTACATCGACGAGATGGGCATGCGCCACACGATGGAACTGGCGCTCGCCACGCTCGACGAGAACACGCACCTGCACGTCAGCTTCGACGTCGACTTCCTCGATCCGCAGATCGCCCCCGGCGTCGGCACCGTCATCCCCGGCGGTCCCACCTACCGCGAAGCGCAGCTGTGCATGGAGATGATCGCGGACACCGGTCGCCTCGCGTCGCTGGACGTGATGGAGCTGAACCCGGCGCTCGACGTGCGCAACCAGACCGCCGTGCTGGCCGTCGACCTGATCGAGAGCCTGTTCGGCAAAAGCACCCTGATGCGCAAATAGGCCCCGCAGCATCCCGGCAAGCGGCCGCGAAGCCGGCCGGCATCCGGGCGCATACTGGGTCCAGGGCTTGGCTGGGGACTCCGGGAATGACTCTGCTGCGTGGGCTGAGGACACTGGCCGCGAAGACGGCGTGGTCGCTCGCGCTGGCCGTCGGACTCGCGCTGCCCGGCGCCCAGGCCGCCTCGCTGCGCATCGCGAGCGCGTTCGACCCGCAGACGATGGATCCGCACAGCCTCGCGCTGCAGTACCACACGCGGGTCGTCTTCTCGATCTACGAATCGCTGGTCGGGCGCGACAAGAACTACCGCCTGGTGCCGGTGCTGGCCACCGAATGGGCCCAGACCGATCCGCTCACCTGGCGTTTCCGGCTGCGGCCCGACGTGCACTTCCACGACGGCAGCCCCTTCACCGCGGACGACGCCGTGTTCTCGTTCGAGCGCGCGCTGGCGCCGCCGTCGCAGCGCCAGTTCGTGCTCAAGGGTGTCAAGCGCGTGCGCATGCTGGATCCGCTCACGATCGCCTTCGAGCTGTCCGCGCCGGACGCGTCGCTCCCGCAGAAGCTCGTGCTCGTGGCGATGATGAGCAGGCGCTGGGCGCAGGCGCATCACATCGAGCGCGCGCAGGACTTCAACGCGCGCCAGGAGACCTACGGCGTGCGCAACGCCAACGGCACCGGCGCCTTCCAGCTCGATCGCTACGAGCCCGACATCCGCACCACGCTGAAGGCGTTCCCGCAGTGGTGGAACCGCAAGAATCCCGACAACGGCAACGTCGACGCGGCCACCTTCGTCACGATCCGCTCCGATGCGACGCGACTGGCGGCGCTGCACTCCGGCGAGGTCGACCTGGTGCTCGACCCGCCCTACCAGGACGTCGAGCCGCTGCGCCACGACCCGGACGTCGCGATCACGCAGGTGGGCGACATCGCCACCGACTACCTCACGTTCGACCAGGCCAGCGCGGCGCTGCCCGGCGTCGCCCCGGGCCCGGACGGCAAGCCGCGCAATCCGTTCAAGGACCTGCGTGTGCGGCGCGCCGTCTACCAGGCCATCAACATCGACCTGGTGATCCAGAAGGTGCTCAAGGGGCTCGCCACGCCCACCGGCGACCTGCTCGCGCCGGAATTCGGCGCGCCGGCGGCGGTCAGCGGCCCGCGCCTGCGCTTCGATCCCGCGCACTCGCGCGAGCTCCTGCGCGAGGCCGGCTACCCCGACGGCTTCGACCTGACGATGGATTGCGTCAACGTCGCCTTCCGCGAACATGTCTGCCAGGCGATCGCCGCCATGCTGACGCAGGTGGGCATCCGTACGCGGCTGCACACGTCCCCCAGCACGCAGTTCTTCCCGATGATCACGCAAGGCAAGGTGAGCCTGGCGGAGTTCGGCTTCACGGGCACCTCCGAGGACCCATGGCAAAGCCTCAACGGCTTGCTGCACACCTGGGACAAGGACGGCGGCGGCACGTTCAACGCCGGCCGCTACTCCAACGCGCGGCTCGACGCGCTGATCGACGCGGTCCGCACCGAGCGTGACCCCGACAAGCGCCGCACGCTGGTGGCGGTGTCGCTGAAGCTGGCGGGCGACGACATCGCCTACGTGCCGCTCTATCGACGCACCCTGAGCTGGGTGATGCAGAAAAATGTGCACGTCGTGATGCTGCCGGACGACACGATTCCCGTTCGCTGGGTCGTCGTCCGGTAACGAAACCTTGCGGCGGGCGCCAGGAACGGCGCTTCGAAGCGTGGTTAGCGGCCGACTGTGTGACGAACTGCACACGCAGGTGTGACACGACGTACGGCACCCCCTTTCGGGTATGCCACATGCCCTTCCAGCTGGGCCGTGGGAGTCTTCCCGCGCTCGCGAAAGCCCATGTCCACTCCGATGCATCGTCGCTCCCTCGGCACAAAGCTACGCTTGGCCATCCTCGGCTCCACGCTGATGGCGCTGGTGCTTGCCCTCGGCGCGACCATCGTCTACGACCTGCAGACATGGCATCGCGGCTGGATCGCAGACGTGCAGGCGCAGGCCGAACTGCTGGGCCATGCGAGCACGGACGATCTGGTCTCCGGCAATTCGCGCGGTGCCCAGGAGGCGCTGGCGATGCTGCGCCTGCAATCCAGGATGCGCAGCGCGGCGATCTACGACGCCCAGGGCCGCCTGTTTGCCGGCTGGCACGCGAACGGATCGGAGCCGCCCCCGGCGACGCTGGCCCCGGCCACTCCCGGCACGCCGGACCTGCAGGTGCACTCGCCCATCGTCGACCAGGGCCGCACGCTCGGCACCGTCGCCGTGCTCGCCCGCGACGAGATCGACCAGCGCATCGTCAGCTACGGCGGCCTCGCGATGGTGCTGATACTGCTCGCGCTGGGCGTCACGTGGGCCGTGTCGTCGTGGCTCGAGGCGATCGTCACGCGCCCGCTCGCCGCCATGACCGACATCGCCCGCGACGCGATGCAGCACGGCGTGCTGTCGCGCCGCGCCACCAAGCTGGGCGAAGACGAGGTCGGCGAACTGGTCGACGCGTTCAACGGACTGCTCACCGAGATCGAGCGGCGCAAGTCCGAACAGGAGGCCGCGGCGGCCGACAAGGATCGCGAGGTCGCGGAACGGCGCCACGCGCAGCAGGAAGTGATGCGGCTCAACGCCGAGCTCGAGGACCGCGTGCACGAACGCACGGCGCAGTTGGAGGAATCGAACCACGACCTCCTCGCCGCGACGCGCGAGGCCGAGAACGCCAACCGCGCCAAGTCGGAGTTCCTGTCCAACATGAGCCACGAACTGCGCACGCCGCTCAACGCGATCATCGGCTTCGGCCAGTTGCTGACGCATGACGACACGGCGCACCGCTTGCCGGACCGCAGCCGCGCCTTCGTGGCGCACATCGTCGATGCCGGCAACCACCTGCTGACGTTGATCAACGAGATCCTGAACCTGGCGCAGATCGAATCGGGCAAGGTGTCGATCAGCCTCGAGCCGGTGGACCTGCGCGAGGTGCTCGAGGAGTGCCACGCGCTCACGCGCACGGCGTCGGCGCAGCGCGGCATCCGCCTCGTGTTCCCGATGGAGACGCCGCTGATGGTCAACGCCGACCGCACGCGCCTGAAGCAGGTGCTGCTGAACCTGCTGTCGAACGCGGTCAAGTACAACCGGGACCACGGTGCGGTGATCGTCGACTGCACCCCTGGCGACGAGGGCCGCGTCCGCATCGCGGTCCAGGACACCGGCGCCGGCCTGACGCCCGAGCAACTGCGCTCGCTGTTCCAGCCCTTCAACCGGCTCGGCCGCGACGGCACCGGCATCGAGGGCAGCGGCATCGGCCTGGTGCTGACCAAGCGCCTCGTGGAGCTGATGGGCGGCACGATCGGGGTGCACAGCACGCCGGGCACCGGCAGCACCTTCTGGCTCGACCTGCGCAGCGCCGAGCCCGTGAAGGTCGACCTGGCCCGGGTCCAGCCGCGCCTGCCCACGGCCACCGAGCTGGTCGGCGGCGATCCGCAGCTGTCGACGATCCTGTGCGTGGACGACAACCACGCCAATCTCGCGCTGCTCACCGAGGCACTGTCGCTGCGCAACGACTGCGTGGTGCTGACCGCCACGGATGGCCAGGCGGGCGTCGACATGGCGCGCGCCCACAGCCCCGACGTGATCCTGATGGACAACAACATGCCCATCATGAGCGGGCGCGAGGCGATGCGCATCCTGCGCGAAGACCCCGCCACCGCCGACATCCCCGTGATCGCGGTCAGCGCGGCCGCGATGCCCACGATGGTCTCGTCGGGCCTCGCTCAGGGCTACTTCCGCTACCTGGTCAAGCCGTACGATCTCGTCGACCTGACCGACGCGATCGACGCGGCGATCGATTCGTCCCGCGGCGGCGCCGCCTCCCGGCGCTGATCGGTCCGGTCTTTCGGCGTTCAGCGCACGCGCGGCGGCACGCGTTTCGCGCGCGCGCTCCCGGGCGCCGGCGCGGGGACGTTCGCGCCGTGCCCGTCCGCGGCCACGATCCAGCCCTCCAGCGCGTCGACGTCGGGCGGCATTCCGTAGCCGGCCTGCGTGTCGGCCCAGCCCGCGAGCAGCAGGCACAGCGCGGCATCGAGCTTGTCGCCCTGCGGGTCGGCGACGAGTTCGTCGCGCTGCGCATGCGTCAGCTTCAGGCGCAGGCCACGCCAGCGGCCCTGCTCGAGCGCGTCGACCAGGTCCTTGCGCGCGATCAACCGTTCGGCCGTCTGCTGCGCCTTCGTGTCGCTCTTGTACGAGCGGCGCCCGATCAGCGCGCGCGCCACCATGCCCGGATAGCCCTCGAGCGCCACGCGCGTCGCGTCGCCCGCCTGCAGGCCGGGCATGTCGACGCCGGCGGCGCGCATCGCCGGCACGCCGGCGTGCAGCATGAAGGCCACCGGCGGGTTGACCCATTTCATCGACGGACTGCTGCCTGCGGGGCCATCGCACGCCCGATGCGCGAACTTCGAGCCCACCGGCCGCGCGTCGCAGAACGCCGAGAACGATCCTGCGATGTCCGTGCGCGACAGGCTGGCGTAGTGCGTCATCACGCTCGCCCAATCCGCAGGCCAGCCCAGGGTCGCGACCAGTTCGCGCGGCAATCCGAACGGCAGGTCGAAGGCGGCGAGCCACGGGCCCGGGCGTTGCAGCGCCTGCGCGAACCCGGCGGCCGACGTGTTCTCCTCGAATCGATCCAGCCGCAGCAGGCCGGGCCGCTGCCAGCGGCCCCAGGCCCACACGATGGGCTTGCCGCGCCGCGGCGCGCTGGAGAAGTCGACGCCGGCGAGCGCACGCTCCGGTGGCTCGACCGTGGCGGCGGGGACTGCGGGTACGGCAAGGTTCATGACCGGCATTTTTGCTCACATGCCCGTCAGCGCCGGGCGACGTCGGCGGCGCGTTGAGGTAGCCTCGACGGCGTTGCCGACCGTCCCTGCCCGGCCCAGTCCCGGAGCCCCGCCTCACGCCATGGTCGCGCCCGCGCCGCCTTCCCCGACCCCGCCCGCCGCCGTTTCGCCCGTTCCCGCTGCCGAGAACCCGCGCCACCTCGCGACGGCGCGCGACTTCGACGACGACGAGCACGCCGAAGGCGCCCCGCTGCTGGAGGCCTTGATGGCCGACACGGCGCGCCCGTCGCGCCTGGGCCTGCCCGCCGGCGCCGGCCCCGTCTTCGAGGTGGCCGGACTCATCACCCTCGTCGCCATCGCGCTGGCCATCGCCGGCGCGCACCTGGGGCTGTCGCCCCGCTGGGTGCGCCTGTTCGACAACACGCATTGGACCGTCGCCGACTTCGGCGCCGCCTGGCTGACCTGGATCGGCGTGCGCGACGCGCGCCAGAAGGGCTTGCACGCGGAGGCCGCTGCGCGCCGCTGGTTCGCGCTCGGCTTCTCGTCGTATGCCCTCGGCCAGGCGCTCTGGGACCTGCAGATCTTCCTCGGATGGCAACCGTTCCCGGCGCCGTCCGACCCGTTCTACATGATGATGGCGCCGTGCTGTGCGCTCGGCATGATGGGCTACCTGCGCGGACGGGTCAGCGAATCGCAACGCCTTGCGGCCGTGCTGGACACGCTGTCGCTGGCGATCGCGGTGGTGGCGCTGGTACTCGTCGTCTACCTGCCCGAGCGCGGCGACATGAGCATGATCGCGCTGGGCGTGATGGTCACCTACCCGACGCTGCTGCTGGCCGGCGCCTGCGTCGGCGTGATGCTGATCGCCTTGCTGCGCGTGGGCCGCGGCTGGTCGATCTGGGTGCTGACGGCGATGCTGGCGGCGCACGGCGGCCTGTGGATGGAGTGGAACGCGCTGACGCTCAAGCACGCGCTGTCCGACGGCGGCGTGGTCAATGCGATGTTCTCGGTGTGCACGCTGCTGGGCGGCCTCGCGGTCACGTGCTGGCGCGTCGAGAGCGCCGTGACCGGGCGCATCGACCGCTTCTATGAGGGCGCCCTGCGCGTGCTGCCGCTGATCGTCGTGGTGGGCGTCACCTTCGCCGTCACGCTGCAGGATTCGGTCACGCACCTGTCGCCGTCGGCGCGCCTGACCTGCGATGCCGCCGCCGTCATCGTGATCGTGCTGGCCGCCGTGCGCCAGACGCTGCAGCTGCGCGATCGCGACCAGCTGATCGAAGCACAGCACCTGCTGCGCGACCGCGAGGACGAGCTGAGCGAGCTCAACCAGCACCTCGAGCAACGCGTGTCGGAACGCACGCGCGAGGCGGAGCAACGCAACGCGGAGCTGTCCACCGCGCTGCAGCAGCTGTCGATGGCACAGCACGAGCTCGTGCGCGCCGAGAAGCTGGCGGGCCTGGGCTCGCTGGTCAAGGGCGTGGCCGTCGAGATCTCGGCGTCGCTCGCCAATGCCGACATGGTGGCGATGACGCTGCCCGGCCAGGTGGAGGCGCTGGCCCGCCTGCAGTGGGGCCCCAGCGAGGACCTGGGGCGTGCGCCCGGTGAAGAGCGCCGCCGCAGCCAGATCACGGGCTACGTGGCTGCGCTCGACGAGAGCCACAAGCAACTGGGGTTGTCGCTCGCCCAGGCGCAGCACGTGATCGGCGTCTTCCAGCAGACCGCCGTCGACCAGACGAGCGACCATCGCCGCACGTTCGACCTCCTCGCCACGGTGCGCGAGATGGTCGACCTGACGCGGCTCGCGCACCGCCATGATCCGATCGAGATCATCGTCACCGGCGAGACCGGGCTGATGCTCGACAGCTACCCCGGATCGATCGGCCAGGTGCTCAACCAACTCATTGCGAACGCCGTCGTTCACGGCTTCACGCGCACCGGCGAGGGCATGATCGCCGTGCGGGTGTGGCCGTCGGGCCACGACGCGGTGCGCATCACCGTGCACGATGACGGCGTCGGCATCCCGCCCGACACCCTGCCGAAGGTGTTCGCGCCGTTCTTCACCACGCGCCTCGCGCAGGGCGGCAGCGGCCTGGGCCTGACGATCGCGCGCAACATGGTCAACGGCATGCTCGGTGGCCGCATCGAACTCGTGTCGCCGCCAGGCGCCGGCACCACGGTGACGCTGACCTTGCCGCGCCTGGCGCCGCGCTCACGCGGCTAGCAACGCCACTCCCACGGCCATCAGCACGGCCCCCAGCATGCGCTGGCCGCGATCGCTTTCGCCGAGCAACTTGCCGCCGAGCAGCGCGGCGAACAGCATCGAGATCTCGCGCGCGGGCGCCACGTGCGACAGCGGCGCGAGCTTGACGGCATAGAGCACCAGCACGTACGCCATCGGGCTCACCAGCCCGAGGACGACCGCATGCCATTTGTAGCGCCGCCACGCATCGACGAAGCCGGACGGATCGCGCAGCAGCGTGGGCAGCATGAACGGCAGCCGCACCAGGTTGCCGAAGTAGTCGATCAGGATGGGACCGATCAGCAAGCGCTTGACGGAGTAGCCGTCGAGCACCGTGTAGACCGCGATCAGCACGCCTGTGGCGGCGCCCCAGCGCAGTCCCGCGTGCACGCGGGCGCGTTGCGCGGGGTCGTGCGCGGCGCGCAGCAGCGCGGGCCCGCCCGCGACGATGAACACACCGCCGCACACGCCCAGCACGCCCAGCACGCCGTGCAGCGTCAGCGCCTCGCCCATCACGAAGATCGCCAGCAGCGAGGTGATCAACGGCCCCGTGCCGCGCGCCACCGGGTACACCACGGTCAGGTCGGACACGCGGTAACCCTTGAGCAGCACCTTGAAATAGGCCAGGTGCGTGAAGCCGCTGCACGCCACGAAAGTCCACTGGATCCAGCCCCAGCGCGGCACCTCCTTCCAGCCCAGCCAGAGTCCCACGGGCGCCCAGAACAGCGCCAGCAGCAGGCCGCCCATCAGCACGAAGTGCCTGTTGCCCCCGGTCTTCTTCGCGACGATGTTCCAGAACGCATGCAGCAAGGCGGCGACGATCACCATCGCGAGGGCGGAGAGGGGCATGCGGTGATTCTAGAATCGACCTCGACGCGACTCCGGACACGACAATGACGACGACACTGCGGATCCTGGGCAAGCCGATCTCGATCAACGTGCGCAAGGTGCTGTGGCTGTGCGACGAGCTCGCGCTGCCCTGCGAGCTCGAGCCGTGGGGCGCCGGCTACCGCGATCCCGACACGCCGGAGTTTCGCGCCCTGAACCCCAACGCGATGGTGCCGGTGATCGTCGACGGCGACGCGGTGCTGTGGGAGTCCAACACCATCTGCCGCTACCTCGCCGGCAAGCACGGCCGCGACGATCTCCTGCCGACCGACCCGTTGGCACGCGCGCGCGTCGAGCAATGGATGGACTGGCAGGGCGGCGACCTGAACAACGCGTGGCGCTACGCGTTCATGAGCCTCGTGCGCCACAGCCCGGCCCACCAGGATGTCCAGGCCGCCGAGGCAAGCGCCGCGTCCTGGAACCGCCACATGGGCATCCTCGAGGGGCAACTCGAGAAGGCCGGCGACTTCGTCACCGGTCCGACGTTTACGCTCGCCGACGTCGGGCTGGGCCTGTCGGTCAACCGCTGGTACATGACCCCGATCGAGCGGCCCGAGCTGCCGCGCGTACGGGCCTACTACGACCGCCTCGCGGACCGGGACGGCTTCCGCCGGCACGGCCGCAACGGCACGCCTTGAACCGGAGCCTCCCATGACCCAACCCGTTCTCGTCGAACTCTGGCGCGGCGACATCGTCGAATCGTTCCATCGCGGCGCGTTCGCCGTGGTCGACGCCGACGGCGCCATCCTGCGCCAGGGTGGCGACATCGACCGCCCCGTCTATGCGCGTTCCGCGGTCAAGGGCCTGCAGGCGCTGCCGCTGGTCGCCTCCGGCGCGGCGGAGCGCTTCGGCCTCGACGACGCGGAGCTGGCGCTCGCCTGCGCCTCGCACGGCGGGCAACCGGAGCACGTGGCCACCGCCGCGTCCATGCTGGCCAAGGCCGGGTTGTCCGCGGACGTGCTGGAGTGCGGCGTCCACTGGCCGACCAACGATCAGGCATCGCGCACGCTCGCCGCGGACGGGCAAGCGCCCTGCGCCCTGCACAACAACTGCTCCGGCAAGCATTCCGGCTTCGCGTGCCTGGGCGCGCTGATGGCGGGTGACGCCGACCGCGCGCGCGGACTGTTGCGCGGCTATGTCGAGCCCGACCACGTCGTGATGCGCGAGATCAGCGCGTCGCTGGCGTCCGCCACCGGCGTGCGGCTGGCCGACGCGCCGCGCGCCACCGACGGCTGCTCGATCCCGACCTTCGCCTTTCCCGTGCGCGCGCTGGCGCACGCGTTCGCGCGCTTCGGCACGGGCACGGGCCTGACGCCCGAACGCGCCCGCGCGGCCGCCCGCCTGCGCACGGCCGTCGCAGCCGCGCCACTGATGGTGGCGGGCACCGGGCGCCTCGACACGCGGCTCATGGCGCACTTCGGCGCGCGCGTGTTCTGCAAGGTGGGCGCCGAGGGCGTCTATTGCGCGTCGCTGCCCGAACTGGGGCTGGGCATCGCGCTGAAGATGGACGACGGCAACACGGCGCGCGCCGTCGAGGTGGCGGTGGTCGCGTTGATCGAGTCGCTGCTGCCGCTCGACGACGCGGACCGCGCGTTCGTCGCGCCCCTGCGGGACGTGGCGCTGAAGAACTGGAACGGGCGATTGGTCGGGCGGCTTGCCGCGGCCGACGCGTTTCGCTGACCGTCCTCGATCCGAAGCCGGTCCTCAGCCCTTGCGTGCGTCGTTGGTCGCCGGGGACTTTTCGGATATTCCCTCGACCATCCTCGGCACCAACGTCAGCGCCAGGTCGTAGCCGCCATCGCTGGACTTCACGTCGATATGCGCGGGCGTGCCGTCGGCCGTGACGACGCGCGGCGAACTCAGCACCACCAACGGGTTCCCGCGTCGCAGTGTCACATCGATCTGCAATTGCCTGGCGTCCAGACGTGTGATGACCAGGGCGACCTCGACCGGGGCAGACAACACGTGCTGCGTCACCTCAGGACTGTCGAAGCGGACAGTGACTTTCTGCCCGGCGCGTGCAAGCAGCTTGCAGGAGACCTTTCCGCTGCCGCCGGCCTGGACGCTCGTGAGTTCGACGTCCGTCATGATCGAGCTTGTGTCTGCGGCCGGCGTTCCCGCGCTCGAATGGACGGTGTAGCCACCGATCCCGGCCAGCACGATGAGCAACGCGGCGATGCGCAGGCCGGCGCGATGCCGGGCGGACGAAATGCGGTGCAGTTGCAGCATGCGGACTCTTTCGACGAGGGGGTGGGACGATTGCCACGACGTGGCGAGTGGAGGCGTCAACGCGACGCCCTGGACCTTCAACAGCGCGGCGGCATAGATTCCCAGCGCAGCGGGGGGCTCGTGGCGCAGCACGGCGGCGTCGCACGAGCTCTCCTGGTCGGTGCGCATGCGGCGCCAGGCCCACCAGGCGAACGGGTTGAACCAGTGCAGCACCAGCAGCGCGGCGGCGAGCAGGTTCCAGAGGTTGTCGGCGCGCCGCAGGTGCACGCCCTCGTGCAGCAGCATCAGGCGACGCTCCTCGGTGTCGAAGGCGCTGTCGAAGTCCTGCGGCAACACGATGCGACGCCGCCAGACTCCCAGCACGGCCGGGCCGGCACCGGCCGGCAAGCGGTGCGTGGCGTCGCTCGTGGGTACACCGACGAGCGCTTCGAAACGGCGCTGGCGCTGCACCAGCAGCGCGGCCAGCAACAGCGCACCGGCGATCCAGGTCGCGGCGGCCAACGTCGCGGCCGTGCCGCCTCGTGCCGCGCCTTCGACAGGCGCCGTCGCGATCCACGCCGGCGTGATGGCGGAAACATCGACGCGTACGGCCAGCGCGTCGACCGCCGGGTGCGGCAACGCAACGGCCAGCATCGCCACCGGCACCAGCAGCCAGCAGAGGTAGCCGGCCGCGGCGCCGAGGCGTCGCATCGCCGCCGCCTGCAGCACGCGCACGGCGATGGTGGCCAGCGACAGCGTGAGCGTCTGCAGCAGCAGGCCATGCAACCAGGCGTCAATCACGGTCGTGCTCCTTCAGCAGCGCGCGCAGCGCCTCGATGTCGGCCTTCTTCAACTTGCGATGGCTGGAGAAATGCGCCACCAGCGGCGCGAGCCGGCCGTCGAACAGGCGATCGACGAGACCCATGCTCTGCTCCTTGAGCCAGGCGTCGCGCTGCAGCACCGGGCTGTACAGGTAGCGCCGGCCGTCCTTCTCGGCGCTGATCGCGCCCTTGGTGAGCAGGCGGTTGACGAGCGTCTTGATGGTGGCGAGCTGCCAGTCCTGCTGGCCCTCCAGCGCCTTGGCGATCTCGTCGGTGCCGAGCGGGCTCTTGCGCCACAGCACCTCCATCACCTGGCCTTCCGCGTCCGATATGGTCATGTTGATTACATGCGTAAACGATGAATTATGATTACACGCGTAATCACTGCTGTCAACAAAAAGCCGCGCCGGTCTCCCGGCGCGGCCTCATCGGGCGTTCAGCAATGCGTCAGACGGCCTTCCACAACGTCGGCAAGCCGTCGATGGTGCGGAACACCGCCGACAGCGCGCCGTCGGTGACCAGCGCCGTCGCCCGCTCGATATCCGGGGCGAGATAGCGATCGGTCGGCATCGCCGCGCACTGCGCGCGCAGCAGCGCATGCGCCTGCTCCAGCGCCTGCGAGCTGCGCAGCGGACGCAGGAACTCGACGCCTTGCGCCGCTGCCAGCCACTCGATGCCCAGGATCACGGCGACGTTGGAGATCATCGGCTGCAGGCGACGCGCGGCGAAGGTCGCCATCGACACGTGGTCTTCCTGGTTGGCCGAGGTCGGCAGCGAGTCGACGCTGGCCGGATGCGCCAGCGACTTGTTCTCGCTGGCGAGCGACGCCGCCGTCACGTGCGCGATCATGAAGCCCGAGTTCAGGCCCGCGTCGGCGGACAGGAACGGCGGCAGCTGCGACACGCCGGCGTCGATCAGCATCGCGATGCGGCGTTCGGCGATCGCCCCCACCTCGGCGATCGCGACGGCCATGGCGTCGGCGGCAAGCGCCACCGGCTCGGCGTGGAAGTTCCCGCCGGACACCAGCACGCCGTCCTCCGCGAACACCAGCGGGTTGTCGGTGACCGCATTCGCTTCGCGAACGAGGATCAGTGCCGCGTGCCGCAACTGGTCGAGGCAGGCGCCCACCACCTGCGGCTGGCAGCGCAGGCAGTACGGGTCCTGCACGCGATCGTCGCCTTCCATGTGCGACTTGCGGATCTCGCTCCCGCCCAGCAGCGCGCGGTAGTAGCGGGCGACATCGATCTGTCCGGGCTGGCCGCGCAGTTCGTGGATGCGCGGGTCGAACGGGCCGTCGCTGCCGCGTGTCGCGTCCACCGTCAACGCGCCGATGACCAGCGCCGACTCCAGCACCGGCTCGAACGTGATCAGCGCGTGCAACGCGAGCGCCGTCGACGTCTGCGTGCCGTTGATCAGCGCGAGGCCCTCCTTGGCCTGCAGCGTCAGCGGGACGATGCCGGCCTTCTCCAAGGCCGCGAGAGCGGGCAGGCGCTGTCCATCGACCAGCATCTCGCCCTCGCCCATCAGCGCGAGCGTCATGTGCGACAGCGGCGCGAGGTCGCCTGAAGCGCCCACCGAGCCCTGCGACGGCACGTACGGCACCAGGCCGGCGTTGTGCACGGCCAGGATCGTGTCGACCACTTGCTGCCGCACGCCGGAGTACCCGCGTGCCAGGCTCGCCGCCTTCAGCGCCAGCATCAGGCGCACGACCGCCGGCTGCAGCGGCGCGCCGACGCCCACCGAGTGCGAGCGGATCAGGTTGCGCTGCAAGGCCTCGAGCTCGCCCTGGCTGATGCGCTTGTTGGCCAGCTTGCCGAAGCCCGTGTTGACGCCGTAGACCGGCGCGTCCCCCGCCGCGGCGGCCTGCACCACTGCGGCGCTGGCCGCGATCGGCGCATGCGCGCTCGGATTGAGCGTCAGCGTGAGATTGCCCGCGTGCAGCGCCTGCAGGTCGGCCAGCGTCAGCAGGCCAGGGTTCAGTTGGAGAGTCGTCATGGGCGTCCCAAACCAGGTTAGCGGAGCATCGGCAGGTTCAGGCCGTGGCGCTTCGCGGCTTCGCGGGCGTCTTCGTAGCCCGCGTCGGCGTGGCGCATCACGCCGGTGGCCGGGTCGTTCCAGAGCACGCGCTTGAGGCGGGCGTCGGCTTCCTTCGTGCCGTCGCAGACGATCACGATGCCCGAGTGCTGCGAGTAGCCCATGCCGACGCCGCCGCCGTGGTGCAGCGACACCCACGTCGCGCCGCCGCCGGTGGCCAGCAGCGCGTTGAGCAGCGGCCAGTCGGACACGGCGTCCGAGCCGTCCAGCATGCTTTCCGTCTCGCGGTTGGGCGAGGCGACCGAGCCGGAGTCGAGGTGGTCGCGGCCGATGACGATGGGCGCCTTGAGCTCGCCGCTGCGCACCATCTCGTTGAACGCGAGGCCGGCGCGGTCGCGGTCGCCCAGGCCGATCCAGCAGATGCGCGCCGGCAGGCCCTGGAACGCGATGCGCTCGCCGGCCATGTCCAGCCAGCGGTGCAGGCCGGCGTCGTGCGGGAACAGCTCCTTCATCTTCGCGTCGGTCTTGCGGATGTCCTCCGGATCGCCCGACAGCGCCACCCAGCGGAACGGGCCCTTGCCCTGGCAGAACAGCGGGCGCACGTAGGCGGGCACGAAGCCGGGGAAGTCGAACGCGTTGGCCACGCCCTGGTCGAACGCGACCTGGCGGATGTTGTTGCCGTAGTCGACGGTGGGGATGCCCATCTTCTGGAACTCGAGCATCGCCTCGACGTGCTTCGCGGCGCTCTTCGCCGCCGCGTCCCGCAGCGCGGCGTGCCGGGTGTGGTCGGCCTGCGCGGCGCGCCACTGCTCCACGCTCCAGCCCGTGGGCAGGTAGCCGTTGACCAGGTCGTGGGCCGAAGTCTGGTCGGTGACGAGATCGGGGCGCACGCCGCCGCCGGCCGCGCGGCGCGCCAGCTCCGGCATGATCTCGGCCGCGTTGCCCAGCAGGCCCACGGACACCGCCCGGCCCTCTGCCGCGTAGCGCTGCATGCGCGCCAGCGCGTCGTCGATGCTCGTCGCCTGCTCGTCGAGATAGCGCGTCTTCAGGCGGAAATCGATGCGGCTTTGCTGGCACTCGATGGTCAGCGAGCTCGCGCCCGCGAAACTCGCGGCCAGAGGCTGCGCGCCGCCCATGCCGCCCAGGCCCGAGGTGAGGATCCAGCGGCCGGCCAGGTTGCCTCCGAAATGCTGGTGACCGGCCTCGACGAAGGTCTCGTAGGTGCCCTGCACGATGCCCTGGCTGCCGATGTAGATCCATGAGCCGGCCGTCATCTGGCCGTACATCATGAGGCCCTTGCGGTCGAGCTCGTTGAAGTGCTCCCAGGTGGCCCACTTGGGCACCAGGTTGGAATTGGCCAGCAGCACGCGCGGCGCGTCGGCGTGGGTGCGGAACACGCCCACCGGCTTGCCGGACTGGATCAGCAGCGTCTCATCCTCGTTCAGCGCGCGCAGCGACGCCAGGATCGCGTCGAAGCAGTCCCAGTTGCGTGCCGCCTTGCCGATGCCGCCGTAGACCACCAGCGCGTCCGGGTTCTCGGCCACCTCGGGATCGAGGTTGTTCTGAAGCATGCGGTAGGCCGCCTCGATCAGCCAGTTCTTGCACGAGATCTCGGTGCCGCGCGGCGCGCGCACCGGGCGCGGGAGGGCAGTCGTGGCGGCAGCGGCGGCGGGGACGTGGGACAGATCGTTCACGACAGGTTCTCCGGCAGGGTGGGATGCGCGCAGTGTGCCTCGCAGCGGATACCCGAAACAGGGTATGCGTGCGGCTGAAAAGAGGTGTACCGCGCTGGCGTATCGACGTAATTTCCCGAGTGTCGGTGACATCGGTACGGGTCGTACTCTACTTGTCTAGACAACCTTGTGCAAGTAGGATCGCTCCATGCCTTCGTCCACTCGCCCACGTCTTCGCACGCAGCCCGCCCACCCCGCCGTGCACGCACCGCGGGTAGCGCAGGACATGCTCTCCGACGCTGCCGGCGGCTCGCCCGTCAACGGTGCGGCGATGCACCGCTCCGCACCACAGCCGCCCTACGCCCGCGTCAAGCAATACCTGAAAGACGCGTTGGAGGCCGGACGCTGGGCACCCGGCGCGCAGATGCCGTCCGAAGCCGACCTGGTGGGCCAGTTCGGCGTCAGCCGCATGACGGTGCACCGCGCGCTGCGCGAGTTGCAGGACGCCGGGCTGATCACGCGCCTGCAGGGCGTCGGCACTTTCGCGGCGCAGTTGAATCGGGTGTCGTCCACGCTGACCATCAACGACATCCAGGAAGAGATCCAGCGCCGCGGCCACCGCCACGACGCCAGCGTGCACCTGAAACGCGCCGAAGCCGCGCCCGCCGCCCTCGCCCAGCGCCTGGGCCTGAACCCCGGCGACACGGTGTTCCACACGTTGATCGTGCACCACGAGCACGGCGTCGCGCTGCAATGCGAGGATCGCTACGTGAACCCGGCCTGCGCGCCCGACTACCTCGATGTCGACTTCACCCAGATGACGCCCACGCACTACCTGCTGGACGTCGCGCCGTTGTGGGAGGCCCATGTCGCGATCGAGGCCGCCCTGCCGACGGCGCAGGAGGCCCGGTTGCTGGGCGTCCAGCGCACCGATCCGTGCCTGATCGTGGTGCGCGGCACGGTCAGCCGCGGCGTGCCTGTGACCCTGGCGCGGCTGGTGCATCCGGGGTCGCGCTACACACTCGAAAGCCAGTTCCGGCCGTGATCCTGGTATCCACCTCCGACGCCGCGCCGGTGCCGTGGAAGAACGGCGGCGGCGTCACCCGCGAGTTGCTGCGCCTGCCCGCCGAGGCCGCGGCCGACTGGACGCTGCGCATCAGCGTGGCCGACATCGCTGCCGGCGGGCCGTTCTCGCCGTTTCCCGGCATCACGCGCTGGTTCGCCGTGTTGGCCGGCGCCGGCGTGCGCCTGAGCTTTGCGGACCGCGTCCTGAACATCCGACGCGGCGACGCGCCACTGCGCTTCGATGGCGCCGACGCGCCGGGCTGCACGCTCCTCGACGGCGCCACCCGGGACCTCAACGTGATGGTGCGCGAAGGTGCCGGCACGGTCGCCGTCGACGCGGCCTCGTTCCATGACGAATGCCCGCCTCCGCGCACCGCGGGCTACGGCTTCTTCGCCTTGCGGGCCGTGCGCTTGCATGGCCCCGCCGAGACGCCTGTCCAGATGCCGGCGCTGTCGCTCTGCTGGCAGGAGCCGCCCTTCGGCCCGACCCGTCCCTGGGCCATCGAACCGTGGCTGGCCGACGGCCCGGATCAGGAACACACTCTGGAGCCGCCGGGCTACTGGATCGGCCTGCAGCCGCCGCGCCCATGACCGACCTCCTCGAATCCTTCACCCCGGGCCTGCCCGAGCAGGCCATCGCCGCCGCGCCCGCGCCCGCGCGCCGCGTGTGGCGTCACGCGCGCGTGGCCACGCTCGCGGACGCGGACGGCTGGGGCCTGATCGAGCGCGGCGCCATCGTCACCGAGGACGCGCGCATCGCCTGGATCGGTGCCGAGGCCGACCTGCCGGCGTTCGGCAAGGCCATCGTGGAAGAACACGATCTGGGCGGCGTCCTCGTCACGCCGGGCCTGATCGACGCGCACACCCACCTGGTCTACGGCGGCCACCGCGCGCACGAGTTCGAGATGCGCCTGCAGGGCGCCACCTACGAGGACATCGCGAAGGCCGGCGGCGGCATCCGCTCCACCGTCGCGGCCACGCGCGCCGCGAGCGAGGAAGAACTGTTCCAGGTCGCATCGCGCCGGTTGAAGTCGTTGCGCGACGGCGGCGTCACCACGGTGGAAGTCAAGTCCGGCTACGGCCTGTCGTTCGAGGACGAGGCCAAGTGCCTGCGCGTGGCGCGCCGCCTGGGTCGATCCGGCGTCACGGTGCGCACCACCAGCCTCGCCGCCCACGCGCTGCCGCCGGAGTTCGAGGGCCGCGCCGACGACTACGTCGCGGCCGTGTGCGGCTGGCTGCCGCAGTGGCACGCCGAGGGCCTGGTCGACGCCGTCGATGCGTTCTGCGAGCGCATCGCGTTCAGCACCACCCAGGTCGAACGCGTGTTCGAGACGGCGAAGTCGCTCGGACTGCCGGTCAAGCTGCACGCCGAGCAACTGAGCGACTCCGGCGGCACCGAACTCGCGGCGCGCTTCGGGGCTTTGTCCTGCGACCACCTCGAACACCTGAGCGCCGCCGGCGTGGCCGCGATGCGCGCTGCCGGCACGGTGGCGATGCTGTTGCCCGGCGCGTACCACTTCCTGCGCGAGACGACGCTGCCGCCGATCGCCGCGCTGCGCGAGGCCGGCGTCGCGATGGCCGTCTCCACCGACCACAACCCGGGCACCTCGCCCACGCTCTCGCTGCCGCTGATGATCCACCTCGCGTGCGTCGATTTCCGGCTCACGCCCGAGGAGGCCGTGCGCGGCGCGACGGTGAACGCCGCGCGCGCGCTGGGCCTCGCCGACCGCGGCACGCTGGCCGTCGCCCGGCGCGCCGACTTCGCGCTGTGGGAGCTGGAGCACCCGCGCGAGCTGGCCTACTGGTTCGGCCATCCGGCCTGCCGGCGCACCATCGTCGGTGCTGCCGACTGAAGGACACGTCCATGATCGCCGATCACCCGTCGTTCCACCTCAAGCCCGGCACTACGCCGCTGCTGGTGAGCCTGCCGCACTGCGGCGAGATGATTCCCGACGAATTGAAGTCGCGCTATCACCCGCGCGCGCTGGATGTCGAGGACACCGACTGGCACCTGCACCAGCTCTACGCGTTCGCCGCCGAGCTGGGCGCCAGCGTGCTGCAGCCGCGCGCGTCGCGCTTCGTCATCGACCTGAACCGGCCGTCCGACAACGCGCCGATGTACCCCGGCGCGAACAACACCGAGCTGTGCCCGACGCGCTTCTTCACCGGCGACGCGATCTACGTCGAAGGCGGCGCGCCGACGCAGCCCGAGATCACCCGCCGCATCGCGCAGTGGTGGCAGCCCTACCACGGCGCGATCGCCATCGAGCTCGCGCGCCTGCGCGCGGAACACGGGCACGCGGTGATCTTCGACGGCCACAGCATCAAGAGCGAGCTGCCGTGGCTGTTCGAGGGCAGGCTGCCCGCACTCAACCTCGGCACCGTCGACGGCACCAGTTGCGCGCCCGCGCTGCGCGAGGCGCTCGCCGGCGTGCTCGCGTCGCAGGACCGGTACCCGCACGTGGTCGACGGCCGCTTCAAGGGCGGCTACATCACGCGCCACTACGGCAAGCCGGCCGACAACGTCCACGCGGTGCAGCTCGAGATGACCTGGGACTGCTACATGGACGAGACGCCGCCGTACGCGTATCGGCCCGACAAGGCTGCCCAGGTCCAGCCGCTTCTGCGCGACCTTCTGCGCACGATGCGCGACTGGAAGCCGCAATGACGGTGGCGCAACGCTACTGGGCACCGGCCGCCTGGATCGACGGCGGCTGGCAGAAGTCCGTCGTCCTGGAGACCGGCGCGGACGGCCACTGGTCGCATATCGGCGCCGGCGTGCCGGCGCCGACCGACGCCGAGCACCTGGCCGGCCCCGTGTTGCCGGGCCTTGTCGATGCGCACAGCCACGCATTCCAGCGCGCCTTCGCGGGCCTCGCGGAGCGCCGCGACGGTGCCGACGACGACTTCTGGAGCTGGCGCGACCGCATGTACCGCGTGGCCAACGCCGTCACGCCCGAGAGCCTGCGGGCGATCGCCGCGCACCTGTATGTGGAGTTGCTGCGCGGCGGCTACACGCAGGTCTGCGAGTTCCACTACCTGCAGCACCAGGTCGACGGCACGCCTTACGACGACCCACTGGCGCTGTCGATGGCGCTGGCCGACGCCGCCGACGACGCCGGCATCGGCTTGACGCTGTTGCCGGTGCTGTACGAGCGCGCCGGCTTCACCGCGCCGTCGCTGCGCCCCGATCAAGGCCGCTTCCGTGCCGGCGCGCACGACGTCTGGCAACGCAGCCAGGAGTTCAACGCCCGCGTGTCCGCCGCTGGGCGCGCCAAGGGGGTGCCGCTCACTGCGGGCCTCGCGATCCACTCGGTGCGCGCCGCCGCGGCGGAGTCCATCGTCCAGCTGCGCCAGCTGGCCCACGAGTTCGACGGCCCCATCCACGTGCACGTGTCCGAGCAACGCGCGGAGCTGCGCGCCTGCGTCGCGGCCACCGGCCAGACGCCCGTCGCCTGGCTCGCATCGCAAGGCTGGCTCGACTCGCGCTGGCAGCTGGTGCACGCCACGCACGTCGACGCGAGCGAGATCGCCGCAACCGCCGCCAGTGGCGCGGGCGTCGTCATCTGCCCCGGCACCGAAGGCAACCTCGGCGACGGCTTCACCGACTTGCCCGCGTGGCTGGCCGCCGACGTGGATCTCGCGATCGGCTCCGACAGCAACGTCACGCGCAGTTGGCGCGAGGAGCTGCGCTGGATGGAATACGGCCAGCGGCTGCGGCTCGAGCGTCGCAACGTCTGCGCGCAACCGCAAGGCGTCGCTGGCGCCGCGCACGGCCGCACGTCGCGCCCGCAACCCGACACCGCCGCCAGCCTGTTCGAGCGCGCCCGCGCCGGCGGGGGACGCGCCGCCGGCCATGCGCGCTGGGGCCTCGCGGTCGGCGCCCGCGCCGACCTGCTGGTGATCGATCCGGACGACGCCAGCCTGGTCGGCCTGCCCCAGGCGCGCTGGCTCGACGCCCTCGTCTTCTCGAGCCCGGGCCGTCCCTGGCGCGACGTGATGGTGGCGGGGCGATGGGCGCTGCGCAAGCATCACCATGCCCGGGTGGAGCGCATCAGCGCAGGCTTTGCGCAGGCGATGCAGGAGCTTTGGGGCGACG
>Ga0307516_10000702_pt1 | contig 45512 bp, 64 predicted proteins | sample 19_EM_MG_FD_203310 | JGI IMG/M metagenome (GOLD analysis project Ga0307516, IMG submission 203310) | Populus trichocarpa ectomycorrhiza microbial communities from riparian zone in the Pacific Northwest, United States - 19_EM | ecosystem: Host-associated > Plants > Roots > Unclassified | place... | reverse complement strand
ACTGTTCCCGAAAGGCACCAATCCAATATAGCGTACTTCGTCAAACGGTCAGGCCTTCAGGAATGGCACCTGGTAAATGTTGAACATTGAACTCTTAGCTTCCAACCAGGTCTCCGAGAACAACTTGCTTTGGTACTCATGGTATGCACCATCACAAAGGATCGTCAAGACTCCAATGCCGGGACCAAGCCCTTGAGCTAGCTTGCACGCCGCCGCAACGTTCAGCGCGGAGCTAGCACCAAGGCAGACCTTCGGTGTCGAGGAGGTTATACACCGTCTCGGCGGACTTTTTGCCCGGGGGGTGTGGGGATCCACCGACTCCGGTGACGAATGCCATCCCGAGATCGTCGGTGATGCAGTCCTGGTCGATACCTAAGTTCCAAGCCAGCCCAGTGGCAGACGGGGCCGGGGGAGGACACTAGAGAATACAGCCTGCCACAACCGAACCCCACTTCCTCTCCTTCAGCGGCCCGCGCTTGGTCCCCCGTCCTATGGAGGCGACCTGAGATTCACGGAAGGCGCGGTCTGCTTTTGCCACATGGTTGCTTCCCGTCGTTGACCGCTTGGACTCGCACTCCCCCTAGGAAGATTCGTCAACGAACACTGAGGGATAAAGGGCTGCCAGCCGTTGAATCCCGCAAGTTGTGAGGCCGAGCGCCGTGTTGTAAAGGGATGGTGTCCAAACTAGGGTGCTGTGAGGAATCCGCCGCACTGTCCACGGCACCCTAGTCCAAACAACAGTCGCCTGTCCCCCCCCCCGTGAAAAGTAACACACAGGGGATAGTGCATGTTTAGCATGCGGTTCTGGTAGTGCACTATTGACGCAGTCGCGTCCTTCGCGCCACAATTAATCGCCTTCTGGCTCCACCGCCTGAATGGATCACCACTGAGCAAGATGTAAAGAGCTCCCTCGTTCGTCCAGGCCTGAAAGGCGTTTTTATTCCACCTTCCATTTTACGACCATGGGAAAAGTCAATGAGATTTACCGTCGGCCGCCGCTGGACGGAACTAGAGTGGTATCACCGCCCAGCGGGTTCACAGTTGGAAGTGGCCAATAACTAGTAATACATCATATCCTTCATAAAAACGATTCCCGGAATGTTAACTTCCTCAATGTTCCATCCTGCCCGGCCATGACGAGCGTGGACCCGGCCCAACAGGAGCTCGCTTGAACATATCCAATATACCCCGGCGGAATCCAACAGATCCTCTGCGAACGACTGACGACCCATTCGTGGCTATCGTCCACAAAAAACTGCCCCTCCTGCCGCTGGAAAGCCAGGGGTAGCTGCCCCCGACAAATGATCGAATCTGACACGGTGACCTCCGGCGAAGTGACGAAGACGTAAGGAATGCGGAAGGTTTCGTGGTGGGAATAGAATTGGTCTTCCGACTCGAACGCGACATCAAGAGGGGGGATGGGGTGGTTGAGTAGCAGGTTCGCAAGGAATCTACCATTTTCTGTGCCCCGGATGAGGACGTAATTCTTGTTATGCGTGATATGGAAGGTCACGAGCCGGGTGCCGGTTGGTGAGATCCTCGCGATTGATGGCAGTTCGTCCGCTTCCACAGTCCACTCCGGAGTTCATCGCCGAACTTCCACAACTGCAGGTTTTTCTTGCCACCCTCACTAAAGCAATAAACTGCCATGTGGTTCGCAAGCGACACACAGGGGACAACGGTATGATTGGAAAGGGACATGCGGTCTCCTCGAACAGGGATTCTGATGAGCTGCCGCATGCTGGCTAACTCCAGCAAAATGACGTGGTCGCGAGTGATTGGAATAGTGGTGATGATCTCGCCCTCGTTGGTGGGGTACACAGCGAGGGTGGGTGTTGTAGGGTGCCTATGTGGGATGCACCCCTCGTCTGGGCTCAATAAATGAATACCAGAGCCTGTAGAATTCGCCACCACGGTCCCATTTGATAGCGTGAATACAGATGTTATCGTGGCGGGGTGATCAAATTGCCTCCACCGCTTCGTTAAAACGTCGAACAACTGTAGTCCATGGGTCTGCATACCGCACACGAGCTCTTTGGTGGTTTGTGAGAAGGCAAGGCAGGATAACCGCCGTCGAACCCTACACGAAGCCAAAGACGCACCGGTCCGAGGGTCGATGATCGTGATGATGCTCTCGGCTCCTGAGCTACTCACTACGGCCAACTGATTGAGCTTCTGGGAATAGGCAGTGCCGCAGACCGGGTCTAGCATTGTGATAGTGTATAGGACCATTCCAGTGACAACATTCCAAATGCGCACTAACAATAGGTCCGCAACCACAAGTTGTTCTTCGGGCGTCAGCCAACAGAGGCGGATGATCGGCGAACCGCCTCCAAAAGCAGGGCCTTCCATTCTGTTCGCAATTTCCCAAAAATGGACAGAGCCATCAGATAAACCACACGTGAGGTAGTGGCCCTCCAAGGAAACGGCGGTGTCTGTCACCCGCGACCTCAAGGCGAAAGTATGAATCAGCCCGCCCGTCTGGGTGTCCCACAGGGTTATCGAAGGGCCGCGAAAGTGCGTGCAGAAGAGCATCGAACCATCTGGAGAGCCTGTCACCGCCTCAGCGGGGTGTTCGGGGCTCAGGGACAGCCTCAGAACGCCCGTAATAGAATCGTAGATGCCCACCGTCCCATCATCACGGCCAGCGGCAATCCCGTGACCGATGGTGGTCATGCATGTGAAGCGCCCAACAGAACCTTTTATGGTTCGTATGACGGGTCCCCAATCGCCAGGGCGCCCGTAGAACCTGGCGATTAGGGTTTTTTCCCGGAGGAGCGAGGAGTGGGGCATCGGTAAACTTGGCGATAGGGGTAAAGCGGAATGACATGTATGCGGTGCAGATCGTTGAATGAGGTAGAAGAAATGCATCGTGAATCGGAGGCGATCTTCTACAAGACTGCGCAGATTGGAGGTGGAGACGTCGGCCTGTTTTTGAGGGTAAAGAATCAGAAATGGTTGTCGTATCGATCGCAAGTGGATCCACGTGCCGTATCGAGCCAGCCGAAAAGGCTGCGAATGCTGTGAATCACACCTTCCAGTCGGTTCTCGAGGCTCATAACCTCGATCCACGGGAAAGCGTTGTTTTTGAAGAATCCAGTTGCAGAAGTTATCAGGCGTAGGCGTGGTTGGAGAAGACTGAACGTGCATTGCCCAGTAAACGCACGCGTACCGCAACGCACCCCCCACCTTGTCCTCCAGCAGCTTCGGGAGATCGGCTACATCCCGATTCATCACGAAGTCCGGCAGATCACAAGGATTCGGCTTCAGCCCTTTCAACAACTCCAAACATCCGAGCACCATATCCCCATGGTGAACGGGAGAGGCGATGAAGAACTTTGTGTCGGAACAACGTTCAGGGTCCTGCATGAAATCTGGGAACGACTTGTGGAAAACCCGGGTTTCCTTGGAACCCTCGTTGGGGATGAGAAGAACCGAGTGAAGATGCCGCAGAGTTGTCGTGATGAGTGACGTTTTGACACCGAGTATCTTCGCAACCTGCGCCCGCGAAAGGGGGTTGAATGCCAGTATCACCGCACCCAAAACCCTCCTCAAATTTGCAAACTCCTTGATCTCCTTGATGCCGGAAAAGGCGTGCGTCAAAACGTGAATGTATAGAGGATCTATACCCGCACGCCCCTCATGGATGGTGCTGTCCGACGGGGTAATGATGAGTTGGAGGCGCTCGTCGGGCTCGTGATGTTCTGACTCGATAAACCTGGCGAGGGTGGAGGCAAAAATGAACAACCCAGATGACTTCTTGGTGAGTGCAGTGAGGTCCTCGTCGCTGGGCCATGGGTCTGAGAGATCGAAGTCGTTCCTTCGTTTGGCAACTGTGGACAATTTCTCCTGGAGGTACAGTCGAATGTCCTCCTCGATGCTGGACAATTCGACCTCGTGCAGCAAGAAGGTCTGAGTGAACGGTTCGAGGAGGGGGAGGCGAAACCCGGTTCGAATGCGCCCAGTGATGAAGAACTTTACCGAAGGTAGCTGCTTGACGAAACGGCCGAGGACGGAGAGGATCGCCGATTCAGGCTGATCGTCAACACACTCGTCCAGCGCGTCCACGACGATGACGCACGAAATGCCCGTGAAAGAGAGGGGATCGATGATCAGGTGCTTGAGTTGAGAGATGAGTGAATTGCGAACTACAGACAAGTCCCGCTTTATGACCTGGATAATCCGACTCCGAAACGCGGGGTACCGGCACGAGAGTTGGTATGCGAGTGTGGGGAAGATGTTCTTGAGCTCCTTTCGGTCGAGGTAATCCCGAGAGCAGAAAAAGCTGGCACCGAGGGACCCATCCTCCGCAACCATTTGGGAGAACGTCTGCGCAATGGTTGATTTTCCGTCCCTGCTAGCCCGTTGAGCCAATAGACTTGTCTGTCATGGGGATCCTTGGCCCATCGCATGATCTCATCGAAGACAGACTCCCGAGTCCCCCGGAGGCATACGTCATGGTGGCCGGCTTGGTGGCCCGCATTATGCACAGGATCCAACTTTCCCAGGAATTCAAGGTCTGCGGCTTCCTGGTCACAGTTTCAATTTCAAACCAGCCCCGGGATGCCCGGAAATTTGCCTTACTGTGATGTTTCTGGCACTCTCGTCGAATTTCCTTGTGTTCTCATATATGCTTTGCTGTATTGACGTCTGTACAAACCGTTAGTTAGTTCATGTGGTGGAGTCCGAGGCGCATACCTGGTAGTCGGTGACGGCGTAGGCCAGGTCTTTGACAAAGCCATTCAAGGTACCGGCGTGATCGACGTTCTTCAAGAACTTCAGCAGTCCACGTTGCCTGGATAACGGTCTGAGCTGTTCAATAATCCCTGCTAACTTCCTGTGAATAATCGATGCGGTTGAGCGGTGCAGTGGTATCCTCATGGAGGATGAGCACGAACTTTCGTAGTGCCTCTCTCCTTGCCTTCTCTCCACTGTCCTGGTCACCCGCCCGAGATGCGAGTACCTCGGCCAGCGACTCCACCCTTCCCTCGATTTCTTTGATCCGGTCTGCGTTGGCGGTGGTTTGCTGCGAGAAACGGTCGGCGGCAAATAGGGCGGAACACTTGAAGACTCACGTCGTAGTTCCTTATGAGAACCATAAGTGCGCCCACAACTGCCTTGAGTGGCAAAAACATATCAGAGGATTCCCTCGCGATTTCGACAGCCATCCTCGCCGCTCCATACGCCGCCTTCCAACCCGACTCATCGAACGGCCCAGGTTCACCAAGCGCGATATCCAAAGGGTCAGAAGACGGGGAACCAATGGATAACGCGATGACACTCGACGAAACAGCAAGCACCCTCGGATCCTTGTACCAGGGGTACATCGCGGCGAGTTCCTTCACCATGAACCCAACCGGAGATGTGGGTAAGGATGACAGGCTGTTTGTCGACGCTGCCGACTTGGCCTTTCTTCGAAAGTGGGGCATAGTGGACGAGGGGACGACAAGACACGTAGAACCGGCTCACCCCCGCTTCCCCCGCCCGGAGGCTGAATACCAGGGCCGCGGTCGGAGAAACCAGCTTCTCGTATGGGCGCAAAAGGCGAGGTTCGAGGCTGGACTCCAGCCTAGCCAGTGTGGCACATGCCCCGATCAAAGAGAAAAAACGTTCGTAGGATGCACTAATCCAATACAGCGTACTTCTTCAAATGTTCAGGAATTGCACCCATTAAACCCTTTGCTTCCAACCACTTCTTCGAGAACAACCTGCTCTGGTACCTATACGCACCATCGCAAAGGATCGTCGCGATGGTCTTGCCAGGACCAAGTTCCTGAGCTAGCTTGTACGCAGCCACAACGTTCAGCGCGGAGCTAGCACCGAGGTAGAGACCTTCAGTATCGAGGATATCGTACACCATCTCGATAGACTCTTCGTCCGGGATGTGCAGGGACCCATCGACGTCTGTGACGAATGTCCCGAGATTGTCGGTGATACGTCCCTGACCGATGCCTAAGATTCAAGTCAACCCAGGGACAGAGCTCATGGGGGAACACATAATACGACCTTCCGTGATCGAACCCCCACTCCTCTCGTTCAGCTTCCCCCCTGTTTGCACATACGAATGCAGTACACTCCCAGGAGGATCAGCCAACCACACCTGAGTCTTCCCACCGCTCTCTTCCTTCAAAAACTTGCCCACACCCGCAAGTGTTCCACCTGTACCCGTAGCACAGGTAAAGGCGTCCAGGGTTCTTCGAGTCTGTTCCCAGATCTCCGGACCCGTGGTCTCGTAGTGCGCCCTCGCGTTGGCGACGTTATCGAATTGGTTGGTCCATACAGCGTTTGGGAGCTCCTCGGCGAAGGCCTTCGCTTGGTGGTTATAGTTCCTAGGGTCCTCGTACGCTACCGCTGGGACCGGGTAGACTTCAGCTCCAAGCATTTTGAGGAGGTCGATCTTTTCTTGACTCTGAAGCGAACGTAAGGACTGTACAAGGGGGATGCTGGGTTCTGGGTAGTTCTTACCTGTGTGTTCGGCATGAAAATCACGCATCGGTACCCCCTCGCCCTACACACATGAGCGAGGCCAATCCCAGTGTTCCCAGCCGTTCCCTCGACGACCGTCCCTCCGGGTTTTAAGCTATCCCCGAGAAATCCATCGCATGAGACCCCCAAAACAGCAGAGATTCCATGCGAAACACGAGAACGGACCTCCCAGAAGCCTCAGCATCCTTGACGATCCCAAGAGCTGCACGATCCTTGACACTCCCTCCAGGGTTCTGGAACTCGGCCTTCCCATAGATCTTGGACCCAGTCTTCTCAGACAGCTTCTTGAGGTAAATCTAACGGAACCACACCTATCAGTCTTTCGGACATTCCACAACCCATCGTCCCCCTTCTCCGGGATAGACCAGATGAAGAAGAGGGATAACGAACGCATACAGCCGTGTATGTCCGAGACTCACCAACGGGGTATTTCCAACAGCACCCGTAAAACCATCGACGGTCCCAGTGGTAAACGTCCTGCCAAACTGCAGCCTAAAAGCCCGAGAATTCTGCACGGCGGAGGTTCTGGCGGAACCCAACATAGTGGTCGAACTTGGAGGTGGGTGGGGACTCGGTTGCAATACGGATGAGAAGATACATTGAGTGGTGAATTTCGGGCGGTAAAGACGCAATGTTGGGGTGATTTAGATCCTGCCCCCAAGAGGGTCAAGGCGCGGGCAACCTCAAGACTTCCAGGCTCACGATCCTCTCATACGATGGGGAGGGAATCTCAATAAACAGAAGGGAAAAGGGGGGGGGGCCTATACGAGGTTTGGTACAAAGCTACGTACTGGAGATAAAAATATATAGAGGAAGTGAAAGAGATAGAAGAACGGAAAAAGGCGAAACAGAACTTCCCATCGTTCTACTATTAATCGTTCAATAAGTAGCAAGAGAGATATCATGATGGGGTCTGTTTGGAGGTCAGACACGGGGCCATGGGGATGGGGCTGGCCAAAGGCAAGAGGGTGAATCCAGGATGATGTGTTCGTTCAAGACATTTGATACGTCATATGATAAGAGGATTGTCGGAGGGGAACGTGAGGTTCGATTAGCGAGAAGGGTTGCGTGGGGTTGTAGTCAACCAGGGATAGATTGGGCTGGAGGGAAGAGACGTGGGTATCATAAGGAACGAAGAGGCGTCGACGGAGATATCAATAGGACAGAGGTGAAAAAACACAAGACAGCGATGCACTCAACCCAAGGGGGACGACAAACAGGAATACGTCGCTCATTGTTGTCGCTTCTTTACGTTTTGTGAGAGCCACTGAAGACCTTCGAACAGACCCTCGCCCGTCGTGGCACAACTACACGCGTAAAAACACGTGTCAGAGATCGAGGACAGCATCTCACGACGGCAAAAACGTACCTGGGATGAACGTACCACGACCTGTCTCGCATCCGATGCAGACCTAATTTTTCGGTCACCTCGGCGGGTGACATTGCTGTGGAGGGGACACACATCAGCCATCACCGCATCAGACCCACGTCGGAAGGATACAGGAGGGGACGGGGCAATAGGCCGCAATTGAACGGGGCGGAGGGGGTGCGGGGGCGAGAGGACGAGTGGAAGGCAAACGGCAACGGCGGGGAAAGGGCGGAAAAAGACACGGCAACGCACCTCCAGGCAGGTCCTGCTTGTTGGCGAAGACGAGGAGCAAACAATCCTTCATCTCCCTATCGCTCAAAATCCTATGCAACTCCTGTTTCGCCTCGTCCACCCTCTCCCGATCCTGGCTGTCCACGACGAACACGAGACCCTGCGTTCCGGTGTAGTAGTGCCTCCAAAGCGGTCGAATCTTGTCTTGCCCTCCGACGTCCCACACGTTGAACTTGACGTTCTTATATGTCACCGTCTCGACGTTGAAACCGACTGTTCACGAGCTAGAGCGTGAGCCTGAGTTTGATATGTAGTGTGAAGCCGACGCACCAGTGGGGATCGTCGTGACGGACTGGTTCAGTTTGAGCTTGTACAAGATAGCTGCGAACGCGATGTCAGAACACGCCGGCCTACATGAGAAACGGGGATGCGTACTTGTCTTTCCGGCCGCGTCCAGTCCCAACATCAGCAACCTCATCTCCTTGTTACCAAACATCTTGCCTAGGACAGCGTCGGTCTCACACGGCGCGGTGTTTAGAGGAGAAACGTACCCAAAGCCTTTGAGAGATTTGCACCCATGGTTGTATATGCGTGTGTACGTGTAGAGAAAGAGGTTATAAAGGAAAGTAAGGACCGACGGGGGGTGGTGTGTTTGGGTAGTGGCAGCTACAGGCGAGAAAGAAGACCGTTGCACGACATCCATTTTCGGTAATCAGCTCTTTCATTACCTAAGCACAGCCCACATTACATCCTAAGGCTACAAACGAGAAGCTCCAGCATTAAAAAAAAAAGAAAACAAGAGACGTCAACGGGGTAGTGTCTAGGAAAGCGTCAGAGACGAGCTCTACAGGTATCCGAAATTCGCCTCACCTATCCAGAGGCGACCCCAGGAGATCCCAGATGGCTCTGGTTCAGCACCTTCAGCCACCCATCCCCCATATCAGACCGTAGCGCCTCGATCCTCGCCCTAAACGCTTCTGGACTCTGCCCCTGATCCACCGCGCCCGGCGGCGGGTCAAACGTAGAAGCGGTGGCCCTGGCTCTCCGGATCGCGGCCCTTGATTTGAGCTTCAACGATCCCACGGTAGCGATAGGAAGGGAAGGCAACGGAGGAACCTCCCCGACATCCTCCATGGGGATACTGCCCTCTGTCCTCCCCCGGGTATGGCGTGATCCCCTCCTCGAAGGTGGAGAGACCATGGGGCGGTCTGGTGGCCGCCTCGGACTCGTGGATTTGGTGATCGGAGGAGAGATTGGTGGTGAGGAAGGCCCTTCTATCCGCGGCTTGACGATGTCCTTGTTTTCCGTCTTTGCCCCTACGGCCGACTTACTACGCGCTCTGACGCTTTCACCGCTATCGTCAGCACCTCCGTCGAGATTGACGAGCCGTTTGTTCTTCTTCCGTCGACCACGGGAGTGAGCAACGGAGGGTCCCAAACCGGGGCTCGCATTCTGAGAACCAGGGATGGAGGATGTGGGGGAAATAAGGGGACTCGGGTTCTTCGCGTCAAGGTGAGTGCTTCCGACCGCAACGGTAGGCGGGGAGTGAATCGCTGCTGAGGCTGGTCGTGAGGATCTCATTTGCTCGGGTATCGGTTCTGTGAGGTAGCGTTTCTCGTAGAAGCCAGGCTGAGCACCATCGAGAGTAATCGTCTTGCCCTCCTTCCAGAAGTAGTTGAAGCAGCGTATCCTGTGGCCTTCTTCGACTTCGGTCAAGGGGTTACCTTCGACCCAGACCTCTTTGATATTGGGAAGGACGGCCAGTCGACCGACCTCAGCACTCTCGTCGAGGATGTTGTGCCGAATATCGACGCGCTCCAATGCGGTCAATCGTTCGAGTCCACAAATTGACTCTAAACGGTTCTTGGATAGGTTGACGGAGGTGATCGAGCCGAGCCGTTGATAAATTCCCAGCACGGAATCGATCATATTATCGGATAGGTTGAGTGAGACGAGGTTATACAACGCGGACAATCCCGGAGGGACTGACACGAGCAGGTTGGAGGAGAGATCGAGATGAGTGACGGAAGTGAGATGGGGGAGTGGAGTGGTCGGGAAGAAGGTAAGGGAGTTATCGGCAAGGCAAAGATGTTTCAAAACCCCCCACTTCCAGGATGGAAGTTTGGAAGCGTCAGGGCGCTCGTCGTCTGTATGCGAGTCTTCAGAGACCTCGGGGACGGAATCCGGCAATCGGGTGCCGTGGAAGGATCCTTGCCTTGAGGGTGTATGGGATGTTCGCTTCCCCCTCAGCGTGGTCCCCTGACCTTCCCTAGTGGCCTGATCCTCCAGCACTAGCCCAATGAATACATCGGTTACATCCTCCAGACCCCCACGTTTAATCGTCAAGCTCCCCACGCTCTCTGCGACCCTATCCCAGCCCAGGAGAACACGTGGATCAACATCAACACATTCCAGGGATTGTAGGTTTTTGAATGAATCCAGAGGGATCGCGCAATCGTTTGACGGGTCGTTCTTGAGCTCGCTGATGATCTTGGGACCCGGAGAGCGCACGGAGAGTGCAGGGAGTTTTGTGAAACTGCTGTAGATGTACTTGAGTTCCACGTCGATGCTCGGTGATGCCGGTTTGCCCCACCAGCTCGGACCTAAAGAGAGGTTCGAGACGGCGGACAGGGATGAGCGAAAGGACGACAAAGAGAGAGTTTCTGCCTTGTCGGATGGGGCGAAGTTGATGTAACTAGTCGGACGAGCGGGGTTCTCGAGCTTGACATCGAGCGTGCCAACGTTGATGCCGAGAGCCTCCAGGCGGATGAGGACGTAGGAGAGATGATGGGTATCGATTGTGAAGGTGATAGGTTTGGTTGGCGTCGCTTGCTGCTGAGAGGAGGCGTCGAGACCGACCCAGTACAGGGGATTGAAGACATTACCCAAGGAATCCTGACGTCGGGGCGCGTAACGTCGGGAACCGAAGCCACCCTCCGCCAAACTCTGTGCGTTGTTTCTGACGAACTGCGCGACACGTCGAAGGTAGTCGTCGCCGCCCTCTGCCTCCATCGTGGTCGGCGTTGTCGGTGGTGTCGGTGGGGTGCGGTCGAGGTGCGGTGGTGGGAGGTGGCGCTGGTTTAGGCAGGGTGGCTATAACTGTCTGTAACCCGATCGGGCCGATAGTCGCACGCTTGCGTCAACTCTTTCCTCATTGTCTTCTCTCTCTCCTACCACCATCTTATACTCCCGTTAGAGATGAAAATCACGATCAAAACACTCCAGCAGAAGATATTCCAGGTATTTTGCGCCCAGGTAACCCCGTGGATCTCCTGTTCACCTCGTAACGCAGATTGATGCCGAGGCGGAAGATACAGTGGCAGACGTGAAGAAACGGATCGAGGAGGGACATGAGCACCTCGTAGCCGACCAGAAACTCATCTACTCTGGTCAGAAATGGCGCTATCTTTCGGTTCACGTTCCGTGACTTACCTCACCGCGTTTAGGCAAAGTTTTACCAGATGACAAGACCGTTGCGGCTTGCGAGATTCGAGAGAAGGACTTCTTGGTGTTGATGGTCTCAAAGGTGATTCAATCTGCCTTGTCTGGTACTCAGGAGTTTATCGGGATCAACCTCGCAGCGAAAAACCGCCCCAGCTGCTTCCACCAGCGCTATCACACCTGCACAACCGGTCCAACCTGCTCAACCAGTCCAACCCGCTCAATCGGTCCAGCCAGCCCAACCCGACCAGCCCACTACCGCTGAGCCCGCCCCTCAACCGGTTCAACCGACGACGGAGCAGCCTACCGAGCCCCAGACAACAGGTGGCCCTAGTAGCGGTTTCTTGACAGGGGCCGCTCTCGCGACCGCGGTCGACAACATGGTTGATATGGGTTTTCCTCGCGAGCAAGTTCAGAGGGCAATGCGAGCCAGTTTCAACAACCCCGATCGCGCTGTGGAATATCTGATGAATGTAAGTTGACCTCCTATCTTTGTCCCATGCACGGATGACAGCTGATCACGTTCTGGACCAGGGCATCCCCGCTCATATCCAAGCCGAGTTGGCCCCACCACCACCCGCCCAACAAGCCGCCCAACCCCAACCTCAGCAACCTACCACCGATCCAGCCCCTGCTCAACAGCCCGTCCAGCAAGCCGCTCCCGCCAATCTCTTCCAACTTGCCCAACAGCAGCAGCAGCAGCGGCAACAAACTCCTGGTGGCGGATTTGGTGGCGGAGCTGGAGGAATGCCCCAGCTTTCTCCGGCTCAGCTGGAGAATATGCGCCAGGTTATCGCTCAGAATCCCGCGATGACTCAAGCGTTGATCCAACAGATCGCTGCCACAAATCCTGGGTTGTTGCAGCAACTTGGAGCGAATCCCGAACGAGTTCTCGCTGAAATCCTCCAATCGGCTGGTGGAGATGATGGAGAGGATGATGAAGAGGGTCCCGTCCCGCCAGGCGCCCACGTGTTGAGTGTGACCCAGGAGGAGAGGGCTGCGATCGAGAGGGTACGTATCTCGTGCTCACCCCAGCAGAATCCCCATCCTTACGGATTCCTTTTACTGTAGCTGGAGGGCCTCGGATTTCCCCGGCAGCTGGTCATCGAAGCTTACTTTGCGTGCGGTAAGGACGAGGAGTTAGCCGCCAACTATCTCTTCGAGAACGGTTATGACCAATAGTTGGATCCCGGAGGCGCTGTGTTAGGTATTGTGTCACTAGCGTGTTTTCATTATGTCTCGATTTCGTACGGCCACCGGTTCAAACATCCTGGGTCTCCCTTTTATCTGTGATATTGTTCGAATTGCTGGGCGTTACCGGCAACCGCCGAACGGATCCCCAGCCTTGATTACGAGACCACCTTGACACCGTCCGGGTCCTAAAAGGTTTGAGTGGACCGGTGGATGGGTTCCTGATAATCTGCGACAATCAGACGCACCATCACATATCCGGCCAAGGGTGGGGGTGAGCGCGCCGGAGAGAAGGTGCGTATGCAAGTCGACATCGTGTTTCCTCTTCCCACCGAATCCTGTGGCCGCAGATAAAAATCACGGACGGAACGTCTATTTGGCACGTCACCGTCGTAACAGGCCTATCGACGGACCCCAGCGGACACAGGCCCTCTCATTTACGTCGCATGACGCGCCGAGGGCACGAGCGATACACCAGTGCCGTGATCCTCGGCATTGAACACGACGATGGGCGGAAGGGTGCCTTTGATGAATGAATTACTGGAGTGTCCCGGCTTTCCGCCTCCCTGGTCTAAATGCGTCAGGCGTCAAACTACGCCGTCTGGATATATCCTGAATGGTTTGGGCCCCGCGGTTCTGGCATTCTTCTCCTCCCTTACCAGTCTGATGCCAACGCCAAAACTTTTCAAGAAGTTCTCCTCGAAGAGTAACACCCCCGAAAGCAGCCCCGCTCCAGCCGCACCAGCAGATGACGGAAAGGTCGAGTTCCCGCAACCCGTCACCGCGACCGTGGATAGCCCAGTTCCAGAATATTCTGATACTTTGAAGGATGCTTGGACAGCCGCCCACCAGGAGCCACCTAAGGCTAAGGGAGCAGAAAAGTTCCTAAACAAGATCGGTACGTCGATCTCCCGTCCAAGCATCCATATCTCCCCACCTTGCGGCGATCTTCGATGCGCGTCTTCCATTCAGCGCTGACTGTTATTGGAAAGAGGATGTCCAGGACAGTTTGACGCTTTCGACAGGAGAGCAGACGGTGGTTGATACATTGGCTGTGCCCGTGAAAGGGTTGATGGATACGCCTGAGATCGCCGCGACTATCGAGAAGGGAGTGAATACGTTTATGGAGGCAGTCCCCGCCCTTATGAAAGCGTTGGATGAGGTGGCGAAAGTTCACCCTTTCATTTCTGGTGCGAGTTCATTGTTATAACGGATGGAGGTGCCTGATGATCACCGACCTCATGCAGTTGCCGTTCTTGCGTTCAAGGCCGTATACACGCTTGAGATGAAACGACGTGAAAACGATAAGAGGGTCTTGGCCCTCTACGTTGAGTATGTCGCGTCGGACATCGATCGGGCACCTCCGTCTGACGAATTTCAGAATGAAAGACATGATGGCGGTTCTCGTGCAGTGCGTTCCACGCTTTTATATCACTGCTTGTCTCCCTGACTGGCCAACCTCTAGATTGAAAGATGTGTCCGATCCCAAGCAGATCGCGCCTGACGGTCAGACTATTGAGGGCCGAATGCAAGCGCTCTGCGAGACTGTTGCGGATAACATCAAGAAGTGCGCGAACACCTGCGACACGTACCTTAAGTGAGCACACACTAGAGTTTAATTTTTCGTATCCTGATCCCGGGATGTCAGGAAAAAGGTTCTCGTTAAAATTTTTGCTGGGCCCATTTGGGAAGGGAGGCTCCTTGAGTTCGTCGGCACCTTCACGAAGAGACGGGAAGAATTTGAGTTTGCGTTGACCATCCACGCCACTGTCGGTGTTGACGCAGCTAATATGAAGTTGGACACTGTTAATGAGCGGACTGCGGAGCTCACTCGAAGGTAGTTTGTCCCCCCGCGTATCTCCGATGTGGGGGTGTTGACGGTTTGCATCAGGATGGACATAATGTTGCAGCTGTTCCAAGAGTTCGTCACCCCCGAACAGAAGAAGCTTACCGTAATGGTGGAGGAAAGGGGTGGGGCCGCAGCCCTGGAGAACGAACAGGCTATGAGGGAGCTCGCGGATGCAGAGTTCGCCTTTGTTGCGCCAACAGGCTCGGACACTCGACACGGTGGAGCTCGTCCCTTCGATGTTGTCGAACTGCAACACGAGATCAAGGGCAATCCTGACGAAGCCATCGCGCAGAATGCCGAGTTTTTCAGTCGCAAGTTCGATATCCAGAGGAGGCAGATCGTGGAGGATATCGCTCGCGCGGTCAACCGAGAGGGGGATCGGATTATCTCGGCTGTGACAGCAGGCCCACACGACCGAATTGTTGACCAGGTATGGTGTATGGTCCTTGGCCATCTGCATGAGTCAAGGCTTATCCGTCTCACCTAGGACATCTACAACATATGGAAGGACATGGTGAGTGTCCTCGTTTACCCAGCCACAACGTTTCACCAAACAAAACGTAGGGGTGGCGCGGGAGCGTCAAGGCACGACATTTCGTCATGTCGCTGAAGGATTATTATGTTGAGAAGACCACCGGAGAATCGGGCTCCTCCAAGAGCCCGGATAGTTGGGCAATCGGGTACATCAACATCGGTCGTGCACGGAGTATTCTGGAAGCGTTCGATGACGACGCCAGCGGGTTTGTGACTGTAACTGAAGTGAACAATCTCACTCGGTTAAGACCCCGGGACTGGAGGTACGCTGTCGCTCCCCAAGTGGATAGGATTCACTCCGTTTACCCACATCACAGCCTTCCCCACTGGATAGCCTACTGGGCGATAGGTAATAACATACGTACGTTCAAAGTTAGGAGGCTAAGTTTCTCTAGGTTGGCAAATGACCTGCACCACATATTGCGAGAAGATCGAAGAGATCTTCGATGCTATGATGCGTTTGGCATACGAAGCCCTGCCTGAGAACCGGAAGGAGGTCAACAGATACATTGCAAGGGTATGGACCAACGTCACGGTGTTCGTGCAATCCATCAAGAGGGATAAGGGGACAGAGGACCTCAAGTCCAAGTTCGAACCCTATGTCACTGCCGAGGAAGCGAGACTCCAGAGGAACTTCGAGGATATCAAGTACGACATTGACAGTTACGATACGGTTCAGCTTATCGCTGGGGAAGGCAGAGCCGAAATGGTGATTAAGACCGTTTATGTTCCAGTTTCAATCCCAATTCTAAACGAACCCCCACCCAGGCTCTTTTCCCGATGTTGTATCTTGTCTTGAAGAGAGATCTGGAAAGGATCAGCCTCGCTCGGAAATACGTCCTCTCTGATTACGAGCTATTTGACGCTCTCGACACGATCCTGTATATCACCGACACCGCGTGGTACCGAATCACGAGTTTGAGGGGTAGGTCTGGGTGGCCGTCCCGCTCAATAGTTGGCTCACTTTTGTAGACCTTTTCGGACAGCAGAATCTCGACGCTAGCGACCAGTTCGATGCCTTCGCAAGCGGTTTGGTACGTGCATTCGTTCCCGCCACCGAGGCATGCGAACCTCACAGATCCCGTGCAGTACAGCATCGGCCACCTGCATGGGGCCCACTTCCACGGTGACAAGCTCCGAGAGTTGGAGGATCCTACGCCTTGTAGAGACGAGATAATTCCGGACCCGGATTCCATCCCGGTGGACATTTTGAACCATCCCCTTGGGAACAAACACGAAATCGACTTCGCCGCTTACGACCCACCAGAGATCACGCTTTCCCCTACGGACGGGGGTGACCCTATGTCAGTCTTTTACCTTGACCATCCGTTTGAGATGCTGATCGGGGAACAGGCTCGGGGTGTACTACGGATTCATATACGAACACGGAAGACCCATGGATCCTATGATCAAGTTCACCTTTAGTAAGGACGAAGGCGAAAACACCTTCGTCGCGGCTGGGACGCATTACCGAACTGGCGACCACAAGAACTACAAAATCACTGGAAAGTGGAGTGACCCTTCGGAGGATGGGAGAATTCCGATGGAACTGAAGATCGTCTACATCACTACGTGGGCTGATCTCGAACTGACTGGGGTGTTCGATCCGGAAGAGAATTCTCTGAGGGGGGCCATGTTCATCCCAAACGACGGAGCCACGGGGGAGTTCGTGTTCAAGCGAGACCCAGACTTTGTTAGGTTCTACCCTGCCCCCTCCATCATTGACGCAAGGAAGCGGTGGGAGTTTGCCACGACGTCGGTTTTGGACCGCGTCCGTCGAAAGGCGTGGTCGCCGACGTGTATCCTCAAACGGATCAAGGATGGGAAGCGGTACATGAAATTGTCTATTGGGCTCAAATACTACGGAAGGGACCTCACCGAAGATGAAACAAATGAGTTCCTCGCTCTCTTCCCCGTTCTCTACGAAGCGGACACCCGATTCTATGCCTCCTTGATTAACATCAATCTAAGTAAGACCCCTATCTTGTAAGTCCAGAACCTTAGGACACGGTTTCAGTAACTTCCACCATTCTGATCGCTCTTCTCACCCAAGCCCGATCTTGTGCGATAATTGTGGATCCACCCCCGGTGGGTCGAGGATCGTTTGCATGGACTGTCACAGTATAAGGACGACCGTTGATTTGTGTTCGGAACCGGAATGCATCAACTGCACGGTCAAGTTCGCAGCGACAGATAGGAAGACGCATTTACCGAGCCACGGGATGTTCAAGGTCCACAGGATCATTTTCGACAGAGATGTGGGAAGGATCGAGAAAACTGCGAAGGAAGCGTTGGACTCCGCACAGGGAACCATCTCGCAACTCGTGGAAGGGGAGGAGCCACTGCCGGGGTGTGCCCACTGTGAGACCACGATATCGCTACCGTGTTGGTGTTGTGTGGAATGTACAGGTGAGTGAGAGTTGGGTATCGAACCACCGTTGAGATCTTGCTAACCCATATCATCCGGAACGGCAGGGGAGAAGTACATCTGCGACGACTGCGAACACGAAGAGCTCGCTTTCAATGAGACACACACCAAGATGCATACACTAGTGAGGGTCTCCGAGAAAGTAGAAGGGGAGGAACTCTCGATGGAAGAACGGCTGCAGCTTGTCGAGGACGAGCTAGCGAAAGTGGGGCAGCTCCTTGCTCAGTTGGTGAAGAAAAGCACAGAAGGGTCTCCTGAAGACCCGCTCACAAAGGGTGATATTCAGGCAGCGGTGATCGAGGCCGAGTGTGTTCAACCGGAGGAAGAGTCTGGGACGGCAGAAAATGTTTGAACTAGTCGTGTATACTAGATTTCAATGTGGTCTATTGTAAGAGCAGCGACAAGAATTTCTAGGGAATACTTGAAGGAGGCCTGGTGCGCAAGCCGCAGTTGATCATTAAAGAAAGAAGACCGTAGGGTACCATTATAGTCAGCGTAAGGGGGGTATTGTACTCGACAAACCTGGGTGATAAATACAATAATTCAAGTGGGGAACGGTGGGACCCAAGGCAGGGTCATCGCCAAGCTCCTACGGTCGAGTTTTCGGCACTGATTTCACGGGCGGTAACCGCGATCCTGAACCCGATGGGGCAGACGGTATGCCTGACAAACGATTGTGAGCGGGCGTGAAAGTTTATGTGTAAGAATCCCTACTCGTAGACTGCCTGAATCATGGCTCCATCCATGACGAGAATACTGGCACCACTGTCAGGAAATTGTTCGACGTTCGGGTCACCGCAACTTACTCTCCCTATACACGGTCCACGTAAACAACTGACCGGGCGTTGAGAATGAAGAGGCGTACGTGACGTAGGACGAGACTCAGAACGATCGTCTTCCTATCTTCCAACGTGCGAAACTTCATGATCGCAGGGCTTCCCATGCTCAGCGACGCGACTAAAGGTCCAAGACCTCGTTCCCCGTCGGTGTGGAAACCCATGGCTTGCTTCTCCATGTATGCGGCGGTGAGAAGCTCATTGAAAGCTGGAGGTTCACCTGACATCATCGCAACACGGGCGCGTATGAGTTCGAGCGCACGAAGCACGCAAGGCGGGCACCGGTCGAATGGCAACGTCTTGTCCGCTGCGCCAACGTACTGTAGGCTGTGAGTAGGAAGGAATGGAAGGAAGATATCCAAACTAACCTGATATGGTTGTCCGGCTTTGGAATGTGATGTTAGAAACGATGGGACGCGGTCAAATATCCAAAACTGTAACAAAACTTACAGTTTTGTGAGAAATAGTTCGTGAGGAACTCCCCTCGACCTGTGCAAAACCGTCAGAAACCCCTGGTGCGCGTGAGCTAGGCGACGGGTTTACAGATGTGCGCTTTCATAGGAAATCTGCGGAAGGGCAGACTCCCGTTATTAGCGTGTTCCTGGTACTCTCTGAATATCTCGTTGGCCACCGTGTTATGTCTCGTGCTGCCGGAAATCAAGTGGATCTTTCCGCTGTGTGCGCCGGGTGAGTTGAAAAGTAGCATTCAGGGCAATCGAGTTACCGGTTGTTGGGGAGGATAAAAGTGAACGTTCCAAGCTGATCCCGAATACTTGCGATCTTGGTGATACCTGTTTGATGGGTCTTGAGCTGCCGCCCTGCCCTGAAGAACGAGATCGAAGAAAGATACCTGAAACTGGGTTGACATCACAGTTTTCGAAAGGCACATTCGGGGTAAGTCCCCAGAACTCCCTGTGGTCGCGTATTCTGCCCCTCACAGGCAGTACCAGCTACATACTGTGGGTCAGTCGAGCGAGCCACGATGACACGACACTTGCATACCCCACACGAAGAACACTCCCAATGTTCCCATTTGATCCTAGTCGGGTCAGAGTCCGTGAGACTTCCGCTGCCCTTCCACTGCGATTCCCTCACCTGCAAGAAAGCCGTCCGCAGCGTCGGCAGTGCCACCCGTGGTGAAAAAGCGGAGTAGTGACTATACCATTACTTGCTTCCAGGATCGGCTCAGGGATGATTACCGATGGTTTCTTCGTCCTCGGGTTGGGCCGAGCCGCCAAGAAGGCTGCGGTATATGTCAACCCCAGTGTGGTTGCGTCGACACCGCACAATTGAAAATGGTATTCGCAACCGGGTCGGAGGCACATCCAACCTTGCTCGTAGATTTGAGAGGAGGGCTTCCCGCAGGAAAAACACGTTCTCTCGATGGTCTGTAACCCTTTCCTGAGGTCAGCTCCTGAGATACAAGACGTATTCCCGGCTACCCTTCGTACCGTCGGTTCCTGGGGGTGGTAGAGTTTCCACTGGACGTATTTCAGCGTATGAAACGCGGGCGTGGCAAGACAAACGACTCACGCGGGAAACCAGGGTACCTCATCCACCAAGGGTCGCCCTCCCCGCAATACTGAAACGCAAATTTGAAGCGTAAAGCGTACCCCTGTCCATTATCAGCGGGGTGTTTCTCGACTACAAATTCCGTGAGTGTTTTGTTATTACTCCGAGTGGGGAAACTGACCCCAGTAATTCCGAATGAAGTAGTACCCCAACACTACGTAAGCGTAACCTTTCCCGCCGTCGCATCCTCTTGTAAGATTGAACGGGAAGTGTTCGTACTTGTCATCGGCGATCAAAACGAGTGGTTCCTTTGTCAGCCAGTTTTTTACGAGAGCGTTGACGGAGGGGTCCCTGAAAGTTTGGTGATCCGCCTCCACATATTTCGAGGCTGCTTTGCCACCGCTGGATACAAGTTAGTATTGTGATGGTAGGCACGATACCCGGTCGCACCCATGCGAAATGATAAGTCTGCCCCCGTCGTGCCATATATCCCGCCTTCATCCAAGTCAGGATAACACAAGGACCGGTAGCCAGTGACTTACATAGCACCAAAACAAGACAACAGATAACCCTTCGCATACCCGTTACTAAAGTATACGCCACTTTGGTACGACTTGAAGAAGTTGCAAGATTCGCAGAGCTCTTGACGCGACTAAACGCCCGTCAGAACCTGTCCCGCCTGGATTGCGAACTACCCTTACCTGTGCCCAGATCGGAGGATTGATAGAGAGAGTAGGGCGCAGGGATCCAGGGGCCGCAGCAACAGGAGTGTCACTCAATCCTTTCAGGCAGTCCGGCGAAGGATCAGGGTTCGACAGTGGTGCGGGTTCCGGTAGGAGTATATTGGGGCGGGAGGTCGAGAAGGGCACTCTGGATTCTTGCGCAATTGGACGTATGAGCACAGTCGGAATGATCGAGATTTTCAAAGAGGGGGGTTCCGATGGCTCAAGCCTGGGGATGAACGGTTCGCTCGGAGCAATGTCTTGGTGAACGGGTTCTATGATTGGTGGTTCTGGCTCAGGTTCCGGGCCAGCGACGGCGGGGGTGTCGACAACCATTGGCTGGTCAGTGGTTTCTTCGGCATGGTCTGCCTTCTTCCGTTGCTGAGGTTTTTTCTTCGGGTACCAGTTATTCTTGTGTTTCCTTTTTCGGTGCGGGGTTGACGAAGAACCCGGGACAGGAGCGGAAAGAGATTTCGTGTTGGGTTCGGTTACAGATAGCGACAGCTCCCTCCCCGATCGCAGGCACATTGCAGATACAGAACTCCCATTCGTAGGGTCGTCGACGACCTCGGCGAGAGCAGCCATAGAGATTGCCGGTTCACAATACAGGGAGACGCCTATATCATGGTCCTGGGGTGGAGTAGGGGGAGGCACATCCCCAGGGTCCATATCTTCGTCCTGGGGGGTATAATGATGGGAGATACCTTCGTCTACGATTCGAGCTAAGGAGTCTCTCGAACCTCCCGGCAGAGAGTCTGCTGTGGGGCACGGTAAGACTCCCCCGCTTGAGGGCGAGGGTGATCTCTGTAACCGCGTGTTAGTGAATGGAGGTTGAGTATTGTCTTCATCGTCCGAGGACGGTAGTGGTGTCAAGGAGGAGTCGGAGTCGGAAAAATAGCGATACCCTGCAGATCTCCGACGTGGTAAAGGGTTGACCTTCTTCGCTGGATTCGGGGCGGAGATGCGACCGGTAAATTTACGCGTCGCAGCACGTGCAGGACGCGGGCGGATGCGTGCGCCCCCACTCTTGGGCGGTGGTTCCCCCTCGTACTCCCGATTGAAGTCCTCCCAGAGCTTCCGATGTCCGAGTTTCTTCTGCCATGTGCCGATCAAGGCGTTAGAACCCGTTGTATCATCTCTGGAGAGCAGGTGGTGATATTGGACGTAGAAGGAGATGATTTCTCTGTCCGCTTCGTTATCACCGAGCTCCTCCCTCCTTATCATGGGTCCATCGTTGCTACAGACGAAGTTGTAGAATTTCAATGCCCTGGCAGGCTGAGTAAAGTGTAAAGAATGCGTCGCGTCTGAGATGCAAAAAAACACGAACCCCGTCGTGTGCGGCTTGGATGATGTCGACCGCCGTCTCCGTCTGAAATTTCTGCCTCCTCTTTCTGGAGTCCAGCGTCGCGAACGCGTTCTGGAGCGGTGGCCAGTCGAGGGAGCGGTGGGTCATGGCCGTCCGAAAGGGAGCGGCGACCAGTTCGGGCCCGGGGTGGATCCACCTGCTCCGTTCCGCGGCCACTCCATGTCCGAGATCCACGTGTAGTGATCGAGTCTCAGGTTGCAACGTCATGAAGGACGGCGACCATCCCTAAGTACAGTGTATTATAGAATCTATTTGGTAGCGACGGCGTGTTGGAGAGCCTCGTAAACCTCAGCTTCGACGCGAGCCGCAGCCTTCTGCTCCTCCGTACCAGTTCCGGCAATAATTTTCTGGGTCTCGGCAAGGTTAGTCCGGATGAGCTGTGTAAACCGAAATGGTTAGCTTTGTACGAGCGAAATGCGCATAGTAAGGTCGACTGACATCGACAGAGAAGGCCTCCAGGGGGGCAGCCTCAACCGCATTAATCGTGAGCTTGTTGTTGGGGTGAACGGTAGCGAAACCTCCAGAAACTTGATTAAAAACACCAAGCGAATTGAGAATGGAGTTCCGAGGCCACAGAATGTGTGCCACTCACCAAACCACTTCTTTGAAGCATTTCCAGACTCGATGACCTCAACAACTCCGGGCCGCAGGGGTTCGATTGAGGGGACGTGGTTGGCGAGGATGCCCATGTCTCCGGTGGCAGCTGCGATGTTGACCTGGGTCACATCCGCGGAAGTGAAGATTGCCTGGTTTCTAGTTCAGAGACCCTTGACGCGAAAACAAACGGGATGGGAGTTGACGCGAACCTGGTGAGGGAGAACGAGCGATAGTTTTATCTTGTCAGAGACCTCCGCATAGCCACGACGTCCCAATGGGACAGATCTTGGTGCGCGTCGAGCAGCTGAGGAAAGGAGTCGGAAGGCGGACATTATTGGTGGTGGAGGGTAGCTTTCGGGAACGCCCGGAGGCGGTTCCCGTCTTCGCCGCCGCTTCGCGCGTCTAATTTCAAACTTTGTTGACGATTCCCACACCGTGTTTACACCTTCGACATTACGGAGAACCTCGGTCATAGTTTTCGTTTTTGCTTGTCTAATACTCAGGAAGCAATTCCAGCGTTTTCATGCATCATTCGCTGAGTTTTTTTTCCGGTGTAACGGCGAGCATCGAGCGTTGCCAGGAGGAATGTATTTACACACTGGCCGCATCTCGGCACTGTGGGACTCATCTTACCGGTTTAACCTGTGTTTATTCCATGGGCCCCTCCGTTGAACGTCTTGGACTTCGGGGCGTCGTTATCCAGCATTCTCCTCCGGTTCTCATCTCCATATTGTCTCCGAGACTATTATCCTTTGCGGTCCCTTTTTGCCCTGGTCCGGTTTTTTGTCCTTCATAAATTCTGCAAACCTGCACCCCATCATGTCACCAAGCCGCATCGGTAAGGGTTCATTGCCCCTGCGCTTCCACAGCTCGACCTTCATTGGTTAGCCTCCATGCATGATCTCTCGGTCTGGCCGCGCACGTGGTCAGTGGGATGGTGGCTGAGGTTAACGGTTTCCTCCGATGGCTTTGTTGCACCCCTGGGCCTCACCAGCACCCGCGAGTTTATCCACCTCCTCGTTCCTTTGACCCATCTCATCCTGGTTCTCACACTTCTCCATGTGGTTATGCATGGGAAGATGTCACATCGCTGAGCATCTACCCAGCCCCTTCCTTCCTACTTCTTCATGTTCTTCGCGCGTTCATTATGCTGAAGCCTTCGTTCGGGGGTGTTTCCTCGTGGTGAGTAGAATTGCGATGAGCTCTCTGATCTGATTTGATTGTTTTTTGTGTGCTACTCATACACTTACGTTACGTGAGTCGTTGCCTCCGTACTATGCTCCGCTTCGACGACACTCAGTGCGTCCTCTCTCCCGTCGTCAACACACGTTTCGCCAATGTCGTCTATTGGTGTTTTGGTCACGTTAGTGCTCGGGCTCCTCGGTTTTCCTTGACAGGCCGTTACGGATTTGCGATAGATTCGGCAAAGAAGAGTAAACCCCCTATTTCACCGCAGGGCCGGTTGATGGTTTCCAGATTCTCAACGGCCCTGTGGTAGGTCACAGCCCCAGTCCTTGCATCAGTCCGCTGGAATTGTTCAGTACGTGTCAGTGTTGAACACCGTCACCATTGTTCGCTCACACGGGATTTACAGCCGACAACGACCATTTAACCACGGTGCAGGCGGATGGCCTATGCATTCCTACCCACCTGGATTTATCGCACACTCGTTTCCCACAGATTTACCTTGGAATCCATTCGGCGCTCATCACGTCCCTTTGCCCAGTACCCTACCTTTCCAATGCTCCTACCAAATAGCATGGAGCCACGAGCCTGTGCCCCTTTCAACTCGGGGAGTACATTGTGCCCTCCCTTCGATGAATATGGACCCTTTGGCAGATTCGACGACCAGGGGCAACAACGAACGTGATCCTGCCACTGTGCAGCCTGCCTCTCCCACCCTCTTTGGTTTTCCTCTGCCTTCGACTTCCGGGAATGTTCTCCGTTGAACATCGCAAAGATGTCAGATCGCCTGGGGTGCCGTCCGAGCGGGTCCATCGTTCTCATACGTTGCGTGGAGAGCTGATGGTTTTCACTTGTGTGCCCAGAGAATGGTCCCTGAGGGGTGAGCAACGCTGGACGCTGCCGGTGTCACCAAAGGCAAGGTTGTTGAAGATAAGAAATGAACTCAATGAACATCCCTCCCACCCGTAACTGCAAACAACTGGCAGTAATATTATCGCACGTGGATATTGTGTACTACATCTCAGCAATCCGGTTCCTTGAAGGTCAACTTCCTCACGACACCGTCACTCCCGACCATGACGAGTGACGAGCCAGCCCAAACATGACCACCGTTGCCCCTCTGTAAATCCCCGGGTGAGATCCAACAGATCTTCCTGGACTCCGCATCGAGGACCCATTCGCAGCCGGCATCGAGTGTGTACGGCAGTGTCGGCCGGGGTTCTGGCACACGCACCGGCTTCCCCTTGATTATCGTGTGTGAATACCACCCCGACGAAAACGCCACTATGTCGTGCGGGATTTTGATGTGCCACCCTGGTCCGTCTACCTTGATGTGAAACCTGGTTTCCGAGTCGAAGATGAGATCGTAAACCTCCCCCATCCCAAACTCATCGTATTCTAGAGGCAGCTTCGCGAGTATAGCTCCCCAGGCCGTGTCTTTTACGCGAAGCTCCGGCTCCGGCGAGTTGTGTATTTCGACGACCCGGGTGCGCTTCGGTGACCATCCCCTCAATGGCGTGTCCTCGTCGCTTGCCTCTGCCAATTCTGGAAGCGGGGCACCCGACCGCCATGCCTGCATGATGGCCGAGACACCGAACTCCGCAACAAATCTGCAACCAAATGACACACCGGCAGAAGCCAATTTATCCGTGAGCAATGACCCCAATGGCGAGGCGTCATCATTGCCAGGACGGAGTTCTTGCAGGGTCTCCAATCCAAGCAGAGTGAGATGCCTGCTTGGTTGGAGGCAGATGATGTGGTTTTTGCCCAGGGGGTAAATGCGAGAGGGGTGTATGTTATTGTGGGTCTTGCCACTTGTCAGAACATTGATGGAGAAAATTTGGATGGAGTCTTTGGTCTGTACCACAAGGTTTCTGTTTAGTGATACAGCCACAGATATAGCTGCACCTAGGAGTGGAGGGTTATTGGTCCAATCATAGGCATTGGTATCAAATAACTGTACTCCAGTTGGTGGAGTAATACATGCAGCCTCCTTGCCAATGAGTGTAGGCCTCAAGAGTTGTCTAAGAAGTGCTGGTGATGATGTAGAGGGTGACCCTGGCCCCTGAGGGAGATAAACTGACAGCTGTCCCAAGAGTGGTATGCGCCATCGCCCAGGTTTAGTGATCTTGAGGAAGTACCATGATCTCCTTTCTGCCCATGGATCATACTGTGAGTATCCAACCAGAATTTCACCCTTGTGGTCACCCTTATTATCATCCATACCCTTACCCTCACCCTCATCCTCTTCCTCACCCTTGCCCTTATTTTCACCCTCATCCTCACCCTCATCCCTGCCCTTGCCTTCACCCTCATCCACAACTACATCCACTCTAGAATAAACCATCCCCCATACACTGCCAGGAATAGAGAAGCTGCTTAAGGTTCCACCAACAGCAAAGTCATGAATATAAACAGTGCCCTGAGTTGCCACTGCAAGTTCTTGGGGTGACAACCAACAGATTGTTATAATTGGTTGGCCATTCCCAAAACCCTCTCCCTCCTCTCTGGTGTAAGCATCCCAGGGTGTAACAGAACCATCAGACAATCCACATGCAATGTGAGTCCCTGGTGGAGAAACTGCCATGTCACTGATTTCATGTTGGGTAGCAAAGGTGTGAATGAGTCCTCCTGTCTGCACATCCCACATGGTTACAGAGAGAGAATGTGCAAAAAAAAGAATAGACCCATCTGGTGAGCCTTGTATCTTTCTAACTATCCCTGGAGTGGTCAGAGACTGTTGAAGCATAAATGTGGCTGCATCATAGATATCCACAGTGTCTCCACACCCAGTGATGATCCTCTGGGCAGAAGTTGTGATACATGTGAGCTGCCTTGGTCTAATATCAATTGTCCTCAGGAGTAACCCCCAGCTCCTGGGAGCTCCTGAGAAGGAAGTCACATAGGATAGGTAGTTGTCTAGAACACTTTGAAGGCAGGATTTGCGCAGTGGTGATGTTTCTGGTGCAAGGGGCAAGGCAGTGTGATATATATGTTGTGCACATTGTTGGATTGGATGGAAAAAATGGAGGACAAGTCGTAGGCAGTCTGTTGCAAGTTCATTCAAAAGGCTGTCTGTGCCATGAGCCTTTCATTCACAGGGTTATCAACAAGTCAGTTACATGAGGTAGTAAGTAACAAAGAGACTCACTTTATCTAGCCATGCCAGTAGGCTATTCATTGAATGTATTACCCCCTCTAAGTTACCATCAAGGCTCATAACTTCAATCCACAGTGGGGCATTCTTCAGCATTTTAGTTGCTGAAAGAGTGACCTGGAAGTGATGAATGCCAGATGTTGGAGAGAGTTCAAGGTGCCTAGCCCAATGGCTACATGCATATTGTACAGCACCACCCAATTCCTTCTTCAACAGCTCTGGGAGGTCAAGTATGGCTTGATTTGTTGTAAATGGTGGCAGTGAGCAGGGGTTCCTCTTTAACTTCTTTACCAGCTCCAAACAGCTGAGGGCCATGTAACTGTGGTGTGTCTCTGGTTTGATGTGGAATCTAAGATTGGTACATCGTTTATTATTTAACAGGAAATCTGGAAATGATTTGTGAAAAATCCGAATTTCCTTGGATTCATCAGCAGGTATGAGGATTACAGAGTGGAGATGGCGTAGAGTGGTTGATATGAGAGACATGGGGGCACCAAGAATTGTTGAAAGTTCCCTTCGAGATAATGGGTTGAATGCAACTACAATTGCTCCCAACACACGTCTCATGTTAACAAATACTGCTGACTCCTGGACATCTGAGAAAGCATGCAGCAAGATTTGGGAGTACAGGGAGTCAATGCCAGCACGCCCTTCATGTGTTGTCCTATCTATGTTGGAAAGGACAAGTTGGAGACGTTTATTTGGCTCATGGTGTTCTGATTCAATGAACCTGGCCAAAGTTGAAGCAAATATAAACAGCCCAGATGACTTTTTGGTAAGGGCTGTGATTTCATTATCTTGGGGCCATGGATTGGGAAGCTCAAGGTCACTCCTTTGTTTGGCAATTGTGGTTAACCTCTTTGCCAAATACAATTGAATGTCCTTGTCAACACTGGATGACTCCACCTCATGAAGCAAAAAGATCTGGGTGAGGGGTTCTAATAGAGGAAGGCGAAAGCCAGTGCGAATCCGTGGCTCAGGCCTGCCTGTGATGAAAAATTTCACCAGTGGCAACTGCTTGACAAACCGGCCCAAAACAGAAAGGATTGCTGATGCTGGCTGATCATCAATGCACTCATCTAATGCATCAATTACAATGACACATGAGACATTCTTCCTGGAGAGTGGATCCACAAGGAGGCTTTCAAGTTGAGAAATGAGGGAGGTGTGGGCTAGAGTAGGGTCCTCCTTGAGAGTAGTGAGAATGTGACTTCGAAAGTGGGGGTAATGACATGCAAGCTGATATGCAAGGGTGGGAAAGATGTTTTTGAGCTCCTTCCGGTCAAGGTAATCCCGTGAGCAAAAGAAGCTAGCACCAAGGAACCCATCATTGGCAACAATTTCTGAGAATGACTGGGCTATTGTTGATTTCCCTGTGCCTGCCAATCCATTCAGCCAAAATACATTTTGGCCCTCTGGGTTCTGAACCCAGTGCATGATGTCCTGGAGAACAGATTCTCGAGTCCCAGGGAGACATTTGTCATGATGGCCAGCCTGGTACCCAGCATTGCGCACTGGCTCCAACTTTGCCAAAATCTCAAGGTCTGCAGCTCCCTATGGGAAGTCTAAAACATCAGTCTGGGTCACATTTAGGCATTTAACCACCCCACCAATATATTCTTAGTATCATTGCGGATATTTCTTGTCCTCTCATACATTCCTTGCTGCATTGAAACCTAGCCAAATGTTAATTAAAGACACAGTTAGGACTGGCAGTTCATACTTGGTAATCTGTGATGGCATCAGCTAGCTCTTGGACAAACCCCATCAAGGTTTTGGCATTGTCAATGTTGCGCAAGAACTTGAGGAGCGCATGTTGGTCAGAGAGTGGCTCCAACTTTGCGATAACCCCCTCAAGCTTCCTGAGGGGGGGATAAGCTGACTGATGTGTATTTGTACAGGTACGAACCTCCGAAGCTCTATTCTCCTCCCTTTCTCCGCACGATCGTCCTCGCTTACAGGGGAGGCAAGCACGGCAGCTAGTGACTGCACCCTTCGCTCCATCTCCTTCACATTGTCGGTGTTGTCCGCCATTTGCTAGAGCGAGGGGTGGGCAAAGGGTGAGGAGACATTCAGCTCGTAAACGGGATGCGCGTACTTCACAGTTCTTCATCAACGCGGACATGGCACCTACGACAGCCTTCAGAGGAAGGAACATATCAGAGGATTCCTTCGCAATTTCTACGGCTATCCTTGCTGCACTGTAGGCGGTCTGCCAGCCTGTGCTCCTTCCCCGAACAATAGCATCATCGTTAGATGGGTCGCGGATATCATAGAATGGGGAGGCGATGGAGAGAGCGATGGCGGTTGATGAGGCGGCAAGTGCCCTAGAATCCCCTTGAGGGAAGGACTTGAGCTTTTGCGCCAGCTCTGACGGAGATGTAGGAGTTGAAACCGCCGGTGATTTCGATTTGGGGAGGCGGGACATGACGAGGGAAGATCTCAAGGATCGGTTTGATCGTGAGGATGATCGACTGTGTGGCTACGGCCCCTGACGACACCATATTGGGATTTGATCTCGCTCCTGGCTGAAGACCAGTTGGCTTGGGTTGGGAGAGCCCGTTATCGTGCAAATTTCGAGGTCAATGTGAAAATCTGGCCCCTACCCAACCTCCAACAAGGCCGGTGGCATATTTTTAGCACAGAACCCCGTGGACGGGCCTGGCCACGCTTCGTATGTGGGTGGTTACCCCTACTACTACTAGTAGGTTGGTGGGGCTTGATGAAAAGACCTCTGGGTGTGCCGGTTCAATGAACGCAACTCGTTCTGCACTGAAACCTCGTCGGTCTCTGCCTCAGATTACGAATTCAAGGGCGACGGCAAGTTCGACGGCCACAAAAACCGTCGGCTTGGTAAGCACTCGTCATGACTGGCGGGGAACCTATACTTCTACATCGATTACCTCTTTATGGTACAGACACGGTTAGGGGTCAACTTAGTCACACTCTTCGAGTCGTTCTCATTCTCCACCCGCGCCACCCCCATCACCCTCACCCTTGGCGAGAAGAGGCCCTCCCAGGCTCGGTTCCGCCATTGCCGCGTCAAGGATATCACCTTTCGTAAGAGTATCACTCGGAGACCCTTCCGCGCCGTTCTCGAACAGCTTCGAGAGCAACTGCCTCACCTGCATCAACTCTCCCTTGACCAACCCTAATTCTCCCTCAACGGCCTTCAGTCTTTCCTCCGTCGAAACCTTGGACTCTTCAACCTTCTGGATGACCCTCACGAGCGCGTGCTTCTTGGTGTGTGTTTCGTTGAACGCGAGACACTTATACTCGCAATCGGCGCAAATGAATCTCCCCTCTACGCATGGAAGTCGCATGAGCAAGGGGAAGTAAAGTTCTGTGGAAACTCACTCGTGCAATCGACACAGTACCAACAGGGTAATGACACCGTGTTCTGGCAGTGAGCACACTGGGGCATCGGCTTCTTCTTTGCCTTGAGGTCCGAAAGCTTCTCTCGTGCGACTCCCAGGGCATCCTTGGCGTTCCTCTCCGCCCTTCCCGTATCTCTGCTGAAAAGCATATAGTGGACCTTCAACATGTTGTGGCTCGGCGAGTGCCGAGCTTTAATGTCCGGCCGATCCTCGAATGTGACCACGGAATTGAGGCACTCGGGTTCCGGGCAGAGGTCCACGGTTGTCTTGTCATGGCAGTCCATGCAAAGGACTCGCGCTCCCCCGAGGCCAGCGCCACAGGAATCACAGGAGAGACGGCTGTATTCACGTGGTGAGTGCCGATCAGGAACTCGGAGTAGTCGTCTACGCACTGGATTGGGACCTTGCTCAACTTGATGTTGATTAGCGAGGCGTAGAATCGCGCATCGGTGTCATAAAGTGAAGAGACGAGGCCGTGGTATTCGTCAAGCTCGTCGCCCTCGAGCTTCTTTCCGTAGTACTCAAATCTGAGTGACAGGTCCATATAACGTTTCCCACCCTCGATTCGCTTGAGAATATATGAGGGCGACCACGACTGCCGTCGAATACGATCCAGAATCACCGTAGTCGCAAATTTCCACCGCGTACGTGCGTCAATTGTGGATGGTGCAGGGTAGAGACGGATGAAGTCTGGGTGGCGTTTGAACACGAATTCCCCAGGAGTATCATCTGAGAAAGTCAAGGTCCCCTTAAGAGAGTTCTCCTCTGAGTCAAAGTACCCCTCCATGGCGAGGCCGCCCCACGTGGTCACGTAATCAATCGTCAAGTACACTTGCATTTTCCCGCCCTCGAGAGCTCCTGTGGTTCCAGTGAGATCGAACACCTTGTGATACCCTGAGCGATAATGTGTCCCAGACGCAGTGATTGAACCTTCCTCACTGCCACGGTTGATTGTCCACATTATCATCGGTCCGATTGGTTTGGTCTCATCATAAATGAAACCATAATAAGTCCCGAGTCTATCGACCCCAGTCAGCTTGACCTACGGAGGCAAATCCAAAACTCACAAAACATCGGGCCCATCAGCAGGCGGGGGAACCGTGGGGATAGGAGAATCATATGCTGCGAAGTCAATCTCGTACTTATTGCCGATGGGGTGGATCAAGACACTCATGAAGACCGAATCCAGGTTTGGAATAATTTCGTCCCTGGCCGGAATTGGATCTGGTAATGCTCGGAGCTTGTCTCCGTGGAAACCCTCGCCCTCATTGGCGACGCTATACTGTATGGTGTGGTCAGATCCGTCCGGTGAGACCCAGAAACCCGTGATGCCTACCAGGCCTTTAGCATAAATAGCGAACTGCTCCTTAGGTGATAGACCCTGCTGCTCAAATATCGCTACGGAGGACAGGTAAGCCGAGATGGTGCGTTGTGTGACTGGTTTCTCACCTTTCAGGTCCGACATCCTATACCAAGCGGCAGCGTTGATCCATCGGATTGTCTCCAGAGCGTCGGGGAGCTCGGAATCTGAAAGTACGTGCTTGCAAGCAAGGCTGATCTTCTGCAAATCTCTCTTGAGGACAAGATATAACATCGGAAATAGCGCCTTTTCAAGAGTCAGTTGGGTGCGAGTGTAGAGTGGGAGCAGTCACACCGCCTCGATCCGTCCGTGCCCTGAAATCAGGGAAACAGAATCATAGCTGTCAAGGTCGTATTTAAAATCCTCAAAGTTCTTCTGGAGCCTTGCCTCTTCCGTGGCAACGTGGGATTGGAACCCTCCCGCGAGCTCTTCCGAGCCTTTCTCCCATTTGATCGACCTTGCGAAGATAATCACTTCCTCCCAGGCCATCCCGATGTACTCGTTCACCTCCTTCCGGTTCTCCGGAAGAACTTCGTCCGACAAACGGATCATAGTATCGAAGATCTCTTCGATCTGCTCACAGTAGCGTGTGCAAGTCATCTGCCAACCTTGTCACTGTCAGTCAGAAAGTACGACGGCCGACAGAACACGGCAATCACCAATGGCCCAATACGCTAACCAGAGCGGAAGGCTGGCACACGTGAGCAGGTCGCGCTAGATAAGGATTTCCAAAAACCCACCTCCAGCCCAGCGGTCGGGAGCGAGTAAAACTGTTGGCCTCCTTGACTGTGATAAAGCCACTCAAGTCTTCATCGAAAGCCTCCAGAATGCTCCGGACATAGTTGGCACTGATGTACCACAGTGCCCACCGATCTGAACTGGAAACGCCTTCATCATCGCCCCCATCGGCCATCTCTGCGTAATAATCTTTCAGCGCAAGGACAAAATGTCTGGCCTTGACGCTCCCTCGCCACCCCTACATCGATTGAGTGCGAAAACAACCAAACGAGTCGAAGCCACTGACCATGTCCTTCCAGATTCGGTAGAGGTCCTGAAGGAAAATTTAGGCAAAAATCCACGATCCAACGAAGATGCGTACTGGGTCTACGATGCGTTCATGCGGGCCCCCAGTTACGACTGAGATAATCCTGTCGCCTTCTCGGCTAACCGCACGCTCGATATCCTCTTGTATCTGCCTCCTTTGAAGATCGAACTTGCGGTCGAAGGACTCCATGTTCTTCTTAATCGCCTCCACGGGGTCATCCCGGATCTCGTGTTGAGTTTCCACGAGGTCGAACTTTTTAGTCGGCCCGCGTGGCTCCATGCCTGTCGGTGCAGAAATCAGGATCTCGGCATCCGAAAGTTCCTTCATGACTTGTTCGTTGTCAATGACCGTCCTCCCGCCCTTCTGCTCGACGAGGACGGCTAACCGTCTCTGCTCGGGGGTGACGAACTCCCGGAACATTTGCATCATGACTTCCATCCTAATCCAATTTGTCAATCGTCGCCTAAATAATGGACATTCAAGAAACGTACTTCTGATTGAGTTCCGTAGTTCTTTCACCGACAGTGTTAAGCTTGATATTTGCTTCATCGACGCCAACGGCAGTGTGGATCGTCAGCGTAAATTCGAACTCTTTCCGCCTGTCCGTGAACACCCCGACGAACTCCAAAAGTCGGCCTTCCCATATCGGTCCAGCGAAAATCTTTACAAGGAGCTTCTTCCTAATTCACGATTAGGAACGGGAAGTGGGGTGATGCATGACGAGCACTGACTTCAGGTAGGTGTCGCAAGTATTTGCACATCGCTTGATATCGTCTGCGACGTTGGTGCACAAATTCTGCATCCTTCCTTCGATCGTCTGACCGTCGGGTGCAATCTTCTTGGGATCCGATACATCTTTCAGCCTACAGATACGTTCAATCAGGCGGACGGTGCGTGGTTAGAGGGGAAGATATACTGGATGAGGACAGCCATCATATCTTTCATCCTGAGGTCAATGAGCAAGGGAAAAGATATTGGGGCAAACCACATGCGACGTACTCGGCATAGAGGGCGAGGACCCTCTTATCGTTGCTCCGACGTTTCACCTCGAGCGTGTAAACGGCCTTGAATGCGAGGACGGCGACTAATAAATAATCAGTGGGAACTCGCATATTCAGAGCCGACTCCCCATACCAGATATAAATGGATGGACTTTCGCAATCTCATCCAGCGCTTTCATGAGGACAGGGACAGTTTCCATGAAGGCGTTTACACCCCTCTCTATGGTATCGGCGATCTGGACTGTGCCCACAAGAGCTTGAGCCGGGGCGGCAAGCGTATTCATCACCTCTTGCTCTCCAACTGAGAGCGTCACGGCGTTCTGCACCTTCTCTTCATCAACGTCAGCCTATAGGCGCTGAGAACCCGGCACGATCAGCGTACCGACACTGTTGAGGAACTTCTCCACGCCCTTTGCTTGTGGTAGTTCTGCATTTGCTGCACTCCAAGCTTCCTTCATGGCATCGGAGTATTGGGGTACATCTGGATCCACAACCGCCGGTGTCTCCGGAGGTGTAGGAATCGAGGCACCGGGGGAGTCTTCAGACGAGCCCTTCGAGGAAAACTTCCTGAGGAAGCTGGGAGTCGGCATCGTGAGGAGTGAGAGATAACCAGGGTGAAGTTGGGTGCACCTTGAATATATAGATCGGTCTGGTGATTATCAGGGAACGCCGGGGGGTGGAACGCCTGCCAATCGCCACGTTGATTGATCATGGGTGGAAGGGTGGGCCCAGACACAACGGGCGCGACATAAGGCCACGATGGGTCTATTACTCAAAGGGCTGCCGATGAGTCCAAACTCCTCCGGTAAAGCGGCTTCTCAGTGACGCCAACTGGGCGGTGATTCGAACAAAATTCGCCCTTTCCGTTCCAGCCAATTATACATGACAGTCAGCGCCGCGAAAAGGTCAAGGCGGAAACTCCGAACGCAATACTGGATGGCTGTGCCAGGCGACAGGTCGGGTTTCAGCCTGCAGGGTCCCCAGCGGGTTCCTCCTTCTTTCTTTCATCCAATACACAGACGCGCGGCTGGTTGGATTGTAGTCCTCAAGCGCAGACCACATGGAGGGATGAACGAGTGAATGGGGACAAGGAAACAGAGGTCAGACGCGGCAATCTCGGAACGGAACGCGCGAAGTCCCGGTGAGCGGGTGACGTCATAAATAAACGCGCTGGGCGCCTGGCCTCCGCCGCGATAAGTCATAAGTAAGCGGAAAGTAGGGCTACAGGTGGTGGAACATGCTAATAAGTCTATGCGATGGGATGTGAGAGGTATGGAAGAAATCTACCGAGCGGAACCCAATGAAAGAAAAAATGGACCTCGGCGCCGGTGGTGGAACCACTTCGCCATCGTCTGCTTGTAGACGCACTCGATAACCCACCTAATCCCAGGGAGCCTGAGTGCGTCCGGGGCCATGCATTCCAGGGGGATCCTGGGGTCACCAGCAATGGGAGCGAGACCGTTCCCACGTGTCTGAGCCCAAAATCCTTCAGCCACGCAGGAATACTCCCCACACTCGACGTGTGCCCTGGTAAATCCCGACCCCGCAGGAGCGATATACACCGGCTGCATCCTGGCGTAATAACTGATGAAGTCCGAGACGTCATCCACCAAAACCTTGGGATTCCGTCTCACGAATGAGGACAAATAGTGGACGAAGTTGGGAAGGATGCAGTAAGACACGATGGTGCCCGCCTCGAAGTCCGTGGGACAGAAATCGACAGGTAGACCGGCGAGGGACATCGGGATGACGAGCGGGAAAGTAGAGGTAAAGCCCCGGAGGTAGAACCAAATCCCATACTTAGGATATACATCCCCGGGGTCCGTCCGCGTGGGGTGGTCTTGGGGGACGAAGTTGTGGTGTATGGGATACGTCAGTATCCGAGAATACACGCTGAACTTCCACTGATAAAAGTGGAGAGGGGAGACCCATGATCTTCTGTTCTCGTACACCCATGGCTCTCTGTCTGATAGAGCCCAGTCCGGTATGATCTGTCGTATCACGCGCTGTCGTCAGCAACGCACCAGAAATGAGCAATGGCACTCACGAATCGGCGGTACCGGATGATATCTGCTTTTGTGGCCGCCTCCACGATGTCCATGCTGAAGTCCATGGGGCCACAGTATTCGTACGAGTTGCCGTCGAAAAACTGGAGCACACCATACTCCATCGAGTAGGAGGTGAAGAGCCCAAAGGACTCTGGCGCGTCTTCTTGCCGTATAATTTCTGGTGTCCAGGTGGCCAACTGGATCGGGAACACCTGCGGGTGGCTCGGTCGCGTCGAAAGGTGGGGGAGGTGGAACTATCAAACCTGTTCCACGTAAACCTTCAATAGTGAGGTGGAGACATTCTTCAGAACGCGGAAGAGCATTTTTACGGGGGGATAGGGGTAGGATAGGGAGGAGGACGTCTGTAAAGAGAATGAATCGCGCCGTGGTTTAAATAACTGGACCGGGTCACATGGCTGGCCACCCTCCACGGTCATCGGTTGTTTCCGCGCATTGTGGGTCAATGGCCGCCTTTCCCGTCGTGGTCACGTCCAGCACTCGCCCAAACAAAGGATCTAGCGGAAACGACCGGTTAAAGCCCCGTGATCTAAGCGACTCGCGCTTTACGAGTGCCGTTGCCGTATCACATAGCGAGTGGCGTACAACGCCACTGTGCGGGATTTCAGCCGAGTACGACCCAGTAATCCCCCCTGCGGTGTTCTAGTCCATTTGAAAATCCAAGGGTGCACGAGGGACGGAGGTGACCGCCTATATCCCGATTTCGGAGACGAGACGAGGTAACGTCGCTAGCAGCTACTAGGGTCGAGCGTGGTGTCGAAGACACTTCCAGGCGCTGGGCTTGGTCTCTTGGGGCCTGGATACACTGGGACGGAGGTCGCATGTGCCTGCTCGAGCCTGGCGCGTAGAAACCGGCGCGATCCCCGTTTCTGGGCGAACGCGAGAAATTCTCAAGGCAAGACAACACCTTGCCCTTCTAGCACGTAACAGCTACGAAACCGCGGGAGCGGGGAGGTGATCAGGAGTAGCCAGACCTCGGCGGTAAACCGACAGGTTGGTGGTGTCACACAACTGGGGATCAGCGCACCTGCATCCGGGTCGATCGGCAGCGAAGCACACTGTTCTGATGTTCAAGCTCACGCGTCAGATTGGTCTCGGACAATGCAAAGTCTCGGCAGGTACAAATCTCTGTATGGTCAGTCCTCCTCGTCACTGTCTCCACCCACACCAAACAGCTCTTCTCGTTCATCCCACACGTTTCCCAGTCGGATGGTCCCCGTCTCAGGTATTTTGTTGGCTGAAAGTGGTTTTGGCTGCTGTTGTGAGGTGGTTTGTAGTTGAACTCCGCCTGCTTCGAGGTCGCCTTCATCTTCGTCCTCGGATAAGTAATCCGTGTCGAGGGGTCGGTACAGCCGGGAGATCTGAAATCCATTGGTTAGTCGCACCCGTTAGGTCGAAGGGTCTGTCCCGTACCTCTCTTCGATGTCGGTAGTATTTCTCTAGGTGGTAGGATATATAGAGACCGACGGATGACCCAAGGAGATTCGCCACCACGTCCCCAATTTGGAATTCCTTGGACTGTGGCGCACGAGTGAGATATGGCGGGCCAAACGCCGAACATACCACACATACGGGTAGCATAGATTGCACGATTTCGCTGATAATCCCTCCAGCAAGGAAGCAGACGAATCCAGTGAAGATGACCGGAAAGTAGCGCCAGAACCATATCCTCCGCGCATCTCTAGTGGATGGTGAGAATCGATACGCAAACAGAGTCAATGAGATACGCACTCTTCCACGTCAAATATGAAATAGAACACGCCCGTCGCGATCCCGAGACACATGAAGTGTAGGAGTTTGTCATTCAGCGGCAGGGAGTGGGAGAAGTTTGTGAACCCGAGGAAAGCCAAGACCAGCATGACGATGAACGTGAACACAATGAACCACTACCCAGAACATATTCAGCATCCGAGAGAACGTAGGGAGGGGTGAGTGTTCTCACTGGTCGTAGGCGGATCGGCATGTCATAAATTGGTATCCGGAAGTGGTGGGAGCGCATTAGGGCCTTTGTGACCTTGCGCAGAAAGCGTTGAACATTATTGAACGTCCGGCCAGCAAACGAATCGACCATGAAAATACGGGTGGGCCCACGGGGATGAGGGGGAGACGACGGAGGTAATGGTGACAGGTGATCAACGTGAGGTAACTCGATCGGTCGCCACGCTGGGCAATGTCATCAGCCTCGACTCCTTCAGCACCCTGTCGAAGGTCTCCCGACCTCTACCCTCAAGGCGTCCGGTGGATCGACCGAGTTGGCGGATTGGATTCCAGTGAAGAAGCTGGCCCAGGCGGCAGACGTGCGGCATTCGTAGGGCGTCGTCGTCTCGCACGCGTCCCGGCACGCCAGTTGCGGATTTCGGTCGCCAACGATGCTTCGAGGGTTGGGAGCACTTCGGTGGTTTACCGGGCAGAATATCGACGTGGCCGTTTAAACGTTTAAACGTTGAAATCCAGCTGAGCGCACTTCGATCGTTCCGCTCCCCACGGCAACAGCCATGTCCCTCGAACCCCTCGTCCAACAACTCTCAGAGTTTTCCACCTGCGAAGTATCCGACGCTCTAATCAAACTGGGGTCTCCCAATGGCGGTCACATTCCTGACATTCAACTGGTTTCGCCCTCGGGATCCAGTCAGACGATCTGCGGCCCGGCATACACGGTACAGATGGTGTTCTCCTCAGATACGAGTGCCCCAAAGCTTTCTTCGCATTTTGTCGATACCGCACCGGCTGGGACAGTCATTGTGATAAACGCTCCGCCCAGTTGAGTCCGTCCGTTTTTAGAATGAGATCTTCGAGTTAACAAGTCCTCCTTCATAGTTGGGAAGAACGCGGTCTGGGGTGGACTCATGTCCGCCGGCGCACAAGCTCGTAAAACACTCGGGGTAGTGATCTCCGGTCGCTGTCGGGATATCCAAGAACACAATTCCCTCGGGTATCCGGTTTTTTCGAGAGGCCGCTCGACCCTGGGTCAATCTCCTTTTATGCGTCCATCCGCGATAAACATTCCCCTCGATATCCACCCGCAGGGTGCCGAAGAAAGCTTCCCTGCTGTGACGGTATGTCCAGGAGATTATATCGTTGCTGATGTGGACGGCGTCGTCTGCGTCCCTCGGAAAGACATCCAGAAGGTTGTTCAGAGCGCGAGGAAAGGGAAGGAGGCCGACGAGCGTTGCATGGAGGATATCAAAGCTGGGAAGGGTGTCCAGGCTACTTTCAAAACCCACAGAGGCTGAGCGTGCTGTACACCGGTCGTACGTTTTGTTCCACTTGAACGGATGCTTTCGCAATTATCAGTCTCCGCTTTCAGCTCAGGGCGCCTCACACTAGATTTTGGCAGGGGGTCGGCGTTCGTCGTCCTCGCAGTCCCGTACGCTAGACTTTGGTCGGACACCTGTCTGGTTGAAGGTATCTTTATGGTTCTCCCCAAGTCATGTACTACGATGGGTCGCTGGGATGCCCCCGTCCCAGGAAACTTCTCGCCCTACTTCACTTTGTCAAGCCAGGCTACTAGATGTTCCACTGCAAAGAGAATGTTTTAGACATGCCGTAATCTCAGGGCGTCACGCGTCCTGATCTGCCCGAGGCCAACCAAGTCATGCACCGTTGGGCTGTCTTTGGCTCATGGGTCTAAACTGGACGGCGCACGGGATTGCCAGCGCTGGTCTGAAGGTTGGACATCTCGATCCACTATCCTGTCTTTGGCCAGTAATACTTAGTCCGCGCATCAGCTCGTAAATCGTAGGGAATTCTCTGATGGATTTCAGATTGGAGGCTACTATGGGCCTGTGTGTAGTTGGTTTGCGACGTGGCCGCAGTATTGACACTGGGATTGTTTGGCCATATTTGGCTAGGCCGATGAGGGAAATGTTCCACGTCTGCTGATGGCGTGGCCAACGCTCCTTCATCCAGCACATCCATCATCCCCTTACAAAAGTAGCTCCCCTCCTGACTCAAGGCGGTCTTCCCAGTCCATTACGATACGGATTACACTCACGCACACCATGTCTTCCACCTCGTCGTACTCCTCACCTTCTCCTGCCGATTCACCATCACCGTCTGCCGCCGTGCGCCCGACATCTACCCGAGACGACTCTTCCGTCGTGGAACCTCCACGTAAGCGAGCCAGGTCCGATCTCAACGCTGACCAGCGACGAGAGGCCAGGGCTCACCGCAACCGAATCGCCGCTCAAAACTCCCGCGACAAACGCAAGGCGCAGTTCGCTTACATGGAGGATCGTGTGGCACAGCTAGAGGAAGAGAATCAACGACTACGAGCAGGCATGGGCCTCCCTCAGTTCGCTCCGGCCGGCAACAACAAATCCGTCAGCCCCGAGACAGAATCGGTACAGGCCCGCGAGAACAGAGAGCTCAAGGAGAGGATCAAGAGTCTAGAGAGCGGGTGGTCGGCTGTCATCAAAGCGTTGCAGGCTTCAGGTCTCCCGCTCAACATCCAAGTCCCGCCGCCAACCTCTACCGATTCTCCTCTTCCCCCTCCCACCTCATCCACCAGCTCTCTTCCCACCATCGTACCCTCATCTCCGGCCGTCTACCCCCTCTCACCAGCTACTTCAACCTCATCACTCTCGAGTTCGAATATTTTTGACGAGTTCGAGTCCACTCGCCACCTAGCACGGGTGGCGATCGTCGAATCAGGTGCCCAACTCACCTCGACGTCCCCGCAGCGGGTGGACTCGCAACGACCCATCATATCACCGAACTCAACATCACTCCTTCATCCTCAGCGGCGACGACTGTCGCCGACGATTCGATCACGAAATCGATCAGCGACAGCGCTATGGAGGAGCTCTTCCGGGAGATCATTGCCCCCTCACCTTCGTCACCAACTTTTTCTCTCTCTTTCAAAGACTTCTCGGATTTCCAAGCGTCCGACGTCCCATCAGCATCCGTATTTCCGACGGTAGTGATGCCTGGTGGCGCGTTGGACGGAGAAGACTTGCAGAGACTGTTGAACATGATTCCCGATGTTCAACCCGAACAGGAACAAATCGAATTCCCGCCCAGCCTGGACCTTCCGTTGGGCGGATGGGATTTGACCGCGTCCGTATTTTGATATACCAATTCGTTCCTCTTGTTCACCCTCATCTCTTCCCGATCTAATTCTGTTTGTCTAATTTTTTATCCTTTCGGTTACGTCGTGGGTTATGGTGATTTCAAATCATCAGACGTTGGAAGATCTCCCGTGGATCTCTGATCATGGAACGAACTGGTACTCTTCGGATCTACCGCCGTTTTTGATGCAGCACCTTTTTCTGTTGTCGTTTCGCATTTCTCCCCGACAGGGTTTGATGAATTGCAATTGTGCAGTAGGATTAGAGTGCGCTCGATACGATTTGTGGATTTTGGAGTTTGTCGTTTGCTCCGTGGGATGGAATACAGGGTTCTTTTGGCGTGGCTTAAGCATTTGTTCGGGAGACAACTTGGGCCCGATTGGATCCGGACGAATTGTGCTTCTTCAACTTTGGGTCCGCCCGAGGCAAAGATGAGCCGGTTTGGGCAAGAGGACCGCGCAGGGCAACTGTCGGCAGCGTGTCCTCTTTGTATTTTCCAAGGGGGGGGACCGACTATCGGGCAAAAAGTCGGTGGGCGTCCGCACGAACCGGCCGGAGATGCGATTCCCTGTTTTGATCTCAGTCCGGACAAATTCGAGAGTCACGCACGGATAATATTAGGGCTGGCGTGACTGCCGCCTCGTTACCCGCCCTTACCTCGTCCACCTCCTCCGCCCTATCCATCCTCCCCCACCCCAATGAAGGCCCTTCGAGGTTTCGTGGGTTCCCGCCCCTCAACATCCTCCGACTCCCAGCCGTCGACCTCCGCCGTCTTCCCGAATCTCCGCAAGCTGGATCTCCCCGCGGACGGGCCTAACGAATCGCCCCTACTGACCCTCACCCTCTCCGCCCCCTCCTTCCTCGACGCCGTAGTCAAAGACGAGTTCTCAGAAAGCCCCTTGTATATAGTCGAAACCCACCGGGATCGCACCGGAATCTACCGCTGCGAGACTGAGAACATCACCAGCGTTGCAAAAGTCCAATGGCCATCCCGGTCCAAGATGATTTCAGCAAGCGCTGTCGCCCTCTCAGGCGTTACCGTTCAGATGCACGGCGGGAGGTGGAGACCAGCAGAGGAGTTTCTAAAGTTTGGCTCTTTGTTCGCGTACGTATCACCCCTTCCCCTCGGATCGCCTCCGTTCCCCCTCCGATCCCGCAGAATGTCACGAAGAACCGTCTGTTTCTTTACAGTTCTCGCAAGTTTCGTGTCCCGCATCATCCCCACAGCTTGAAATGGAAACGAGTTGGGGGGTCGTACACAGTTCGTCGCCCGTTTCTTGCCCTCGCCGCCCATTGCCCTTACTCAGCCTGCTCTTTTCCTCCGACCCATCCAGTGTACCTGTACATCCATCAAAGGGCCCCTGGCGATTCTCCAAGCTGCGTATCTATCAGCGCCTCCGCGTCTGCGAGTGTTTTCGTCCCTCTCACGGGACGATGGTGCGACCCGTAACCAACCCAACTACGGCGGAGTTCCACACGTACTACTGGATTACCTCGTTGCGACTTCCTTGATTCTGGTGACCGACATCGAAGAATACCTGCATCGACCCGGCCAGGACGTTGGCGCGGCTAGGTCCGCCATGGAAGCCTTCCTCCCCCCTTCTTTAAGGGGAAAAAGGAACGGAAGGGGGTCTTCCGCTTCCACGGAATCGCGCAGCCCCGCAAATTCGACCGAGAACGTCTCCACGTCCAATCACAATCCTAACCTGACAGATGATGCACGGAGCATCACCTCGGAGCTGCCTTCCACGCCGACTTCGACGATATCCCAGTACCACCCCTACTCTTGCTTCTATGTGGCGGCTCCGGATCCTGACGTACCGCCTGTGCCGGAAGTTCCGCCGGAGCACCAATCATCCGTACCTCCAGTACCTCCCACTCCCTCACGTTCTTCCACGCTCCCACCCTTGCCGGCGGTTGGACGAAATCCAACAATTCGAAGGAGACTTCCTCAGCCGCCAGGCCACGCGACCCCCATGACCCCCCCCGCCCGAACTGAACACCTTTGGGGCCTCTCCCGCGCGAATTCCACACCCGACCTTACGTCACTCGCAGACTCCCCGGATTCTTCCATCAGTATCCCACCAGTCCCGGCACACCTACACCTACGGCAAACGAGTGAGCTCTCACGACCTGCAATGTCGGTCGGCCGGAGACAGCTACCCCCTCAAAGACAGCCTCCGCAGTTACCAATGCCGCTCCCACCAAAACTGATTGACGATCTGACCAGGTCGCTACCACCGTCTGCGGCGTCCTCAGACGGCTTGTTCTCATCCACGGGCGACACTCCTCGGGATGCGGGCCAGCCTGGTTCATCCATCCGTGGAGGTGGCAGCCCTGGGGGTGTGGGCAATGGTCAACCGCCGGAATTCCATCGAAGGTTCAGCGATAGCGACGGCCCGTCAACGGTGCGAGCGTCGGTGTACGATCTGCCACCTCCCGCCTACGATGCTATCGATTTCTCGATACCTCGTCCGCCGGCGCTTGGTGGAGAGGGATATCAGTCTTTCTCTGTGAATTCGAGGCTGCCTCCAGAACAAATCTCATGACATCTCACTTCAATCTCCTGCGCTGTTGGTCGTCATTCTTTTTTCCCGCCCATTTCCGTGGTCTGCTTTTGTTGGGCTGGTGCCGCTTAATCTCACCTCGCGCGCTTTCCCGGTTCCCTTTTCATCACTCCCCAACGTTCATCTAGTGTGGAACCGGACGCCTATATTATAACCCCCTCCCCCACCTCCCCATCCCCTTCTGCCCCGTTTCTACTTCACCCTACTCGCCCCTGGGATTCGTGCTGTTTTTGCATTGATCGTCCGGACCTCCTCGTCCGTGTATTCGTTCCACAAGTTGAAAGTATCTTAGAAGTACCCGCAATATTCCTTAATATCCCCCTCCACCTTCCACGCGCACATAGGCCTTTCTACGTCTTGTGTTTGTTTTTTCCTCAACCGTGTATCAACCATTCGCCGGGTTCGGATGAGATGGCACCATTGTCGATGGGTTCCCCACATGTGTTTGTAGCTTTTGGGGTTCCCTCGTTTGTTTTATCCGTTCGTTTGTTTCTTCGTTCATCCGCTCGTTCAATCCCCGACTGGCTCGTTCCTGTACTTTGTGTCTTGCGCTTGAACTATACCTAGACCTGATCTCTCCCATCTTCTCATATGCATACTCTCCTTCATTCGCCAACCCTTCACCCATCCCGTGAGCCCATTTTGTTTGATCCTCTTCAGCCTTTTCCTTCCTCCTCACTCTTGCGCATTGTACACTCTCCAAGATCCCCACGTCTCTGATTGCCGTGGCTTTCTCATTGGTGGTGAGCTGGTCGAAGTCGTCTTTTGTTTTCTTACCTTGGGGGGAAACGTTTCTCATCTTATCTGGAATCGCTGACCTGGGTTGCTTGTTGCTTAATGTACCATACACGATACGCGTATAAACATTCGTAAACCCTGTGTCGGTTTATCCCCCACTTGGATTTAACAAAGGAGAACCTCGTCTGGACAGATCAGGGTGAAGATAAACCTCTGTACCTTATACCGCCCGGCCGAACCAACCCCTCGGCGTAGAAAGTACTCGAGTGTCAAGGAAACCGGCGGCGAAGTGCGGTAACCGCGGAGAGATCTGCCAAGATCCCGATAGGGGGGTTCAGGCGACCTTCTGCTTGGCGAGGGAGGGCCTTTCTGGTCTAGGGCTCTGAGTTGCCGTCCCCATGTGAGCTCGAGCGATGATGCGATGATCGACATAGCCGTTCTCGAAATCTCCGCCCATCAGGTGGAGAGGTTTCGATCAGCGCGTGTGGTTCTGTGGCCGCCGGTTGACGACTGTGGCTTTGTCTTGGTCATTGTTGGGTGACCTCCCGGAAGTGTGTGGTTTGTTTGTGTTCCCTCTGGTTTGGGACTTATGATTTGAAGATTCATTTGGAGGCTGTTGATCGTCAGGTCACCTGTTTGCCATAAAATAGCTCACCGCTTATCACGGCATAGCCCCTGGCTCTGGATCTGAGGATCCGGAGGTGAGGAGAAGGAGAAAACGATGACATCGAAACTCATAATCGTCATGGTACAGCCACCTCCTCACAACCCCCACCAGGGTCACGGATCTAACTTCCTTCCCCGTTCCACTCCTTAGGGTGTATCCGGGTCAGGCAAATCCACGCTTGCAAGGAGCATAGCCGATCGTCTCGGGTTCCCGTTCATAGACGGGGACGACCACCATCCGAGGAGCAATATAGAGAAGATGAGTCGGGGAGAAGCACTCGATGACCAAGATAGACTTCCTTGGCTTAGCCACCTACGTGAAGTTGGTATTCGCAAGCTCGAGGAAGAAGTAGGACGCAGAAGCGATCAAAGCGGAGGAGCGGTAGTTGCGGAAAAGGACGTAGGAGTCGTGTTGGTTTGCTCATCACTGAAGGGTTCATATCGCCAGATCCTCAGAGGGGAACTCAAAGTCGAACGAGCGCCAGAGGTGGCCCGTCCTGGGGGAATCGCGTACCGACTCCAGGAAGTGGACAAGGAGACATCGCCGTCACCGCCTCCTCAGACGCGTTTCGTGTGGATCAAGGGAGAAAAAGAGGCGTTGAGAGATCGATTGCTGAAGAGGCAGAACCATTTCTTCAAAGCCGAGCTGCTCGATAGCCAATTTGAGGCGTTGGAACCACCAGAAGGCGAACCTGACGTTGTGGTTGTGCCACTCGAAC
>Ga0307516_10000701_pt1 | contig 45517 bp, 57 predicted proteins | sample 19_EM_MG_FD_203310 | JGI IMG/M metagenome (GOLD analysis project Ga0307516, IMG submission 203310) | Populus trichocarpa ectomycorrhiza microbial communities from riparian zone in the Pacific Northwest, United States - 19_EM | ecosystem: Host-associated > Plants > Roots > Unclassified | place... | reverse complement strand
GCTGTATCCCCCTATTCAGCGGAGCTGAGGTACCTCCAGGCTGATCACCTGACGTCTGAAAAACGCTCGGTGCGCTAACCATAAACGCTCTAGCGCGCGCCAGCGCGTCACGACCTATAATAGTGGCTTTTATAGGGTGTACCTCTTAAGTGAGATAATACGGTAGCGTAAGACAGAGCTTAGAGATCGCAATGTCTGCTTCACCTCCCACCCTTCCGCGTGTAAAAGTTTGGTTAAAGCAGCCGCAGTCAACGTGTCGCGTAAGACCACGATGGATCCGACAATCCACCTGAAGCGTTGTGAGAGTAGCTCTTCCTCCTCAGGCTTGCCATCTTTGGGTGTTGCTGCGTATTGGAGGAGTGTCGTGTACATCGAATCGAGTTTTTCCATCGATGATCCATATTCTTTAGTGTCGTTCAACACCATTATGAGGCGGTTTGGTGGATGACTGTACTCATACCCAATGAATCTGCATACTGTTGTGGCGTAGATGAAGAGCCCACCAGCCTTCTGAACAAGTCGGTCCAGGTTTGACGAGTCCGGCCACTCGTCGGGCAATTCGTGACGCTTCCGGGTGCCCTCAATTTCGTGCTGCAGGAGGACGGATATATCGTGGTTGACTACCGCGTCGAGGATCGCATGAAGAGCAAAATCTCGATGGGAATCGTTCAATATATCGCGGAAACCAAGTTGAATCGGAGTTTCCGGTCGGCTGGTGACAAATATCTTCAACCGCACCGAGCCGAGAGAAGTTGCCTGAGCAAGGAGATGAAGGATTAATCTGACATCCCTTTCGCCATCGCATTCGTCCAACGCATCGATAACCAATATTAATTCAGATGGCAGGTCTTTCGCCTGGGAAAGCGGTCGGCGGACAAGCTGTTCCCATTGGTCCTGTAGGCTTTGTTTCGTGATATTGGGATTGTTGAGTATAGCTTCTCGAATGGGGGTGGCGAGGCTTGGCTGTGTGTGTGCCAGCTGGCAGGCCAGGGTTGAGAAGAATTTCGACGCATTGGCTAGATCACCCTGGCCACGAGAAAAGAAGAACGATGCTCCTAGTCGGCTCTCATCGTACCACCTCCGAGCAACCGTACGTGAGATGGTAGACTTGCCAGTACCCGCCATACCGCTCAGCCAAAAGATGCAGGCGTCGTAGGGATTACCCGACCAGTGCATAATGTCTATAGTGAGTCCGTATCGGGTGTTCTGCAGGCAACTGGATTCGTGTTGCCACAGCAGCGAGTTGAATGCGGCGCCATCGGCAGAGTTCGCTTTGGCTTGGACGGCACAAGTTAGTAAAGAAAACAGTATCAGAGCATCTTCCAGTATACCAAATTCTCTGAAGGGATCTCCGGTCATATTGTAGTACTTCTTGATGTGGTTGACGTTATAGCTATTGCTCGTGTTGCCGCAGTCGGTAGCTTGATAGTAGATGTCCCGCCGCAACACCATACCCACTACCCTGTCCAAAAGAGAACTCATCTTGAGATACGTATGCTGAGGCGAATCAGTCTTATCATGCGGAACGTAGGCTGTAGGATCGGGGCAGGGCCATGAGCGGGTGCGGGTGTTGTGCTATTTTCTTCCAGCTGCGGGGCTTGTCTGCGGGGTCCGTAGTCGTGGCAGGTCAGCCAAGTCGGTGGCTGGTAATCCGCCACTGGACGTTTGTGGTTACACGGATAACCAGCCAATACGTGTCTAGTTCGACTGCCTTAATAGTAGATAATACGAATTCCAGCACAATATTTGAATGAAGTTGTCCTTCATGCCATAGAGAGCGCATCGGTTAGTCAAACCTGAAAGGTACATAACTAGTCGGACACATTCTGTTCTGTGGGGCTCAACATACTGATTTTATGTAGGTATTTTGAAGAGAAGGGAGCTGTCGCCTGTTCGTCTTGCTATTACCGCTACGAAAAGCACAGCGCTGGTGTAGCCCCGTGCATTCGGCCGGCGCTTGTCCGCAGGGATCGCGCAGTTGGTTTCTGGGCCCGGTTCGGTGGGTTTGTCTAGGTTCGGGCAGAGCTTGCGCGACAGACGATTTCCGAACCCAGACATAAATATATATTACTCGCATCCTGGTGCTAGATTTATTTTGGCGCCCCACAAAAAAGAATACATTATATGTTCGACTAACTGACGCAATCTCTAGTCATCAGCCGCGTGCGACCTGTCTAGGTCATGGCAACACACACTGTCCATTTCCTTCCACTGCCCTTTGGTCTCGCTGTGGCTCTCCCTTTGCTCTGAGCCCTGGCCTGTCTTGAGAAAGATTGAGCGCGCCAATGAAATTACAACAGAAAAGCCCAATTAAAAGGCGTCTTCCTGCATACTCTTGTTCCCCTTCACTCTGCTCCCGGAATTCCCGTTCGGACGTCTCGCTCTGGGTGTGTTCCTCTACCGGCTTCGCGGCCAGTCTCCCCACATCCTTGGTGGCGAGCAAGTCTAAGATCGCCTGACTGTATCACTCGTCGGCGGAGACCGGGGATCTTAAAAAAGTGCCTACCTCTCCTTGTCCCCCTCCGCACCTCCGCCCCAGGGTTTTCTGATGGCGTTTCCAGTGAGGGCGGTACTAGAAGTCGAGCTCCCGCGCCTACGTCCTGTACGGCACCAGCATTGAATTAGCAATGGGCCGCTTCTTCGTCCACGCGATGTACTGGCCTGTCTTCAACTGGTAGAACGTCGCAGCGAGTCGTTTATTGGCCGTTTGCTGGGCCCGAGCCGGGCCTCTGGCATGGTTCACGAAGTCGGCTGTATCGATATCATTTCTTCTCGTAACCTTAGATTCTGTCCAAACGCTTACTTTTCGCGACTTGACCTCTGTGGTCGAGCGGGTCAATGTGCCAGTGATCTGTGGGGTTCCCGTCTTTGCCCGGGCTGATCACCGTACTGCCCAGGTCGAAATTGTTCCTTGCCGTGAGTGTCTGGCTCGTCCGCTGCCACCTTCGCCAAGATATTCATTTACCTTTTCACTTCCTGGCACACCTTTGTGGGTACCTAGTGTTGCAATATAGGATCGATAGAGATGAAGATAGTTGATTGGATAAAAGATACACGGTCGTAGGCAGAACATCCTCTCAATATATGTACAACGGGCTTCAGGGACTCGTCAGGGGAAATCACGGAAGACTGTCTCCCGGGCCGACGCTTGGAGACTCGGGCAGCAGTCATCTCCGGACATGTCGTCTCCGGTCCATCATCTCCGGACGCCCATCATTCCGACAGGCAGGACACATCGGAGTTTAAATGTAACCGCCGGCCTTCTCCGCTAGAAGGTTGCGGTGTGCTTCCTTGCCTCAAGCGCGTACCTCTGGCCAGGATCGCTGCTTAGGCGTCTGAGTAGATGGCAGATTTCATTGATCGCATGCGAACTTATCTGATCGTGGCGATATTATGCACAGTCCGTTCCCGTCCACTGTCCGCCCCGACCTCGGCCAGTCCGCTGGCGGCGTGGCAGTTCCCCTTTCCCACGCCTGGCCTGTCCCACAGTAGGAAGGAACTCAAACGAAGCCCCGCCGCGAACCACGCCCCGTTTGGGACAGGCCTGGGCGGAGGGCAAAGGGGCGCTTTCAACGAGCCGCAACTGCGCGGACAGCGGACAGGAAACGGACTGTACACAACCTCACCATGATCTGATAGGTCGCATGCGAGTAATGAATAAACAAAAAAAAAAGAACCACGCCCCGCCGGGCCACCCGCCCTCCAGGGGGCCCTTCCCGAGTTCCTCTCCCCCTTCGCCCGCTACTGCTTCTTCTGTGTAGATGGTGGTGTGCTCATGGGCGAGAGGCCGGAGTGCGGCGGCTTCCAGTGCTCGGGAAATGATTGCGCACTTGGCGTCATAGGCTTCTTGTTGGAAGCCCGTGTCTACCCTGTGACCCTTCCACTGAAGTCCCCTCTTCCAGCTGACAGCGTAGCCGACTGCGCCTGAGTCGGTCCGGGATCCACCCATAAAGGTGGCAGCCCTAGGGCTGTAGTCCTCCGATATTTGTTTCGTGGTTTCCTCCGCCCTGAATGACGATCGATGGTCGGCCGGAGCGGTATCACCTTCGGTAAGACTATTGTTTCTACTCCGCCTGAGCAGCGAGAAGCCTAGGGCTGATGCCGCATACTCCAACTCCATGGCCTAGTCGCACTCTGGAAGGCTGCAAAGCCGGAGGCTGAATCGCCTCCTCCGGTTGTTGAGCTGCACCGAAGCGCCTCTGATCCCGACTTTAATGGGGGCATCCTTGGTTTTTTGTCCGGAATGCCCCCAGAGTCCACATGGCTTCTTGGTTGACCAGCATCTGCAGATCCGTTGTCCGCCCGACGGTGCTGTGGGTCCGGCCCCCCCTCCACTGCCGCGGGGCACTCGCTAGCACTCGTTTTGTTTATGCAGAAAGGTGGAGGCGCCGTCGGCACTAACGTCCGTCCTTCACCAGCCCTCCCCTTTTTTCTGTGGTTCGAGTTTCTTTTCATCCTTCCTCCCGTCTCCTTGGCCTAGGAACAACCAACGAAGGACCCTCTTTCACCCCTCGTAAAACCGCCACAGTTCTGAGTCGAAACATAGCGACCGGCTGAACGCAGGCCATCATGACCTTGCGACAGTTGACCGGTGATAGACCCATCTGCCCCGCGAGCCGGCGAAGTCAGTAATTGCGTTCCTTCCCCTCTTAGATCTGGTGGTATCATGCTCCTTCAGGGTGAGTTGGAAATCTAGCCAGCCTCCGAGCCAGCGCTTCGCTTCCCTGTTAAAGGGCAAGGTCTTGTCACCCACCCTGATGGTGGTAGCCGAGGCGAATCTCTTTCTGTGGGAGAGGGCTGCCTCGGCCTTTCCGTGGTCAAAGACGACGTTGTTGTGTCGGCCGCGAAATCGAGCGATGCTGCCCCAGCTTCCGAAAGCGAAAAGGGAAGAGTGGTCGGAAGCCGAAGAAATAAGTCTTGATCTTATTAATAGGTCCACAATGGATTCACAACTGAATAACCTTAAGGGGTTCGCTCGATATCCTGGTCCGGTACTCTGGCAGATGATACTGTCCAGTCCTTCACCATGGGCGAACATCCCTTTCTACATAAATTGCCGCACACAGCAGAAGACCGGGGGTCCTCCAACTCCCAATCCGTGAGGAAATCCAGCGAAATCCCTCAAGCTTCCTTACACAAACCTTGAGCGCTTTCCAGCGTCATGAAAACCTTAAGCCTTCTCATAGAACCTTAAGGCTTAAGCGCAGTCATGCAACCCATTTTCCTCGGTTAACAAATTTGCCCTCGAAAAAGACGTCGTCAGCTTTCTAGAGTTTGGGATTCCCTTGAGGTCCAATTCGCTGGCACCGGATCGCAATACGTGTCTAGTCCTCAGAATGAGTTTTCTCGTCATAACAGCTTGTCCTTGACTTGACCGAGGACCCACAATGTGGGAATCCTACGAACGCTTCCTCGAGCCTTTCTGGCCATATTGTACTGACTCGTCTCTGACCCCAAAGATTCCGCTACTTCAAGCCGTTTCCATTTGGCCATACCGGGCATCCTTGAACACTGTCTAGACTCTGAAACTCTCCGTACCACTCTGAAGCCTTGCCAAAGGAATGTGTTCTTGATGGCAGTTTCCCCGTTTTGCTAGTCAGCGAACCGCTGTCGGCTAAGTCTCGGCGGCGTTTACTCGTTGGCAAAGCCTCTTCGGCTAAGCGTCGTCGGCGTTCTCTCGTCGGCGTTTGTCCTGCTACTTCTCCTCTCGAACCGTCAGGGTATGACAGCCCACCCTGCAATATCGTCGGCAAGGACAGTCCGGTACCCGTCACGGCTTTTTCCACTTCGTCGAAAATACCTGACATTGTTAAAAGCTGACTTGGCATCCATGGACAGCACGCCGGTGACCTTCCCCTCCCACGGCTGCTGGGTGCGGACCGCCGCTTCTGGCAGCCGAGCTGGCCGTCACGTAGGCCGCAGCCTTTTCTACGCTCCAGATGGTCGGCAATTAGGGGAGTCGTGATGAGTTTCAGAAGGGAAATCACTCGGTAGGCGCGGACCTTGGAATAATACCTAGTGCGGCGTTCCCGGCTTCCTGATTACCACGCCCTTGGCTGTGTTCTACAGTTTTGGGTGATGGCCGAGCCGGATGAACGTCCCCACGACCTACGTGATCCGCTGCTGGCCCATTCCCAGCACAGCTAGATGATGCCTGCCGAGATGCGGTCGCCTTCAAAGACAGCAAGATCGACCAGAAACTCGTCGTCGAAGTGCTGCAACTGGAGAAAGTTCAAGAGATCGCCGCGCCGAGGACGGCATCCGGGCGGTCGACAAAGCCAAGGAGTTTATGGCCAAGGGCGAGCGATTTGACATCATCTTTATGGATATCCAGGTACTTCCCCCCCCCCCTCCCCTGACGGGGCCGGTGCTGACGGAAGGCAGATGCCGAAAATGGACGGCCTCGAAACACGCGAAAGATCCGCACACTGCGGCTGTCGTGTGTGAGGCGGGGAGCCACAACGAGCCGCCTTCGGGTTGCACAGTGGACGGGAACCGGGGCAGTGCGCACATCGCCATGATCAAGATAGGTCTCATGTGATCAACGATCAAACTGAAAAACCATTTGTGAGGCAGCCCGGCCCTCAAATAAGCATTGAACAACCGAAACGACATTCCCAACACAGAAAAAAACCGAAAGGTGACATCGACATCGAGCAGCATTTGAACCCCGACAACAGCCAAAACATGAAATATTGCCAAATTCGCCTTCGCCCGCCTAAAGAATGGAATCTAAATTAAATCCCACAAAGGAAACTGTCCCATTTTTACGACCAATGGCAACAATGCTACCATTGCATACAAAACATCGCAGTTCACCCCGATCGCTGGGAAGCAAAAGTAATTTTCGCTCCCCTAAGAGTATCCAACCTTCACTAACATGCAACAGAAACGCTGAAGTGGTCGCTAATTGGGACTCGTTCTGAGTGCCAGGGCCGGGTTCCGCGATTCCCAGGTTTCTTTTGAGGCCATGACGAATGGATACCGACAAACAGGGGGTGCCGCTTGCTTGCACTTCCGGAAAATCCTCCCCTTGATCAAGATCCCAGAACAAGACGACATCATTATCCGCGGTTGATCGGAGGAGCTTGCAATCAGGTGAGAATGACACTGATCTGACCCAGTCTGAATGGCCTTCCAGAGTGCTGCGACAGACCCCCGTCGCCAGATCCCACAGCCGGACAGTCTTGTCGCCCGATCCTGATGCGAGTAACTTGCAATCGGGCGAGAATGCCACTGATGTGACCGAGTTTGAGTGGCTATCCAGGCTGCTGCGGCAGGTCCCTTCCAAAGGATCCCACAGCCTGACAGTGTTGTCGGCCGAACCTGATGCGAGTAACTTGCTATCAGGCGAGAATGCCACAGATGTGACCCTGCTTGAATGGCCTTCCAGAGTGCTGCGGCAGGTCACCGTCGTCGGATCCCAAAGCCTGACAGTGTTATCGCCCGACCCTGATGCGAGAAGGTTGCCATCAGGCGAGAATGTCACCGATGTGACCCAGTCTCGATGGCCCTGCAGAGTGCTGCGACAGGTCCCCGTCGTCGGATCCCAAAGTCGGACAGTGTTGTCGCCCGACCCTGATGCAAGGAGCTTTCCAGCAGGCGAGAACGCCACAGACGCGACCCAGTCTGGATGGCCCCGCAGAATGCTATGACTGATTCCCGTCGTCGGATCCCAAAGCCGGACACTCTTGTCGTCCGACCCTGATGCAAGTAGTTTGCCGTCGGGCGAGAATGCCACCGATGTGACCGCGCTTAAATGGCCATTCGGAGTGCTGGGACTGGTCCCTATCACTGGATCCCATAGCCTGACTGTGTTGTCGAACGACCCTGACGCGAGGAGCTTTCCATCCGGCGAGAATGCCACTGATGTGGCCCTGAGTGAATGACCGCTCAGAGTGCTGCGGCAGGCCCCTGTCGCCGGATCCCACAACCTAACAGTTTTGTCGCCCGATCCTGATACGAGGACCATGCCGTCGGGCGAGAATGCTACTGATGTGACCGCTCCTTTGTGGTCAGACAGAGTGTTACGGCAGGTCCCTGGCGTCGGATCCCATAGTCTGATAGTGCTGTCGTCTGATCCTGATGCGAGGACCTTGCTATCAGGAGAAAATGTCACTGATGTGACCCAGAGTGAATGCCCGTTCAGAGTGCCGTGACAGGTCCCCATCGCCGGATCCCACAGCCTGACAGTATAGTCGTGCGATCCTGATGCGAGTAACTTGCCATCCGGCGAGAATGCCACCGATCTGACTGAGCTTGAATGGCCATTTAGAGTGCTACCGCAGGTCCCAGTCGGCAAATCCCACAACTTGACAGTGTTGTCGGACGACCCTGATGCGACGAGGTTGCCATTAGGCGAGAATGTCACTGACCTGACCCAACCCGAATGGCCCTTCAGAGTGCTGCGGCAGGTCTCTGTCGCCGGATCCCACAGTCGGACAGTGTTGTCGTGCGACGCTGATGCGAGGAGTTTGCTATCAGGCGAGAATGCCACTGCTGTCACCGAGCTTGAGTGGCCCTTCAGAGTGCTGCGACAGGTCCCTGTCGCTGGATCCCACAGCCTGACAGTTTTGTCGTTCGATCCAGATGCGAGTAGCTTGCCATCAGGCGAGAATCTCACATCAATGACGTTACCGCTGTGCGCATTGAGTACCTGCAAAGCCGAGTCCCAATCCTCTGGCACCACCGGAGTTTCTTTGATCCAGCCAGGGATATTGCGCCAAAATTTCTCCCTTACAGTGCTTCGCCTTGGGCTGAATATGAGCGCCGAGCAATACACTTGGAGAGGTGCAATCTCGATGACCGCTCTAAACGTCTGTGCGAATCTCACTGCATCACTAACCATCGCGCGTAATCGAGGATTGGCGTTGGACTTCACTTAAATGTCAGTATGACTTTGCTCGACGGCGGCCCTCTAAAAGCGGGAGAACTTGGGATGTTTATTTTTACTAACCGAAAGCATGGAGTTGATGGCTTTGACCATCAGAATGCCGTCATGTATTCTCCCGAGTAAGCTTAGCGCTTCGAGCCAATGGAGGAAATGTTCATTCATGAAAGCGTCGATCTGATCGTGCAGTGGTTCGCCATTGCGGAGTTCGACGTTGCCTCGCTGAAGATGGTCGACCCAGTACCGGCACGCGTACTGAACCTCGGCTGGAAGCAAACGCTCCAGCGCCTCGGGAACGATATCACTACTGAGGGCACCGGGAAGTTTTAGAGAGCAGATATCCCGTCGTAGACTTCTTGACATCAGGTCAAGACACCTCACTGCGAGGTCTCTGTGTGTGTTTTCGGCAACAACCTCGAACCGGGGGTCTTGGCATCGCCGGTTATCCAATAGAAAGTCGCGGAAAGATGGGTGTAGCAGCGTGATAGGGGCGCCATCGGAATAACGTAAGACAGAACTCAGAGATTGCAATGTCTGCTTCACCTCCCATTCTTTAGCGCGTAAGAGTTTTGTCAAAGCTGCCGAAGTCAACGTGTCGCGTAGGACGACAATGGGTCCAATAATCCGCTTGAATCGTTGTGAAAGTAGCTCTTCCTCCGCGGGCATGTCATCTTTGGATGTTACTGCGTGTCGCAGGAGCGTCGTGTACATTGAATCGAGTTGCCCCATTGACGTTCCGTGTTCCTTTGTGTCCTTCAACACCAAAATGAGGCGATCTGGTGGATAGTCGAACTTATATCCGATGAATCTGCATACTGTTGTGGCGTAGATGAAGAGTCCACCAGCCTTCTGAACAAGTTGGCCTAGGCAAGATGCGTCCGGCCACTCATCGGGCAATCCGTGACGCTTCCGGATGTCTCCAAATTCATGCTGGAGGAGAACGCATATATCGTTGTCAACTACCGCGTTGAGGATCGCATGAAGAGCAAAATCTCGATGGGCATCGTTCGATATATCGTGGAAACCAAGTTGGATCGGAGTTTCCGGTCGGCTGGTCACAAATATCTTCAACCGCACCGAGCCGAGAGAATTCGCCTGAGAAAGGAGGTGAAGGATCAATCTGATATCCCTTTCGCCATCGCACTCGTCCAACGCGTCGATAACCAATACCAATTCAGATGGTAGATCTTTAACCTGGGAAAGCGGTCGGCGGATTAACTGTTCCCATTGGTCCTGTAGGCCTTGTTTCGTAATATCTGGATTTTTGAGTATTGCTTCTCGCACAGGGGTAGCGAGGCTGGGCTGCGTGCGTGCCAGCTGGCAGGCGAGGGTTGCGAAGAATTTCGATGCATTTGCGAGATCGCCCTGGCCACGGGAAAAGAAGAAGGACGCTCCTAGTCGTTCCTCATCGTACCACCTCCGAGCGACCGTACGTGAGATGGTAGACTTGCCGGTACCCGCCATACCACTAAGCCAAAAGATGCAGGCGTCGTATGGATTACCCGACCAGCGCATAATGTCCACAAGGAGTCCGTATCGGGTGTTCCGCAAGCAAGTAGATTCGTGTTGCCATAGCCGCGAGTTGAACGCGGCACCATCGGCTGAGTTCGCTCGGGCTTTTCGGCACGCCGCAAGTTAATACAAGAAAACAGCACCAGAGCATCTTCTATGTAGCATACCAAATTCTCTCAGGGGATCTTCGGCCACACCGTAGTAATTCTCTGTGTGGTTTGAGTTATCGTAGACAGCGGCGTTCAAGGTGAGGTTGTGGCTATTGCTCGTGTTGCCGCAGTTGGTAGCTCGATCGTAGACGATCTGTGGAGCGGTTAATCCAGCGCTCGAGCTATCCCGCGATAGTATTGCCGGCTATGAGATCGATGTTAGTTACATCAGGGCCTTGATGGCATCCGGGAGGCAATGCTGACCGTCTCACTTGCGCTTCCAACTTGCTGACCGCTCGCCAGATTCTCGCCAGTCGGTCTTAACGCCAAATCCACCACCTTGTTCAAAAAAGACCTCATCTTGAGATGTGTAGATATGCTGAGGGAAATTAGTCGTATCGCTTGGGAAAGGTAAGCCGTAGGGTCGGAACGAAGGCCATGGGCGGGTGCGGATTATGTTCTCTTCCAGCTGCGGGGCTTGCCTGCGGGGCCCATCATGTGACGGCTCAGCAATGCAGATTAGTTATCGGGCGTTCGAGGTTACACATATTGCCAACCAATAGTTGATGCGAACTTCGACAGCCTTAGTAGTATGCCATGTCTCGTCGCCCCCCACGTTCTCGCCATGATCTGATAGGTCGCATGCGAGTAATGAATATCTAAACAAAAAAAAAGCATCGCCCCCCCACCCCACCCCCAATGAATTTATCCCTCAGTTACTTGATCGCATTTTGTTTCAGAAAAGGTACAATGCCAGAATGTACGGCAAAAATGTCCAAGGATTTCTCCATGCAAGTTTTTTTTCAGGATTTTTTAGTATGCCGGATATCTAGCAGGTAACTACTGTAGAGAGTAAAGTTGAGTACCGACTGGCTCTCTCTTTTCTGTCTATCCACTAACTACCCGCATGCGACCTAGATAGATCATGGCGAGATATGTACACAAAATCCGGTTCCCATCCGCAGTCTGCGCGAACGCGGCACGTTGCTACATAGTAGCTTCCCTTTGCCCCGCCCAGACATGTCCCGAAGAGGTGTGATGCGCACCAAGGAAATCGCAAAGGGAAAAAACAAAAGAAAGACCAAGGGAAAACGGAAAATCGCAACCCTTCCCTACCCCTCTCCTGCAGGCGCCATGACGGGGAGCGGTAGGTCGGCTCTTCGTCCAGTGTAGGTACTGCTCGGTGAGGCAGTGAGCTGAATTAGAAGCTCTTCTTGCTGCCGGCTTTCATGTATCATAGTAGGTATACCGTCGGTGTTGCGGTATTGTAGCCTTTGTGACTGGCACGGAGCCGACGCTGGAGTTGGGCGAGGCCGGAATCGGGCGAGTGCCCAATCGGAGATGCAGCATTATTCTCCCTTTTACATACTTCTGCACAGTATAGCAATCGAGAGCCGTTCCCTCGTGTCCACTCGTCTCGCTCTCACCGCAACTTGACAAACTCCTTGACAATCCTTCTGAACTTCAAACCTATCAGGCCCGACCCTGCCCGCCAATAGAGCCGCAGAGCCTCCTCCCTGGTCATCTTTCAACAACCTGTCTTCAGCTGGTAAACCCTCGAGGCAAGCCTCTTGGAGCTGCCCGCAACCGTCCCGTCCGGCGTCTGACTGCTCGGCATCTTGTACATCTTCCTGGAGGCCCGGCCTCCGGCCCATTGGCGGGCTTTCGCCCACTTTTTCTCGGAAATCTCTCGCTTGGGATGCGGAGTGATCTGGGGAACGCTAAGATTGACCGCTTTGCCAAACCACTGATAATCCGGCGGCTCCACCGTCAAGCCGTGACCCGTCCGTGAACATGGTCAGTCCGGGCCGGCACCTCTCCGCCTCCGTCTTGGCTTCGGCCTCCTCTCCCTGCAGCAGTTCCGCGTCGAAGGTCTCCGGTTCCTCTAGCAGAACTGTGCTCGCCATCAGAGAGTATCGACTGGCGGGGCTGAGGATACATCCCCGCCGACGCCGTTCAAAATCGCCAGTTTTTACAATTCAACAATGTATAATCCTACTAATTTTCATCGGACCGACACGAAACGCAGCTACCGATGGCGCATGTTCCGACACCGCAGACCCTTCCTGCAAACGAACACGTTCGACCAACTGACGCACTCTCTAGTCATTAATCGCGTACGACCTGTCTAAATCATGGCAATACACATTGTCCGTTTCCGTCCACTGTCCTTTCGGTACGTTGTGACTCTCCCTTTGGCCTTCGCCCTGGCCTGTCCCACCAGAGGTGCAGTCAGGCGCTGCTGGACTTTCTCACAACGACAGATGTGGGAAGAACAGTGCCGGCTGTGGAAGGGGAAGCCGACGCAGGGAGTGAGGTGTCGGAATGGGAGCTCCGGGAGTGCCGGGAGCGGGAAGAGGAGCGCAGGGTGGAGGCGGAGGTGCTGGGCCGGGGAGGAATCACCGCTGTTCCTACCCACCCCACCCTTCATGGCACCGGCGGGGGAAGAGTAGGGAGTGGATGGGCTTTCCTTTGTCTTTTCTTTTGTTCTTCCCTTGGTGCGCATTCATTTTCTCCGGGAGGGCCTGGGCGGAGGGCACAAGGGGAGCTTGCAACGAGCCGCCTCGCGCGAACTGCGGACAGGAAAACCGGGTAAAAAGTGTACGCCGCCATGATCTATCGCGAGTATGAATAAACAAAAAAAAAGCCCTGGCTTGTCCCGAGAAAGATAGTGCGCGCCAAAGATATTACAAAATAAAAAGAGAAAAGGTCTACAATGCCAGAACATACGCTAAAAAAGTCCACAATGCCACAAGGGTTCCTCCATGCCAGTTTTCAGTAAGGATTTCTCGGCTCGGAATATTGTGGGTAGGGTAGGTAGAATCGCTGGCTTTTTTTTATTAGACATATTCGCATACAGCCCTATCTAGACTATGGCGGCGTACATTTTGTCCGTTTTTCCCGTCTGCTGTCCGCGCGGTGGCGGCACCGCATGGCCGCACGGAACGTCACAGGGAATACGTCACCTCTGCAGCACCATGGTGACAGGACAAGGCAGGGCTCCAGGTAGTGGATGAACCAACGAAGTCGTGAGCGGCAAGCGATGAGCAATTGAATGACGAGCGGCGAGTGGCGAGCTGCCAAACGACTGAGCGGCCGGTGGCTGCGTGAAGAAGAAAAGAAGAGCGGGCGACGGCTCCATATAAGGATATCCGCCGCCCCGTTAACTGACGGTTACTCTTCAACTCCCGGCGTCCCACGTTGCTTCTTCCTGCAGTATTCTGAGCCGAGAAAATCCTTACTAAAAACTGGCATGGAGGAGCCCTTGTGGCATTGTGGACATTTTTAGCGTATGTTCTGGCATTGTAGACCTTTTCTCAAAATAAAAAACCCCAATTAAAAGGCGGCTTCCTATTCCGCTTTCCTTTTCATTCCACTCCTGGAACTGGAATTCCCACTCCGATGCCCCGCTCTGGGCGTCTGTGTCATGAAAGGGCGCCACCGGCACTTAGTTAGCGGCGGGCTCGTCCACGTGACGTATTAGTCAGCGAAGCAAGCTGCCTGTAAACTGGAAGAACCTCGCAACGAACCATTTGCCGGCGTTTGCTGGGCCCGGGTCGGGCTTCTGGCGTGGTTCCCGAAGCCGGCTGTTTTGGTATTTTTCCCCCGCAATCTCCGATTCCGCCCACACCCCGACTTCCCGCCTCTGACCTCTGTGATCGAGCGCTGCAAGTGCGCTAGTGACCGGCGATGGGGAGGCTGCCCTCTTTGCTCGGGTTGTATGTTCCACGCCGTGAGCGTCTGGCTCGCCCGTTGCCAGCTTCGCCCATTCATCCGCTTTCTCATTCCCCGGCAACCCCTTGTTGGCAGGACTGGGAGGTGATAACCCTGTGTGCAGTCAGTAGCAATGTATGGGAACGAGCTGTGGTGGCAGGGAGAAGGGAAGCAAGGCATGGCAGGAGGAGCGGCGGGACTGCAGAAGCTGGCCAACTAAGAGGCTCGCGCGGTCACGGGCCGCTTCCGGACAACCAACCTGGGGGCATTGGCGATGGAATCGGGTCTGAGGCCGGCAGTTACCCAGCTAGAGAATAGGAAAAGGCGATTCGGTGCACGACAGCTCAGCCTTCCTCGGGGCAATCAGGCCAATGAGGCTGTGGGGGCGCCATCGACCATCGGCAACATGCTGGAGGCGGCCCTGGGATATACAGGCAGGACGGAGGAGACAGTCCTACTGACCTTCCCCAGAAAAGCTAGGCGCAGCGGCCATAGTGGAAGAACAGGAGGAGGCAAGAGCGAACGCAGAGCGAGGCAGGCCGCGGCTCACCGCCTCCATGGACGGACCAAGAGCCGACAGTGGGGCCGCAGGGTATACGGTGGTGTGGAAGAGCAGGAACCGGTGGGTTGACGTCAAGACGCACATGGGCTGCAACCAAGAGGCCTTTGGTGCAGAGTGCGCAGCGCTGGCAAGAGCCTTGGAAATAGCAGCGAGGAGACGAGCCATACCGGAGCGAGTCACGGTGTTCACAGATGCGCATGCCGCAACCAAGAGAGTGGGTTCGGAATAGCCGGGCCCAGGCCAGAAATAGGCGAGAAAGTGGATAGCCGGGTTGAGGGCAGCCAGGCCAGATGTGCGCATCGGTACTGTCCAGCCCACAGCGGGGTGGTATGCAATGAAAAGGCAGATGAGGGGGCGGAAGAGCCAGATGCTCGGTGGGTCGAATGGCTGGGCTATGGAGATCGGTACGGGGGGCGCAGCCGCGCAGGATGCCCCTCCCCGGATCTCTGGCCAACATCAGGAGGGAAATCTCAGAAGAGGGCTAAAGCCCGGAGCTGGATGAGGATCGCAGAGGGGAGGGGAAACAGCCGGAAGGTGCAGGTGGCCCGGAGAACGGAGGGGACGAGGGCAGATGCGTCGTTTCTTAGGTTTGCTCGGTCATCCTCCTGTGGTTTCTGTGTAGTCCGTCTTTCTGTCTTTATGTCTTTCTGTAAGTGCGCAACGTAGGGGGTTGCCGCGGGCCGCCGGCAGACTGTGGAAGGTCGCGGCGGACGGCGGACGGGAACGGACGGTGAACGATATCGCCACGATCCAATAGGGTCGCATGCGACCAATGGATCGTCACCGCCATCAACCTGGTGGGCAGGACACCAGCGGTCCTTACGGCCGCCCCTGCCCAGCCGTCCGGTCGTATACCACTCCTCAGCAGAGCCGCGACACATCCGATGTCCGCGCTGCTGCCAACCAGGACGGCACTCGATCCTCGCCACTCGTCACACATGCTCGTACGGGCCACTCGTCAAATCGCACGAGGATGCTCCTCCGCGCCCTCGCCCGAGCGCCAATTGTGCGGACGGCCCCGGATGAGCCCAGCCCACAACGGGGGTGCCTGGGAGCGCGCAAGAGTGGGCGAAGATGGCGGCGGATGAACCCGCCGACGGAGTGGAATTCCTCGGCCTCCGGAGATCGGTACGGGAACGCCTCTTCAGCGCCCCGACCCTTCGTCCCAGCTACAGCGCCCGACCACCGAGATTGAGCGGAAAGGTGAGGGGGGAAGGGTCGATTCAAGATCTGGAAAGCTCCCTCTTCCCTGCTGACGAGAGGTGCAGTTAAACAGTCTTGGACTCCCTCTCCGCCACGGACGTGGAGAGGCGCGGCCTGAACCCACACCCGGAGAAGAAGACAAACAAAGCGAGGCGCCGGAGCATGAGCCCCAGGAGCGGGAAGAGAGCGCTGAGGAGAGGAGGCCGCAGGCAGCGGACGCGCGGGTTGAGGCTGAGGCTGAGGAACACTTAAGTTTTTCCCCCACCCTCTCCTGCTTGGCCCCAGCGGAAGAGGTGTAGGAAGCCGAAGGGCAGTTTCAATTGTCTTTCCTCTGTTATTCCCTTGGTGCGTATCGCCATGATCCGGATAGGTCGCACGCAAAAGGACAAAAAAAAGCAAGCATCCCGCGGGGAGCACAACCGCTGCTGACGACGACTCTTCCCAGGATGTCTCGGACGATCCGCTGCGCCGACTGGCCGGCCGCCACCCGCTGCCTCTCGCCGGCGAAGACAACTCGGCGCCACCGGCCAGGACGAGTTCAGTTCGGTAGGGGAAGTATCATATTTTCAAGTCGGCGTCACTTTGGTTCGTTGGGGGAAAAAAGGTGTAATTTCAAGCATGAACAGATGATATCCCCCAGCCTCGCCGTTCCATCAATCACCCAGCCAAACCAGATCCCCAGCCGGTCCAAGACCCAGCAAAGAAAGAAAGAAAGAAAGACGGAAGAAAAAAGAAGCGACTGGAAAACTGAAGATCTATTCCTCTTCGAATAAAAGTATTTCCATCAAAAAAAGATACAAGCATGAAAGATTAAGAATGTACATACAACCCTTTGTGTTCTTTTTTTGATTTTTTTGATTTTTTCGTGTTGAAGCAAGCGAACGTGGGCGGACAGGATCGGGACGGTCGCGCGTCCTAGACCGGGCCGGACCATGTCGGCGCGTTGATGATGATGCCCATGAGGCAGCCGGAGATGGCGCCCGCGATCGGCAGCGTGAACAGCCAGCCCGCGTAGCACCACGCGACCATGCGCCAGTTGAGCGCGCGGTAGTCGCCGTTGCAGAGCGCGACTCCCATCGTGGCGCCAACGATGCACTGTGTCGTTGACACCGGCAGCGCTAGCCGCGTCGCCATCACCACCGTCACGGCCGAGCCCAGCTCCATCGAGAAGCCACGCGTCGGCGACATCAGCGTCAGTCGGTTGCCCAGGTTGCGCATGATGTTGTAGCCGTACGTCCACAGACCGATCACGATCGCCGCGCCACCGTAGGCCAGCACCCACAGCGGCACCGGCGACTTCGATGCGATCGTGCCTGTATTCCACACCAGGAAGATGGTCGACAGCGGCCCGATCGCGTTCGACACGTCGTTGGCGCCGTGCGCGAACGACGACGTCGCCGCCGTCAGCACCTGCAGGAACGAGTACAGGTGCTCGGCCTTGTTGTCGAAGTGGGCGGCGCGCGCGTGCATGTCCAACACGTCGCCAACGAGGCGTCCGTCGCGGCCCTGCTCCATGATGACGTCCTTGTTGACTCCGTGCATGAACGCGGCCCACAAGGTCTTGCCCAAGTTCCTTGGCTCGTACCACTTGCCCGCGTCCTCCTTCTCGACCTGGTCGAGCGCCTTGCCGCCGGTAGCGGCCGCCATCTTGGCCGCCTCGATGTCGTCGCCGGTGCCGGACTCGAGCAGCTCCTTCTGGGCACGGAAGTGCTCCATGTCCTTGATGGTGACTTCGTTGATGTGCGCAGCCTCGAGGTCCTCGCGCGTGGCGTGGCCGCGGTAGTAGTCCTGGACGATCTGTGTGTTGGCGCCCTCGGGCGCATCGGGAACGGGCCCGCGCGTCAGCAGCATCGGCCCGAGGAAAAGGTGGTACCACTTCATGGTCCAGTCGTCGAGGACGAGCTTGCGGTGCAGCCACGGCAGGAAGAAGACGATGACGATGAGCATGACGGCGCCGGCGACGCCGAAGATTGTGCCCAGGATCTGGCCGGCGTTCCAGTCGTCGAGGTTGAGCGAGGCGGCGCCCTTCCAGACGATCAACATGGTCAGGATGGCCGAGGTGATGCCGAAGTAGATCGGGACCATGATGAATCCGTACTTGACCGGGTTCGAGCGCTTGAGGACGCCGTACTTGGTGATCAGGAAGATGATGGCCGCGAAGGCACCGGCGATGGCGGGCGCGATCACCCACGAGGCGACGATCTGGGCGACTCCCTTGCCGGCCCAGCCCCAGGTGACGCCGCTTACGCCGAGGCTCGCGATTCCCATGCCTATGACACCGCCGGTGATGCAGTGCGTGGTCGAGACGGGTAGACCGATGATGGTGGCGATAGTGAGCCAGGTCGACGAGCCAACGAGCGCGCAGAGCATGCCCAGCGCAAGGACACCGGGCCTATCGATCGGGTGTCAGCGAGTGCGGCCGTCAGAAGAGGGAATCCGCCGGCGAGGACTTACTCGTCTTTGAAGGCGGCCGGGCTGACAATCTTGGACCGAATGGTTTCCGCGACACGGGCACCGACGGTGAGCGCACCGACGAACTCCATAACAGTGGCCACCATCATGGCTTGGGCGAGAGTGAGGGAACGTGACGACACCGAGGTAGCGAACGAGTTTGCGACATCGTTTGCACCGATGTTCCACGCGTCCTGGGGGGAAGCGGGGTGTCAGCACCTGTCGTCGGCTCGTTCAGCGGGCTGTAGAGGAAGCGGGCTTACCAAGAACGCGAAGATCATGCCCAAGGCAAAGATGTAGTCTATTTCATGGTAGATGGCCATCTTGACGACGGCGGTGGGGTGGTTGGAGTCGCGCTTGAGAACAGCGCAGGGCTAGAGGGCGGAGACAGCAGCGAACGGTAGCGGCGAACGGAGGACAGAACGGATTCCGGCCTTGAGCGCAGCTGGCGAGTTGCGGAAGTCGATGGTTTCTGGAGGGCTGGGGGAGGGGGTGGAGGCGGGGGACGGTATTTATGTATCTGCGGACTCGCGATCACGACCTGCGGACTGCAGGCGCCCTTCCTTCGTCCCGCCACCGCCGACGACCATCCTATCTGGTGGGAACTTTCGGGTTTAGTGGGCGACCCGGTGTCACCACGTTCCGCGCCATCGCCGACGTCCAGCGCTAGTCGCCCACGGGGGTGCGAGTATGTAATTGGGCTCGCCAAGGGGGAGCGGAGGTGGCCACCGAGGCCGAGGTCCAGAAGAAAAAAGAAACGGAGGAGGGAGGGATGGTTTTTGTCGTCGTGATGGATGCTGTTGGGTAGATACGTATCGAGTTTTGCAGGGGCTGGGATTCCCCCACATGGGTCAGTCCGATCTATGAATGACATCCGCAGCGGCAGAAAAATAAAAAAAATAGAAAAATAAAAAAATAAAAAATAGAAAACAAACCCCAACCAACCCCCCAATTGCGCACATTTTTCCTGCGAGTCACGCCCCAACCAACACCCTGCGTTTAGGCACAAGCCAATCACGATATCGGACAGCTGGGTGGAAATGGATCGACAGTGATGCTTAGAGTAGAGTAGATATCTACCTCTCCGTGACAACGAGACCAAACCTGGATGGAGCGAAACAGCCGTCAACGGAGGCGGTGTACGCGTTATCCGACGATCGCGAGCGGCAAACGTGAGGATGAGACGAGGACGAGACGAAAACCCCCAGAGCAAGGAGGACACGCAAGCACGACACGCAAGCACGAGCGAGAGAGCCACATACTCTACAATTCTGCAGCACGATTCGCGTTTGGTGATCGCCGGCTAGCGGCCAGGTCTGTGATGAAATTGAGGCGTCAGTTAGCGTACCAGAACAGCCAGCCGGCCTGCCAAGCCTGAGTGAGGCGTCGTTCTCGAGATCAGATCCTCCCGAAGTTGCATGCAACGACACATCTTTCATTGTTGGTGAGAGTGAATCCCCCGGAATCTGAGGCCACCGAAGACCAATACGGCTGCGCTGTAGATAGAGCAGAGTACATAGCAGAAAGTCCGACTAGTATCATGCCCAACTTCCAGCTCCAGTTCGTTTCCCGTGAGCTCGCTGGAGAGAATATTAGCGCGAGCTAGAATTCGTGAGCCAATAGGAAGCATTTCCCAAGTAGTTAGCTCCTGTAGGTGCCACTCAGCTACATACATACTAGTCTCTCCCCACCCCCAACACTCAAAAAGTTAGCGCGAATGTCCTTATGGGTCATTGGCTGCACAAACGCTTTGGCCAGGCAGGCTGTTGCCGAATTCGTGTCGCTCCGTTGGGCGAGACCCATTATTCCACGTGCATGTGCCGATATGTATCGCCAGTCGTTGTGGAGATGCTGCTCACTGCCGCGTGGATGCGTACAGTAGATACGTACCGGCTGCGAGCCCCGCAGTTGTTTCCTATCCACCTTCGGCCGTGCACATGCGGCCACTGCGTTCCTTCGCCAATAGATATGTAGCCGTATTCCTACTGCGTCTTCTTTCCCGTTCTCCCTCCGTGGGGGCTGTCCCCTGTTCGCACGGTACAAGCTGTGGCGCTCCCGCGGCCAGTCCGCCCACCAAAACAGAGAGAAGTTCCTTCCGCGTGGGAGGATAGGAGGAGAGTCTTGCACGGTTACCCACCTTATGTAAGGCAAGCAGACCATTTGGCGCCGGGAAGGTCCGGCTCGAACCAGCGGGGTGAAGAAGAAAAAATCGGTTCCTGTCCCAGAAAACAACATTCCGCCACCGTCGGGGGAGAGAGGGAGAGATCGGAACCCCATGTGGTCGCGTTCCGGCCTCCAATTGGCTGGGCCGCTGCCTGCCACTTGCAGAAAACGCCAAGAGCACACAAAAGAAAAGAAAAAGTGAGGCAAAGATGGCCAGTGCCCGCCGCCGCAAGTTGACCTGCTGCGCGGGCCCGGCGCCGCGAGTTGCCTCGCATCTCCTTGCCTTACCTTGCATGCTCGTGTTTACCGTTCGATTGTTGGTGACACCTGCCCCGCGGCGACCGCCCCATGTCTATCTACATATCTACATATGTAAGTCATCCACGGAAACTGTCGCTCCGCACGCATTCATTTGCGAATCCCCCGTTGCTGCTGGTCGGTGACGAACCAATGCAGACATCGCATCACGCGGTTCACTGCCCGATTTAGCGGCTGGATCCTGCTCGCCCCCGCGGGAGCGAATGTGCGTGGACAGCGAAAATCAATATCTGGTCTACGGCAGATGCGTGCGGAGAGCGTGACAGCATCGTCCAACCGACTGCTCTTTGCGCCTCTCGCTCGCGGTCGAACAGCGAGATCCTCCGAAGCGTCGTGACATCAGATACCCACGCACGCAGAATCCGCAGAGCTGGATATAGCGTGCTCACCTAGCCACCGCCAGCGAGCAGCCACGGCGTTCCTCCAGCCGGAGACGCGTCTCAGTCACCTCCGGCCGTGCTCAGAGATGGATGTTTGCGATCGTTTCCGACTGTCACCAGATTGAATGCTCCATCACCTCTTTACCAGTCTCGCTTGTTGCGGCCTATGAGCGATGCCACCGTCCCAAACGCGCATGCTGTCCAGCGTTGCCTGCGGTAGGCCAGCTCACGCACGTTGCCCACGCTCGGCTGCTGATTGGCTGCCGCGACGTCGCAGATTCTTCATGCGCCGTCACCCACCCCCACACTCGCCGTGGACCTGGAGCAACCACTAGCGGTAACCGGCGCATCGTCTGATGGAATGCTTCGGCCTCTGCCCCGCGACCGACTTTCCTCCGCACGGACACGAGGCCATCGCTCACACCCTCGGGTGCGCTCGATCGACTCAATCAATCAATCAATCAATCAATCAACCGAGCCCACGACAAGGGCAGAGTTCCAAGCCCAAGGTTGGGCCGATTTATGCACTCCATTAGGGAAGGCCGCGAGAGATGAAGACACCACCGCCAACAGCCCCGCCACCTTCTGCTCGCCTTCCGCCTCGCATGTATGAATCTACATACTCTATGTGCACGCATCAATCGCGCGCGGGCCGAGTGCGAAGGGACCACATGGATATGGATAGGGATTCGTGCATACATAAGTACGACATTGTGATCCGGTTGACGGACAGTGTGCACAGATGCTTTACAATACGGCACGGCCGCTCTCGCCGACCTGATGCTGCAACAAGTCGCGCTGCCTGCCTGCCTGCCTGCCTTCTGATGGCCCTGCGTGCTCTCCACCGACGGAGGCTGCGCCGTCCCTTCTGGCCAGTGGCCGAGCTAGAAGGAGATACTAGCGACCAAGAGGACGATAATTTCCGATGCTGCCGGCCAGTCGCCCAAGTCACAATCCGAGCATCATCCAATTTTCAATCCGGTCCAGACCAAGTCGCGAGCACACACTGTGCGTGCTGTTACCAAATCCAAATCCGTGGAATTACACCCCGCCCCCCCCCCCCCCGTTCGTCGGCGATTGATTTCCTGGAGCGCTGTGTGCACTGCACGTATGTATGTATGCGAATGTCTAGATATTTGAGACCCTCCCCACGTTGCGAGCTAGCCCATCTGTGTGTCCAATCCGTGCATTCGTTCGCTCATCCGTCCGTTCGAAAGTCCGGAACCGGAAACCAGGAATACTCGGTTGCAGCAAGGGCTGGCTGGACCCGGACTGGGACCGCCTGGGATTTCTTTCCTTCGAGACATCCCCTACTTTGCGTATATACGGTGCGTATCCGCGCCGATCGCAAACTGCGCAGCAGCAGCGGTGACGATAACGAGGCACGGTGGGGGCGACGGCTCTTTCCACGGATCCACGGGCGCAGGGGCGCAGGGGCAAGGCGATCCATAGAGACTCTCTCGCCATCGAGCGATCCAGAACTCGAGCTCCCTGGCGCGGAAGATGCAGCCGCCACCGGCGCCGTCAGGCTGCGCTTCGGCAGTTTCCCTTCAGGGGATTCTACATATGTATCTATCTAGCTCGGAGGCGGAGAGAGGCCCGCTGGCCGTGAGATCTGCTCTCGGCGTTGCTTTTTGGACTGGAGGAGGTGTGAGGCCGCTGCAACCGCGAGGACGACGGTGACGACATGCCATTGGACGCGGGTCTGTGGTTGCACTGCGCGGATAGCGACCTCCGTGCAAAACCTACGCATAGATACTGTTCATACAATCGGCCTTCCGCCGCGACGGAATAGGGACCGGGTAGCGGCCCGCCGCTCCGTATTGTACTCTTGTATCTTCCCCTCCGCCGGAAAAAGGAACGGTCACGCGAGGTCCGTCCGGATACATATCAGTTCTCGGTACATACATATGTACTCGTCGTCTGCCTTCAAACTGCTCGCGTGCTCTGGCATTTGTGTTGGGTTGGAGATGAGCGAATCATTATGCACATACATATGCAAGTGGGTAAATCTGCACGCAAATTATGTAGCTAGTGCGGGGAGGGGGGGAAGGTGCGGGGAGGGGGGGGAAGTGCGGGGCTGGGATGGCCAATCGTGCACTCCCCAGCGAAGGATTATTGTATGGATGCATCGGTTGGCATGGTGCGGCGCATACCACGCCCGAGTGTCGGCAGCCGGTGCAACGTCGGTCTTTTTTTTGGTTTAATCGTTGATTGCGCAAATATAATCCTACATACAGTATCTACATACATGTACTTTCCGGTTCTGTCCACTGCTCACACGTTGCTCGTTGTGGCTCCCTGCCCTCCTGCCAAGGCCTGTACCAAGATTGTAGAGCGCGGCAAGGAAATAACAAATAAAACAACAAAAAGAAACACTCCCTAAATCTCTTCTGCTGAGCCATGAACGAGGACGTGGGGAAGAACTGCAAACGCTTCTCGACATCGCCCTCTTCCCCTCCCCTCCCTCTTCCCACTCCAACGTCTCGCCCTGGGAGTCTTCCTGAGCCGTGTCCGGTATCCACCGCCTCACGCCAGCAAGCTTTTGCTGGGGATTCCATTGCGGGCAATTCTTGAGGGGATTCTTCCCCGTCTGGGTCTTGCACGGGGACCGCCGGCACTTGGCGGTGGGCCTGCCCTCCGTCCACTGAGAAGTACTGGCTAGTCATTATCCCGCCTTCGACTGGCAGAACCCCGAGACGAGCCGCTTGTTTGCGTTGGCTGGGATGAAGTCCGGCTGTATCGGCACGGACGGGTGATGTCTTGTGTTCGCGACGGTCCACGTGCGACGGCTGGCCGTGGTTGTTTTTGGGTATGCCGCATGCGAGCTCACTCGAATTCGTGCAGCTGGGCCAATATGGTGCTCCCAGGATCGTCGCGCAATGTTATCCGTAAAATGTGAGATTTGCAATTCTGATCTTGTCTCCGGTGTGCGTATGGTGATGGCGAGCATTTTGCCCATTGGAACTCAACAATTCTTCTGGGGCCTCGGAAAACCCTTCAGATTATCTTTAGCCCGGCGTACCGCGTACCGAAGGGTTTCCGCAATGCTCGTAAGTTGGTCTTTCCTGTGAAAGATCACAACTCCCTCAACATCGCGATTTTGGCATGCTCTGATGGGCTCAGGGATCAGTCATGAGAGACGCCCTCAAAGAGTTGGATATATTCAGGATAATTGTTTTTTTTTCGCATCGTGACGGCATTTCCCACCCCTTCACCCAGCAAGGGAGCCGCCTAAATTGGACGCCGTGGGTATCTCTTCCTACCAGATGTCTATGCGCTGCGTCCCCCGCCGAGTGACGGAGTGCGGGCTTCCGTCTGCAAGGCGGGGGGGCGCGCATGGGAAGTGATACTGTGTATATATGCTTGTCTGCGCACGTGCAGTTCGAGGGCGGGGAAGGGGGGCGGCGGGCCAGGCTTCTGATGGCGGGAGAGCGTGATGTTTAGTAATCGGCCGGAAGGCTGGACGAGGCCACGGCACGATTGTCACACAGCGAGAACACGCTCCCAGAATTCAGTTTCATGGAAACACCCAAAAACAAAATACCAATGCAGTGCAGCTAGATACTGGGGCTGGACAACATCAAAAACCCACCCGCGCCCAGCTGTCCATTTGGCACTCGGTCCCACACACACGCCCCCCCCTACGCGTCGTTCACGATATGCACCTTGATGGCGCCGCTCGTCGGGTCGGCGCTAGTCCGGAACGCCTTGACGGCGTCGTAGAGCATGAAGCGGTGCGTGACCAACTTGCAGACGTCGCCCAGGATGCCGCTGCTGACGAGGCGGATGGCGCGCGGCCAGGTGTTGCAGTAGCGGTACTGGAACTTGAGGTCGATCTCGCGGGTGCTCAGCCGCATGAACGGGAAGCGCATCTCGTCCTTGCCGACGCCGACGACGAAGACGGTGCCGCCGAAGCGCACGGCAGTGATGGCGGCGCCGATCGACGACTCGGCGCCTGTGCACTCGAGACACGCGTCGGGCTCGATGCCGCCGAACGCGGCGACGATGGCCGCCGCGTTCTCCTCGGCGGTGCTGCCGCGCGGGACGAGGTACGTCCCGAGCGTGCCGGGCTTGTCCGCCACGAGCTTCGCGGCGAATTTGAGACGGCCGCGGTTGATGTCGGTGATGACGATCGGCTCGGCGCCGGCGGCCTTGGCGCACAGCAGCGAGAGCAGCCCGATCGGCCCGGCGCCGCAGATGAGGACCGCGTCGCCTAGCTTGATGCCCGAGCGGTCGACGGCGGCGAGCGCGACGGACAGTGGCTCGAGAAGCGCGCCTTCTTCGAACGTCATCGTGGCCGGCAGCTTGTGGCACCAGGCCGCCGGATGGATCACATAGCGGCGGAGGAGCCCTCCGACCGGCGGCGTCGAGGGGAACAGCACCTTCTCGCAGCCGTTGTAGCGGCCCGTCAGGCAGGCCTGGCAGGCCTGGCAGGGGATGTTGGGCTCGACGGCGACGGCGTCTCCGGGCTTGAGATCGGTGACGGACGGATGCGCGGCGATGACCTATTGCCGGAGTCAGTGCGGGGGGGGGCCAGTATGCCGGGTCCGGATGTCGGAGCATTCGCACCTCGCCCGCAGACTCGTGGCCCAGTATGTGCCTGCCCTCGACGACCATCGGGCCAATCCGGCCGGCTTGCCAGAAGTGGACGTCGGAACTGTCGCGCGAACGCGGTTAGTGTCCGGCTCACCGGAAGAATCGTGCGCGGTGGCGGCCACGACAGCTCCGCAAAACTCACCCGCAGATACCGGTGCTGCAGATCTTGATGGCGACCTCTCCGGGCTTCAGGGACGCTCCGCTCTGGAGCTCTTCCACCGACGGACCGACGGAGCCGACATAGAGGTTGTGCTTGGGATCGGTGTAGACGCCGATGTTGCTCATGAGGCCCTTCAGCAGGCTGGTGTCCGACATTTCCGCAAGCGTGGGTGGATGCAGTTGCGGAGGGAGGAAGGGGCAAGGTCTGCTCGACAAACACAAGATCAGCGTGAACTGTTGCCCCGCACGGGCGTGGATGTTCGAACGTACGCGCGGCGGACTGCTGGAGGAGACGGTAGAGACAGGATATCTCGAGATACGATGTCCCGTGGGAAGTGCACGGCAATATATAGGTGGATCGCCCAACTGCGTATGTAGCCCCACGACCCAATCTACATACCTAGTATGTACCGACCGGCGTCCAGAGGAGCACAGTCCGCAGATCTACCCGTGGCACGACAACGCCTCCCGAAGGACAAAGCTGTCGTAGGATCAGCGGAGAAATCTTTTGCGGGCACATGCAGGCAAAAGAGACGGAGAGGGAGATGGGCGCTATGTACTTGCAGAGTCACTAGCGGGGTGCGTGATGTATCAATACATACTATTTTCGCCAAGCTCCATAAGCGTCGATATAGATACATATCTACGCAGTGCGGGGAAGCGAAACCTGGGAGGAACTCTGTAGGACAAGCTACGGATACATTGCAGATGATGGCGGAGAAATGTGCTAACTGACAAGCCGTTTCTTTTCCTCATCTGGCGCCGCCGCCGACCGAGACTGCTCGAGGCGGGTATTCTGGTCTTCGTCATCGCACTGCCGCACGCGGGCAATCCCGAGCGACGGGGGCAGCCCATTCACTGACTGGCACTCGCGGTGTCCGGAAGGAGCATGGCTCCTTTCCGTCGGGCGCCTAGATAGATATGTAGAAACACCGGTCCGTCACCTCCCCTGGTAGATAGACAAGCGGAGCAAGGCAGACCAGCGCTGGCCAGCCCCAGCAACCACCGTCCTCGGTACATACTCGCTGCAACTGCTCTCACCAGCAACTACATCAATACATTGCATGACCCGCCCTCCATAACAAAAATCTGCACGTCTTCCGCATCCAGCACAGCACAGAAATACATGGCCACCAGCGTCTTCTATACGTTCGCCCGCCCCCGCAGAAGAGCCGGCTCGTTCAGCCCCACGACGTTTTTGCTGACGCCCGTCGCAGCCTCGGGATCGTACTTGCGATCGTCGTGATGCTGCTGCTCCTGCGCGCCGTCTTTATCCGCCGCGCGCGCGCCGCCTACTCTCTGGGGCCGCGCGTGGTAGTCGTTGGCGGCGACTGGCGCGACGGCGGAATCGGCGGCATTGGCGGACGGGAGTACCAGTCGCCGACGCAGTTCGCCACTCCCCCCCGCCGCCGGCACCGACCGTGATTACTGACGAGCTGGTGCCGTCCAGACCACCAGCGGCCGCCGCAGCGACTACGGGCCGCCAGCGCGGTGGCGACCTCGACGCCGCCGACGCGAACGAGCAGCTGCCAGAGTACGAAGCTGCGCCGCCGACCTACGACATGCTATACAAAGACGGACCGCCGCGGAACGTTTTCCAGGAGATGGACGACTTCGGGAGCAGCTCCGCTGCCGCCGCCGTCTCTGCTCTCCCGCCAGCCCACATTGCGCCCCAGACGCACGCCGGCGTCATCGTGATCGACATCGAGCCGCCGTCGCAGCCCGCACACACGCCGCCGCCCGTACAGGAGGAACACGCCGGCGGACGAGCCTGGTCGCGGCTGACGGAAGGACCGAACCGCCAGTGACACGAGCAGCGACCGAGGACGCGGTCACTATATGCCTTACGACACAGGGGGGCGGCGGGAGGGAGGGGGGCGGGGGGGGGGGGGGTCTCTGGGATTTGCTTTTCGTGCGGAGTGTGCGGTGTCGTGTTTGCGAGGCCACACTTTGTTTCGGCGGACCGGCTTGCTTTGTGGTGGATAGTTATCTCTCCTCGCCCTTTCCTTTTTTCCTTCCTTCTTGCTTTCCTTCCTTCCGTTCTGGCGGTCATTGGGAGGGGGAGGGAGCACGTGGGCTCATGTGATTATGGCTATCCGTCGTTTCTGACGAGGGGGAGGGGTATCATGTTGCCGTGAGATGGAGTTTTTTGGCGTCGGGAAAAGACCTGGCGGCCGGACGGACGGGCGTCCAAGGGCGAAATAATGATCAACACGGCTGGAATTGCAAATGAACATTGCTCTCCGAGCCCGCGCCTGCACGGCAGCTGTGGAGTTGCTTGGCTGCGGGTGGAACAGTACCCCCTCGTGGACACATTGGACGAACGGGCCGCAAGGATGACATGCCCACCGCACATACGGAGCAGCATGTACATACGGTACGGGGCGAGGATGTCCGGTTAAGGCTGGCCAATAGCCGGCAAGTAGCAGAGACATGCGTGGGCTCACGGCGGTGTATCTGGAATGACTGCAGAACTACCTGGCTACCCTAGGAGACTTCCCCGCTCGCCTGTAAAAGCCGCTACCACAGCCTGGGTTCCACTCCGTTCATCGCATCTACTAAAGTATCTACACATCTAAGCCGCTCCAGAAGGGCGTTGATCCGGATCAATCCCGTTCGGATAAACTCTCGTCGGGCGTTGTTGAAGGCCCTTCGTCACCAACGGCTATCTACCCGTGCTGTATAGCTGATCAGCAGCCATTTTCACATGTCTGCCCGGTCTGTGCGGCGACGGCTAGAAACCACTTGCCTCTCTCTCATTGGCAGAGAAGATAAGCACAGGCAGTAGAGCTCCTCTTCTGCGAACCGCAACCTCCAGCTTCAACCATAACACCTACATACCAGACTGCCCAGCAAGCAAGATGGCCGCGCAGGACTTCCTCAACTATCCCCCGCCGGTTAGCGCCGCGGAAACGCCGTACAACAACCCCACATTCAGCAATCCAACGCTCTCGGGCATTGGTCTCTCGATCCTGAGCACAGTGTTTGTAACTCCCGCCGTCAATCTGCTTATCCCCGCGATGAGTTTTCAGCTAACGGGACCGTTTTTCCCCCCGCTCCCTGCAGCGTCGAGAACGTCGGACCGCTCAAGCAGCTGCTTTGGCGCAACACAGGCTTCACGCAAGCGCTCGCTGCGATCGAGGAAACCGGCTGTCTGGACTCCCACGTCGCGCGGTACGATCCCACCGTGATCTCGCTGCGACGCGGCTCGGACGACGGCTCCGGACAGACGCCGGCCGCATCGCCCGCCGGAACCAGCGTGTTCCACTCGTCGGCGGACTACATCGCCGCGTACAAGTCCGGCGCGACGACGCCGACCGAAGTGGCCGAGCGGTTCCTCGCTAGTCTGGCGAGGGACGATAGGAGCCTCGTGTTCATCTCGGTCACGCCTGCCGACCAGCTGCTCGCCGCGGCGAGGGAGTCCACGGCACGGTACGCGTCGGGGAGCCCGCTGCCGCTCGACGGCGTGCCGCTGGCCGTGAAGGACGAGTTCGACGTCGCGGGAACGGCCAAAACGCTCGGTCTGACGCTGCAGGAGGCGGCGGCCCGCCGCGTCGGCGAGGCGGAGCAGGGGCGGACTTCGTGGTGCGTGCAGAAGCTGCTGGACGCCGGCATGCTCTTCCTGGGGAAGAGCAACATGCACGAGATGGGACTGGACACGACGAACAACAACCCGAACTGGGGCACCCCGCCGAACCCGTACAACCGGGGGTACTATCCCGGCGGCTCCTCGGGCGGCTCCGGCGCGGCGGTCGGCGGCGGCATCGCGCCCATCGCGGTGGGCGGGGACGGCGGAGGCTCGATCCGCGTGCCGGCCGCCTACTGCGGCGTCTACGGCCTCAAACCCACGCACGGCCGCGTCTCGGCCGAGCCCTCCGTCAGCATCGCGCCGAGCGTCGGCGTCGTCGGGCCGATCGCGGCCACGGTCGAAGACCTCGAGCTCGCGTACCGCATCATGGCCACGCCGGCGCCGGGCAGCCGCTTCCCGCCGCCAGGACGCGCCTCTCCGCCGGCGCGAAAGACGCTTGGGATCTGCACGCCGTGGTTCGAAGACTGCGACGCGGAGGTCCTGACGCTCGCCAGCGCCGCCGTGGCGCACTACCGCGACGTGCTCGGCTACGAGGTCGTCGAGATCGCGCTCCCCCACCTCGCGTCTTCCCGCAGCGCGCACGCGCTCACGATCCTCTCCGAGATCGGCAGCGTCGTCGGCCAGGGCCGCACGCGCGGCCTGACGCCGGCCAACAAGCTGGTGGTGTCGCTCGGCAGCCGCACCCCGGCGCACGACCTGCTGCTGGCGCAGAAGCTGCGCGCGCTGATGATGAGCCACCTCGCGCACCTGTTCCAGCAGCACCCAGGCATGATCATCGTGACGCCGACGACGCCGCACGCGGGCGTCGCGATCCCCGCCGGCTGCGCGGCCAAGGGCGGCGCCGGCGTCAGCGACACCAACTCCAGCATCAAGACCATGCAGTACGTCTTCCTCGCCAACTGGACCGGCTGTCCCGCCGTCTCCGTGCCGTGCGGCTACGTCGCCGCGTCGAACATGCCCGTCGGCCTGATGGCCATGGCGGAGTGGTGCGCCGAGGACGCGCTGCTCGCGTGGGCGAAGGAGTGGGCGGCCCGCTGGGAGGCCGGCGCCGCGGTCGAGGCCCAAGGCGTCGGCGGCGTGTGCGGCAAGCGCAGGCGCGGCGAATCCTGGGTCGACCTTCTCGCCGTCGGCGAGTCCGAGGACGGCGCCATGAGCTGGATCCAGACGGAGTAGGAGTTCGTTTGAATCGCTGGCAGGGGTTTTTTTTTTTTTTGCACGGTGTGGATTTCCTTTATTTTTTCTCTTTTTCCTTCTTCTTCCCCCGCTCTGTTCACGCTGTGGCTCCCGTTGGGATCTGTATGTTTCTCTATCAAAAAAACGAACTGTCTTGTCCGAGATGCTTGCTTGCTTGCTATTGGCCGTGGAGTTGGAGATCATGCTCGGTCTTTCTACATATATACGTGCACCACGTCCCACCCCCCCCGGCTCAGACAACAACCGGCAGTCACGATTCATACATACCTGTTGGACATCAAGATGAGACGCAGCCTCCCCCCCCCGGAGAATTCATGACCTGTCACTCGTGTCGATACATCCATTTTCATGGAAATTAAGTGTGAGGTAGGGCGAGACGGGCGACAGTGGAGCAAGTGCTAGTATGTGTATTGCTATGATCTAAATAGGTCGGACGCAATCGATGGTTGAAAAGAAAAAAAAAGAGATACGGGCATCGCCCCACTTAGTAGATAACATTGGCCTTTGTGGCCAGTGTAAATAAATCGGATGAGATGACCCATACAGATATGTAGCAGCAGCAACCGCTATCTTCCGCCTCCCACGCCCTTGCCCGTCCTCGCTCTCGGGCGGTTGTTCCCTTCCGTGCCTGCGCCTTCTCTTCCGCAGTCTCGGCTAGCTACACTTCTCTCCATCATCCCAGTCACACGAGTCCTCTTCACAGCTTCCATCCACCGAAACTTCACATTGTAGGTCTCACAGCATCCTTCGCTCCCCTACGCTGTCTCCGGCAGCAACCCCAGCCTCAGCTCGAAACCGAATCTCAAGGCGGCCCCCGTAGGGCAACACTAGAGAGACGCAGGGCTGTAGAAAGCGCACAGGAATGGGGTCACTGGAGCGCTCTGACGCCGGCATGGGTGAGTGGAGGGTTTCGTCACGGGTTCGTGGACGATCCGGGGGGGGGGGCGGTTGCTCGTTTCGTCTACGGAGGGAACAGGGGATGGGCTACTGCCCTCAGTCTCCGGTGGTTTCGTCCCTGGGCGGCGGGGGAGGCACGGGGAGAGGAAGATATGACTGGGTCGCCCGGGTTTGTTGTTACTACTCTAGATTAAAGCCCAAGTCACCAAGTGACCGCAGTTGGTCGAAGAGAAGAGAAAGAAAAAAAACAAAAGGAAAGAAGAGAGCAGCTTTCCGGGCCGATGCAGTGGGTCGCTGGCGGCCGCGTCTCCTGGTCGAAGCCGAGTCTCCGGGGGGTGGGAGGGGGGCATCGGTGTGTCTAAGCATAGGTGAACGAGGGAACGAGGTTTCTTGGAGTGGAGAATGAGCACGGGAGAAAGTGGGGGGCCAGGAGCGATTGTCGGCGATGGAAGACAAGATGGACCTAGTTGGAGTGAAGATGGGGGCGGGGGAGACAGAGGCGGAGATTATATTCCCGGGCCGAATATAGCGGGCTGGCTGAATCCGGGCGCCGGGAGCGTAAGCTGCTGGCGGGGGCCTCCGCGGAGGCACCAACTAGTTGGGAGGAAGGGCTGCGTTCGCGCACGGGAGGGCGATGGGGAGGAGAAAAGGGTGGCAAGTGGGGTGTGTGCTTGACTCAGTGTCGGGTGCGCGGCGCGTGAGATGTCGCACTCGAAATCGGAGATGACCATCTTATCCGTAGCGCGCCTCGTGACCTTAGTCATCCGTCTTGGCAACATCTACTCCTTCCACGTGACACTCCAGGACACCCGGAACCTGCAGCCCGAGTCCCCCGGCGGACAGCTTGGTGTTATCCATCCGGAATGAGGGCGCCCAGAAGCGGGCAGGCTTCGGCATCACGGCGCCCAGGGAGGGTATTATCGTCGAGTGGTCAGATAGCTGGACAGACTGCTAGGGGAGCGGCTGTGGCAACGAGGATGGCCATGGACGGGGCAAGGCGGGTGCATGAAGCTGCGTAGGCAGCCGGGCAGAAGGCCGGAGTGGAGGGACAAGAAGTAATGGAGGTGAGAAGGGAGGAAGAGGCGAGAAGAGGTGTTGACACATCGTGAGAGGTAGTGGGGGGTGGTGGGAGGTGATGTGCGGTTGTGACGGGGCGGGCGGGGGTGTGAAGAGAGGCGGCAGAGTGTGGAGAGACGGGGAGAGGTGCTGAGAGGTCTTGACAGGAGAGGGAGGTAATAGAGATGGACAAAGGTCGTGAGAGGCACTGCGAGGTAGCCAAAGACACCGAAGGCGCTGATAGAGCTTGCGGGCGTGCGTAGCTAGTTAGTGGCTGTAGTTGGAGTTGTGATTGTGGTGGAGGGGGAGAGGAGGAGAGAAGAGAAGAAGAGAAGAGAAGAGAAGAGAAGAGAAGAGAAGAGCGAGAAGAGGGAGCCCTAAATACTTCCCAGCAGCGGAGGGCCAGCGCGTTGTTCCTGCCGCCAGGGGAAGGCGGCACAGCCATCTCGACGGAGCAGGGCTGCCGAGACGGGGTGCCGTCCCGCTGTGTTCTGCTGTGCACCGGTGCCGGTTGGGCAACTCTTGTATTCTGTTCCACAGTGTGTGATGCCTTCCCGATCTGGTCGCCGTATGGGGGGTTGGCCACTGCGCACAGCGCCGCGCCTCTCACCGGCCCGCCGCGCAGCCACGGACGACGCCACAGCTCGGGCTTCCATCGCATCCGCCGCTCCGAATCGCACCGTTGGGCGCACCACACGGCATCACTCGCCGCACCGCCACCCGCCCCGCCACCAGCCACCAGCCACTGTTGACGGACCCGACAACTGCCGCCCCCGCGGAGGACGCAGCCGCCAAGCGGCAAGCAGGTGGCTCTCCGTGCTCTACCAGAAGGAGGGCTAGGCTGCAATGAGGCCGACGATCGGGCCGATCCTGACGCCCACGGAGCGGAATCTCTCGGACTGTTACTGAGACCACCCGCGGACGAGTGGGCACGGAGATCGAGCGGAGGGAAGGGCGAAGGCATAGGCGGATGCGAAAGCCACCGGCAGGAAGTCCCGGTACAGCCGCAGGCCGTGCCGGGACTTCTCAAGCGGACGTCCCACGGGCTGAAGACGGCGACCCAGAGGGAGCTGAGCATCCGCTCGGCGTGCGAGAGGCAGCAGAAGATCCTGTGCGCACAGGTTCGCCTCGCGGACGAGCGGGTCTGGCCTTGACGAACCCGGATTCGGCTGGACAGTGGACTTGCCGCGGTCCCGCTGGGTCACGTGCGAATGCTGGTTGGAGACGCGGATCGTCCGCGGCGGGTTTCTGCTCTGGCCGGCCATCGACGACACCGCGCTTGTGCGGAACGAGACGCCCCCCCCGCTCGCTCGCTCGCGGTGCGCAGGGACGGACACGACGGAGTGCTCGGCGACGCGGGAGATCGCCGTCCACGCCGCTGCGGATCCGCTCCGGCCGAGTCACGGAATCTCACGCGCGGTTTTTTTCCACGGCTTCGCCGAAGCTGCGCCCTTCCGCATCTTCCGCATCTTCCGCATCTTCCGCCCGGATATCTATCGCACATCTCGTGTGCGTCTTCTGCACCGCATGCGTCCAAGCGCACGGTACATGCATCCTACCGTGTATCTACCAGCGATCTTTTGGGGGGGGGGGGGCAGGCAGGCAATCCGGGGTATAACTATATACCACACGTCGCCGCTGCTGGTTCGTCCGCAACCGTAGCACCAACCCGACTCTGTGCCACGCCAGCAGCCAACTCCGGACCATCCGTGCGGAGCAGCAGCGAAGGTGCGGTTACAGGTAGATGGAGGGGGGGGGGGTGTGTGTGCTCCGAGATGGGGAGATTGCGTGCGTATACGGGTCTGTGTGTGGTCGCCTGCCACGCCCGGGTTCCCGGGGACGGGGCGACATGTGTGGCGTCTTGTCCGACGAGGAGAAGAAGAGCGAGATCACCCGCGCGGCGCAAAAGGGGAGAGGGGGCGGTGACGTGAGCAGTCAGCACGCAGGGATCGACTCCGCTTTCGGTTCGTTCGGTCTTCGGTGGCGGCCGGTGAGGAACAATCGACGGGGGGGCTGGATATAGATATATCGACTTCTGTATGTAAAGTAAAGTACATATATCTATATAATCTATCTATCTGTCCACGTGCGGCGGAATCCGGCTCGCCCGGTCGGCTGGGCGTCGCCCGCCAGACGGACTGGCTGTGTAGAGTACACATCTACATAGATAGATAGCGGGCGACTCTTCTCCCCATGCGGGAAGTCGTCTTCGCCGGCTGTTTCGTTTCGTTTCGGCGCTGGCCATAGATAGCTATGCTATGCTATGTGTACAGATAGTAGCCGGCTAGGCAGGTTCACGCGCTGCCATCGCTGGTACGCTAGAACTGCAGTTACAGCTGCGTTGGTCGGCTCGGCGGACGCGGAGTGTATGTACATATCTAGGTATCTACGTGCATAGCATCGCGAGGACGATGTCCATCTATGTACGACGGAGTGCGGAGATGGGCGGATGCGCGGCGGAGAGCGGGGCGGACATCGCCGCCGCGGGTTCGCCAAGAAGCCAGTCCGAATCACAACAACAACGTCCGAAACATCGCGTCGAGTCTGCACGCGCAAGGAGGGGATCGCTGGTGGCGACGGTTGTGTGTGTATGTAACCCGTCCGCCGGTTTCTTCTTCCGGCATCCGTTCGCTGGGGGGCTGACGCTACATATGTATGTATATATACCTGTGCAGATGTATACATATCTAGGGTAAGTATCTATGTGCAGACATGAGCGACGGGGTGGACAGCCAGGTGGACAGGGTGTCCCGGGCTCCTGAAATCTAATCTCTTTTTTCTTTTCTTTTCTTCTTCTTCTTCTTCTCTTCTTTCCCTTTCGGGCTGCTGGAGCGCGGGAGATGGGAAAGGGAGATGGCGTACATATGATATGATATGTGCAATCTGCTGGCCCCGTCGGTTATCGATCGTGAATGGCGCGCGTGGTGGCTGTGGTGGTGGTGGTGGTGGTGGTGGAGGTGGTGATGATAATGATATGTATGTAGTGAAGATGGTGATGATTGTGCCGAGGAGCAGAGTGGCTGGCGGGACCAGCCATTCAGCAGCCACGGTGGCGGGCGGCCAGTCCTCCACTCTCCTCCGCGGCTGGCTGCCAGCAAATCAACCGCCTGCCGGCTGGCGTTTCGTGGTTGGCGATATACCGACCAGCCAACGGCCAGCCAACCGGGGGCTCTCGTCGCCATCTCGGTCGTTCTGGCGCTGTTCCTCGTATCTACATACCGGCCGCGCTGGGCCGTCGTCAAAAGAAACCCGCAGGCAGATCTCGAGTCGCGGATTTCCATTCTCCGTCTCGTTCTGCGGAATGATGTCCCGTCCTGTCCGTCCGTCCGTCCGTCCGTCCGATGGAGGACCGTGATGGACTGTCTCCGTCCGTCCGTCCGATGGAGGACCGTGATGGACTGTCTCCGTCCGTCCGTCCGATGGAGGACCGTGATGGACTGTCTCCATCCGTCCGGCCAGCCGAACTGGAAATCGGCCGACGGCGATAACCTGCTGGCGTCCGGTCTGGCACGGCTGCGTCGAGGGCGGGAGATCGCCACCGAGACGCGAGTGCGTCTTCGCGATCCGCCGCGCCGTGCTGTCCTGGGCCGGCGGGCCTGCGTACAAGCAGAGATGCATGCAGACATCGCCGCGCCGTTCGGTCCTGCCCGTCTGCACCGCCGCGCCCGTTCTGAGCTGTACCGCCGGCGTGCGCAGTCGCGTCGGCCTGCCTGCCGCCCCCCCTTTTTTTTTTCTCCGCCGCCCACGTTGGCCGACCGCCCCCGTCCGAAACGCCCGGCTGCACCACCGCCATCCGTCCCCCCCGCAGCGCCCGGCGTCGCAGTCGACGCTGAAGAACGGAACGAATAGAACTCCACGCAGCGAGCGCGGGAGCAGGCTGCAAGCGTGCTCATCGCCGGTTCCGCAGCAACCGAGCCGCGACGCCCCGAAGATCATCGCCCCGCCCCCATCACCAACATCGTCAGCATCCGTCGAGCGACGGCGCGGAAGACGAGGAAGAAAAACAAACCCCCCCCCCCACTCTCTTGCCCCATCCAGTCGCTGCCAGCAACAGCTGCGAACTGCCCCCTGTCCGGTCCTGTCCTGTCCTGCTAGCCGCCGCCGGAATCCACGCCGCCCCCCGATTCCACCCACCACCCTCGCTGTCCTCAGCTCGACGCCTCCGTTTCCGCTGCGGATTTTCCTGCCACGGCCAGCTCTGCCAACCGCCATTCGTCCAGCACGAAACACTCCTCAGACCAGAACCGGCACCCCCGTTCCGACTCCGCGCCGGACCCCGTCGACCGACCGCCGGCGAAGAAAAACGTCCGCGAAGACCACGGACGGACGGACGGACGGACAGACAGAGACGACGGACGGACGGCAGACGGAAGAAAAAAAGCGCCCCCCCGCTGGGATTGGCTTGCTGCGCTTCCAGAATATCCATCCAGAATCCAAAGCGAAAAGCAGAAGTCTAAATCGGAAACGCTGGGGACAAAAAAAGAAGAAGAAAAGAAGAAGAAACGAAGACGAAGAAAAGAAGAAGAAAAAAAAAAAAAGATAAAAAAAAAGAAAAAGAAAAGAAACCCAGAAAAACCAGGCTGCTGCAACGTTGCCGCTGACAGACAAGTCGTCAGCCTCCGACCGCGGCCGTCCTGCCCTTGGCCCATCGTCGTCGTTTCCTGTGTCTCTCACCTGCTACTTACCCCTATCCGATTCCGTCTGCCCCCCGCCACTCCACCCCCCCCAAACTCGAAGTCCGGCTCGGCTGCTGCACTACCGCCCTTCCAGACGACATCCGGTAAGGGCAGACGAGGCTCCCCCAGCGGCGTGTCCCCCCCCCAACGCGCTTTCTCCTCCTGATCTTCTCCGTTTCCTCTAACCCTACTCTCCCCCGTCTGCCTTCGCCATCGCCAACACCCTCCTCCGCTGCCTTCTCCTCTCCACTCCTCCTCCCCTCCTCCCCCCCCCCCTTCCCCCTCCCCTCCCTCCCTCCCCTCCCCTCCGCCCGCCCCTCCCCCCTTCTCGGGCAATATAACGACAGGAGGAGATGTCGACCTCCGCCGTATCGCAGTCCGCCGCGGCCCCAGCTTCGCCGAGCGGCCCTCCTCGGGGCGCCCGTCACCCGCAACCTCGACCCACCACCTACAGCGGGGCGTCCCCGAGCGTCCCCCATTCGTCCGCGACACCGCACTCCGGCCCGCCCATCCCGCCCCCCCCGCGCACGAGCAGCAAGTCGCAGGCCCCCACCGCCACCGCTCCGGATCCCCGTCCCGTCGCCTCGTCGACGCGCGGCGCCGGCGACGGAACTCAGGATAGGGACCGGCGGAGACCGGACGACGCGCGTACGCGTCAGGAACAGTCGCCCGTGGCTCGCTCGAATTCCACGCGCGGTGCCCCGTCTTCGTCGCGGGGCAACGGCGAGGCTCAGCCGCCCGATCCGCGTTCCAGCACCAGGCGCAGACAGGATCCCGAGTCGAGTGGCAGCAAGAGAAACGCCGCTGCAGGCGGTCTGCAGGGCGTCGGCAACGGCGATGAGCAGCAGCAGCAGCAACAGCCGACGAGCAGACGCGCTCACACCAGAAAGGAGACCCGCTTCGGCGAATACATCCTCGGACAGACTCTGGGCGAGGGAGAGTTCGGAAAGGTCAAACTGGGCTGGAGGCGGGATGGCGGTGTTCAAGTGAGTTCTTCGTCCCCCTGCTTTTCGCCTGTCGTGTCTGTCGTGCTTTACGTGTTTTTGGTGTCGATTGTTACCCCCCGCGGTCTTGGCCCGATGCAGCTGCTGAGCCCGTCCGTCAGGTCGCAATCAAACTCATTCGTCGAGACTCGATTTCGCCCCATCCCACCCGCATTTCCAAGATATACCGCGAAATCGCCATCCTGCAGACATTGTCGCACCCCAACATCGTCCGCCTTCACGAACGCGTCGAGACCGACCGCCACATCGGAATCATTCTCGAGTATGCGTCTGGCGGCGAGCTCTTCGACTACATCTTGACGCACCGATACCTCAAGGATCCGCCGGCGTGTCGGCTGTTCGCGCAGCTCGTGTCGGGCGTTGGATATCTGCACAAGAAGGGAATCGTGCATCGCGACCTCAAGCTCGAGAATCTGCTGCTGGACCGGAACCGCAACATCATCATCACCGACTTCGGGTTTGCCAACGTTTTCGATCCCACCGACGAACTGGGCGAGCTCGAGGACCGGCTCGACGACCCGTCCGTCGTCGTGCAGCTGGAGAGAGGCGTTGCCCACACCGACCGCAAGCCGGATGGAAGCAGTCTGCTGAGCATCATCGGGCCTGGTCAGATCCGGCGACGGGGCGACCTGATGGCCACCAGCTGCGGCAGTCCCTGCTATGCGGCGCCGGAGCTCGTCGTCAGCGACGGTCTGTACACGGGTCGCAAGGTGGACGTGTGGTCATGTGGCGTCATTCTGGTACGGGCTTCTCCCGGGGTGTGGGGCTTGTTTTGTTTTGTTTTGTTTTTGTGTCGTGTGCTGACCTGGTCCGCTCGATCCGGTCTAGTATGCGATGTTGGCTGGCTACCTCCCCTTCGACGACGATCCCGCGAACCCCGAGGGCGACAACATCAATCTGCTCTACAAATACATAGTCTCGACGTCGCTAACGTTCCCCGAGTACGTGACGCCTCACGCGCGTGACCTCCTGCGCAGGATACTCGTCCCGGACCCTCGTCGGAGAGCCGATCTGTTCGAGGTCGCGCGTCACAGCTGGCTGAGTCCCTTCGCGGACATCGTCAACAAGGTCACCAGCGCAACCACCGGTATCAAAGACGTCGAAACCATTACCGTCCGAGGTTTGCCGATGCCCCCCAACCTCGCTCTTGCCGGATGCACAATTACTGACGTCCGGGATTCTGCAGAACCCAAACCAGATGCTCCCGTGCTTACCCGGTCGGCGTCCGTCCGTGAGCCGTCCTCCACCAGTAGTCACGCGCATGCTCCCGGCGCGCTCGGCGCGAGGCACCATCCCCACGAGCAGATCGCACCGGCGACGCAGGTTAAGTCCTCGAGCGACAACAAGCGTCGGACGGTCCAGGTCGAATACGTCGAGCCCCAGCAGCAGACGCAACGCGGATCGGCCGTCGATCCCGACACCATCCCCCCAAGGAGAACTGAAGAAGTGGACGACGCTGCACCTCCGCCGGTGGTTGCGACCCACAAGGACGGCAGCATCGCTCGCGCTGCTACGACTGCTGGGACGACACGTGAGCGCCCGCACCGGGACGCCCGAGAGTCCCGTGCTGGTGGTGGTGCACCAAAGGAGAGCCCGAGAGCGCCAATGCCTGAAGCCAAGGGAAGACGCCCGGTCTCGTACCAGCAGTCGACCAACGCGTCGCGTGCTGTGGCGGCTGACGGCCCCTCGTCCGGTCCGCCCACGAGACGACCGAGCAAGGACAGGGCTGGAGCTCCGGCGGCCGGCAAGTCCGTGACGTCTCCAACCAGCTCCGGAAAGGATTCTTCAGGTACGAGCGCCATTGGCTATTCCCTCTGGCCGGACCGTTTGTCCCCGCGACCAGACAGTTGTTACTCTCTGCCGGCCGCACCGAGTCTGGATGCTAACAATGTCCAAGGGAGGATCGCTATGCCGTCGGGCGGAAAGCCTTACGTCAATGCCCCGGTCCTTCAAGGCGACAGTCTCAACCCGGACCTGGCTGCCAACCGTCCTGCGACCCAGCCCGAACCGCATCTGCCGAAGGGCCACAAGCGCGCGAACACCGTAGGTGGAGCTGCTGGCGATTCGAACCGGTTCCTCGGAAAGATCATCGGCAACTCGGAGCGTCCCGCGGAACCGATGGCTAGACCAGCGGTCGTGGGCGGCGCTTCCACCACGGACCCGAGACAGTCCATGGATCACGGTGCTCGTACGAAGCCGGAGAAGGCGTCCGCTGCTAAGAGTCGCCGATTCAGCCTCCTCCCGACGAGCTTTTCGCTCCGGAGCATGACCGGAGAGAGCAAGCACGAGCGCAAGCTGTCAAGAACCAACTCGAGGCAGTACGGCCCCGCCACACAGAGCCAGCAGTCTCCCCAGGTGCAGAGTCAGCCTCAGCTGGGCGCTTCGCGGCAACACCACCACCATCACCACCACCACCACCACAACGACGCGGAAAGCGGCATGACCGGATCCGACACGTCCCTGGCCGCCGGCTCCGCGCCACCGTCCGCCTTCGGTCGTGGCAGTGCCGACGTCGACTCGCCCCACTCTACGGTCGCCACGAAGAAGACGATGCTCTCCAGGCATAAGAGGCTCGGAGACGCCTACGAGGGGGAATCCAGCAGTGGTGGTCACGGCAGCAGCGGTCCCGCTCGCCGCGTGATGGACTTTTTCCGGCGACGCGGAACGGCGCGCAGTAAAGGTGAGAAGGCCTAAGTCGGTGGCGGCGGCAGGATGCTCTTCTTGTTTTTTTCTTTCTTCTTTTTCCTACCGTCTTCCATAGAGCTTCGATCGTGAGGTTTTTTGCTTGGAGGAAGGGAGTGGAGACACCAGAAAGATGGGGAACGAGGTGCTCGATCTGCTTTGCTTTGCTTCTGTTTTATCGTGCGTGTGCTTCTTTCCGTAGTATTGGAAGGGAGGGGGAGAGATGGTGTCTAGTTACCAAGAAAGGGATCACGGTCAATAACGGGTGGTTTTTCCGCTGTTTTTTTTCGGTTTTCTTTTTCTTTCTTTCTTTTTATTTTTTCCACAACTTCATACTTGCGTGGCATGGTTTGAGGAGTTTGATTTTTATTCTCTTCGTCTTTTATTTCTTTGTTTAAATCTTTTTTTTTACTCGAATCCTCTATTACTGTAACAGGCCTTTTTTTCCCCACGTTTATTGTCCCTTTTTTTCCCCCCCACTCCTCCCTTCGATTTTTGTTGCTACGTGTGTGAGTTTATGTCCTTCATCCCATCAAGCTCGATTCCCCGCTCCCTCCCTTTCCCAATCGCGAGTTGTGTATGTTTCTTTGAATATTCTATTTTTCCTTCTCTTTCCGGTTGTGACCGAACAAGTCGGGGTGGAGGGGATCGGTTCGGATACCGTAGTGAAAAGCGGTGATACCTTGGTGAACGGGGAAAAAGGGGGGGGGGGGGGGTATGTAGTCAAAGTTTGATGTTGAAAACCTGGATGCATTTTCTTCCTCTTCTCCTTCTAGCTTCCTGTTTTTGTGATGGGGGATGGTGTAATTCGATCGTTGTCGGAGGAGCAGAGGAGGGTTTGACGTTTTTTTTTTTTTTTTTTACTTTACTTGTGCTCTGCTATTCGCAATTGTGTGTACTGCTTTTCTGCTTTACTTGCCGGAGCGGTCGACTTGACCGACCCGGCTGACCGTGATCGCTGCTGCTGCTGCTGCTGCGTGTTGCAGAGAGGGGGAGAAAAGAGGACCGAGTAATGGCGATATATATATATATATACCTTGGGGATAACGGGGGCTCTAGGGATAGGATAGAGTAGATAGAGAGTGATGCGGCGGGGATACACTATACATGAAGATTTTAATACTAAGCGGGTCCCGTTGGATTGTGGAGGTACTTTGTATTTGCATTAGGACTTGTCGGATTTGCGGGCATGCACGGGTGCACGGCGCATCACTCGCGCCCATCGCCGCCCAGGCGAGACCGTCAACGACGGTGGCGACAGTGAGTTGGCGGCGCCCGAGACCTTCCGGTGGCCATGCGATGGACGTCATGTCCTGGTGTTTTCAAATAAGTGTTGCTCGGGCCGAGGCGGGTCCGGGAGCGGACACCGCTACCAGCTTCGTTCTGTCACATCCTATCGGTGTGTTGGATGTCGACTAGCACGATGGTGGCAATTGCTCTCCCACCGCAAGGATAGCTGCCATCGCTGAGCTGGTCGCGGTTCTCAATGAGTCAGAAGAATGACTGCTCGGCCCGGCGACAGTAGGTGCACTCTCGGAGGGGGGTCTGCCATGGGCCAATCACGCGAGTCCCGCCCACAGCCACAGCGAGGAGGCCGGCGAGCGAGCTACGACGATCGAAGGCTTGTTGGCCCGTTGGATGGACACGGTTCACCGCCGCCGAAGAGACGCGGAGGGGTATGAAGAAGAATGGGAAGTATACTGCCATTTCTATGTGCTCGCATGCAGAGTGTGGCGGATATCATCGATATCCATCCGTTCCGAGCCACGACGAAAGCCTAGACCGCCAGCCCGTTCATCTCCCCCTCCAGGCTTCTCCACTTCCCGGTCTTGACCTCGTCCACAAGCCCGGCCAAAACCTCGGCGCCCCTCGCATAGTCCTCCTCGCTCAGATACACCTGTCCCGAGACTCTCGTCCACCATGCTCCCTTGTACTTGTACACCACCACATACGTCCCGCGGGCGTCGAGGCTGCCCGTCAGGAAGGCCGCGACCTCGCCCCTCAGGCCCCCCTCCACCTCATCGACCTCCAGTGGCAGGCGGATGTTATACATCGCCTGCTCTCCGTCGCCGCCCGAGGCCATGATCTCGGTTCCGAGCCGCTGGCGGAAGATCTCTGCGCCCCTTCTGGCGATGTCGCACGTGTACCGCATGATCTTGTCCTCGCCGCCGAGCCTCTCGCGCAGCGCGATCGCCGCCGGCACGCACAGATAGCTGCTGGCATCGACGGTGCCGACGGATGTGAACATCTTCGCCCAGCCTTCGTCGCCGTCGACCGCGGGGAGCGGCGACGGCACGCCTCCGCCCGTCTTCGGCACGAATCCCCAGCTGGTCGGCAGCGAGCTGCGGATCAAGCCCTGGTTCCGCTCCGGCACGTACAGGAACGCGCAGCCGCGGGGCGTGTACAGCCACTTGTGGCAGTTGCTGGTGAAGAAGTCCGCGTCGAGCTGCTGCATGTCGAGCGGGAGGTAGCCGACGCCGTGGGCGCCGTCGACGAGGGAGAGGATCTTGTGCTTCCGGCAGGCGGCGGCGAGACGCTCGAACGGCAGGCGCACGCCGGGGAGCGATACGATGGAGTCGAAGACGGCGAGTCTCACGGTGCCGGCGGCGGCGGCGACCGCTCGCTCGAAAGCGGCGAGGAAGTCGTCGTCGGTGATCGGCAGCTGGATCTCGACGCGCAGGGCCTCGGCGGCCGTCGACTCGGCGACGTACTGGACCGTGTTGTCGCACGCGCCGTAGATGAAGTCGAAGTAGAGGATCTTGTCGCCGGGGGCCCACTCGAGGCCGCGGAGAACGGTGTTGACTCCCGTGGTGGCGTTGGGGACGAACACCACCGCCGAGGCGGGCGCGTTGATCAGCTTGGCGAGCGCACGGCGGGACTCGACGAGCAGCCGCGGCAGGTGCTCGCGAGCGAAGGTGTCCGGACGGCGCTCGGAGAGCCACTGGAAGTGGCGGTAGACGCGGGCGACGGGCTCGGGACAGGCGCCGAAGGAACCTGCGTGTCCGCGCGTCAGTCGTGGGGGGGGGGGGGGGGGGGAACGCCCGGACGGAAGGAAAAGGCTGCTCACCGTGATTGAGGTTGATCCAGTCCTCGTCGAACCGAAAGTACCTGCGCATCTCGCGGCCAAAGCTGGGGGCGGCCTCCGTGGCGATGTCGGAGATCGCGAGCGAGACCGCAGTCTCCATGTCGACGCCCTTCATAGCCATTGTGTGCGAGGTAGCTGCTGAGCCATCAAGAACGCGGCTGTCCGAAGGGACTCTTTAAGCTCCGACAAAAGCTGAGTCACACCCCGTGGGATATGCTCGCTTCAATGGGAAGGAGAATGGAGCTCTCCCCAAGTGCTGGCTTCGGGACGAATCCTTAGTCTAGATACCCCGCCGCCAACTCCGATGTGCGTCATCTTTGCTTTGGGACGGGAAGCCCCAAAGCTGTCCGACTGACCCCCCAAATCTAAGCCAATCTAAGATATGCAGGGTGTTTATCATAGCATCTGAACCTCGGAGTTGCCAAACGGGCGGAATTGGGTTAGATAGCCAATAATCCATCTACAGGCGCCGGGTTGTCCTTGAGCTCGGGGCCGGCCGAGAGCCGTGGCCCCCGATTGGCGAATCCCCTCCATGGGAGCTCCACATCTCGTATTGCGATAAAGTAGCTGCAGTCAGGGATTGCACTCGGAGTCTCGGACGGCTAGTCCAGCCGGTGGCGGGGCTGGTGGCTGGTGGCTGGTGGCTGGTGGCTGGTGGCTGGTGGCTGCGCTGCGGGGATGGTGGATGGTTCTCAATCGCAAGTGACGATAACCTGGAGGCGGGGTGAAGTGGTGGGTAGAATGGATCATGTTGAATGGTTATGGCCGTAGGTGTGCGTAGATGGGATTCTTCAAGTTGTGGTAGGGTTCGAACGGGGACAATCTCAGTTGCTATGTAGGTTGTAAGAGAACAGAACAGAAGAAGCCCGCCGAACCGAGAACACTAGGTACATCCACACTGCCCGCTTAGCCCCATCATTCCCATGGTAACACCACCCTCTCAACTCTAGCAGCCCCCATACATCCAGCGCCGAGAAGCTTTTCCAACAGATCATATCAAGCGGACGTCCGCTCTTCCCTCGCCGCTGCCGTAGAGGGGAGTACATACCCAGAAGGACACCATCTACTTCCGCTTCTCATATCGCCGCACTACAATCCCGACATATTTGTTGGAATTGCTTCTCGCCGCTCCGGTGTAGGTGCGTCAACGGGGGTGACGCCGACGGAAGAGATGCCATGGCAACGGCGGGGAGGCACTGTGCAACGGCTTGGCAATCTTCCATAGCAGCATCTT